>Ga0308164_10000261_pt1 | contig 115901 bp, 94 predicted proteins | sample PhyTR2_FD_201031 | JGI IMG/M metagenome (GOLD analysis project Ga0308164, IMG submission 201031) | Phyllosphere microbial communities from UC Gill Tract Community Farm, Albany, California, United States - DLSLT.R2 | ecosystem: Host-associated > Plants > Phyllosphere > Unclassified | place...
AGATCTCGCGCTCGCTCAAGGGCCTGGCCAAGGAACTCGGCTGCCCGGTGATCGCGCTGTCGCAGCTGAACCGCTCGCTGGAACAACGCCCCAACAAACGCCCCATCATGTCCGACTTGCGCGAATCCGGCGCCATCGAGCAGGATGCGGACGTCATCATCTTCCTGTATCGCGACGAGGTGTATAACCCCGATTCGCCCGATAAAGGAACGGCCGAAATCATTATCGGTAAGCAGCGTAACGGCCCCATCGGCTCGGTACGCCTTACCTGGATCGGCCAGTACACCAAGTTTGGCAACTACGTCGGTAACCTGGCGCTGTACCAGGGCGATTAAGCCTGAAACAGTCACCAGAACGACGCTTCTTTACGCCGCCCCGTACCCTGGGACGGCAACCTGTAGTAATGACGAATTATTGATCGGAGAAAGACATGTTTGGACGCTTGATGCCCACCGAGGGCAAATTTTTTGACCTGTTTAACCAACACGCCGACCTGTGCGTCAAAGGTGCAAAAGAAATGCTGGGCCTGATGTCCAACTTCGACGACCTGGAAAATCGCGTGCACGCGATCGAAAGCATCGAAAAGCAGGCCGACAAGATCACGTACCAGACCGTGGACCTGCTGCACAAGACCTTCATCACGCCGATCGACCGCGACGACATCCACAAGCTGATCACGCGCCAGGACGACATCCTCGACCTGCTGGAAGATGCGGCGCAAACCGTGTCGCTGTACGACCTGCACTCGGTGACCCCGGAAGCGCAGCGCCTGGCCGAACTGGTCCTGGCGTGCACCGAAAAGGTCCAGGCTGCCGTGGCCCTGCTGCATAACATGGACAATTCGCGCCAGATCGTTGCCATCTGCGAAGAGATCGACCGCCTGGAATCGGACGCCGACCACGTGATGCGCGCCGCCATGTCCAAGCTGTTCCGCGACGAACCGGACGTGCGCAACCTGATCAAGATGAAAGCCATCTACGAAATTCTGGAAACCGTGACCGACCGTTGCGAAGATGTGGCCAACATCATCGAAGGCATCATCGTCGAAAACGCGTAAGCTCAACATAAAAAGAACAAACAGATGAATTCCATCCAAATCAGCATCTGGGTGCTGGGCATTTTGATTGCCCTGGCCCTCGTGTTTGACTTCATGAACGGTTTCCACGACGCCGCCAACGCGATTGCCACCGTGGTCTCCACCGGCGTGCTGAAGCCGCAAACGGCGGTGGCCATGGCCGCCTTCTTCAACTTCATTGCCATCTTCGTGTTCCACCAGCTGACGGTGGCGGCCACCGTGGGCAAGGGCACCATCGATCCGGCGGTGGTGGACCAGTACGTGATTTTCGGCGCGCTGGTCGGCGCCATCGTCTGGAACATCTTTACCTGGTACTACGGCATTCCATCGTCGTCGTCGCACGCGCTGATCGGCGGCCTGGTGGGCGCGGCAGTGGCCAAGAGCGGTACCGGCGCCCTGATTTCTGCCGGCCTGATCAAGATTGTCGTCTTCATCGTGCTGGCGCCGCTGATGGGCTTTGTGTTCGGCTCGATCATGATGCTGATCGTCTCGTGGATTTTTGTTCGCTCCACGCCACGCCGCGTCGACAAATGGTTCCGCCGCCTGCAGCTGCTGTCGGCCGCGTCGTACAGCCTCGGTCACGGTGGTAACGATGCGCAAAAAACCATCGGCATCATCTGGATGCTGCTGATCGCTTCCGGCTATTCGGCAGTGGGCGATGCCGAGCCGCCGCTGTGGGTGATTATTTCGTGCTACACGGCGATTTCGTTCGGCACGCTGTTCGGTGGCTGGCGCATCGTCAAGACCATGGGCCAGAAGATCACCAAGCTCAAACCGGTGGGCGGCTTCTGCGCCGAAACCGGTGGCGCCATCACGCTGTTCGTCGCCACCGCGCTCGGTGTGCCGGTCTCTACCACGCACACCATCACCGGCGCCATCGTGGGCGTGGGCGCGTCGCAGAAGATGTCGGCCGTGCGCTGGGGCGTGGCGGGCAACATCGTCTGGGCCTGGATTTTCACCATTCCGGCGTCGGCGTTCGTCGCTGCCATCGCCTGGTGGGCCGGACGTCACATTCTGTAATGAACCAGGAGAAGGGAGCTGCGGCTCCCTTTTTTTATCATGCCCAAAATTGAATTCAAGCAGTTGATGGACCTGGCGCTGGCATCAAGCGCGGTCACCACGGATTGCAGCTGCAACCAGGTGCCGCTGCTGGCGTGGCAGGCGCTGCCGATGACCTTGCAGCTCGACCGCTTCGAAGAAGTGGCCACGCTGGTGGACGACCCGTACGACGAACCGACGTTTGCCGAATACCACCCGCGCGGCACCCGCTACGACAGTCCGGATGCGCCAATCGCGCCGCGCTACTACCCGTGCAACATCAGCCACGTAGCGCGCTGCACGATCTGCAGCCGCCATTACCTGCGCTACAACGAGGCCGGCGGCTACTTCACCGAGTTGCGCATCCGGGCATTGCAACCAGCGTTGCTGGTGGATGCGCCGCTGTAAGCGTTACCCGGCCACCGGGACCAACAGCTTGTCATACGCCGCCAGCAAGCTCTGGTGCAGCGGACTTGCTTCGAAGTTCGGGCCCAGCGTGGCGAGGCCGAAAAAGCGGTCGGAGCCGTCGAGCAGCGCTTCGGCCTGCGCCAGCGTTTCGCGCCCGTACAGCAGTTCCAGCGCGCGCCGGTAGTTGTCGGGCTCGTCGAGCTTGACGATGCTTTCGATGCAGCGGTACACCAGCAGACGCGACTTGGGCAGGTTGCCATAATGGTGAATCCAGTCGCAGCCTTCCAGCACCGCTTCCTCGTCGCCCACCACCAGGGCCAGCAGGGTTTTCAGCTCGCCGATGCGCAGCTGCTTCCATGGCGAGCCCGCCGGTACCGCCAGGCCGAGAATTTCCCACACCGGCCGGGCGTCGTTCAGGTGCGAGGTCTGCAGCTCGGCGAGCAGGCTCGTGCATTCCTGTACCGACAGGTCGTGCAGGCGCGAGAGCAGCGGCCGCAAGGCGTTGCCGGCGCTGTTGTTTTCCCACTCCAGGTCGTCGAGCGGATAGATTTCGGAATAGCCCGGCACCAGTACCCGGCAACTGTACAGGCCGTCCACGTCGAAGTCGGCGACGTAAATGTCCTTGCCTTCGGCATGCAGGGCGTCCACCAGCCATTGGTAGTCGCCGTCGACGCCGGTATTTTCCGTGCTGAAGTTCCAGTCGACGAACGGGTAGTCGGAGGTGTCGCTGAGGAAGTCCCAGCCGATCACGCCGCTCGAATCGACGAAATGGATTTCGAGGTTGGCCACGGCAGCAATGTCGCTGGCGTCGAAACCGGGTTCCGGGAAACCGTCGAGCGCGTCGAGCGCGCGGCCTTGCAGCAGTTCGGTCAAGGCGCGTTCCAGCGCGATGCCCTGGTGCGGGTGGGCGCCATAGCTCGACAGCACGCCCTGGTCGTGCGGATGGATCAGCGTGACGTTCATCACCGGGTATTTGCCGCCCAGCGAAGCGTCCTTGACCAGGATGCCGAAGCCGGCCGCGCGCAGTCCGGCAATGCCGGCCTTGACGTGCGGGTAGCGGTCGATCACATCGGCCGGGACGTCGGGCAGGCACAGGCCTTCGGCAATGATGCGGTACTTGACGGCCCGTTCGAACACTTCGGACAGCGCCTGGACCCGCGCTTGCAGCACGGTGTCGCCGGCGGCCATGCCGTTGCTCACGTACAGGTTGCCGACGATGTTGACCGGAATGTAGACGCTGCTGCTGTCGCGCAGGCGGGTATAGGGCAGGGCGCAGATGCCGCGCGCGGGGTGGCCCGAATTGACGTCGACCAGCACGCTGGCATCGATGTCGCCGTCGGGGTTGTACAGCGCATGCAGTTCGGCATTGAGCATGGTGGCCGGCCAGGTGCCGTCGGCCGCAGGCACGAACCAGCGCTCCTGCGGGTAGTGCACGAACGGCGCATCGGCGCGGCGCGCGCCCAGGTAGTAATGGGTCCAGAAATAATGGGTGCCCAGGCGTTCGATGAACTCGCCGTATGCGCTGGCGCGGGCGGCCGCCTCGGTGGCGCCCTTGCCGCTGGCGTGCAGCAGCGGACAGGCCTGGTCTTGCAGGTGCACCGACCAGATGCCGTCCACCTGGTGCGACGCCGAGGCGTCGAGCAGGAAGCCGCGTCTGGCCAGCGTGTCTTGCATCGCAGCGATAGAGGTGTCAGTAGTCATGGGAGTCTCGTCTGGGTTGGCGTGCGGAGTAGCGTGCGGAAAGCATACCCCAAGGCGCGCGTTCCCTGTCGCCCGGGTCGGGTACAATCGTGCTGCATTGCGACATGGACTACCTGCGGCACTCCCTGCGCAGCGCGCGGCTGCAACGGGGTATCACGACCCGATTACACGGGGCTTAAATGTGGGATAGCTCCTACGTCAAAATACTCCTTTGGCTGCTTACCGCACATGCTTCGATCGGGCACAATGCGGGCTGAAATTTAAAGACAAAGCAGAACATGAAAATCATCGATCAGCGTCACATCGCCAGCGACAACCGCTACTCCACCCAACCTTGCCTGCTCAGCATCCTGGAAGTTGACGACACGCCCGCCAACGCGGCAGCGATGGCGTCGCTCGACCGCCGCTTGCTGGCATTGCTGCCGGGCGTACAGCGCCAGGCGGCGCTGGTGGGCATGCGCGCGGAAGGCATACCGCAAATCGTGCGCGTGGTGCAGCAGGTGGCGATGGAATTGCGGCGCCTGGCGCTCAACGAAGTGTCGATCGGTTTTGTCGGCGTGGTGCCGCGTACGCGGGGCCGTTATCGCCTGGTGCTGCCGTATGCCGCCACCGCCCGCAACGCTGCGGCGCCGGCATTGCGCATCGCCACCCAGATGGTGTCGGCCCTGCGCGCCGGCAAGGCGTTCAACTTGCCGGCCGCCGTGGCGCGCCTGCGCGCGCTGGCCGATCGCCGCGTGTTGCCGCGTGCCGTCGCGGCCTGACTCCAGCCCGCACTGGCACGGCCGGCATTCGCCTGCGTACGGCGCCCGACCCACTCTGACCCCGCCTAGGCCCCCATCTGTGATGCCGGTGCTGGAAATTAACTCAGGATTACCTGCAGGCCCTCGCGGGCCAGAATCGCCGTCAGACCGTGCAGGCGCGGCGCGTAGCGCGCCAGCACGGCGGCAAACACCGCTTCCAGTTCATCGTCGCTGCGGGTAGGCTCGTGGTGGGTGCAATACAGCGACCTGGCCCCGCAGCGCAGCGCCAGGTCGAACGCGGCGTCGAACGTGCCGTGGCCCCAGCCCTGCTTGGCCGGATACTCTTCCCTGGTGTACGAACAGTCGACGATCAAGGCATCGACGCCCATGACAGCCGCGTCGATGGCCGCCGTGCGCGCCTGCACGTGCTGCGCATACGCCGCATGCGCGGGGTGGTCGGCCGGGTGGATGTTGTAGAGCGGCTCGTGGTCGCCGGTGAAAAACAGCGACTTGCCCTGGCAGTCGATACGGTAGCCCAGGTTGAGCACCGGATGATTCATGACCACGCCGGCAATCGTGGCGTCGCCCACCGTGACCGGTTGGCCGGCCACCAGCGAGCGGTACTCGATGGTGGCGCTCATCTGGGTTTCGCTGACCGGAAAATAGCTGTTTTGCAGTTGCACGTTCATCACGTGTTCGATGCCGTTGCCGGTCGCGGGATCGGTCGCGCCGTGCAGGCGCACGCGGCTGCCGCGCACGAACAGCGGCGTAAAGAACGGCAAGCCGTGGATGTGGTCCCAGTGACTGTGGGTGATGAAAATATTCGCGTCGATGTCGCCGGTCTTGTTTTGCATTAACGACTGCGCCAGCGCGAACAGCCCGGTGCCGCCGTCGAGGATGAGCAGGGTGTCGTTATCGGTGCGCACTTCGATGCAGGTGGTGTTGCCGCCGTACCGCGCCGTGCGCGGTCCGGGTGAGGGAATGGAACCACGCACCCCCCAGAATGTGAATTTCATGCTCTTCCCTGAAGTTTTGCTATTTTTAAAGTCGCTTTTCAGGCCGATCATATCTTTATTTCTATCGGGCAGGTTAGAACCATCGCAAAAGGTTTTAAGCTGTGGTGTATTGTGTGTCTCAGAAATTTGTCTTGTACACAAACTTGCACTACGGATACACTTTCAACATGCAAGAGCTGACCCCCACCCAAATCGCCCAGCGACTCGACCAGTTGACCGAACTCAGTGTCGAACTCGGCAATACGCACGACACCGATACGCTGCTCGAACATATCCTGCTGGTGGCCAGGCGCATGACCAACGCCGACGGCGGCACCGTGTACCGGCCCAGCGACGATCGCCGTGCGCTCGACTTTCACATCCTGATCAACGACACCCTGGGCATCCACCAGGGTGGCCCCGGCGGCGCGCCCATCCGGGCCCCGGCCATCCCCCTGTACGACGAGAACGGCGAGCGCAACCTGTCGGCAGTGGCCGCATATGCCGCGCACTCGGGCACGTCGGTCAATATCGAAGATGTGTACCGGGCCGACGCCGAGGGGTTTAATTTTTCCGGCATGCTCAGTTTCGACCAGCAGCACAATTACCACTCGCAGTCGATCCTGACGGTGCCGATGCGCGACCACGAGGGCGAACTGGCCGGGGTGTTGCAACTGGTGAACGCGCGCCTGCCTGCCGCCGGTGGCGGCCATGCGATTGTCGCCTTCAGCCAGACCGACCAGCGTTTCATCGAGGCCCTGGCCGCGCAGGCAGCCGTGGCGCTGACGCACCAGCGGCTGATCGCGCAGCTGGAAGAACTGCTCGAGTCGCTGGTCAACCTGATCAACATCGGCATCGATGAAAAGTCGCCGTACACGGGCCGCCACTGCCAGTTCGTGCCCGAGCTGACGATGATGCTGGCCGAAGCCGTGCACGACACCACCACCGGGCCGCTGGCGGCGTTCCGCATGACCGACGCCGACCGCAAGGAGCTGTGGATGGCCGGCCTGCTGCACGACTGCGGCAAGATCACCACGCCGGTCCACATCGTGGACAAGGCCACCAAGCTGGAAACCATTTTCGACCGCATTGCGCTGGTCGATACCCGGTTCGAGGTGCTCGAGCGCGATGCGCGGATCGCCGCGCTCGAACAAAAGCTGGCGCTCGCTGGGGCCGGCACCGACAGCGCTGCTGCGACCACGGGCGCCACCATCGATGCCGCGCTGGCGCGGCAGCTGCACACGCTGCGCGCCGAGCGTGCGCTGCTGCACGCGGTCAACGTGGGCGGCGAGGGCATGTCGGCCGCCGACCAGGCGCGCGTGCACGCCATCGCCGCGCGCCGCTGGACCGGTGCCGACGGCGTGGAGCGCGCTTTCCTCGACGCCGACGAAGTGCTCAACCTCACCATTCCGTACGGCACCCTGACGGCGGCCGAGCGCAAGATCATCAACAACCATATCGCGGTGACGGTGCGCATGCTCGAATCGCTGCCATGGCCGCGCCACCTGCGCAACGTGCCCGAATACGCGGGCGGCCACCACGAACGGATGGACGGCAAGGGCTATCCGCGCGGCCTCACCGGCGACCAGATGTCGGTGCAGGCGCGCCTGATGGCGATTGCCGATATCTTCGAAGCGCTGACCGCGCGTGACCGGCCCTACAAGAAGGGCAAGATGCTCTCGGAGTCGCTGGCCATTCTGGGCAAATTCGCGCTGAACGGCCATATCGATCCGCAGCTGTTCGATATTTTCATACGCCGCAAGGTGTACCTCGACTTCGCCCTGCGGCATATGGACGCGCGCCAGATCGACGCCGTCGATGAAACGCAGATTCCCGGCTACACGCCCTGAACCGGCAGAGCACCCCGATGCGCCACCGCACCCGCACGCTGCTTACGCTGGCCCGCCTCGGCCCGCGCTGGTTGCTGGGCATACTGATGACGCTGGCCGGGGTGGCCGGGGCCCTGGGCCTGCTGGGGCAGGGCAGCGCCGATGCCGTGGCGCGCCTCGATGCCCTGATCGCTGCCGAGCGCATGAAGCTGCAAACGCCGGTGCTCGATCCGCGCATCGTGATCGTCGACATCGACGGCCGCGCACTGACCGAATTCGGACGCTTCCCGTGGGGCCGCAACCTGCAGGCGCAATTGATTTCGCAGCTGACGCGCCACTACCGGGTGGGCGCGGTCGGCTACGATATCTCGTTTCCCGAACCTGACACCAGCTCGGGTTACGGCGTGCTGGACCAGCTGGCGCAAGGAGCGCTGAACGATGTGCCGGCGCTGCGCCAGCGGCTCGACGCATTGCGCCCCGCGCTCGATTACGACGGGCTGTTTGCCGCCGCGCTGCAGGGCCAGCCGGTAATCCTGGGCTTCAACCTGTCGGCCGACCAGGTGAAGGGCGCGCTGCCGCCGCCGCTGTTTACCGAAGCCGATCTCAATGGCCGCGAGCTGCTGGCGTGGTCCAACCAGGGATATGAAGCCAATTTGCCGGTGCTGCAGCGGGCCGCCGCCGGCGCCGGCAGTTTCTCGGTGGTGACCGATGCCGATGGCATCGTGCGCACGGCGGGCCTGATCCAGCAGGTGGACGACGCCTACTACCCGTCGCTGGCGCTGGCCACGGCCGGCTTGTACTTGCAGGCCCGCGCCATCAAGCCGTATCTCGACCGCCAGGTAGACAGCATGTCGGCCAGCGCCCGGCAGGCGGGCGGCTACGATTACCTGTCGCTGTTCCTGCCGCAGGGCCAGCGCCTGATCCCGGTAGGCGAGGCGATGACCACCACCATCGAGTTCCGCGGCGCCGGCGGCCCGCGCGGCGGCGCCTTCCGCTACGTGTCGGCGGCCGACGTGCTGACCGCGCGCGCACCGGTGGCGTGGCTGCGGGGCGCCATCGTCCTGATCGGCACCACTGCGCCCGGCCTGGTGGACCTGCGCGCCACGCCCGTCAACCCCGAATATCCGGGCGTGGAAATCCATGCCAACATCGTCAAGTCGATCCTCGACAACCAGTTCAAGGCGCGTCCCGACTGGGCGGCCGCTGCCGAGGCGGCGGCGATCCTGGTGCTCGGCCTTGGCCTGACGGTGGCGCTGGCGGCGCTGGCGCCGTTGTCGGCAACGGTATTGGCAACGGCGGCGCTGGCCGCCACGGTGGGCCTGAATTTCTACCTGTACCGCCAGCAGAATCTGCTGTTCGATGTGGCGCTGCCGCTGATCGTGATCGCCAGCCTGTTCGTGGTAAACCTGGTGTGGGGCTATTTTTTCGAGGTGCGCAAGGGCCGCGCGCTGGTGTCGCGCTTCGGCGAATACGTGGCGCCGGAGCTGGTGGCCGAAATGGCCGCCAACCCCGGCCACTACAGCATGGATGGCGAGAGCCGGGAACTGAGCGTGATGTTCGTGGACGTGCGCGGCTTCACCGGCATCTCGGAATGCCTGCCGCCGCGCGAGCTGCGCGAGTACATCAACCGGTACCTGACGGCGATGTCGGAGGATATCCGCGACAGTCATCGGGGCACGCTCGATAAGTACATCGGCGACGCCGTCATGGCATTCTGGGGGGCGCCCGTGGCGTTCGACGACCATGCCACACGGGCAGTGGCCACTGCGCTGCTGATGCAGGACAGCGCGCGGCGCCTGTGCGCCGAGTTCCTGGCGCGCGGCTGGCCGGCGCTGCACATCGGCATCGGCGTCAATACCGGCATCATGCACGTGGGCGACATGGGATCGGCGATCCGCCGCGCCTACACGGTGATGGGCGACGCCGTCAACCTGGCCGCGCGGCTCGAAGGCCTCACCCGCATCTACGGCGCTGCCATTGCCGTGGGGCCGGCCACGCGCGCCGCCGCCCCGCAATTTGCCTACCGCGAGCTCGACCGGGTGCGGGTCAAGGGCAAGCAGGAAGCGGTAGCGATCCACGAGCCGATCGCGCTGGCTGCCGCCATCGATGCCGCCACGGCCGACGCGCTGGCGCGCTGGCACGCTGCGCTCGCTGCCGTCCGCGCCCAGCAGTGGGACGCGGCGGAAGCGCTGCTGGACCGGTTGCAGGCGGACCAGCCGGACAGCGTCTTGTACGCGCTGTACCGCGACCGCATTGCCGGCTATCGGCGCCTGCCGCCGGGCGCCAACTGGGACGGCGTGACCACGTTCGACGTGAAGTGACTTTCAGGCAAGACGGTTTTGCCACACTCTCTGCCAAAACCGCCGGCATTGGAACTGAATCAAGCCAAAAACGTGGCGGATCGGTCAAAGCCGACTACACTCGTAGCTATATAGTTGCTGTAAGGATATAATCTCGACAATTGCAAACTATTGGAATGATGATTTTTCAATTATCGTGATCGATACTATAACAACGCTACACCATACTGCCGCCCCGATGACTTCCAGCTTTCAGCGCCTGTGTGCAGGCTCCTTACTTGCGTTCGCCGTTATCAGTGCGGCCGGCGCGCAGGAGCTTGCCGACGATACGGCCGCGATCCGTTTCGACATCACCCGTTTCGATGTCCAGGGCAACACCTTGCTGGCGTCGCAGCAGATCGACAGCCTGCTGGCTGCGTACACCGGCAAGGCGCGCGACTTCGGCGACGTTCAGCGCGCGCTCGAAGCGCTGGAGGCGGCCTACCGGGCGCGCGGCTTCAAGCTGGTGGCGGTGCAGCTGCCGGAGCAGGAACTCGCTGGCGGCGTGGTGCGGTTGCGCGTGGTGGAGACCAAAGTGGGCCGCGTGAGCGTGCGTAACAACCGGTATGTCGACGAGGCCAATGTGCGGCGCAGCCTGCCCGCGCTGGCGCCGGGACAACCGCCCGATGTCGATGCCATCTCCGCCAACCTGCGCCAGGCCAATCAGAATCCGTCGCGCGAAATGTCGCTTACCCTGAAGGCCGGCGACGTCGACGACGAAGTGGACGCCGTGCTGGATGTGAAAGACAGCAGCCCGTGGCGCGCCACGGCCAATATCGACAACACCGGCAATGCACAAACCGGCAAGACCCACATGGGTTTCATGCTGCAGCACGCCAACCTGTTCGGCCGCGACCACCTGGCGTCGCTGCAGTACGTAACGTCGGCCGAGGAGCCGGGCCGGGTGAAGGTGTATGGGGCCGGGTACCACGTGCCGTTCTATGAATCCGGCAACTCGCTCGACCTGTATGGCAGTTATTCGAATGTCGATTCCGGCACCGTGTCCGCCGGCGCGTTCGACCTGGCGGTGAGCGGCAAGGGCGCGGTGTATGGTGCGCGCTTCAACCAGGCGCTGCGCGATCGCGGCAGTTACCAGTCTCAGCTCAGTTACGGCGTGGAGGTCAAGGCCTTCCGCAACAGCGTGGTGCTATTCGATACGGAACTGGGCAACGGCGTCACGGTGCACCCGGTGAGCATTGCCTACCAGGGCACGCTGGCGCTGGCGGCAGGGCAGCTGGGCGCCCAGCTGGCGCTGGTGCGCAATGTGTCGGGCGGGTCGCGCGGCGCCCAGGAAGACTTTACGCTGGCGCGCAGCGGCGCCCGCGACGACTACACGGTGCTGCGTTTCGGCGGCAGCATCAGCCATGCGCTGGCCGGCGACTGGCAGGTCAGGGCGATCGCCAACGCCCAGTACACGGGCAATGCGCTGATTTCCGGCGAACAGTTCGGCGCCGGCGGCGCCACGTCGGTGCGCGGCTTCGTCGAGCGCGAAATATCGAACGACAGGGGCGTGGCGTTGAACCTGGAAGCGTACACACCCAACCTGTGCAGCAATGCCGGATACAACTGCCGGCTGCTGGGCTTTTACGACAGCGCCCATGTGCGCCGCAACCACGCGCTGCCCGGGGAACTGGAACGCACCACGATAGCCAGCGCCGGCGTGGGCGCACGCCTGGTGCTGTCTACCTGGGCCAACCTGCAGCTCGATTACGGCCACGTGCTGCGCGCCGCTGCCACGGGCAGCACCACGCGCGACAACGCCAACCGCCTGCACCTGCGCCTGGCGCTGGCGTACTGATACCGCTTTCCACCGAGACCATGACCATGCACCACTCCCCGCGCTTCCTGCCGCTGCGTCGCAAACTGCTGGCGGTGCTGCTGGCTGCGGCGTTCGACACTGCCCACGCCAATCCGACCTCGCCGACCGTGGTGAATGGCACGGCCTCGTTTTTGCAGCAGGGACGCACGTACGAGATCACCAACACGCCCAATGCCATCATCGACTGGCAAACTTTTTCGATCGCGGTGGGCGAGACCACGAAGTTCATCCAGCAAAGTGCGGACAGCCGCGTGCTCAATCGCGTTACGGGAGGTAACCCGAGCCAGATCCTGGGTTCGCTGCAGTCGAATGGCAAAGTATTCCTGATCAATCCGAACGGCGTGCTGTTCGGCGCCGGCGCCCGCGTGGATGTGAGCGGACTGGTGGCGTCGACCCTGGCGGTGTCCGAGGCCGATTTCAGGGACGGTAAAGATATCGTCAGTTTCAACGGCAGCGCCAGCGCCGGCGGGGTGGAAAACCGGGGTGCAATCACCACGCCGGGCGGCGGCCAGATCTTCCTGATCGGTTCTTCGGTGACCAATACCGGCGTGATGACGGCGCCCAATGGCGACGTGGTGCTCGCTGCCGGCAGCAGCGTGCAGCTGCTCGACTCCAGCGATCCCAAGGTGCAGGTGATGGTGTCGGCACCAGCCGACCAGGCGCTCAACCTGGGGTCGATCGTGGCCCAGGGCGGTCGCATCGGCATCTACGGGGCGCTGGTAACGCAGCGTGGCGTCGTCAACGCCAACAGCGCGGTGCTGGGCCAGAACGGCCGCATCATCCTCAAGGCCAGCGGCACCGCGCTGCTCGAAACCGGCAGCGCCACCACTGCCAGCGGCACCAACGGCGCTACCGGCGGCGTGATCGAGATTGCCGGCACGCGGGTAGGGCTGACCGGCAGCGCGCTGGTGGACGCCAGCGGCGATTCCGGCGGCGGCACGGTATCGGTGGGCAGCGGTTACCAGGTCGGCGACCCAACGCCGAACGCCCAGCAGGTCTTCGTGGGCGTCGATGCCGTGGTAAGTGCCGACGCCCTGCAGCAAGGCGATGGCGGCAAGATCGTGGTGGGCGGCGATGATGCCGTGCGCATGCACGGCACACTGTCGGCGCGCGGCGGCTGGCAGGCGGGCAACGGCGGCCTGGTGCAGACTTCCGGGCACTATCTCGACGTTGCCAGCGCGCGCGTGGATACTGGCGCCACCAGCCTGGCCACCGGCAGCAGCGGCACCTGGCAGCTAGCCGCTGCCGACATGGTCGTCGACAGCGCCGGCAACGGCAATGTGGCGCCGGGCGACGTGGCCAATTTCGACCCGGACACCGGCGCGCCAAGCGTGATCGGCAACGCGGTGCTGGCCGGTGCGCAGGCCAATCTCGTGCTGCAGGCGCAGCACGACCTCGCGTTCAACGCGGCCATTACCGGTACCGCAGACCGGACGCTGACTGCACAGGCCGGAAACGACCTCCTGGTCAATGCGCAGCTGTCGACCAATGGCAACCTGTCGTTCGCGGGCGGCAGTGTCACCATCGATAACCTGGTCGATGCCGGTACCGGCCAGGTCGACGTTACCGCCAGCGGTTCCGCGCTCACCTTGGGCAGCAACGGCGTCATTCAAGGCAGCCAGGCCACGCTGAAGGGCGACAGCATGGCGCTCGGCGGCAGCATCCGTGCCGACCGCGTGAACCTGTACGCCAATACCCTAGACCGCACCATCAATCTCGGCGCCGACGCCGCCGATGGCGCCAGCACACTTGACCTGTCGGCCCAGGAACTGCGCACCATCCACAGCAGCGACCTGAGTATCGGCGAAGCCGGTGTCTACACCGGCGATATCAAGCTGGTGGGCGCGCTCGACCTGGTGGGCGGCGGCGCCGATGCTGCCACGTCGCGTCTGTCGCTTACCGGCGGCACCATTACCAGTACCGGCACTGCGGCGCTCACCACCACCGGTCTGGTGCTGAGGGCCGACGAGGTTGCGCTCACCGGCGCCAACACGGTCGACTACATCACCGGTTCCAGCAATGGCGACCTGGTCTTCGCCACGGCCGGCAAGCTGGTGATCGGCGGCGAAGGCTTCAACGCCTACCGCAGCGCCACCTTGACGGCGGGCGGCAACATTACGCAGAACGCCTTTGCGCAACTGACCACGCCGCAACTGACGTTGAACACGTCCGGCACCGTGCTGCTCGAAGACTTGAATAACCGCATCGATGCGCTGACCGCCCGCAACGTGGACTTGCTGCGCCTGACCACCGCGAACGACCTGCGCCTGGTGGGCGAGGTGAGCGCCACCGGCCAGTTGCAGCTGCAGGCCGACCGCATGTCGGTGGCCGACCACGGCCAGGTGTCTGCCGGCGACATCCGCCTGCGGGCCAATGAACTGGGCATCGGCGACGATGCGACCATCGCCGGCACTGGCAGCGGCGCCAGGTTGTCGATCACTTCCGGTACCGGCCGCGCGATCCAGATCGGCAGCGGTGCAGATGCGAACGTGGCGATGGCGCTCAGCGATGTCACGCTGCGCCAGATCCGCAACCTCGATACCACCATCGCCAGCGACGGCGGTTCGGTCGAAGTGGTGGGCGCCCTGAATTTGAGCGGCAACAGCAACCGCATCCAGAACCTCACGCTCGGTTCCGCCAGCACCGACCTGGTACATGTGAACGGCGACCTGAAACTCGATGGCGCGCTGACGCTGAAGGGCGCGGCCGTGACGGTGACCGAGCGCGCGCGCGCCGGGCAATTCGACATCGCGACCGACGTGCTGACGCTTAACGCGGAACTTACCGGCAGCCAGGCCACCATCAAGCCGTCCAGCAGCGGCTACCACATCGAAGTGGGCAGTGCCGGTTGCGCGGTGGTGGCCAATTGCCTGCTGGTCAACGATATGCACTACCTCAAGGTCCCCACGCTGATCATCGGCAGCAACGATGCGGCCGATGGTGTCAGTGGCATCACGGTGGGCGGCATTACCTACGGTGGTACGACGATCAGCGACCGCAATAATGCGACCGACCGTATTGCGTTGCTGAGCGGCGGCGGCGCGATTACCCAGCGCGGCGCCATCGACGTGCAGGAACTGGTGGTGGCCAACGGTGGCGAGATCACGCTGACAAATGCCGGCAACCGGGTGGAGCGGCTGGCGGCAGTGCAGCAGGGCGCGGGCTACAACCTGGCGTTTGCCAACAACGGCCGGTTGTCGATCGCCCGGCTGACGGCTGGCGCCCTGACAGCCAATGGCATCGAGACCGACGGCGACGTCACGCTCGATGTGCACGGTGCGTTGCTGACGGCAACCGGCAGCGCGGCCGGACGGATCACGGCTAACCGCCTGCAGGCCACTACCACCGAGGGCGCGGGCACCACCGGTGCAGCGCTCCTGACCTCCGTATCGCAGCTCGACGTGGTCAACACCGCCGATGGCGGCAGCACGGCGCCGGTGAATATCGCCAACAACAGCAATACGGCCCATGCGCCGGCGCTCACGGTAACGCGCGCGGTGCAAGCCAATACCGGTGGCGCCAACAATGGCGCCATCACCATCGTCAACGATGGCCGCATGGTCATCGACGGCCAGGTTGGCGCCGGGGCGGGCAACATAGCCTTGTCCGCCGGTACGACCTATGATGCGGCGCGTACCATGCTGGTGAGCGGCACATCCCAGATCACGTCGTCCGGTGGCGCGGTGACCTTGACAGCGAGCGGTTTCGAGATCCAGACCGGCAGCACCATCGCGGGCGCTGGCGGCAGCTATACGCTGAACGATCTGGGGGCGCCGACGCCGACGCCGACGCCGACGCCAACGCCAACGCCCGAACCGACACCGGTACCCGTGCCGACGCCGACGCCAACGCCCGAGCCGACACCGGTTCCGGCACCCGTACCGACGCCAACGCCAACGCCAACGCCAACGCCAACGCCAGCACCCGAGCCGACACCGGTTCCGGTACCCGTACCGACGCCGACGCCAGCGCCCGAGCCGACACCGGTTCCGGTACCCGTACCGACGCCAACGCCAGCGCCCGAGCCGGCACCGATTCCGGTACCCGTGCCGACGCCAACGCCAACGCCAGCGCCCGAGCCGACACCGATTCCGGTACCCGTGCCGACGCCAACGCCAACGCCAACGCCAACACCTGCTCCGGTACCTGTGCCAACGCCAGCGCCCGAACCGACACCTGTCCCGGTACCCGTGCCAACGCCGACGCCGACGCCCGAGCCGACCCCAGTTCCAGTTCCAGTACCGGTGCCAACACCGGCACCCGAGCCGACGCCGGTGCCGACGCCGGTTCCGGTCCCAACGCCAACGCCAACGCCCGAACCGACGCCGGTTCCCGTGCCGACGCCAACGCCAGTGCCCACGCCAGCCCCAACACCAACGCCTGAACCGGTTCCAGTCCCCGTACCGGTCCCGACGCCAACGCCCGAGCCGGTGCCGGTGCCAGTGCCAGTGCCAGTGCCTACCCCGGTTCCAACGCCGACACCGGTACCCACCCCGGTTCCAACACCAACACCGGTGCCCACCCCGGTCCCGGTCCCAACGCCAACGCCAACGCCAGCGCCAGCGCCAACGCCAACGCCAACGCCAACGCCAACGCCAACACCTTCGGCCGACATCTGCACCATCGCGCCGAATTCGGCGCTGTGCCAGGTACTGTCGCCGCCCACTGCCAGCGAGCCGGTCAAGCCGGTGCAGCAGGCCAGCAACGAGGTGATCAAGGAGCTCAACAGCAACGTTCCGTACCAGGCGCCAAAAACTTCCGAGTCGCCGGTCCAGAAGGAAGAGCAGGCCGACTCCACGACCGTCGACGGCACCACCAAACCAACCACCAGCGGAAAAGAAAATGCGCCAGCCAAAAAGATGTACTGCAATTAAGCGACTGTTGTCCGCGCTGGTCGTGCTGGCGCTGTACAGCCTGGCCGGTCCCGGCTGGGCGGCGCAGGTGGCTGGCACCATCGTCCAGTTGAGCGGACCGCTGATGGCCAAGAAGACCGACGGTTCCGCGCGCATCCTGTCGCTGCGCTCGGAGGTCGAGAGCGGTGACACCTTGATTACCGAGCGCACTACCTACGCCATGGTCAAGTTCATCGACAACAGCGAGATCACGCTCAAGCCTTCCACCACCTTCAAGGTCGAGCAGTTCGCATTCGACGCCGACAAGCCGGAAGGCGACCAGGCCGCGTTCAACCTGGTCAAGGGCGGACTGCGGTCGATCACCGGCCTGCTGGGCAAGCGCAACAAGGAAAAATTCTCGATGAAGACGTCGGGGGCCACCATCGGCATCCGCGGCACCACGTTCGTGGCAGAGATGGTGGCGCCGGTCGTGCCAGGCGCCGCGCCATCGCTACCGACGGCAGCCAGCACCCGCGCACCGGGCCTGTACGTGCAGGTGTTGGACGGCATGATCGTCCTGAATAATTCGGCCGGCACGCAAAATTTCGCGGCAGGCCAGTTCGGCTATGTGCCCAACGTCACGGTGCCGCCGGTGGTGGTGCCGCGCAATCCCGGCATGCAGTTCGCGCCGCCGCCCGTGTTCAGCAGTTCCACCGGCCCGACGGCCAGTGCTGCTGCGGCGCAATCGAACAATGTCGATTGCGAAGTGCGGTAACCGCCAACCGCCACGAAAAAAGCGCTTGACCTTCCCACCATGGGATACTTGATGCTGTTGCTATCAACTGCCAGAAGAGTATCCCATGCCCCCATCCCCCGATTCCCTTGCTGTCTCGTTATCGATCAAGATCGAGGGCATGAGCTGTGCGTCGTGCGTGGGCCGCGTGGAGCGCGTGCTAGCGGCGGTGCCGGGCGTGGGCAAGGTCAGTGTCAACCTCGCTACCGAGATGGCGCGCGTGGAGTCCGACCAGCCGGTGGATTTTGCAGCGCTGGAACGCGCGGTGGACAGGGCCGGCTTTCATGCGCTGCCCGAAGCGCCACCCGATGCCCCGTCCAGGCCGGCGCCGGTCGGCACCGGCGGTTTCCACGTATTGCTGGCGGCGCTGCTGTCACTACCGCTGGTGGTGCCCATGTTGCTGGAACTGACCGGTAGCCACGCGATGCTCGATGGCCGCATCCAGTGGCTGCTGGCCACGCCGGTGCAGTTCTGGCTTGGTGCGCGCTTTTACCGCGCCGGCTGGATGGCGGCGCGCGCCGGCAGCGGCAATATGGATTTGCTGGTGGCGCTGGGCACCAGCGCGGCCTATGGCCTCAGCGTATACCAGCTGCTGGCCGGGGGCGCCGCTGCGCACCTGTATTTTGAGGCGTCGGCCGTGGTGATCACGCTGGTGCTGCTCGGTAAATGGCTGGAAGCGCGCGCCAAGCGCCAGACCGCGTCGGCCATCCGCGCCTTGCAGCAATTGCGTCCCGAGTCGGCGCGCGTGCGCCGGGGCGATGCCGATGTGGATGTGCCGATTATCCAGGTGCGCGTGGGCGACCTGGTGGTGGTGCGGCCTGGCGAACGGATTGCCGTCGATGGCGTGGTGGAGGAGGGCGCCAGCCATGTCGATGAAGCGCTGATCACCGGCGAGAGCCTGCCCGTGGCGCGCCAGTCCGGCGACCGCGTGACCGGCGGCGCCATCAACGGCGAAGGCCTGTTGCTGGTGCGGGTCACGGCCGTGGGCGCCGAGAGCACACTGGCGCGCATCATCCGCCTGGTGGAAGACGCGCAGGCGGCCAAGGCGCCGGTACAGCAACTGGTGGACCGCATCAGCGCCATCTTCGTGCCGGTGGTGCTGGTGCTGGCGTTGCTCACGCTGGGGGGCTGGTGGTTCGCCACCGGCGATGGCGAGCGCGCGCTGATCAACGCGGTGGCAGTGCTGGTGATCGCCTGCCCGTGCGCGCTGGGCCTGGCCACGCCGGCTGCCATCATGGCCGGCACCGGCGTCGCGGCCCGCTACGGCATCCTGATCAAGGATGCGCAGGCGCTGGAACTGGCGCACCGTATCACCACCGTCGCGTTCGACAAAACCGGCACCCTCACCGAAGGCAGGCCGTCGCTGGCAGTGCTGGAACCGGCGCCCGGGGCGGGCGTCGATGACACCCGGCTGCTGCAGCTGGCCGCGGCCATCGGGCGCGGCAGCGAGCATGCGCTGGCGCGCGCCGTGCTGCAAGCGGCCGCGCGCGACGATCATGCCAGCGGCAGCGCGGCGCTGGTTGCCATCGATGTCACGGCCTTGCCCGGGCGCGGGGTGGCGGCCACGATCGACGGCATGCGGCTGGTGCTGGGCAGCACGCGCCTGATCGATGAACAGGGCGTGGCGCGCGGCGCACTGGCCGCGCGTGCCACCGAACTGGAAGCGCAGGGACTGACCATTTCCTGGCTGGCCGCCGTTGGCGATAGCGGTCAGCCGGCACGCCTGCTTGGACTGCTGGCGTTCGGCGATGGCGTAAAGCCAGGCGCACGCACCGCCGTGCAGGCGCTACGGGCGCTCGGTATCCACACCGTGCTGCTCACCGGCGACAACCAGGGCAGCGCCGACCACGTGGCGCGGGAAGTGGGCATTGATCGCGTGATTGCCAACATGCTGCCGGCCGACAAGGCAGCCACCATCGCGGCGCTCAAAACCGACGGACGTCGTGTTGCCATGGTGGGCGACGGCATCAACGATGCACCGGCGCTGGCCGCCGCCGACGTAGGCATCGCCATGTCCAGCGGTACCGACGTCGCCATGCAGGCCGCCGGCATTACGCTGATGCGCGGCGATCCGGCACTGGTGCCGGCGGCAATTTCGATCTCGCGCCGCAGCTATGGCAAAATCCGCCAGAACCTGTTCTGGGCCTTTGTCTACAACCTGGTGGGTATTCCGCTGGCCATGTGCGGCCTGCTCAACCCGGTGGTGGCCGGCGCCGCCATGGCGCTCAGTTCCGTCAGCGTGATCGGCAACGCACTGCTGCTGCGCCGCTGGACGCCCGATACCCGCCACGATGGAAAGGAAGGATCAGCATGAATATCGGCCAGGCCGCTGCCGCCTCGGGCATTACCGCCAAGATGATCCGCTACTATGAGAGCATTTCATTGATCCCGCCGGGCCGCCGCTCCGACGCCGGCTACCGCATCTACAGCGACGACGACCTGCACGTGCTGCGCTTCGTCAAGCGCGCCCGATCGCTCGGCTTTTCACTCGAACAGATCGCCGAGCTGCTGTCGTTGTGGCGGAACAAGGCCCGCGCCAGCGCCGACGTCAAGACCATTGCGCTCGGCCACGTGGCCGACCTCAATCAGCGTATCGCCGAACTGACCGAGATGCGCGACACGCTGCAAACGCTGGCCGGCTGCTGCCAGGGCAACGACCGTCCCGATTGTCCGATCCTGCAAAGCCTGGCCGCACCGCCCTCCCAGGCCGGCAAGAAGCTTGTATAATCGCCACGTTTTGGTGCTCGCGCGTGCGTTCGGACGCGCAGTTAAACGGGAAACATGAAGCTGGTTCGCCAGCGTCGCATGTGCTGCCCCCGCAACGGTCAACAAGCGTCGTCCCTGACGACAATCCGCCTCGATACACCACTGTGCGCATGCATGGGAAGGTAGCGCGGGTTCGCTTGCCAGCCCGGATACCGGCCAGACGGGTGGAAGCGCATTAGCGCTTCTTTTCAGTCCGCGCACGGGGAAGTGCGCGGATTGCCTCCTTAGAAAGACCACCATGTTAGGCACCTCCCTGATGGCGCTGGCGGCGACGCTCGCCCCCGCTTCCGCTCCTGAAGCCATTGAACAAATCTCCACCGTCGAAGTACGCGGCCACTACGACAACGGCATCGGCACGTCCGACGCCGCCAGCGAAGGCTCGGTCACGGCTGCGCTGATTGCCAACCGGCCGGCACTGCGTCCCGGCGAACTGCTGGAATTCGTGCCCGGCGTGATCGTCACCCAGCACAGCGGCGACGGCAAGGCCAACCAGTACTTCCTGCGCGGCTTCAACCTCGATCACGGCACCGACTTTGCCACCTTCGTCGACGGCATGCCGGTCAATATGCGCTCGCATGCGCATGGCCAGGGCTACACCGACCTCAATTTCCTGATCCCGGAACTGGTCGATCGCATCAACTACAAAAAAGGACCGTACTACGCGGAAGAAGGCGACTTCGCTTCGGCCGGCGCTGCGCACATGGTGCTGGCCAATAAGGCGGACAGCAGCGCCAGCATGACCGTGGGCGAACATGCATACTATCGCGGCACGCTTACCGGTTCCACGCCGCTGGGCGCCGGCCACCTGGCGTACGGCGCGGAGCTGGGCCACAACAACGGGCCGTGGGTGCTGCCCGAGGCATTCCATAAAAGCATAGGCGTGCTGCGTTACAGCCAGGGCGCCAGCGACGACCAGTTCACCGTCACTGCCATGGGTTATAAAGGCGCCTGGCACGCCAGCAACCAGATTCCGCTGCGCGCGGTGCAGAGCGGGGAACTGAGTCCCTACGGCGCCATCGACCCGAGCGACGGCGGCCGCACGGCGCGCTACAGCCTCTCGGCCACCCGGCGTCAGCGTACCGCCGACACGCTGTTCCAGGCCAATGCCTACCTCGTGCAGTCGACGCTGGACCTGTACAACAACTTCACCTACTTTCTCGACAATCCGGTCGATGGCGACCAGTCGCTGCAAACGGAAAAGCGCCGCATGACCGGTTTCGACGTGGGCCAGACGTGGTTCGCCAACTGGGGCGGCCTGGCAATGAGCAACAAGGTGGGCGTGCAAGGTCGGTATGACTACCTGTCGCCGCTGGCGCTGTACCGCACCGTCAGGCAGCAGATCACGGGCACGGTCAGCGCATCGACGGTGAAGCAGGCCAGTGCCGCCGTGTACGCCGAAAATACCGTGCAGTGGCAGGACTGGCTGCGTACCACGGCCGGCGTGCGTTACGACCGGTATCGCTTCGACGTGCGCAGCAATATCGCGGAGAACTCGGGCAAGGTCGATGCTGGCATGACGTCGCCCAAGCTGGCGCTGGTGTTCGGGCCGTGGGCCAAGACCGAGTTGTTCGTCAATGCCGGCCAGGGTTTTCACAGCAACGACGCGCGCGGGGCGACGGTGCGCGTGTCGCCGCAGGACGGCACGGCGATCGACCCGGTGACGCCGCTGGTCAAAACGCGCGGCGCGGAACTGGGCATGCGCACCGAGATCGTGCCGGGTTTGCAAAGTTCGGTGGCGTGGTGGAAGCTGCGGTCCGATTCGGAACTGGTGTTTTCGGGCGATGCCGGCGACACGTCGGCCAGCCGTGGCAGCAGGCGCTCGGGCATCGAATGGAACAACCATTACATCGCCAGGTCCTGGCTGCTGTTCGACCTGGACCTGGCGTATTCGCGGGCGCGCTACAGCAGCCATGACGCGGCGGGCGACTTCATCCCCGGCGCCATCGGCAAGGTGGCGTCGTTCGGCGCCACCGTTACCGACATCGGTCCGTGGTCGGCGGCGTTCCAGATGCGCTACTTCGGGCCACGGCCGCTGGTCGAGGATGACAGCCGCCGGTCGTCCACCACGGCGATTGCCTACGGCCGGATTGGTTACAGGATCGACCGCCGCTGGGCGCTGTCGCTCGACGCCTTCAACCTGTTCGACCGCCAGGCCAGCGACATCGATTACTACTACGCGTCGCGCCTGCCGGGCGAGCCGGCCGAAGGCGTGGACGATATCCACTACCACCCGGTGGAGCCGCGCACGGTGCGGCTGACGTTGAAGGCAGTGTTCTGAACGTGGCGAGGTGATTTTGCCGATGGTGCTAGCATCGCCCGATGACGACACCATACAAACTCTATTATTGGCCCGGCCTGCAGGGGCGCGGCGAATTCGTGCGGCTGGCGCTGGAAGAAGCGGGCGTGCAGTACGACGATGTCGCGCGGCGCAAAAATGGCATGCCGGCGCTACAGGCCAGCCTCGATTTCAACCAGATCGAGCATCCATCGTTCGCGCCGCCCGTGCTGCAGGCGGGAGAACTGCTGATCGGCCAAACGGCAAATATTTTGCTGTTTCTCGGCGCGCGTCACGGCCTGGCGCCGCGCGCCGAAGCAGGGCGGCTGTGGACCAACCAGCTACAGCTGACGATTGCCGACATCGTGGGCGAGGTGCACGACACCCACCATCCATTGTCCACCAACCTGTATTACGAAGACCAGGTCAAGGCGGCCAAGATACGCGCGAAAGATTTTATCGCCGAGCGGATCCCGAAATACCTCGGGTACTTCGAGCAGGTGCTGGCAAATAACCGGGGGCGCGGCGCATTTGCGGTGGGCGCCCGGCTGTCGTACGTGGACCTGTCGCTGTTCCAGTTGCTGGCCGGCTTGCGCTACGCATTTCCCCATGCGATGGCGCGCCAGGAACACGCGTGGCCGCGCCTGGCGGCGCTGCACGACATGGTAGCGGCGCGGCCCCATATCGCCGCGTATTTGAAATCCAAACGCCGGATACCGTTCAACGAGGACGGCATCTTCCGCCACTACCCGGCGCTGGACAAATAGGGCTTCAGCCCGAGACCGGGAAACCGGCATCGGCAATTGCCGACTTCAGCGGCGCCAGCGCGGTCGCGCTATCGATGCGCACGGTTTTGCTGGCCAAATCGACGTCCACCTTGGCCGCCGCATCCACCGCCTGCACCGCGCGGGTGACAGCGCTGACGCAGTGGGCGCAGGTCATGTGTTCCACTTGTAGCTGATACATACCATTCTCCTTACAGTAGAGGTCATCATACTGTAAGGCTTCCAGCGGTGGGAAGGTCAAGCGATGCGTGACGTCGTGCTAGCCCAGCGGCGGATCGTCGAGCCGGGCCAGGTCGAGGCTGACCAGCGCCCAGATGCCGTCGGCATAGCTGGGCTCGCGCGCCAGGTATTCCACCTCCGACGCTTTCAGCTCGAAGGCCTTGCCTTGCTCCACCAACTGGCCCACGTGGCCATAGATGGCGCGGGTGGCGTTGCTCATGGCGCGGCCGACGGTTTCGCCCGAGGAGGTGCAGCCCGGAATGTCGGGCACCGTGACGCCGTATCTACTGCCGCCATGCTTCTGGATCAGAATTGGAATATCCATCGTGTTACCTCGGCCGGAAGCAAAAAGCAGGGGAATCAATGACTTGGAGTTCCAGTGTCGTACAGCCCGCGCCACGTTTCAAGCACTTTCGTGACGGATTTCCGACACACTTTTCTTGTTGGTAATATATGTTGACGGCGGAAATCGATCGCGGTATCATATTTTTAATGCATTAAAGCATTATAAATATTTTCAGAGAAACTTTATCTGCTGAATATTTCACCCGGTCCCCCACCCCCGTACCAGGTACAGCACTGCTCACTTTTAACTGTCTACGGGGGATCACCATGAAACATACCAAGCTTACCGCCTTCGCGTTCGTCATTGCCGCCATTGCCGGCACCGCTGCCGTCAGCGCCAACGCGGCTGTCATCACGTTCCAGACCGGCCAGTCGTTTGCCGGCACCCAGGCGACGGCCGAAGGCTATCGTACTGCCGTGGAAGCGGCGGTGGCCGGTTCGTCGCTCGGCACCAAAGTGCTCACCACTTACGACATCGTGTCGAACCAGTCGTTGTTCGGTAACAGCAACAGCAACCTCGCCTATAAATCGGACATCGTGTTTGGCCTGGACGCGGCCGGCACCTACTCGTTCCGCGCCGGCGTCGATTTCGGCAAGGGCGGCGCGCTGTTCCTCGATGGTGTTGCGGTGGACGTCAAGAGCAACGACATGTGGTGGGCGCATAACTACGCCAACACCGATTCGATTTTCCAGGTCAGCAACCAGGCTCTGTTGGCTGGTAACCACACCCTGACCCTGTACGGCCTGGAAGGCTGCTGCGACGGCGGCCAGCAAGTGCAGTTCTCGGCCAATGGCGCGGCGTTCCAGAGCTTCAGCGTGCAAACGCTGGCGCCCGTGCCGGAGCCGGAGACCTATGCCATGATGCTGGGCGGTATCGCCATGATTGGCGCGGTGGCACGCCGTCGCCGCCAGCGCCAGGCCTGATCCAGCGTCACAAAAAAAACAGCCCCGCCGGCATTGCTGCCGACGGGGCTGTTTGCGTTCTTACTGGCGAGCTAGCTTACAGCACTTCGCTCGCGTGATCGGCCAGGCGCGAGCGTTCGCCGCGCGCCAGCGTCACGTGGCCGCTGTGCGACCAGCCCTTGAAGCGGTCAACCACGTAGGTCAGCCCGCTCGAACCTTCGGTCAGGTACGGCGTGTCGATCTGGGCGATGTTACCCAGGCACAGGATCTTGGTGCCGGGACCGGCGCGCGTGACCAAGGTTTTCATCTGCTTGGGCGTCAAGTTCTGCGCTTCGTCGATGATTAGGAACTTGTTCACGAACGTGCGGCCGCGCATGAAGTTGAGCGACTTGATCTTGATGCGCGAACGGATCAGGTCTTGCGTTGCCGCGCGGCCCCACTCGCCGCCGTCGGTATCGGACTTGTTCAGCACTTCGAGGTTGTCGTCGAACGCGCCCATCCACGGCGACATTTTTTCTTCTTCCGTACCCGGCAGGAAGCCGATGTCTTCACCGACCGGCACCGTCACGCGGGTGACGATGATTTCGTTATAAAGCTTGGTTTCCAGCACTTGCGCCAGACCGGCAGCCAGCGCCAGCAGGGTCTTGCCGGTGCCGGCCTGGCCCAGCAGGGTAACGAAGTCGCATTCCGGGTTCATCAGCAAGTTCAGGGCGAAGTTCTGCTCGCGGTTGCGGGCGGTCACACCCCACACATTGTTCTTGTTGTGGCTGAAGTCGCGCAAGGTTTGCAGTACGGCGGTTTTGCCGTTGAGTTGCTTGACCTGGCCGTAGAACGGCGCTTCGCCGTTTTTCGGTTCCAGGAACACGAACTGGTTGACCAGCAGCGACGGGATGAACGGGCCGGTGACGCGGTAGAACGTGGCGCTCTGGCCGCTCTTGTTCTCCTGCCACGATTCCAGGTCCTTGCCGTGCTTGTTCCAGAAGTCGTCCGGCAATTGGATGATGCCCGAGTACAGCAGGTCGGTATCTTCCATCACGTGGTCGTTGAAATAATCCTCGGCCGGCAGGCCCAGGGCGCGCGCCTTGATGCGCATATTGATGTCTTTCGACACCAGTACGATGGCGCGGCCCGGCTGATCGGCTTCCAGCGAACGCACCACGGCCAGGATCTGGTTGTCGGCCTTGCCTACAGGCAGACCCAGCGGCAGGTCGGCGGTTTGCATGCGGGTCTGGAAGTACAGGCGGCCCTTGGCGTCCTTGTTGCCCAGCTTGGACAGTTCGATGCCGTTTTCGATGGCGTCGTCGTCGGTGTTGGAGACCAGTGCGTCCAGCGTGCGCGAGACCTGGCGCGCATTGCGCGCCACCTCGGTCATGCCCTTCTTGTGGTTGTCCAGCTCTTCCAGCGTCATCATCGGCAGGTAGACATCGTGCTCTTCAAAGCGGAACAGCGACGATGGATCGTGCATCAGCACGTTGGTGTCGAGCACGAACAGCTTGGTGGTGCCGGCCTGGTCGGCATTGCGGCTGGTGGACGACTTGATGCCCGCCTCGTTGGCCTTGTGCTTGGTCGGATGCGGCGCTTCGGCCGTGATGGGGGTGACTTTGGAACGCGATGGCGCGGATTTGGTCTTGGCCACCGGCTTTGCCACCACGGGGGCCGGCGCCGGTACTGCCGCGATTTTCGCGACCGGTGCCGGCACGGCTTCGGCGGCAGCCTGCAGTACCGCCGGCGCAGCCTTGAGCACGGCAGCGACGGCTTTCGACCTGGCGGTCTTGGCCGGTGCCTTGGCCACCGGAGCCGACACCGGCGCTGGCGGCACGGCCTTAACGGTCGGAACCGCTTTGACCGGCGCCGCTTTTTTCGGCGCCGGCGCCGGGATGGCTACAACATCGGCCTCGACCACCGCCGCAGCCGCTGCCGCGATAGCGGAAACAGGGCGCGTGCCGGTGGCTTGTGGGTAATCTTTTGCCAGCAGTATAGTCGCTGGCTTACTTGGTAATTTTGGCAGTGGCATCAGGATCTCAATCGAAAAATATCTGGAGGAATCCGCCCATAGGCGCAGCGCGCTTGCCCGCTGGAAGGCGGCAAACGTTGGGACCGGATGGGGTGGATGCTGGGTAAAACAGGTAACAAGACTGCCGACGGGCACTCATCTTGCCCGGTGGATGGACCGCTTGGTGGCCGGCTGGCCACCAGGAGTGGGTGGGTGGATGGACAGTGTTGACTCAAGATTGGTGGATACGCAGAATACTGCAACAGTTAAGCGACTCCGGACCGCCACGCGCTGGCCTTGAATACAGCCACGACGGCTGCGAACTGATCTGTGAACCGATCTTTCAAGCCTGACGCGCGACGAATTCCAGCACTTCATCAACGTGACCAGCAACTTTCACGCCTCTCCATTCTTTCACCAATTGACCAGTAGCGTCAATCACAAACGTACTGCGCTCGATACCGCGCACGGTCTTGCCATACATTTGCTTCATCTTCATGACGCCGAACTGCTGGCACAGTGCTTCCTCGGGGTCGGAAATCAATTCAAAGGGCAGGCCCAGCTTGGACTTGAAGCCTTCGTGCGAACGCAGCGAATCGCGGCTGATGCCGTAGATTTCGGTGCCTGCCGCCTGGAACTGGTCGTGCAGGTCGCGGAAGGCGATGTTTTCGGTGGTGCAGCCGGGCGTATTGTCCTTGGGGTAGAAGAACAGCACCGTGTGGCGCGCCGGGCGGCCCGACAACTGGAAAGTCTGCTCGCTGGTCATGGCAGCAGAAAAATCGGTCACTTGGGAAGGGCTATCGGCCAAAGGCGTTCTCCTGGGATAAACATGATGCCGCGCACGGCACGGCGCAGGCGTTGCAATGATGTTGCAGTGATGTGGGGGCGGGCGCCGCGATTGCAAGTGCTGGCATGCGCACGTTGCATGCCATTGTACTCAAGCGCTGGCAGCGTCGCGTTCGTCGATGATCAGCGCCAGCGCCACCTTGCGGCCTTCGCCCATCAGGATGTTGTAGGTGCGGCAGGCAGCCTGGCTGTCCATGCATTCGACACCAATGCGGCGCAAGGTCAGCGCGGCCGTCAGGCGCGGGTGGATGAACCGCTGGCGCGCGCCGGTGCCCAGGATCACTACGTCCGGATCGTCGGCGCCGATCAGGTCGAAGTGCTCGACGGTCAGCGCTTCGAACGTGGGCGCGTTCCAGGCGCGCGGCGGCAGTTCGGGAAACACCACCAGGCTGTAGTTGAAGCGCTCGGCATTGATCTCGACGCCGGTCTGGTCGTAACCGGTGACGGTTTGGTACTTTTGGGTATCGCTTTGATGAAGCTTCATGGGAATGTCTGCAAGATTGCTGCGGAAGAGTGCCATTGTAGCGTTTTTCCGGGTTGAAGCACCCCTCAAAGGTTGATTAAATGGGATGCTTTCGGCACAATCGTTATTTTCGCATTGCAGCACGGCGGTCGGCGGTATTTTGGCAGTCCGCAGCGTTTTTGCCTTACCTGAACAGGATTTTATTTTGCGACCGATTCAAAAATCTAACAAACTGGCGGAAGTCTGCTACGAGATCCGCGGCCCGGTGCCGGAAAAAGCGCGCCAAATGGAGGAGGAAGGTCACAAGATTGTGAAGTTGAATATCGGCAATTTGGCCGTGTTCGGCTTCGATCCGCCGGACGAAATCGTCCAGGACATGAAAATCAATCTGTCCAATGCCGCCGGCTACACCGATTCCAAGGGCATGTTTGCACCGCGCAAGGCGGTGATGCACTACACCCAGGGCAAGAATATCGCCGGCGTCACCATCGACGATATTTACCTGGGCAATGGTGCGTCCGAGCTGATCGTGATGTCGATGAACGCGCTGCTCAACAACGGCGACGAAGTGCTGGTGCCGGCGCCCGACTATCCGCTGTGGACCGCTGCCGTCAGCCTGTCCGGCGGCAAGCCGGTGCATTACGTGTGCGACGAGCAGCAGGAGTGGTACCCGGACATCGACGACATGCGCAGCAAGATCACGGCCAACACGCGCGCCATCGTCGTCATCAACCCGAACAACCCTACCGGCGCGCTGTACCCGGTCTCGCTGCTGCTGGAAATTATTGAACTGGCGCGCCAGCACCAGTTGATTATTTACGCCGACGAAATCTACGACAAGGTGCTGTACGACGGCGCCGAGCATGTCTCGATTGCCTCGCTGGCCGATGACGTGCTGTTCGTCACCTTCAACGGCCTGTCGAAAAACTACCGCGCGTGCGGTTACCGTTCGGGCTGGATGGTGGTGTCGGGCGAAAAATCCCACGCCAAAGATTACATCGAGGGCCTCAACATGCTGGCCTCGATGCGCTTGTGCGCGAACGCACCGGGGCAGTTTGCGATCCAGACTGCGCTCGGCGGCTACCAGTCGATACACGACCTGGTAGGACCGGGCGGGCGCCTGTTAAAGCAACGCGACCTGGCCCACAAGCTGCTCACCGATATTCCGGGCGTCACTTGTGTCAAGCCCAAGGCCGCGCTGTACATGTTCCCGCGCCTCGATCCGAAAATCTATCCGATTGCGGACGACCAGCAGTTTGCCTATGAGCTGCTGGCTGAAACAAAAGTGCTGATTGTCCAGGGTTCGGGCTTTAACTGGATCGCGCCGGACCATTTCCGCGTCGTGTTCCTGCCCAACTCCGACGATATGACGGAAGCGTTCGGCCGCATGGCCAAGTTCATGGAAAGCTACCGCAAACGTCACGGCGCCACTGTATAACCTCTGCATTCAATAGAAACGATTTATATGAAACCGATCAAAGTAGGTTTATTAGGCGTCGGCAATGTCGGCTCCGGTACGTTCAACGTCCTGCAACGCAACCAGGAAGAAATCCGCCGCCGCGCCGGCCGTGGCATCGAAGTGGTGGCCGTGTCCGCCCGCAACATCGAGCGCGCCAAAGAGCGCACCGGCGGCAAGGTGAAGGTGGTGGCCGACCCGTTCGACATCGTCAACGACCCCGAGATCGATATCGTCGTCGAGCTGATCGGCGGCTACGACGACGCCAAGGCGCTGGTGCTGCAAGCGATCGCCAACGGCAAGCACGTGGTCACCGCCAACAAGGCGCTGCTGGCCGTGCACGGCAATGAAATCTTCGCCGCCGCGCAAGCGAAGGGCGTGATGGTGGCGTTCGAAGCGGCCGTGGCCGGCGGCATTCCGATCATCAAGGCTCTGCGCGAAGGCCTTACCGCCAACCGTATCGAATGGCTGGCCGGCATCATCAACGGCACCACTAATTTTATTCTGTCCGAGATGCGCGACAAGGGCCTCGACTTCGCCACCGTGCTCAAGCAGGCGCAGGAACTGGGTTACGCCGAAGCCGACCCGACCTTCGACATCGAAGGCGTCGATGCTGCGCACAAAGCCACCATCATGTCGGCGATCGCGTTCGGTATCCCGGTGCAGTTCGACAAGGCCCACGTGGAAGGGATTTCCAAGCTCAACGCCGTCGATATCCGCTACGCCGAACAACTCGGGTACCGCATCAAGCTGCTGGGCATTGCCAAGCGCGCCACCGTGAATGGCAAGGAGGGCGTGGAACTGCGCGTGCACCCGACCCTGATTCCCAATAAGCGCCTGATCGCCAACGTGGAAGGCGCGATGAACGCCGTGCTGGTGCAGGGCGACGCCGTCGGCGCCACGCTGTACTCGGGCAAGGGCGCCGGTTCGGAGCCGACCGCGTCCGCCGTGATTGCCGACCTGGTGGACATCACGCGCCTGGCCACGGCCGATCCCGAGCACCGCGTGCCGCACCTGGCGTTCCAGCCCAATGCCATGACCAACATCGAAATCCTGCCGATGTCGGAAGTGACCACCAGCTACTACCTGCGCATGAACGTGGAAGACCAGCCGGGCGTGCTGGCCGACCTGACCCGCATCCTGGCCGATGGCACCATTTCGATCGACGCCATGATGCAAAAAGAGCCGGCCGAAGGCGAAACCCGCACCGACATCATTTTCCTCACTCATCAAACCCAGGAAAAGAACGTCACCGCAGCGATTGCCAAGATGGAAGCGTTGTCCACGGTGCGTGGCAGCGTCACCAAGATCCGCCTGGAAAACCTGAGCTGACCGGTACGGCGTAGCGAGAGCACCGCGTACTCCGCTCCGGGCACAGGCCGTGCGGTTACGCCGTCAAACAGGCAAAAAAAAGGCCAGATAGTGTACGCACACTATCCGGCAAAGGGTCAGTTACTAGGGTTGCTACAGTACTACTACAGGGTAGTGCAAGAATGCTACAGGGGTCTTAAACGGGGGTATCGCTACCCCCGCGATGCATGCGCCAAAGGCGCTTACTTGGTCGCGACGGTCAGTTCGCTTTTCACTTCCTTCACGCCTGGCACAGCCGAGGCAACCTGGATGGCCTTGGTGCCGGCTTCGGTGCTGGCAACGGCGCCGCTCAGTACGACCACACCATCGGTGGTGGTCACGCCAACTTCCTTGTGATCTGCCAGCGAAGACTTGATCTTGCTGGTGATTGCTTCATCCGTGGCTGCGGTGCCGGACTTGGCTGCGCCAGCCATAGCACCTTCCTGTTGACCGGCAGCGAAAGCGGTACCCGTCGCAGCGGCGGCGGTCAGGGTAGCGGCGACGATCAGGCGGGCGATCAATTTGTTAGTCATCATGATTAGCTTCCTTTTATCGGGTTTGAGGATAAAACGTCTGGGACGTTACCCAACACTTAGCAAGCACCGTGCCATCCAAATAAAAGTATTTAAAATCAGTAACTTAAAGATGAATTACTGTAATGCAAGCAGAGCGTTGCGGGATTTCGGCCCAGAACGGGCGAGTTTTGTCGTGAAATGGCGACAGCTTCCTGGTGCCATTATATAAGTGATTGATTTATATGGGATTATTCTTGTCGCTCAGGGGCGACAACAGGTACTTCATTGCGAAAAGTGGCGGCGTCGAGGTCGTATTTCTGCAGCAGACGGTAGAACTCGGTCCGGTTGCGCTCGGCCAGGCGCGCGGCATCGGCCACGTTGCCGTCGGTTAGTTTCAGCAACTGCACCAGGTAGTTGCGTTCGAACCGCTGTTTCGCTTCGGTGTAGCTGAGCACTTCGAGCGACGGTACGCGCAGCGCCCGCTGCACCAGCGACAGCGGGATCAGCGGCGCCGTCGCCAGTGCGCACACATGTTCCACCACGTTATACAGTTGCCGCACATTGCCGGGCCACGCGGCCGTCGTCAGCGCTTCGAGCGCGTCGGGCGCAAAGCCGTGCACGGTCTTGCCGTACTTGGCGGCCAGGTTGAGCAGGAACTGGGTGGCCATCGGGGTAACGTCTTCGCGCCGCTGCGCCAGCGGCGGCAGGGTGAGCGTGATCACGTTCAGGCGGTAATACAAATCTTCGCGGAACTGGCCCTCGAGCATGGCCGCGTCGAGATCGCGGTGGGTGGCCGACAGGATGCGCACGTCGACCGGGCGCCCCACGTCCGAGCCCAGCTGGCGCACCACGCGCTCCTGCAACACGCGCAACAGCTTGACCTGCAACAGCAGCGGCATGTCGCCGATTTCATCGAGGAACAGCGTGCCGCCGTCGGCCGCCTGCACCAGGCCCTCGCGGCTGCCGATGGCGCCCGTGTAAGCGCCTTTCACGTGGCCGAACAGTTCCGATTCGAGCAGCGCTTCGGGGATTGCCCCGCAATTGACGGCAATGAACGGCGCCTTGGCGCGGCGGCTGGCGCGGTGGATGGCATTGGCCAGCAGCTCCTTGCCGGTGCCGCTTTCACCGCGGATCAGGATGCTGGCGTCGGAGGCGGCCACCAGCCGCGCCTCGGCCAGCAGCTCGTCCATGCACTGGCTGCGGCTGATCAGGCCCGAGCGCCAGGCGTCGTCGCTGTCGGTCTGGCTGGCCGCCGGCGCGGTCAGGCTCAGCGCCTGGGCTATGCGTTCGAGCAACAGCTTGGCGTCGAACGGCTTGGTCAGGTAGGCGTAGGCGCCCAGCGTGGTCGCTTCCACCGCGTCGGGTATGGTGCCGTGCGCGGTGAGCAGGATCACCGGCAGCGCCGGGTAACTGCTGCGGATTTCCTGGAACAGCGACATGCCGTCGCGGTCGGGCAGGCGGATATCGCTGATGACCAGGCGCGGCAGCTCCATCGACAGCCGTGCCAGCGCCGCTTCGGCGCTGCCCACGCCGGTTACCCGGTAACCATTGGCGGTAAGCCGCATCGACAGCAGGCGCAGCAGATCGACGTCGTCGTCCACCACCAGCAGGTGGGCGCCGTTGCCCGGCGTGGTTTTCAGCGGCTCGCTCATTTGACGACCGCCGGTGCAACGCTGGCAGCCGGCCGGACCGGCAGCGTGCGTTCGATATTTTTCAGGCCTTCGACCATCTCGTTCAGCTGATCGATGCGGCGCTGGCTCTCCTTTTGCTGCGCCGTGAGCTTGTCCACGTGGTCGGCCAGCCGCCGGGTTTCGGCGCAGTTGCTCGACAACATCAGTGCCAGCGATTTATAGGGGGCGGAGTTGTTCTCGGTGGAGTTGGCAACATTGTCGAGCAGGGTTTGGGCGCGGGCCAGGTCGCCGTTGCCCCGGGTAAGCATCAGCACCATGCCCATTTGCACGGCCACGCGCGGGCTGCGCTTTTGCTGCATCAGTCCGCTCAGTTCCTTGAGCAGCTCGCCCTGGCTCATGCGGCGCAGCGCCTGGTGGTAGGTCAGCAGCGGACCGACGTCATCGGTGGGGGGCGGTGGCGGCGCAACCACCACCGGCACCGGTTCGACCGAGGTGGCGGGCAGCCGCGGCTTGCTGGTCGTGCAGGCGGCCAGTCCCGCGCACAGCAGCAGGCACAGCAAGGTCCGCCAACGCACGGCAGGGGAAAAGGGAGCGGGAAGGATCGAGACAGGCATTGTTCAGGCGTGGTCGGTAGGTGAATTCTGGGGTGAATAGGGCAGTTCGATGCGGAACAGCGCACCGCGCCGCGAGGTCAGCAATTGCAGGCTGCCGCCATGGGCGGCAATGTACTCGTGGACGATGGACAGGCCAATGCCATTGCCGTGACGCGCCCCCGGCGGCTGGCGCAGCCCCTGGTAAAACGGTTCGAAGATGCGGGCCGCATCGTCCGGCGCCACGCCCGGGCCCTGGTCGGTACAGTCGAGCAGCAATTTGCCGTCGCGCTCGCCTATCCGAAAATACACCAGGCCGCCATGCGGACTGAAACGTACGGCGTTGGAGAGCAGGTTGCTGACCGCGACCGCCATTTTATCAGCGTCGACGGCGATCGGGCGCGCTTTGCCCTCGCAGGTGACGGACAGGCCCGCAGCTTGCCATTGCAGACGCTGGCTGTCGATCACGCACGCGACCAGCACCGCCATGTCGGTCGGCTCGCGGTGCAGGTGGTCGGCGTCGAACGCGGCCTCGTTGTAGCGCAGCAGCGCCTCGATCTGGGTTTGCAGCGCCGCCGTATTCTGCTGCAGGATGCCGGCAATTTCGCGCTGGTTGGGCGACAGTTCGCCGGCCACGCCATCTTCCAGCAGGGCCACGCCTTCGCGCAGCGCCGCCAGCGGGGTTTTCAGTTCGTGCGAAATGTGGCGCATGAAGCGCGCCTTGTCGGCCTCGAGCTGGGCCAGGCGCAGCCGCAGCCAGTCGAGCTGGCGGCCCACGCGTTGCAGGTCGTCCGGTCCGCGCACCTCGATCGGCTGATCCAGTTTGTTGTCGCCCAGCAGGTCGATACCGGCCTCGATCTGGGCGAGCGGCCGCGACAGCCAGAGGCCGAAGCCGCCGGCCAGCAGCGCTGCCACCACGATCGACGCCACCACCTGCGCGCCAAGCACCGCGCGCCGCGCGTCGAGTTCGTCCAGCAGGGCGGTGTTGCGGCGGTCCACCTCCAGCTTGACCTCGGCCGCCAGGTAATCATCGACCTCGGGCAGCGGCGCCAGCGCCTGTTCCAGCGCCTGCTGGCGCGCGGTGCTGCGCGGGCGGGCCGGCGCCTGCAGCAAATCCCACGCCTGTTCGCCGGCCTCGCGCCAGCGGTTGAATTGCGGTGCGGCTGCGCGCGGCAAGCCCTGCTGCAAGGCATCGAGCGACGCCCGCGCCTCGCGCCAGGCATCGGCATAGCGTTCGCGAAACGCGGGATCGTCGAGCACCAGGAACTGGCGCGCACTGCGCGTCATGGCCACGCTGCGCTCGGCCAGTTGCTGGGTATGTTGGGTGAGGGCCAGCGCGTGGTGTCCGCTGTCGCGGCTGTGGGCGGTCAAGCGGTCCAGCGTCCACAGCGCATGCAGGGACGCGGCACTCAGCAACACAGCGATCAACAGGAAGACGCCCAGCAGCAGCTGGCGAAACGAGAGTTTCGAGAGCATCGCGATCGGGTAGAGGGGATATCCCCCGCATCATAGGGCTAAAACGGAAACCATGCCTGTTTGGTTGGCAATATTTCCAAGGCGTCCAAGATGTTATTGAGGTGCGGGAGCGACGTCCATGCCGTCGTAGGTGTCGATCTGATTCTCTTCGGCAAATTTGTAGAACTCCTGGTTACGCGCGTGCAGGGTTTCTACCGTGTGCAATTCCACTTTTTCCAGGTGCAACCACCACAGCGCCGGCGTATCGGATTCCGGCTTGGAGTCGAAAATACCCACCACCTGGTAACCCTGCGCTTGCAGCAGCGGCGCCGCAGCTTCCAGCCTGGCCTTGTTTTCGTCCGAGAAGAAATAACCCCACAGCAGCGGCTGGTTGATATCCCACGGCGCGTTTTGCTTCATGTCGAGGAAAAGATCGATCATGTCTTGTTTGGTAATCATGTACAGCTCCTGGTTCTGTGCCGGCAACGGGCGGCGTCAAGCCGGCATTTTACCGCTAGTCGCGGGCGGAAAGCGAACCGCCACCCGCAAGCCGCCGGCGGGCGCGTGGTCGAGGACGATGGCGGCGCCGTGCACCGTGGCGATATCGCGCACGATGGCCAGTCCCAGGCCGGCGCCGCCGGGATTGCGTTCGAGCGTGGCGGCGGCGCGGTAAAACGGCGCGAACACGCGTTCGCGCTCGGCTGCCGCGATGCCGGGGCCGCTGTCGGCCACTTCCAGCAGCACGCCGGCGTCATCCTCGTGCACCCGCAGCGCCACGCTGCCGCCCAGCGGCGTGTAGCGCAGCGCATTGTCGGCCAGGTTGGCCACCAGTTCGTGCAGCAGCAGCGCCTGGCCGTCGACGAGGGCCGGGCCGTTGGCGTCGAGCGACATGTCGATCTGCTTGGCCACTGCCGCCATGGCCAGCTCCAGCCCCACCTGGCGCGCGATGTCGCGCAGCGGCACCGGCACTGTCAACGCGGCGGCGCCGTCGGCGTCGCCTCCATGTTCGATGCGCGCCAGCGTCAGCAGCCGGTTGGCCAGGTTGACCGTGGAATCGGTGGTGGCGGCGATGCTGTGGACGATCTGGCGCAGTGCGGCGCGCGTCTGTTCCGGGTCGCTGCCGGCGCGGTCGCATTCGCGCAGCGCCAGTTCGGCCTGGGTTTTCAGGACCGTGAGCGGGGTGCGCAACTGGTGCGAGGCGTCGGCGATGAAGCGGCGCTGGCTCTGTATCAGCAACTGTAACCGCGCGCGCGAACTGTTCATCGCCTCCACCAGCGGCCGCACTTCCTTGTGCACCAGCGCCGGATCGACGTCGGCGCTGTCATTGATCGATCCCGCTTCCACCGCGCCTTTCAGGCGCATCAGCGGCTGCAGCACCAGCCGCACCGCAAACCACACCAGCAAGGCCACGGCCAGCAGCAGCAATGCCTGCCAGGTCAGGGTATCGAACAGGATCTGGTTTGACAGCATGCGCCGCGCTTCCAGCGTTTCGCCCACCTGGATCAGGGCGATGCCGCGCATGGTGTCGTCGTACACCGGTTGCAGCAGCGCGGCAATGCGCACCGGCTGGCCGTTGTAGTTGGCATGATAAAAGCGCACCAGCGCCGGATACGCCTCCGAGCGCGGCACGTTGGCCGGCACGGCCGGCAGGTCGCCGTAACCGGACACGGTTTCGCCCTTGATGCCCGATACCTTGTAATAGATGCGGCCCAGCGTATCGGTCTCGAAGCTGTCGAGCGCCACGTACGGCACGTCTGCCACCACCTTGCCGCCCACGATCGATACCCGTTCGGCCAGCGCCCGGGTGGACGCCAGCAGCGAGCGGTCATAGGCTACATCGGCTGCATCGAGCGCATTGCGGTACACCGAGAACGTGTTCAGCGCGACCAGCACCAGCAAGGGGCCCAGCAGCCAGCGCAACAACTGGCCGCGCAGGCTGCCCGGCGAGGCAGCTTTGACTGTGATTGCTGGCGCGGGCGGCATCGGAGATCAAGCGCCGGTGGTGGCCGGCCGTGGCTGCAGCAGGTAGCCGATGCCGCGCAGCGTGGTGATCACGGCGGCGTCGGGCGCGGCGATGTCGAGCTTTTTGCGCACCCGGTGGATATACAGTTCGATGGCGTCGAGGTTGGCGTCGTCGGCCAGCGCGAATACTTCATCGAACAGCTTTTCCTTCGACACGGCGCGGCCGGTGCGCGCGATCAGCGTTTCCAGCACCGCGTGCTCGCGCGGCGTGAGCGCCAGCGGCGCGCCCGCGTAGCTGAACAAACGGGTGACGGTGTCGAAACTGAGCGCGCCGCAGGCGTACACCAGCGCCTCGGTGCCCACGCGCCGGCGCAGCAGGGCTTTTACGCGCGCTTCCAGTTCGGCCAGTTCGAACGGTTTGGGCAGGTAGTCGTCGGCGCCCAGGTTCAAACCCTGCACCTTTTCTTCGAGGCCGCCGCGCGCGGTGAGGATCAGCACCGGGGTCTGGCCGCGCGGCGCCGGCCGGGCGCGCAGGCGCTTCAGTACTTCCAGGCCGTCCATGCGCGGCAGGGTCAGGTCGAGGATGACCAGTGCATAGTCTTGCGTATGCAGCAGGGCGTCGGCGTCGGCGCCGTTGTCCGCGCACTCCACGGTCAGGTGGGCGTCGCGCAGCGCCTTGGACAGCCAGTGCGACAGTTCGGTGTGGTCTTCGACTAACAGTATGCGCATATTTCCTTGCGTGGTGGGGCCGGGAGAGGTGAACATGATCGTCGGGCGCGTCGCAAAAAGATAGGGCCGCAATCATTTGTGACCACCTCGCGACAGTGAAAGCCTTTTGAAAGGAAGCGGAATTTATAGTGGATCCCAGATGTTTATAACAGACATCACTAATAATTATATCCACGGAGACAAACCATGCACCACGTACCATCGCGGGCCCCCGCGCGCCTTGCCATTTTCGCCCTCGCTGCTGCTGCGGCCTGCAGCGCCCACGCGCAAACCAATGTCCAGGTGTACGGCCTGCTCGACGTCGGCGTCGAAAGCCTGAACCACGCCTCGGCCACCGGCGGCAGTGTGGTCAAGACCATTTCGGGCGGCATGAACACGTCACGCTGGGGCTTTCGCGGCTCGGAAGATCTGGGCGGCGGCCTGAAAGCCGTCTTCGGTCTCGAAGGCGGCATCATGATGGATACCGGCGCCCAGGACGGCGCGCTGTTCCGCCGCCAGGCCTACGTGGGCCTGGACGGCGCCTACGGCAGGGTGGTGCTGGGACGTTCGTTCACCAGCGTGTACGACACCGTGATCAGCTTCGACCCGATGGGCTTTGCGCCCAACTATTCGTGGGCCACGTCCGGCCCGGCCACGGGACCGAGCAAGTACGGCTTCACCACCGGGTACGACAACATCATCAAGTATGCGGGCACGTTCGGCAATGTCCGCGTGGGCGCCAGCTATGGCGCGGGCGAGCAGGCTAGCAGCACCGCCGACAGCGCCAAGACCGGTTTTACTGCCGCCTATAAAATGGGCGCCGCCAACCTGATGGCCACGTGGGAGCGCAACAACGGCAACACCGTGGCCGCCACCGGCAACCGCGATGAAAACACCGTGTGGCACGTGGGCGCCAACTACGAAACCGGACCGCTCAAATTCTGGGCCGTGATGCGCGACTACAACCTGCGCGCGGGCCGCGCGCTCACCGCCGATGTCGACGCCACTACCACCTGGGGCGGCGTGGCGTACAAGCCGAACGAAGTGACCACCATTACCGGCGCCGTCTATCACATCAACGTCAAGAACGTGGCCGCCGGCCGCGACGCCGACCCGACCATGTACGTGGCGCGCTACCGCTATGCGCTGTCCAAGCGCACCGACCTGCACGTGTCGGCTGCCTACGCCAAGGCGAAGAACGGCCAGCTCACCGGCCTGTCGCGCGACGATGCCGGTTACGCGTCCACCCAGCGCGGTATTACCGTCGGCATGCAGCATCGTTATTGAGCGCGTGCTGAAAGCCCTTTGAAAGCTTAGTCCCTGCATGATGAACACCAAGACCATATACCTGTCATTCGCCATGCTGGCCATGCAGTGCGGCGGCATGGGGGTGCAGGCTGCAAGCCTCGAATGCATCGTGCCGTCGAAGCCGGGCGGCGCCATGGACCTGACCTGCAAGCTGGCGCAGAAGGGTTTGCAAAGCCTGGGGCCGGGGCCGGATGGCGCCAAGCCGCCGCCGTCCGACATGGACATCCGCTACCTGCCGGGCGGCATCGGCGCGGTGGCGTGGAATTCGCTGGTGGCGCAGCCGCGCGCCAAGCCGAACACGCTGGTGGCGTTTTCGGGCGGCTCGCTGCTCAACCTGGCGCAGGGCAAGTTCGGCAAGGCCAAGGTGGGCGACGTGCGGTGGGTGGCGGCGCTGGGGGCCGACTACGGCATGATCGCGGTGCGGCCCGATTCGCCGTATAAAACCCTGGGCGATTTGCTGGCGGCACTGAAGCGCCATCCGCAACAGGTCTTGATCGGCATGTCGGGCACCATCGGCAGCCAGGACTGGCTCAAGATGGCGCTGCTGGTGAAAAGCGTGGGCATCGATCCCAAGGTGCTGCGCTTCGTGGCCCTGGAAGGCGGCGGCGAAGCCTTTACCGCGATGCACGCCAACTTCGTGCAGGTGGTATCGGGCGACGCCAGCGAGGCGCAGCTGTATGCGGCCAGCGGCAATACCCGGGTGCTGGCCGTGTTGTCCGCCCAGCGCTTGCCCGGCGTGCTGGCCCAAGTGCCCACCGCGCGCGAGCAGGGCGTGGACCTGGTGTGGCCCGTGATACGCGGCGTGTGGATGGGGCCACAAGTGTCCGACGCCGACTACCGCCAATGGGTGGCGGCGTTCGACCGGGTGCTGGCCAGCCCGCAGTACGCGCGCCTGCGCACCGAGGCCGGGTTGTTCCCGTTCGCACTGACGGGCGATGCATTGAAAACGTATGTGAGCAAGGCCGTGGACGACTACGGCAAACGCGCCGCCGAATTCGGCCTGGTGCGCTAATCAAAAATATAACCGGAGACTGAACATGAAACGCAAGACCACCATGGCCGCCTGCGCCACCCTGATGCTGATTGCCACCGGCGCGCTGGCGCAAGTACCGGCCGGCTATCCTGCCGATTACCAGAAGCTGATCGACGGCGCCAAAAAAGAGGCAAAACTCGTGGTGTACGGCGCCACCGATAGCAAGGCCACGCAGCCGCTGGTCAAAGACTTCAGTGCGCTGTACCCCGGCATCTCGGTCGAATACAACGACATGAATTCCACCGAGGTGTACAACCGCTTCATTTCCGAAGTGGCGGCGGGCGGCAACACGGCGGACGCCGTCTGGTCGTCGGCGATGGACCTGCAAATGCGCCTGGCCTCCGACGGCTATGCACTGAAATACAAATCGGTGGAAAGCGCCAAGCTGCCGGCATGGGCGATCTGGGACGACCAGGCCTACGGCACCACGTTCGAGCCGGCCGCCATTGTCTACAACAAGCGCCTGCTGGACCCGAAAGAAGTGCCGCAAACGCACGCCGACTTCGCCAAACTGATCCAGCAGCCGAAGTTCAAGGACAAGGTCACCACGTACGATATCGAAAAATCGGGCGTGGGCTTCATGTTCATGAGCCAGGACGCGCACGAGAACACCAAATTCGCGGACCTGCTGGGCGCCTTTGGCGTGGCCAAGGTGCGCGTGCAGTCGTCCACCGGCACCATGATGGAGCGGATTTCGTCGGGCGAAAACCTGATCGGCTACAACGTGCTGGGTTCCTATGCACTGGTGCGCGCCAAGGCCGATCCATCGATCGGCGTGGTGCTGCCCAAGGATTACACGCTGATCATGTCGCGCGTGCTGTTCATTAACAAGGGCGCGAAAAATCCGAACGCCGCCAAGCTGTGGCTCGACTACATGCTGTCGCACCGCGCCCAGACCATCATCGCCAACGAGTCGAAACTGTTCGCCATCCGCGCCGATGTGACGGGGGACACCACGTCCGCCGACTTGATCAAGCAAATCGGCAAGGACAATGTCAAGCCGATTCCGGTGAGCCCGGCCGTGCTGACGTACCTGGCCCCGGCCAAGCGCATGGCCTTCCTGAAGCAGTGGAAAGACACGGCCGGCAAGAAGTAAGCACCGCCCGTCATTTTATAAAACCGGTACCTCCATCCAACCCCGCGTCCTCCATGGCGCGGGAGCGGGTCCTCTTACGCCTCGTTTGTTGAAAACGGAATTCTTATGCAAACACTGACTCTTCCCGGCAGCAGCCGGCGCGGCCCGGGCATCAACTGGCCGCGCGGCGTGGTGGTGGTGCTGGCCGCCACGGCCATCTTCCTGCCGCTGTTCCTGATTTTTTACCAGAGCTTCCTCACCGCGCCGTTCTTCATGCCGGCCAGGGAATTCGGCCTGGACGCCTACCGCTTCATTTTCGACGATCCCGATTTTTCTTCGGCCGCCAAGAACGCCTTGTTCCTGGCCGTGGGTCTCACGGTGATTGCCGTGCCGCTGGGCGGCATGCTGGCCTTCCTGATGATCCGCACCGACCTGCCAGGTAAAAGTTTTATCGCGCCGGCGCTGCTGGTGCCGATTTTCGTCTCGCCGATGGTGATGGGTTTCGGTTACGTGGTGGCGATGGGGCCCGTGGGCTTTTACTCGCTGTGGGCCAAGGATCTTCTCGGCTTCATTCCGTGGAACATCTATTCGTTCACCAGCATCGTCATCATCGCCGGCCTGACCCACGTGCCGCACGTGTACCTGTACGCGTCGTCGGCGCTGAAAAGTCTTGGCTCCGACGTGGAAGAAGCGGCCCGCGTGGCCGGCGCTTCGCCGCTGCAGGTGATGTTCGGCGTGTCGCTGCCGATGATTACCCCGGCGCTGGCCTACGCCGGCGTGCTGGTGCTGTTCCTCGGCTTCGAGGTGTTCGGCCTGGTGCTGGTGCTTGGCGACCCGGAAGGCCACATGGTGCTGGCCACGTATCTGTACAAGCTGACCAACAAGCTCGGTACGCCCTCGTACCACCTGATGGCGGCAGTGGCCGTGTGCCTGGTGATGGTGACGTTCCCGCTGGTGATGATACAGCGCTGGCTGCTCAAGTCGGCCAACAAGTTCGTGTCGATCAAGGGCAAGGGCGCGCGCTCGAAAGCGATGCCGCTGGGCCGCTGGAAATGGCTGGCGTTCGCGCTGATCTTCGGCTGGCTGATGTTTACCATCATCATGCCGCTGTCCGGCATCGTATTGCGCTCGTTCGTCCAGTACTGGGGCGAGGGCGTGCGCATTGCCGACGTGCTGACGTTGCAGCACTTCCGCGAAATTCTCGAACAGCCGGCGCTGGTGCGCGGCATCCTCAACACCATTTTGATCGGCGTGATCGGCGGCGCGCTGGCCGTGATCTGCTACAGCGCCATTGCGCTGGCCATGCACCGCAAGCCGGACATAATCAGCCGCTTCCTCGATTACAGCGTGCTGGTGCCGCGCGCCGTGCCGGGTCTGTTGGCAGGACTGTCGTTCCTGTGGGTGTTCCTGTTCGTGCCGAGCTGGCTCGATGGCGTGTTGCATGGCATGGACAACGGCGTCGCGCTGTGGCTCAGCGAAAACGCGATACCGGTGCTGCGGTCGCTGCGCTCGACCATCTTCGCGCTGTGGCTGGCCTACTCCGTGGTGTGGCTGGCTTACGGCATGCGCCTGATCTCCACTGCGCTGCTGCAGGTGGGCCCGGAGCTGGAAGAAGCGGCGCGCGCGGTGGGCGCCACCCGCGGCCAGGTCTCGCGCGACGTCACGGTGCCCCTGATCAAATACGGCCTGCTCGGTGCGTGGCTGATGGTGTTCCTGATCTTCGAGCGTGAGTATTCCACCGGCGTGTACCTGCTGTCGCCGGGCACCGAGGTGATCGGCGCGATGCTGGTGTCGCTGTGGGCGACCGGCTCCACCGACCTGGTGGCGGCGCTCTCGTTCATCAATATCTCGCTGGTGGCCATCGGCCTGGGCGTGGCGCTGCGCTTCGGCGTAAAGCTGCACAACTAAGCACCATAACTAACGGTAGGCATAAAAATGAAACGAGACCTGATCATGAATGAACTCACTGTCAACGACCTGCACCTCGACTACGGCACCGGCGCCACCGCCAACCCGATCCTCAAGGGCGTGTCGATGCACCTGCAAAAAGGCGAAGTGGTGGCGCTGCTCGGCCCTTCGGGCAGCGGCAAGACCACGCTGCTGCGCGCGGTGGCCGGGCTGGAAAGCCCCAAGCAGGGAACGATCGCCATTGGCGAGCGCCAGGTGTTCGACGGCACAAGCAAATTCGAGCTGGCCGCCGAGCACCGCAACCTGGGCCTGGTGTTCCAGTCGTACGCGCTGTGGCCGCACAAGACGGTGTTCGAGAACGTGGCCTATGGCCTCAAGCTGCGCAAGCTGGGCGCGGCCGAAATCCGTGACAAGGTGGGCGACGTGCTGAAGAACCTGGGCCTCGGACACCTGGGCGAGCGCTATCCGCACCAGCTGTCGGGTGGGCAGCAGCAGCGCGTAGCGATTGCCCGCGCACTGGTGTACAACCCGCCGGTGATCCTGCTCGACGAGCCGCTGTCCAATCTCGACGCCAAGCTGCGCGAGGAAGCGCGCGCATTCCTGCGCGAGTTGATCGTGCGGCTGGGTCTCTCGGCCTTGATGGTCACCCACGACCAGGCCGAGGCGATGGCGATCTCGGACCGCATCCTGCTGCTCAATAACGGCAAGATCGAACAGCAAGGCACGCCGCAAAGCATGTACGAAACGCCGGACACGCTGTTTACGGCCGAATTCATGGGCAGTAACAACCGGCTGGCTGCCAAGGTAGTGGGGCGCGACGGCGACCGCGTGCGCCTCGACGTGCATGGCGCGCAGCTGACGGGTACCGCGCGTGGCCCGGGCAGCGGCGCGGAGCCGACCACCATCATCCGGGTGGAGGAAGTGAAGATCAGCGCCACGGCGGTGGACAATGCGATCGAGCTGCCGCTGCTGACCTGCATGTACCTGGGAGACCGCTTCGAATGCCTGTTCAAGCACGCGGACGGCAGCGAGGCGGGCCTGCGCGCCTATTCCAAGTACAAGCTGGAACCGGGCCGTTACTGGCTGCAGCTGCCGGCCGAAAAATTGTGGGTGTTTTGATGTCGGATTGATACCAGTTTTCTTATTCCTGACTTAACAGGCGGTGCTGCATGCGTGCGCACCGCCTTTTTTTTCGCTGATTTATACACATTTCGTGACATTTAGTGAGAATTGCTCGTCATGGTTGCACAAAAAAGAACAGGAAAACACCAATAGGGTTGCTTCAAAGCTATTTCTTTCATCCTCAGCAGATGGCAGTCGTTTATAATTTCGGAAGTACCTCGGCAGGCACCCCACAGGCATGTGAGCGCGTTCGTACCATCCCCCAATCTCAAAGCTCTGGATTTATTGTCAACATGCGCTCTACCAATGGCGTCACTTTTTCCATTGTCCGTCACGCCCAGTGGGCGCCGGGACTGACCACGCCCGACGCCTGGGTGGAATGGGCCCGAGCTGCCGTGCCGGCGCCCATTGTTCCGGGCGAAGAGCCGGGCGTCAAAGCCATGCCGCCCATGCTGCGGCGGCGTGCCGGGTTTTTCGGCAAGATGGCGCTGGAAGTGGCGTACGAGTGCCTCGACGGCCGCACCGATGTCCCCACCGTGTTTTGCTCGCGTCACGGTGAAGTGGCGCGCGCGCTGGAGCTGCTGACTGACCTGGCGCACGGCGAGCCGCTGTCGCCCACCGCGTTCAGCATGTCGGTCCACAACGCCAACGTGGGTTTGCTGACCATTGCGCGCAAGGACCGGGCCAACCATATCGCGCTGGCGGCTGGTGGCGCCACCATCGAGCACGCGGTGATCGAGGCTTGCGGTTTGCTGGAGGACGGCGCACCGATGGTGCTGCTGGTCGCGTGCGATGCGCCGCTGCCGGAGTTGTTCCTGCCGTTTCGCGATTATGCGGAGCAGGCGCACGCGTGGGCGTGGCTGATCACGGCGCCGGCGGCCGATCCGCTCAACCTGTGCTGGAGCGCCAGCCTGGATGCGGCAGCTACCGATTTACCGGGCGGGCTGGCGGCGGCGCGCTTCCACCTGGGCGGCGCGCCGGCCATGGAGCGCTGCGACGGCCGTCTGCGCTGGCGCTGGAGTCGCGTCGGCGCTGGCACCACCAGGGTCTGAGATGCTGCTGGCGCGGCTGTTCCGGGTGTGGCGTATCGTTGCCACCGGTTTGAGTTTTGCGGTGTTCGGCGTGGGCGGGCTGCTGTTGCGGGTGCTGGTGTTCCCGCTGTTGAATGTGCTGGTGCGCCAGCCCGAACGGCGGGTGCGCGCAGCGCGCGACATCATCCGGCGCGCATTTCGCACCTACGTGGATCTGATGCGCGCGCTCGGTGTGCTGCGCTACGAGATCACCGGGCTGGAAAAGCTGGAGCGGGGCGGTTTGCTGATCCTGGCCAATCATCCCACCCTGATCGACACGGTGTTCCTGATGGCGTTCGTGAAGAACGCCGACTGCATCGTCAAGGGCGCGTTGTGGAATAACCCGTTTACGGGTGGCCCGGTAAGGGCGGCGGGCTATATCAGCAACGCCGGCGGCGCCGAGCTGGTAGACGATTGTATCGCCTCGCTCCGGCGCGGCAACAACCTGATCGTGTTCCCGGAAGGGACGCGCACCGGCGCCGATGGCGTGATCACGCTCAAGCGCGGCGCCGCCAATGTGGCGGTGCGCGGCGCGCGCGACATCACGCCGGTGCTGATCCGCTGCGATCCGCCTACGCTGGGCAAGGGCGAAAAATGGTGGCGCGTACCGCCGCGCCGGGTGTTGCTGCGCATCGATGTGCAGGACGATGTGGATATTGACGGTTTTATCGGCAGCGGCGTCAGCGAAGTGCTGGCGGCGCGCCAGGTGACTGAATTTTTACAAAATTATTTTACGGGGAAGTGCGGAAGCCATGCTTGAACTGGAAGTGAAACAACTGATTATCGATGTGCTGCAGCTGGAAGACATCACGCCTGACGACATCGACAGTGGTGCGCCGCTGTTCGTCGAAGGCCTCGGTCTCGATTCGATCGACGCGCTGGAACTGGGCGTGGCGCTGCAGAAGAAGTATGGCATTTCCCTGTCCGCCGACTCGGAGGACACCCGCCGCCATTTCGCCTCGGTACAGGCACTGGCGGCGATGATCGAGACCCACCGCAAGAAATAAGGGAGCAGGACATGATTGATTTGAACGCGATGAGCAAAGAGCAGCTGCAGCAGTGGGTCATCGACCTGCTGGCCGAGATGTTCGAGCTGGATAAATCGGAACTGACCGCCGAGTCCAACCTGTATTCCGAGCTCGATATCGACAGCATCGACGCCGTGGACCTGGCCGTCAAACTGAAACAGCTGACCGGCAAGCGCCTGCAGCCGGAAGTGTTCAAGACCATCCGCACCATTGGCGACGTTGTCGATGCGCTGGCCGGGATGACGGAGCCCGCGTAAGCACGATGTTGATGACTGTATTGACGGCGGCGTTGACGCTGCTGTATCCATTGGCGATCTGGCTCGGACATGGCAAGGTGGAGCCGCGCTGGCTGGCCTTGCTGCTGCTGGCCGCTGCCGCCACGCGCTTGCCCGCGCTGCGCCTGTCCGGCGTGGCCCGCTTGTCGGTGGCCGGCGCGCTGGTGCTGGTGGCTTGCGCCATCTGGAGCAATGTGCTGCTGCCGTTGAAATTGTACCCGGTGCTGGTGAGCGCCGCGCTGCTCGGCGGTTTCGCCTGGAGCCTGACCACGCCCATGTCCGCGGTCGAGCGCATGGCACGCCTGCGCGGCGAGGATTTTCCGCCACCGGCGCAAGCGTATATGCGCACCGTCACGCAAGTGTGGTGCGGCTTTTTTGTATTGAACGGCGCCATCGCGCTCGGTACCGCGCTGTGGGCCAGCGAGGCCGCGTGGTCGCTCTACACGGGCGTGATTTCGTATGTGTTGATGGCGATACTGTTCGGCGCCGAATACCTGGTGCGCCTGCGCTTCAAAAGACTCCATCATGTCTGATGCTCTCGAAACCCTGGCCGCTGCCATGGCGGCGCGGCCCGCCGCCGCTCTGGTTGGGTGGCGCGCCGAGTCGTCGGCGGATTCGGCTGCCAATTCGCCGGTGACCAATGCTGCGTTCCTGGCGCGTGCCGGCGCCTGGCATGCGCTGCTGCGCGCGCAGTCCGGGCGCAACTTTGCCTTGTACCTCGACGACAGCATCGAATTCGGTGCGGCGTTGCTGGGCGCCTGGCACGCCGGTAAAACCATCTGGCTTGGCGCCGATACGCTGGACGCCACGTGCGCCGCGCTGCGCGGCGCGGTCGACGGTTTTCTCGGCCAATACCCGGCGGCGCTGGCGCCGCTGCAGCGGGCAGACGTGCCGGCCTGCGCGCCGGGGTTGCCCACCACGGCGCTCGACCCCGACTTTCCGGCGCTGGTGGTATTCACGTCGGGCAGCACCGGCGAGCCGCAGGCAATTGCCAAAAAACTGTCGCAGATCGCCAGCGAAGTGGCCACGCTCGACGTGCTGTTCGGCGCCGTTGCCGGCGCCGCCGCCATCGTCGCTACGGTATCGCACCAGCACATCTACGGTCTGCTGTTCAAGGTCTTGTGGCCGTTGACCACGGCCCGGCCCATCCACGCGTTGAGTGTGGGCTTCCACGAAGAGCTGGCGCCGGCGCTGGCCGGCGGGCCGTGCGTGCTGGTGGCCAGTCCCGCGCATTTGAAACGCCTTCCTGAACACCTGGACTGGCGCGGCGCCGTGCGTAACCTGCGCGCCGTATTTTCGTCCGGCGGCCCGCTGGCGCCCGACACCGCGCTGGCCACCGGCGCGCTGCTGGGCAAGGTGCCGTGCGAAGTGTATGGCAGCTCGGAGACCGGCGGCGTGGCCTGGCGCCAGCGCGCGCATCTGGCCGACGACGCCTGGCATCCGTTTCCCACCGTGGACTGGCGTCTCGATGCAGACGGCGGGCTGCACGTGCGCTCGCCGCACCTGGCCGACGATGGCTGGCTGGCGCTGGCCGACCGCGCCGAACTGGCCGGCGATAACGGCTTCGTGCTGCGCGGGCGCAGCGACCGCATCGTCAAGATCGAGGAAAAGCGTATTTCGCTCACGGCCATGGAAGCGAGCCTGCTGGCCAGCGGCCTGGCAGCGGAGGCGCGCGTGATCGTGTGCGCGCCGGTGGCGGGGCAGCGCGAGCGGCTGGCGGCGTTTGTCGTACCCAGTGCCGAGGGCAACGAAGTGCTGGCAACTGCCGGCAAGCAGGCCTTGAACGGCCGCCTGCGCGCGGCGCTGGCAACCACGGTGGCGGCGGTGGCCTTGCCGCGCCGCTGGCGGTACCTGGATGCCATGCCCGTCAACGCCCAGGGCAAGACCACGCTGGCGGCGTTACAGGCGCTGCTCGAAGAAGCCGTGCCGGGCGCCGCCGCTGCGCGCCCGCGCCTGCCGCGCGTGGACGAGCTGGAACGGGACCGCGCTGCGCACCGGGTGCTGCTGGAGCTGACAGCACCGGCCAATCTGCTGTACTTCGACGGCCACTTCGACGTGGCGCCGATTTTGCCCGGCGTGGTGCAGGTGGAGTGGGCCATCCACTACGGCCGCCAGTACTTTGCGCTGCCGCCGCATTTCACCGGCATCAATGTGCTCAAGTTCCAGCAAGTGGTGCAGCCGGAGCAGGCGGTGCAGCTGGAACTCGTGCACGACACGGCCAAAGGCAGCCTGAATTTCCGCTACACGTCTGCCGGCGGCCAGCACGCGAGCGGGCGCGTCATGTTCGAGGGGGATGCGGGTGTCTGACCTATTCAATCCCTGCATCGTGGTCCCCGTCTACAACCACGAACACGCGATCGGGATGGTGGTCGCCGGCTTGCTGGCGCACGAGGCGCCGGTCATGCTGGTGGACGACGGCAGCAGCGTGGAATGCGCGGCGGTGCTCGATCGGCTGGCGCAGGCCAACCCGCGCCGCGTGACGCTGGTGCGGCTGGACGTCAACCAGGGCAAGGGCGCCGCCGTCCTGGCCGGCTTCCGGCGCGCGCAGGAACTCGGCTACACGCACCTGCTGCAGATCGATGCCGACGGCCAGCACCGCACCGAAGACGTTCCCAAGTTTCTGGCGCAGGCGCGCGCGCATCCGGCTGCCATCATCGCCGGCCATCCCGTATATGACGACTCGGTGCCCAAGGCGCGCCTGTATGGCCGCTACGCCACCCACATCTGGGTGTGGATCAACACGCTGTCGTTCGACATCGTCGATTCCATGTGCGGCTTCCGCGTGTACCCGGTGACCCTGGTGAATGCGCTGGCCGCGCGCCAGGCGATCGGCTCGCGCATGAACTTCGATACCGACATCCTGGTGCGGCTGTTCTGGGATGGCGCGCACGTGGTCAACGTGCCCACCCGCGTGAGTTATCCGGCCGACGGCGTGTCGCACTTCCGCGTGTGGCGCGACAACGTACAAATCTCGTGGATGCACACCAAGCTGTTCTTCGGCATGCTGCCGCGCATTCCGCGCCTGCTGGCCCGAAAGTGGAGATCCGCATGAGCGCACGCGGCCTGCACTGGGCGGCGATCAACGAGATCAGTTTCGTCGCCGGCATGCGCTTCCTGTTCTGGATATGCCGGGTGTTCGGCCGCTGGCCATTCCGCATCGTGCTGTATCCGGTGCTGGCCTGGTATGTGCTCACCAAGCCGCTGCCGCGCCGCGCATCGCGCGAATACCTGCGCCGCATGGAAGCGCACACGGGCCACAGGCTGCCGGGCGTGATGCGCCACTTCGCCGCGTTCGGCGAGAGCATCCTCGACAAGATGCTGCTGTGGGGCGGCCTGTACCCGGTGGAAGACGTGGAACTGCACGGCGGCGAGCTGATTACCAACGCCGTGGCGGCGGGCAGGGGCGGCCTGCTGATCTGCGCCCACCTGGGCAACCTGGAGCTGTGCCGCGTGCTGTCGCGCCAGCGCCATGACATCAAGCTCACGGTGCTGGTCCATACCAAGCACGCGCAGGCGTTCAACGACATGCTGGCCAGCCTCAATCCCGCCAGCAGCCTGAACCTGATGCAGGTGACCGAGATGTCGCCGGCCACCGCCATGCTGCTGGCCGACCGCGTGGCGCGCGGCGAATTCGTGGTGATCGCGGGCGACCGCGTGCCGGTGTCGCACAATCCGCGGGTGGCGGTGGCCGATTTTCTCGGCGCGCCGGCCGCGTTCCCGGTGGGACCGCACATCCTGGCCGGCATCCTGCAATGCCCGGTGTACCTGATTTTTTCCATTCGCCAGGGCCGCCGTTCCCACGTATATTTCGAGGCGTTCCGCGAGTCCGTGCGCATTCCGCGCAAGGAGCGCGACGCCACCCTGGAAGCACTGGCGGGCGACTATGCACGCCGCCTGGAGCACCATACGATGCAGGCGCCGCTGGAATGGTTTAACTTTTACGATTTTTGGCATTTACCCGAACTGGAATCTTCCGATGCATCTCGCTGACACAGCCCGCCTTCAACCAACGCCGCGCACGGTGCGCTTCAGCCAGGAGCGGCTCACGCTCGAAGATATCGTGGACATCGCCCATGGCCGCGCCGTGGCGGAATTGTCGAACGATCCGGCCTTCCGCAGCGCCATCGCGCGCGGCGCCGAGTTCCTCGAACGGCTGCTGCGCGAAGACGGCACCATTTACGGCGTGACCACCGGCTACGGCGATTCGTGCACGGTGACCGTGCCGCCGGCGCTGGTGGAAGAACTGCCGCACCACCTGTACACGTACCACGGCGTGGGCCTCGGTGCCTACTTCACGCCGGCGCAAACGCGCGCCATCCTCGCTTCGCGCCTGGCGTCGCTGTCCAAGGGATACTCGGGCGTGAGCGTGGAACTGCTGCTGCAAATTACGCGCCTGCTTGACGCCGGCCTGCTGCCGCTGATTCCGTCAGAAGGCTCGGTAGGCGCCAGCGGGGATCTGACGCCGCTGTCGTACCTGGCGGCGGTGCTGTGCGGCGAGCGCGAAGTCTGGCGCGGCGGCATACAGGTGCCGGCCGCGCAGGCGCTGCAGGAGGCGGGCATTACGCCGCTGCGCCTGCGCCCGAAAGAAGGCCTGGCCATCATGAACGGCACGGCCGTCATGACGGCGCTGGCGTGCCTGGCCTACGACCGCGCCGAATACCTGGTGCGCCTGTCTACCCGCATCACGGCCATGGCGTCGTTCGCGATGGACGGCAATGCCCACCACTTCGACGAAGTGCTGTTTTCGGCAAAGCCGCACACCGGCATGCAGCAGGTGGCGGCGTGGCTGCGCAGCGACCTGCCCACCACCGGGTGGGAACGCAATGGCAAGCGTTTGCAGGACCGTTACTCGATCCGCTGCGCGCCGCACGTGATCGGCGTGCTGGCCGATGCGCTGCCGCTGTTCCGCACCATGATCGAAAATGAACTTAACAGCGCCAACGACAATCCGCTGATCGACGCCGACAATGAGCGCGTGCTGCACGGCGGCCATTTCTACGGCGGCCATATCGCGTTCGCCATGGACAGCATGAAAAACACGGTGGCCAACCTGGCCGACCTGCTGGACCGGCAAATGGCGTTGCTGGTCGACAGCCGCTACAACCACGGCTTGCCGGCCAACCTGTCGGGCGCTGTGGGCGAGCGCGCGCCGATCAACCACGGCCTGAAAGCGCTGCAGATCAGCGCCTCGGCGTGGACGGCGGAAGCGCTCAAGCTGACCATGCCGGCTTCGGTGTTTTCGCGTTCCACCGAATGCCACAACCAGGACAAGGTGAGCATGGGCACCATCGCTGCACGCGATTGCCTGCGCGTGCTGGAACTGACCGAACAGGTGGTGGCTGCGTTGCTGATCACGGTGCGCCAGGGCGTGTGGCTGCGCTGCCGTCTCACGCCCGAGGTGCAACCGCAGCCGCAGCTGGCAGCGATGCTGCAGGCGCTGGGTGCGGACGTGGCGCCGGTGGAAGAAGACCGCCGCCTGGAGCCGGACCTGCGCCTGCTGATCGAGCGTATCCGCAGCCAGGCCTGGAGCCTGTATGCGTAAGACCAAGGACAGCCGCTGGTTTGCGGAAGTGGAAATGCAGGTCCAGTTCTTCGACCTCGATCCGATGGAAATCGTCTGGCACGGCCGCTACGTCAAGTACCTGGAAGTGGTGCGCTGCGCGCTGCTCGACAAGATCGGTTACAACTACCCGCAGATGAAGGCATCGGGCTATGCCTGGCCCGTGATCGACATGCAGCTGCGCTACGTGGGCTCCGCCGTATTCGGCCAAAAGCTCAAGCTGCGCGCCGACATCGTCGAGTGGGAGAACCGCCTTAAAATCGATTACCTGATCACCGATGCGGAAACGGGCAAACGCCTGAACCGCGCCAGCACCACCATGGTGGCCGTGGACATCGCCACCAGGGAGATGTGCTTCGTGTCGCCGCCGGTGCTGTTTGAAAAACTGGGACTGGAACAACCATGAACATGATGAACAAAATCCGCTCCACGCTCGCCGTGGCCATGACTACGGTTGCCACTGTGGCTGCCGCTGTGTTGATAGCGGTATCTGCGGCGCCGGCGCACGCCGCCGTGCAGGTATCCAAGATCCAGGCCATGCTGGCCAAGCCGGCCGTCATGTGCGGCCGCTTCGACCAGACCAAGACTCTGGCCGGCATGAAAAAGCCGCTGGCGTCCAACGGCCGCTTTTGCGTGGTGGCCGGCAAGGGCGTGTTGTGGCGCACGCTCAAACCGTTCCCCAGCACGCTGCGCCTGACGCGCGATGAAATCGTCAACTACCAGGGCGACCGGGTGGCGATGCGGCTCGACGCCAAAACCGAACCGACGGTGCGCATGATTAACAACGTGCTGTTCTCGCTGCTGTCCGGCGACCTGGCGCAGCTCGAATCGCTGTTTGAGGTCGATGGCGCGGTGGACGCCAGCAGCTGGAACGTGTCGCTCAAGGCGAAACAGGCGGCGCTGGAAAAAGCCATCGGCACCATCAAACTCGATGGCGGCGCATACGTGAAAAATATCGTGATGAGCGAGGCCAGTGGCGACCGTACCGCAATCGTCTTCTCGGAAATCAAAGCGGGTGACTCGGCATTGACCGCCGAAGAAGCGGCGCTGTTTTGAAGCGCAGCCGACAAATCGCGGCGCTGTGGGCGCTGGCCGTATGTCTGCTGCTCGGCCACAACGCCTACCTGTGGCTGGTGCAGCGCATCGTGCCGAATACCGACATCATGGCGCTGCTGCCGGTGCAGGAGCGCGACCCGGTGCTGCAGGCGTCGTTCGCGCACATGGTGGACGCGGCGCAGCAGCGCGTGATTGTGCTGGTCGGCGCCGAAGACTGGAACGATGCCAAACGCGCAGCCGACGCCTACCAGGCGGTGCTGAACACGCGTACCGACTTGTTTGCAGCGGCAGCCATCGACGAGCAAACCCAGAACGACTGGCTGTCGGTCTTTCAACAGCATCGGCTGACGCTGCTCACCGCGCAGCAGGAAGCGCAACTGCGCACGCAGCCCGCACAGTACTGGCTCGATGCCGCGCTGGCCAAGCTGTATAGCCCTTTCGGCGGACCCAAGCTCGGATCGTGGCAGGACGATCCGTTCGGCCTGTTCGGCGGCTGGGTGCAGGAGCGCGCGCAGGAAACCCCGGTGCGCCCGCGCGATGGCCACCTGTACGTGGCGGACGCTAAAAAGCAGTATGTGCTGCTGCCGATCACGCTGAAGGTGCCGGCGCTGTCGATGACGGCGCAGGAAACCGTGCTGCCGCTGCTGCGCCAGGCCGGCGGCGCGGCGCGCAAGGCCAACCCTCAGGTGGAACTGATCGAGGCAGGCGTGATCCTGCACGCGGCCAATGCCAGCGCCCAGGCCAGCGGCGAAGTGTCCACCATCGGCATCGGTTCGCTGCTGGGCATCATCGCGCTGATGTGGTTTGCGTTTCACTCGTTTAAACCGATTTCGCTGATCCTGCTGTCGATTGGCGTGGGCTTCCTTGGCGCGCTGTCGGTGTGCTGGCTGCTGTTCGGCCAGATCCACCTGATGACGCTGGTGTTTGGCGCCAGCCTGATCGGCGTGGCGCAGGACTACGGCATCTACTTCCTGTGCAACCGCCTGGCGGCCGGCGAACAACTCGATTCGCCCGCGCTGCTGCGGCGCCTGATGCCGGGGCTGTGCTTTACCTTGCTGGCGGCGGTGATCGGCTACATGGGACTGGCGTTGACGCCATTCCCGGGCCTGCGCCAGATGGCCGTGTTCTCGGCGCTTGGCCTGGTGTTCGCGTGGCTGACCGTAATGTGCTGGTTCCCGGCGCTGATCGGCGGACGTACGCTCAAGAGCGGAGGGCTGGTGCGCCACTACGGCGCGGCCTTGCTGCGCTGGCCGCTGCTGCGGTTCGACCGCACCACGCTGGTGGCGGCGCTGGTGTTCGTGCTGGCCGCCGGTGTCGGCGTGAGCCGGCTCGGCGCCAACGACGATATCCGCCTGCTGCAAAATCCGCCCAAGCACCTGATCGACGACCAGATCAAGTTAAGCAAGCTGCTCGACGCGCCCACGCCGGTCCAGTACTTCCTGGTGCGCGCGCCGTCTGCCGAACAGGTGCTGCAACGCGAAGAACAGCTGAAGGCGCGCCTCGACCAGCTGATCGCCAGCCACCGTATCAGCGGCTATCAGGCCATGTCGAACTGGGTGCCGTCCGCCGCCACGCAGTCGGCGCGCCGCGCGCTGATCGAACAAAAGCTGCTGGCCGATGACGGCCCGCTGGCCGGTGTGGCCAGAGAGACGGGTGAGGATGCGCAATGGATCGCCGCCACCCGCGCGGGATTGCTTGCGGCCGCAGCACCGCTCACCCTCGACGATTTTCTCAAGACCCCGGCGAGCGAACCATGGCGCCACCTGTGGCTGGGCCAGATCGACGGCGGCTACGCCAGCATCGTGGCGCTGCGCGGCCTGGGCGCCGCTGCCGTGCCGCAGGTGATGCTGGCCGCGCAGGGTTTGCAGGGCGTGCAGTGGGTGGACAAGGTAGCCGAGATTTCATCGGTGCTGGGCCGCTACCGCGTGAACATGAGCTGGGTGGTGCTGGGTGCGTATGCCGTGGTGTTCGTGCTGCTGTTCCCGCGTTACCGCAGCCGCACCTGGCGTGTGCTGGCGCCCACGGCGATCGCCAGCATCGCCGCACTGGCGATCCTCGGTTACGCGTCGCAAAACCTGCAGCTGTTCCACGTGCTGGCGTTGATGCTGCTGCTGGGCGTGGGTGTCGATTACGGCATCTTCATGCAGGAGCACCCGGACCGGCGCGACCACACGCCATGGCTGGCGGTGGGCATGTCGGCCGCAAACACCATTTTGTCCTTCGGCTTGCTGGGCCTGAGCCACACGGCAGCGTTGCAGGCCTTCGGCCTGACGATGTTGTTGGGGACGGCGCTGGTCTGGCTGATCGTTCCCTGCTTCGGTTCCACCAGCAGTACCATTACCAATGAGAGCAAACATGTCTGAAGCATCGTCCGTCGAAACCGTCGAGATCTTGATCGTGGGCGCCGGCCCGGCCGGCTCCGTGGCGGCAGCGCTGCTGCGCCAGCAGGGCCGGCAAGTGCTGGTGATCGAGCGCGAACAGTTCCCGCGCTTTTCCATCGGCGAGAGCCTGCTGCCGCAAAGTATGGAGTACCTGGAGCAGGCCGGCATGCTGCAGGCCGTGGTGGAAGCGGGCTTCCAGTTCAAGAACGGCGCTGCCTTCATGCGCGACGGCTGCTACACCGACTTCGATTTCCGCGACAAGCACTCGCAGGGCTGGGGCACCACGTACCAGGTGCAGCGCGGCCACTTCGATCACATCCTGGCCAAGGAGGCGGAGCGCTTCGGCGCCGAAGTGCGCTACCGCCACGAAGTGCTGAACATCGAACTGGGGCAGCATGGCGCGCCGGCGCTGGTCACTGTCAAGCACCCGGATGGCGCGCAGTACCAGGTGCGCGCCGGCTTCATTCTCGATGCCAGCGGTTTCGGCCGCATCCTGCCACGTTTGCTCAAGCTGGAAACGCCGTCGAACTTCCCGGTGCGCGGCGCCATCTTCACCCACGTGGAAGACGGGATTCGTGGCGCCCACTTCGACCGCAACAAGATCCGCGTGACCGTGCACCCCAGGCATTGCAACGTGTGGTTCTGGACCATTCCGTTCGCGGGCGGGCGCTGCTCGCAGGGCGTGGTGGCCGAGACCAGCTTCCTCGACCAGTACCAGGGCACGCCCACCGAGCGGCTGCAGGCGATCATCGCCGAAGAGCCGTCCTTGTCCGCGTTGCTGGCAGATGCCGTGTGGGATACGCCGGCGCGCCAGATCACCGGCTACTCGGCCAACGTGGACAAGCTGTGGGGCGAGGGCTATGCCTTGCTCGGTAACGCGGGCGAGTTCCTCGACCCGGTATTCTCGTCGGGCGTGACCATCGCCTTCAAATCGGCCAGCCTGGCCGCTGCCGCCCTGCAGCGCCAGTTTGCCGGTGAGCAGGTGGACTGGCAGGCAGACTACGGCGCGCCGCTGCGCAAGGGCGTCGATACGTTCCGCGCCTTTGTCGAATCGTGGTACGCGGGCGGCTTCCAGACCATCATCTTCCACCAGGAGCAGCGTCCGGAAATCAAGCGCATGATCGCTTCGATCCTGGCCGGCTATGCCTGGGACCTGACCAACCCGTACGTGAAAGAGACGCCGCGCCGGCTGGCAGCGCTGGAGGCGGTATGCGCTGGCTGAACGTAAAACGCATGGCAGTCGCCATGGCGGCGGTGGTGCTGGCCGGTTGCGCCACCACCGCGCCGCCACCCCAGGCGCGCCTGGGCCTCAAGCTTGCTCCGGGTGCGCTGGGCGCCTCGATCAGCGTGCAGCAGCACCTGAAGGTGGAGCGCGCGGGCCGTACCGACGACATGGACGTGGCGCTGCAGGTGGAGCCGGATGCCATCGACGTGGTGGGCCTGGCCATGGGCCAGCGCGTGCTCACGCTGCACTACGACGGCAAGGAACTGACATCATGGCGCCATATCATGCTGCCATCGCAGGTGAAGGCCGAGGATGTGCTGGAAGACATGCAGCTCACGCTGTGGCCTGCCGAGGCAGTGGCTGCCGCGCTGCCGGCCGGCTGGCGGATTGCGGAGCAGGGCGCCACCCGCACGCTGTTCCTGGATGATGAACCTATCATGCGCATAGCCTACAGCGGCCAGCCCCGCTGGAGCGGCACGGTGGTATTGGAGAACCTGCGATATCACTATAAGCTGACCATACAGTTTGCTGCCGATTGATCGAAATTTTATGTCCACTTTTTACCTGAACGCTTGCGGCATCGTCTGCGCACTGGGCGACAGCCATGCGCAGATCAAGGCGCGCCTCTACACCGGTGTTCCCGGCGTGGCGCCCACCCGCGCCTGGACCCCGGACCGCGAACTGCCGCTGGGCCGCGTGGAGTCCGCGCTGCCATCGGTGGCGCACCTGCCGCCCGCTTACCAGAGCCGCAACAACGCGCTGGTGCTGGCGGCGCTGGCGCAGATCCGCCCGGCTGTCGACGCCGCCATTACCCGTTATGGCGCCGACCGCGTGGGCGTGGTGCTGGGCACCAGCACTTCGGGCATCGGCGAGACCGAACAGGCGATCCGCGCCTACGCGCTGGAAGGCGCGCTGCCCGATGAATTCCACTACGACCGCCAGGAAATGGGTTCGCCCGCCAGCATGCTGGCGCTGGAACTGGGCGTGGCCGGTCCCGCCTATGCGCATTCGAGCGCCTGTTCGTCCAGCGCCAAGGCCATGGCCAGCGCCGCGCGGCTGATCAAGATGGGACTGTGCGACGCGGTGGTGACGGGCGGCGCCGACTCGCTGTGCACGTTCACGGTGGCGGGCTTCGCGTCGCTTGAGTCAGTGAGCGCCGCGCCGTGCAATCCGATGAGCGTCAACCGCAACGGCATCAATATCGGCGAGGGCGCCGCGCTGTTCCTGATGACGGCCGATGCCGGTGACGACAACCCGGTGGCGTTGCTGGGCTGGGGCGAATCGTCGGACGGCCACCACATGTCCGCGCCCGATCCCACCGGGGCCGGCGCCGCGCTGGCCATGACCGCAGCGCTGGACCGCGCTGGCGTCACGGCACAGCAGGTCGATTACATCAATATGCACGGCACGGCCACGCCGCAGAACGACGCCATGGAGTCGCGCGTGATCGCCGCGCTGTTCGGCGGCCAGGTGGCCGTCAGCTCCACCAAGCCGTTCACCGGCCACACCTTGGGCGCAGCCGCCGCGATCGAGGCGGCATTGTGCTGGCTGACGATGCAGGACGATAATCCGCAGGGCCGGCTGCCGCCCCACCTGTGGGACGGCGCGCTCGATCCGGAACTGCCAGCTCTCAACCTGGTCAAGCCCGGCGCGGTGCTGGGCCGGCCGCTGCGCGTGGTGCTGAGCAGCTCCTTCGCCTTCGGCGGCTCCAACGCGGCGCTGGTGCTGGGGAAGGCGTCATGACCATGCCCGATATCCCTGCCATACGTGAGCTGGTGCCGCACTCCGGCGCGATGGTGCTGCTCGACCGCGTGGTGAGCGCGGACGACGACAACCTGTGCGCCGAAGTGCGCATCCACGCGGGCAGCATGCTGGCCGAAGCACACGGCGTGGGCGCCTGGGTGGGCATCGAATACATGGCGCAGGCGATTGCCGCGCACGCGGGCTGGAAGGCGTGGCAGAAAAATCAGGACGTCAAGGTCGGCTTCCTGCTAGGCTCGCGCAAGTACCAGGCCGGCGTGCCGCTTTTTGCCTTGGGCAGCGTGCTGCGGGTGCATGTGCACCGCGTGCTGCAAGGCGAAAACGGCCTCGGTGCTTTCGATTGTCGCATCGACGATGCCGAAGCGGCGCCGGGCGCACCGAGCCTGGCCACGGCCACGGTCACGGTGTTCCAGCCCGATAATGTCAATCAATTTCTCAAAGATGGAAAAGCAGGATGAATCAGAATAAGTCCATGAGCGTGCTGGTGACGGGTTCGTCGCGCGGCATCGGCAAGGCGATTGCCTTGCGCCTGGCGCGCGACGGTTACGACGTCGTGCTCCATTGCCGCAGCCAGCGCGCCGAAGCCGACGCGGTGGCGGGCGAGATCGCGGCCATGGGCCGCGCCGTGCGCGTGCTGCAGTTCGATATCGGCAACCGCGCCGCCACTGCCGCCGCGCTGGAAGCGGATATCGCGGAACACGGCTGCTATTACGGCGTGGTGTGCAACGCCGGCGTGGCGCGCGACAACGCGTTCCCCGCCATGTCGGGCGAAGACTGGGACATCGTCCTGCAAACCAATCTCGATGGTTTTTATAATGTCCTGAACCCGCTGGTGATGCCGCTGGTCCAGCGCCGCAAACCGGGGCGCATCGTCACCCTGGCCTCGGTGTCGGGCCTGATCGGCAATCGCGGCCAGGTCAATTACAGCGCCGCCAAGGCGGGCATCATCGGCGCCACCAAGGCGCTGGCGCTGGAACTGGCCAAGCGCGCCATCACCGTCAACTGCGTGGCGCCGGGCCTGATCGAAACCGACATGATCGACGGCGTTCCGATGGAGGAAGCGCTCAAGCTGATCCCAGCGCGCCGCGTGGGCAAGCCGGAAGAAGTGGCAGCCGCCGTCAGCTTCCTGGTGGGCGAAGAAGCGGGCTACATCACGCGCCAGGTCATTTCCGTGAACGGCGGTCTGGCATGAGCCGCCGCGTCGCCGTCACCGGCATGGCCGGAATCAGCCCGATCGGCAACGACTGGGCTTCGATCCGTACCCGTTTGGGCGAGTACCGCAACGCCGTGGTGCGCATGGCCGACTGGGAAGACTACGAAGGCTTGAATACGCGCCTGGGCGCGCCGGCCGCACCGTTCGAACTGACCGCGCGTTACAACCGCAAGGCGATCCGCAGCATGGGCCGGGTGGCGCTGATGGCTACCCGCGCCAGTGAGCTGGCGTTGCAGGATGCCGGGCTGCTGGAACACCCGCTGCTCAAAAGCGGCGACCTGGGCGTATCGTTCGGATCGTCGGCGGGCACCCCGAGCGCGATCGGCGACTTTGGCCGCATGATGGAGGAGCGCACCACCAAGGGCATCAACGCCACCACCTACATCAAGATGATGTCGCACACGGCGCCGGTGAATATCGGCGTGTTCTTCGGTATTACCGGGCGCGTGATCACCACATCCAGCGCTTGCACGTCAGGCAGCCAGGGCATCGGCTACGCCTACGAGGCGATCCGCGGCGGCAAGCAGCTGGCGATGGTGGCCGGCGGCGCCGAGGAACTGTGCGCAACCGAGGCGGCGGTGTTCGACACGCTGTTTGCCACCAGCACCCGCAACGACGCCGGCCACACCACGCCGCGCCCGTTCGATGCGGGTCGCGACGGCCTGGTAATCGGCGAGGGCGCCGGCTGCCTGGTGCTGGAAGACCTGGAGCACGCGCAGCAGCGCGGCGCCGTCATCCACGCCGAACTGGTGGGCTTCGGCACCAACAGCGACGGCTGCCACGTCACGCAACCGAATGCCGCTACCATGCAAACCGCGATGCGGCTGGCGCTGCGCGACGCCGGCCTGCAACCGCACGATATCGGCTACATCAATGCCCACGGCACCGGCACCCAGCAGGGCGATATCGCCGAATCGCAGGCCACGCTCGCGGTGTTCGGCGATGCTACGCCGATCAGCTCCCTGAAAAGCTACATGGGCCACACGCTGGGCGCGTGCGGCGCGCTGGAGGCGTGGATCAGCATCGAGATGATGCGCGAAGGCTGGTTCGCGCCCACCATCAACCTCGATCAGCTGGATCCCGAGTGCGCGCAGCTCGATTACATCGCCGGCGAAGGCCGTGCACTGCAATGCGAGTACGTGATGTCGAATAACTTCGCGTTCGGCGGCATCAATACTTCCCTGATTTTCAAACGGTACGTTTAACTAGAAAGGTAAGACATGAAAAAAATGTTCGCCATCGCCGCACTGCTGGCCGTTTCGGCCGCCACCTCGATCACCGCGTCGGCCGCCGACACCATGCTCAAAATGCCGATTGCCGATGCATTGGCTGCCAACGATGCGCAGCAGCGCCTCGGTGATTCGGTCAAATTCTATTTCGCCGACCAGAAAACGCCCAAGATCGCCAGCCGCATCGCCACCGACAAGACCAGCCAGCGCACCAACGGTTTCGGCAAGTCGTCCGACACGGCGTGCAAATGGGTGTTTCTGTCCGCCATGCTGCAACTGCAAAAGCGCGCGACCGAACTCGGTGCCGACGCGGTGGTGAACATCGTTTCCAATTACAAGGACCAGGAGTTCGCCAGCCAGACCGAATATGAATGCGCCGACGGCGCCATCATGGCCGGCGTTGCGCTCAAGGCCGATTTCGTCAAGCTCGCTAAGTAAGCGCAGATGGCTGGCGCCTCGCTGCTGATGGTCGATGCGCATGCCGTGCCGGATGCCGATCTGCCGCACCTGCGCGACTGGCTGTCGGCCGGCGAACTGGCGCGCTGCCAGCGCTTCGTGCGCGCCGAGCGCCTGCGCCAGTTCGTCATCGGCCGGGTGCTGGTGCGCATGGCGCTGGGACGCGTGCTCGGAGTGCCGGCGCGGGACGTGACGCTGGCCGAGCAAATGGCCGGCGCGCCGTTGCTGGTGGCGCCCGTCATGCCCGGCGCGGCGCCCGGCTTCAGCATTTCGCACAGCGGCCGCTGGGTGGCGTGCGCGGCCAGTGCCGATACCGCGCTGGGGCTCGATATCGAAACCCTGGACGCCACCCGCGACCTGGCGGCGCTGGCCCAGCAGGCGTTCGACGCCGATGAAATGCGCCAGTGGGACGCGCTGTCCCCGGTGCAGCGCGTGGACGGGTTTTACCGGATATGGAGTACCAAGGAAGCGCGCTTCAAGTTGGGGCGCGCAGGGCACAGCATCGCCATTGGGCACGACGAGCTATCGGTGGTGGTATGCAGTGCGGTGCCGCTGGCAGTGCCGCCGGCGATCGAGCTGGTGGCGCTGGAATAAGGCCTACTGCCAGAGCCAGTTCCAGAAACCCGGCAGTTGCGGCCGCGCTGCGGCGTCGGCCACGGTGCTGGCCAATGCCGCGCGTTCCAGCTGGTCGCGGTTGTCGTAAAACGGTTTGGGCGCCAGCGGCACCTCGAGTTCGCGCGCTACATCGACCAGGATGTCGAGGTATTCCTGGATATGGCGCGAGGTATAGGTGTTGACGTCGTGGAAGGTAACCACGACCGGCGTTGCGCCATCCACCTCGGGCAACTGGCCCGCCAGCCAGCGGGTACGCGTTTCGGCCAGGTGCTTGAGCAGGTTGGCGCGCTTGTGCCAGCTCCAGTTAATGCCGTAGATCTTGCCGTCGTTGGCATTGAGGTCGGTGAGCAGCATCTGCATGCCGTACGCATGGTATGCGAGCAGGGTGTCGGCGTTGTAGGCCCAGAACGGCGGGCGCACCAGCTTCGGCGGTTCGCCGGTCACGGCCAGCAGGTCGTCCGCGCCCCGCTGCAGGGTGGCGCCGAGCGTCTCGGCGCTCATGAAGCGGTGGTTGGCATGGAACAGGTTGGCGCTGTGCAGTGCCACCACGTGGCCTTCGTCGTGTTCGCGCCTGATCAGCGCGCGGCCCGTATCGGTGCCGCCGCCGTGCCAGGCACGGGTCTGGGTGAAGAACACGGCCTTGATATTGTCCTGCAGCGGATTGCGGGCCAGTGTCTCGAGAATGTGCACGGTGGGATTGTCGCTGCTGGCCGCTGCCGGGCCGTCGTCGAACGTGAGCACGAAGCGCACCGGCGCCGGCGCGGTGGGCGCAGCCGCTTGGACGGTGTTCGCACCCCATACGAACAGCAGGGCGAGCAGTGGACGGAAACGAAGGAAAGGCACGGACAAAAGGGCGGCAACCAAAGAAGGACCGCCATTGTACGTGATCGGCGCGCGCGCCGTGCGTCACCGATTTTTTTAAACAGGAAAAGTATGAGCACCAATTTAGAAACGATGCAGCCGCCGGGTGACCCTCATGTGCCGGAAACGGCGTTCGGCAAATGGTTCCTGCGCAGCGGAACGTGGACCGTTCACGTGCTCGAACGCGCGCTGCTGGACCTGGAGCGGATGATGCCGGCGGACCGCCGCAGCTTCGAGGTGGTGGCGGACGTGGGCTGCGGCTACGGGCGCTCGCTGCCCAAGCTGCACCAGCGTTTTTCTCCGCGGCGCCTGATCGCCATGGACATCGAACCCGAGATGCTGGCGGCGTCCCGCGAAGAGGTGGCAGCGGCCGGAGTGCCGGCCGAATTCATTTGCTGCTCGAGTTCCAACATCAAGCTGCCCGACAACTCGGTGGACCTGCTGTTTTGCCACCAGACCTTCCACCACCTGATCGACCAGGAACGCGCCATCGAGGAGTTTTTCAGGGTGCTGAAACCGGGCGGCGTGCTGCTGTTCGCGGAATCCACCCGGCGCTATATCCACTCGTGGCTGATCCGCTTCCTGTTTGCCCATCCGATGGACAAGCAGAAAACTGCGCCCGAATATCTGGCGCTGGTGCGCCAGGCCGGGTTCTCGGTGCCCGACAGCGCGGTGTCGTACCCGTTCCTGTGGTGGAGCAGGGAAGACCTGGGCCTGGCAGAAACCGTACTGCGCATCAAGCCGCCGGCAGTGCGCGAGGAAACCCTGATCAACCTGGTGGCGATCAAGCCGTAACAGGCCCGGGTCCCGGCATTGACAGTGCGCGGTGAAACCTAAAAAGGCCGGGCCCCGCAAGGGACCCGGCCTTTTTGTCACCGCACTCTATATCAGAGGCCGGCGATTTGCGTATCCGCCACCGGCGCCTCGGCTTTCGGCGTTGGCTTGGCTTGTGCCATTACCGGAGTAATGGTGGGTACTTTCTTGCCGCTTGAAACTTGCTTGAGACGGCTGTACTCGGCCAGCACCTTGGCGCCGTAACCGTCGTCGTGGGCAAACGCTGCCGCGCCGACGTAGCTTTTCAGGCCGGCTTCGACCGAACCGCCGCGGGTCACGTAATCCTTGAGGATCAGCGAGCCGACCCGGATGTTGGCGACCGGGTTCAGTGCGGCTTGCAGGCCGCCCATTTCCTGGAAGCGCTCATGGTGGACCTTGGACATGACTTGCATCAGTCCCTGCGCGCCCATCGGGCTTTCGGCAAACGGGTTCAGGCCCGATTCGATGGCCATCACGGCCAGGATCAGCAGTGGGTCGAGTTTGATTTCGCGCGCCGTCAGGTACGCGGTGGAGACCAGCATATTGGTGGCGTCGCCGGCCACGCGGTAGCGCTTGGACAGCCACGAGGTGACCCATTGTTGCTGCTTTTGCGTACCCAGCAGGGCCTTTTCTTCCTTCGACAGCGGCGCCTGGGCTCCGTTGCCGGCATCGGCCAGGGCGGGCGCCGGCGCGTCCATCAGGGCCGACAGCGCTGGCGCTACCAGGGGGACCGGTTCTGCTACCGGGGCCGGGTTCAGGCTGTCGCTGAGGGCTTTGGCCAGGTCCGGACGGACAAACAGTACTGCCATAACAACCAGGGCGGTCACACCAAGAATGGTCAAAGTGTGCTGGGCGGTGGTCAAGACGCCCTTGGCCGAAATGCGGGTGTTGGACAACCACGCCGCTGGCTGGCGAGCCAGGATGGTGCTTGCAAATGCGGAAGCACCGGTGATGCGATTAATCATAGAGTTCCCCTCTGGGTGCCGTCGAAGCGAATCCCTGCCAGCGTAAGTAAAGATTTACGCAGCTACATCGGGCGCTTGTGCCGTGCATCAGAAATATCACCGTCCATCGCACAGCTTGTGCGGGCATGGACGCCGTAATTGCTTGCCTGAGCTGATCCCTCGCAGTGGGAGTGGACCAGTCGCAATACAACCTCTTTCGGGGGTAAGGCAGACGCCTTTTGAAAACACTCCTTAAAATGTCATGTGGAGCCCCGACTCCGTGAATGAATGAGCAACAACTTCATGTGCGCACATTGTGCATGGCATGAGCCCGGAGGCGGTGTTCTCTTCAAGTAGGGCAGATTGTAGGGGCGGTATTATATCAAGTCAATACTAACGCGAGGCGAAGCTATAACTTTTAAATCTAGCTTTTTGCCATGTGTGCGCTGGAAAACCAATAAAATCAACCACTTGACCTGTATTTTTAAACAGTGCAGTCCTTTGTAAGAAAATATTAAAAAACGATGAAATATTCCGATCTGCGTGATTTTCTTTCCCAGTTGCAACGAATGGGCGAACTTAAGCCCATTTTGACGCCCGTTTCTCCGCATTTAGAGATGACCGAGATTTCCGACCGCGTGTTGCGGGCCGCCGGACCCGCTTTGCTGTTCCAGAATCCGGCCGGTCACAGCATGCCGGTCTTGACAAACCTGTTTGGAACCCCGCGCCGGGTGGCGCTCGGCATGGGCGCCGAGGACGTGTCCGAATTGCGCAAGATCGGCCACGTGCTGGCACGCTTGAAAGAACCGGAGCCGCCCAAGGATTTCAAGGATATCCTCGGCCTCGGTTCGCTGGTCAAGGCCGTGTGGGACATGGCGCCCAAGGAATTGCGCGGTGCACCGTGCCACGACATCGTGTGGGAAGGCGCCGACGTCGATTTGTCGCGGTTGCCGATCCAGCATTGCTGGCCCGGCGATGTCGCGCCGTTGATCACCTGGGGCCTGGTGATTACCAAGGGACCCAATAAAAAGCGCCAGAACCTGGGTATTTATCGCCAGCAGGTACTGGGGCCGAACAAGGTGATCATGCGCTGGCTGGCGCACCGCGGCGGCGCCCTCGATTTCCGCGAGCACGCCTTGCAGAACAAGGGCAAACCGTACCCGGTGTGCGTGGCGCTCGGCGCCGATCCCGCTACTATATTAGGTGCCGTCACGCCGGTGCCCGACAGCCTGTCGGAATACCAGTTTGCCGGCCTGCTGCGCGGCAGCCGCACCGAGCTGGTAAAAGCCATCGGCAGCGAGCTGCGGGTGCCGGCGTCGGCCGAAATCGTGCTCGAAGGCCATATCTATCCCGACGAAAACCACCCGTCCGGCTACGAGCATGCGCTCGAAGGGCCGTATGGCGACCACACCGGTTACTACAACGAGCAGGACAGCTTCCCGGTATTTACCATCGACCGCATTACCATGCGCCGCGAGCCGATTTACCACTCCACGTACACTGGCAAGCCGCCGGACGAGCCGGCAGTGCTGGGTCTGGCGCTGAACGAGGTGTTCATCCCGCTGCTGCAAAAACAGTTCAGCGAAATCACCGACTTTTACCTGCCGCCCGAAGGCTGCAGCTACCGCATGGCGGTGGTGCAAATCAAGAAGCAGTACGCGGGCCACGCCAAGCGCGTGATGTTCGGCGTGTGGAGCTTCCTGCGCCAGTTCATGTACACCAAGTTCATCGTGGTAGTGGACGAGGATGTGAACGTGCGCGACTGGAAAGAGGTCATCTGGGCCATTACCACCCGCGTCGATCCCACGCGCGACACCACGCTGGTGGACAACACGCCGATCGATTACCTGGACTTCGCTTCGCCGGTGAGCGGCCTGGGCAGCAAGATGGGCATCGACGCCACCAACAAGTGGCCCGGCGAAACCAGCCGCGAGTGGGGCACCACGATTGCCATGACGCCGGCAGTGAAGGCGCGCGTGGATGGTATTTGGCAGGAGCTGGGGCTGTAGGTTATAATAGCTGCTGGCGGGCCCCTGCGCATTGTGGCATGGCTAACCTGGTCAGGTCGGGAACGAAGCAGCCACGGCCGTTAACCATAAGTGCCGCAGATCAGGCTCGCCTCCTAATCCAAAGAAAAAGCTGCCCTCGGGCAGCTTTTTTTTTGCCTGGCTACCCGCGCGGGTAGCGTGCTGCACGGCGACTTATTCGTCGCGCAACTCGGCTTCCAGCGGGCGTTCCGACGCCACCATCAGCGGGTTTTCCTTCATCTTCGCCGCTTCCGGCTTCAGGATGATCATGTGGCGCGCATTGGTGTTCAGTACCGTGCTGCCGATCTTCAGCGTGGCCGGCCGGGCAAACTTGAACACCACCACGTCCACGCTGGGCGCGAACATGCTCATGGCGCCGGCCATTTTTTTAATACCGTTGTTCATCTGCGCCACGCTGCCCATGATGGTCGCGTAATTCCATTGCAAGCCTTCGGGCAGCACCACCAGGCCTTCGTAGCCGATCGCCGATTTTTCACCGTCGGGGAGGGTGGTGACGATGCGCGTGGTGTCGTTCATCCAGCGCGGGTTGGGGGCGCCGAAGTCGAGCCGGTACTCGGGCGTGAGCGCCGGCAGCGTCTGCCGTTCGGCGCCGTTCACCACGATCAGCACCACGTCCTGGGGCTTGATGGCCTGGTTGGCCGGCTTCACACTAATATAGAGCTTGATCTTGTCGCGCTCGGCAGCCGGCACGGCGTAGAACTTGTCGAGACGCAGACCTTCCACCATCGATTTGTATTTGGCCCAGTCACGCTCGGCGGCATGCGAGGGCAGGGCAAGGATCAACAGGGACAGCAGGGCAAGTTTCTTCATGGTTCGGTACGTTAGGCGAAAGGTAAATTGTAAGCGAGAAACCGGGCTGGTCGCTTGCCGTCGGGCACGGTATCTAATCTGGCCCCGAGTTGCTACAATTGCCGCTTCGCGCTTTGCATCCGATGGCGACCGTGAAAAACCGTAGCAGCAGGTTTTTCGGGAGTCGCCACTATTACGGTAAAATCCCAGCATGTCCTATCAAGTCCTCGCCCGTAAATACCGTCCCAAGAACTTCGAAACGCTCGTCGGCCAGGAGCACGTTGTGCGTGCGCTCACGCATGCGCTGCACAGCGGCCGCCTGCACCATGCCTACCTGTTTACCGGTACCCGCGGCGTGGGCAAGACCACGCTGTCGCGCATCCTGGCCAAGTCGCTCAATTGCGTGGGGCCCGACGGCAACGGCGGCATCACCGCCACCCCGTGCGGGGTGTGCGAGGCATGCAAGGCAATCGACGCCGGCCGCTTTGTCGACTACATCGAGATGGATGCGGCATCGAACCGTGGCGTGGACGAAATGGCGCAACTGCTCGAACAGGCCGTATACGCCCCCAGCAATGCGCGCTTCAAGGTCTACATGATCGACGAGGTGCACATGCTGACCAACCACGCGTTCAATGCCATGCTCAAGACGCTGGAAGAACCGCCCGAGCATGTCAAATTCATTTTGGCCACTACCGATCCGCAAAAAATCCCGGTCACGGTGCTGTCGCGCTGCCTGCAGTTCAACCTCAAGCAAATGCCGCCCGGCCATATCATCGGACACCTGGAAAATATCCTGGGCCAGGAAGGGATCACGTTCGAGCAGCCGGCGCTGCGCCTGCTGGCGGCCGGCGCCCACGGTTCGATGCGCGACGCGCTGTCGCTGACCGACCAGGCGATTGCCTACGCGGCCGGCGAAGTCACGCTCGACGCGGTGCAGGGCATGCTTGGGGCGCTCGACCAGTCGTACCTGGTGCGCCTGCTTGACGCGCTGGCCAAGCAGGACGGCGCCGATCTGCTGGCCGTGGCCGACGAAATGGCCACCCGCAGCCTGTCGTACAACGGCGCGCTGCAAGACCTGGGCACATTGCTGCACCGGATTGCGCTGGCGCAGACGGTGCCCGCAGCCCTGCCCGACGACTTGCCGGAATACGCCGACATCGTGCGCCTGGCCGCCGAGTTCGAAGCGGAAGAAGTCCAGCTGTATTACCAGATCGCCGTCCACGGCCGTAACGAACTGGGCCTGGCGCCCGACGAGTACGCGGGCTTCTCGATGACCTTGCTGCGCATGCTGGCCTTTCGGCCCGGCATAGGCGGCGCCGACGGACAACCGGCGGCGGCACCTGGCAGCGCGGCACTGTCGCGGCCAGCTGCCGTGGCAGCGGCCCGTGCTGCTGCCGGCGGCAGTGCTGCCGGTGCACCGCCGGCGCGCGCGGCCGCCAATGTACAGGCCAGCCACGCCAGCATCACGCCGCAAGCGGTGATTGCCGGCGCCGCCGCCATGGCGCGCCACGATGCACCGCCGTCGCGGCCGGTACCGGCCATGGCGCCGCCCGCACCGGCGCTGGCGCCCGCTCCCGTTCCAGCGCCGGTGCCGACAGCGCCTGCTGCACCCATGCCTGCTCCGGCAGCTTCCGGTCCCATCAGCCCGGCCCGCGCGGCGATCAATGCGGCGCTGGAAGCGGCGCGCGCAGGTTCGCGTCCCGGTGGCCGTTCGTCCGCGCCCGCTGCGGCATCGGTTGCATCGGCAGCACCGGCAGCGGCAACTCCTGTCGCACCGACCAGTACGCAATACAGCGTTGCGCCGGCGCCAGCGCCGCCCCAGGCTCCTGCTGCTTATGCCGCGCCGGCCGCGCCGGCCGCTGCCGCGCCAGCGCGCCCGGCCCCGTGGGAAGACCTGCCGCCCGGGGCCGATGCGGGCGGTGATACTGCCGTGCTCGAAGCACCGGTGCGCCAGGCAGCTCCCGTGGTGTCGGTACCGCCGCCAGCAGCGCAGCCGGCCGCGCGCCAGGCGCCGCCGGACAGCGACGACGACATGCCATCGTGGGTGACCGAGTTTTCCGATGACAGCGCCATCGCGGCGCCGTCGGCGGCGCCCGTTCATGCGCCAGCCGCCTATGCCAGCGCCCAACCTGCGGCCCAGGCAGCGCCAGGCTATGGCGACGAGCAGCAAATCGTCATGCCGGCGCGCGCCGCGCCGGCGCCGTCCCGGGCTCCGTACCCGTACGTGATGACGCCGGTGCCCGCGCTGGACTGGGATGGCAACTGGCCGGCCGTGGCCGCGCTGTTGCCGTTGCGCGGCGTGGCCCAGCAGTTGGCCATGCAGGCCGAGCTGATCAATTGCAGCAGCGACGGCAATGCCGTTGTCTTCAACCTGCGCGTGCCGATCGAAACCTGGCGCACGCCGGGCAACGTCGAAAAACTGACCGCCGCGCTGGCCGAACGGTTCGGCCGCGCAGTGCGCGTCGACACCGAACTGGGCGCTGTCTGGTACACCGCCAGCGCCGAGGCGCAGGCGTTTCGCGCCGCGTGCCTGAAAGCGGCCGAAGAAACGGTCGCCAACGATCCTTTCGTCAACAGTCTGCTGCGCGAGTTCGATGCCTGGGTCGTACCCGGTTCCATCGTGCCACCGCAGCCGCAAGCGGCCGCCTGAAGCGCTGCACGACTCACCTACCATTTCAACACGGAGAAAACCTATCATGATGAAGAACCAAATCGCCGGCCTGATGAAGCAAGCCCAGGCAATGCAGGACAATATGAAAAAAGCGCAGGACGCGCTGGCGCTGGTGGAAGTGGAAGGCCAGTCGGGCGCCGGCCTGGTCAAGGTCGTGATGACCTGCAAGAATGACGTGAAACGCGTTTCGATCGACCCGTCGCTGCTGGCCGACGACAAGGACATGCTGGAAGACCTGGTGGCCGCTGCCTTCAACGACGCGGTGCGCAAGGCAGAAGCGACGTCGGCCGAGAAAATGAGCGGCCTCACGTCCGGCATGAACATTCCGGGCCTGCCAGCCGGTTTCAAGATGCCGTTCTAAGGAACGGCGCCGCCCGAGCATGTCGAAATCGCTGGAATTCCTCACCGAAGCCCTGCGCCGCTTGCCGGGCGTGGGCCCCAAGTCGGCGCAGCGGATGGCGTTCCACCTGCTGCAGCACGACCGCGAAGGGGCCGACATGCTCTCGCGCGCATTGCACCAGGCCGTGAGCGCGGTGCACCACTGCGCGCTGTGTAACACCTTTACCGAAGACGACGTGTGCGATCTGTGCACGGACGAGCAGCGCGACCGCCGCTTGCTGTGCGTGGTAGAAACACCGGCCGATCAACTGATGATCGAGCAAACCCTGACTTACAAGGGCCTGTATTTCGTCCTGATGGGACGCTTGTCGCCGCTCGACGGCATCGGTCCCAAGGACATCCACCTGGAAAAACTGGTCGGCCGCGCTGCCGACGGCCTGGTGGGCGAAGTGGTATTGGCCACCAACTTTACCAACGAGGGCGAAGCCACTGCCCACTACATCAGCGAGATGCTCAAGGCGCGCGGACTGCGCGTGAGCCGGCTGGCGCGTGGCGTGCCCGTCGGTGGCGAGCTTGAATACGTGGACGCCGGCACCATTGCCCGCGCCATGCTGGACCGAAGGGCAACATGACCGACAAGACGACTGCGCTGCCGCTGGCAGGCATCAAGGTACTGGAACTGGGCACGCTGATCGCGGGCCCTTTTTGTGGCCGCATCCTGGCCGAGTTTGGCGCCGAAGTGATCAAGATCGAAGCGCCCGGCGACGGCGATCCGATCCGCAAATGGCGCGTGCTCAAGGATGGCACGTCGCTGTGGTGGTCGGTGCAGGCCCGCAATAAAAAATCGCTGACCCTGAACATGAAGGACGCGCGCGGCCGTGCCGTAGCGCGCCAGCTGGCGCTCGAAGCGGACATCATCGTGGAAAATTACCGGCCCGGCGTGCTGGAAAAATGGGAGCTGGGCTACGACGACCTGAAGGCGGCCAATCCCGCCACCATCATGGTGCGCCTGTCCGGCTTTGGCCAGACCGGTCCCATGAAGGATTTGCCGGGCTTTGGCGCCATTGGCGAATCGATGGGCGGGTTGCGCTACGTGTCCGGCTATGCGGACCGGCCGCCGGTGCGGGTGGGCGTATCGATCGGCGACTCGGTGGCGGCGCTGCACGGCGTGATCGGCGCCATGATGGCGCTGCGCCACCGCGACGTGACCGGCGGCAAGCACAAGGGCGAAGGGCAAATGGTGGACGTGGCGCTGTACGAATCGGTGTTCAATTTGATGGAATCGCTGGTGCCCGAGTTCGACCACGCGGGCGTGGTGCGCGAGCGTACCGGCGGCTCGCTGCCGGGCATCGTGCCGTCGAATACCTATACCACGCGCGATGGCGAGAACATCGTCATTGCCGGCAACGGCGATGCGATTTTCAAGCGCCTGATGCTGGCCATGGGCCGCATCGACCTGGCTGGCGACCCCGACCTGGCACGCAACGACGGCCGCGTGCGCCGCACGGACGACATCGACGCCGCGATCCAGGCCTGGTGCGCTACCCATGACATCGACAGTGCGCTGGCCGTGCTGCAAGCGGCCGACGTACCGGCCGGAAAAATCTACTCGGTGCGCGACATGATGCGCGACCCGCAATTCCTGGCGCGCGACATGTTCGAACAACACCAGTTTGCCGATGGCACGCCGGTGAAGCTGCCGGCGATTTCGCCCAAGCTGTCGGTCACGCCGGGCCGCACGCAGTGGATCGGCCCTGCGCTGGGCCAGCACAACGACGAAGTGCTGCGCGCGCTGGGCTATGACGATGAGGCCATCGCCGGCCTGCGCGCCGACGGTGTGCTGTAACGCGTTGACCGGTACCGCAGGTTGACGTCGAGGCGGCGGCCTTGGTGGTCGTCGCGGAAGTGGCGCGCCGCCGCGCCATGCAGCAAGCGCGCAGGAAACAGCACTGCGCGGTTTTGCCGGTAGGCGATGTAGCGCGTGTTGCCGTCAGGGGCGCGGATGAACATGCCGCCGGTGGCCGGATCGAGGTTGGCGGCATCGGGCGTGAGCCACAACTGCAGCTTGACGTCGCCCTGGTCTGCCTGCAGCGCCTCGCCCGGCAGCCGGGGCGGATGCTTGCAGGCGTCCAGGTGCGGCAACGCGTGGCCGTGCTGCGGCATGCCTGGCAGCAGCTCGCGCAGTTCCACCAGCAGCTGCACCAGCAGCGGGCAATTGAAACCGTGCTCGTAGCTGGCGCCCAGTCTTCCATGCCCCAGCTCGCATAGCCACACAGTGGACTGCAGGCAAAACCGCAGCAGTTCGTCCAGCGCCTCCGCGGACAGGAAATCATCGATCACCACGATGCCGTGCCCGGGTGCCTGCTGTGCCGCCTGTAACGCCCGGGCGGTGTGCGCCGGCAGCGCCTGCGCCACGCACGGCGTGGGCCGCAGGTGGACGATGCGGTCATAGACATCGTCCAGCTGGTCAAGGGGAGAGCTGTCGCCGGCATGGCTTTGCGCGACCATGCTGGCCAGCTCGCGGTGACAGGGCTGGCCGGCTTCGAGCCGGTGGGCCAGCAGGCGCAGACCGGCGATGATGGACGGGAATTCGTCGCCCAGCACGCCCAGTTGGTGCAGGTAATCCAACTGCGCGGCATCGTGGCGCAAGCGGCCGCTCGAGACGGGGGCCTGCGGCAGCGACAGCAGGCGCGCACCGAGCGTGGCCGGATACCATGGACTGCCGCGCCGCAAGGCGCAATGCATGGCGTCGTAGCTGGCGGCCAATTGGTGGCGCCGGTCGCGCGCTGCCCGTCGCGCCAGCGCAGCGAGCGCGGCCAGCGCCGTGGGCGGGTCGTCGGCGTAGCGCGCATGCCAGAACACGAAGGCCTCGTCAAAACGTTGATGCGCGATGAGCGCGGCCGCTGCGGCCGCGTTGGTCGATGTCGTCGCGGTCGATGAACTGGCTGCGGTGGCGGGGCGGCAGGCGGTGGCGGCGGTGGTGAAGGCGGGGCCGGTGGGGCCGGTGGGAGTGGTGGGAATGGTGGGAATGGTGGGAATGGTGGGAATGATCGGGGCGGACATTGCAGTTCCTGTGACAGCGGGAGATTCATCTTATGCGGCGCTGCATGGCAATACCTGCGGTACCTCAATGCACGGCGTGGAACCCTGGCCGTTGGCGATGGTCGGTTGCTGTCGGTTACGGGGACAACGCTGCCGGCGCGCCCACGGGCAGCCCGGCCAGCATGACCCCGATGGCGTCCGGCGGCGACGGCCGGCCCAGGTGGTAGCCCTGCACCGTGTCGCAGCCGTATTGTTCGAGCAGCAGCAATTGCTCGCCGGTTTCCACGCCCTCGGCCACCACCGCCATTTTCAGGCCGTGCGCCATGGCGATGATGGCGCGCGTGATGGCGGCGTTTTCGGTATCCTGCGGCAGGCCGCTGATAAAACTCTTGTCGATCTTTAGCGCCCTGACGTCGAAGCGCTTGAGGTAATTCATCGACGAATAGCCGGTGCCGAAGTCGTCGATGGAGAGGTACACGCCGATGCCGCGCAGCTGTTCCAGCGTGACCATGGTGGCGCGGGCGTCGTCCATCAGCGTGCCTTCGGTCAGCTCCAGTTCCAGCAGGTGGGCGGGCAAGCCCGTGTCGTGCAGCGCGGACAGCACGATCTGGGTCAGGTTTTCGTCCTTGAACTGCTTGGCCGACAAGTTGACCGCCACCCGCACCGGGCGCTGCCCCAGCGCCTGCCACGCCATCGCCTGCCAGCACGCGGTGCGCAGCACCCATTCGCCGATCGGCACGATGAGCCCGGTTTCTTCGGCCAGCGGAATGAATTCGGTGGGCGAGATGATGCCGCGCTCGGGGTGGCGCCAGCGCACCAGTGCTTCCACCCCCACGATGCGCGCGCTGGCGACGTCGATCTGCGGCTGGTACAGCAGGTACAGCTCGTCGTTTTGCAGGGCCTTGCGCAAGCCCACTTCGAGTTTTACGTGGCTCATGATCTGCATCGTCAGCGACGAGCTGTACAGCTTGGCGTTGTTCTTGCCGCAGCTCTTGGCGTGGTACATCGCCGTGTCCGCGTACTTGAGCAGCGCGTTGCAGTCTTCGCCGTCTTCCGGGTACAGCGAAATGCCGATGCTGGCCGTGACAAAAATTTCGTTGGTGTCGATCTGGAACGGCCGCCGCATCGCTTCCTTGACGCGGTGCGCTACGTTGAGGGCGTTTTCCACGCGGTCGAGATCGGGAATCAGGATCGTGAATTCATCGCCGCCCAGGCGCGCCAGGTTGTTGATGCCCACCTCGGTGCGCGACACCAGGTCGCTGGGGCGGGTGGTTTCGCGCAGCCGTTCCGACACCGCCATCAGCAGGTGGTCGCCCACGTCGTGGCCCAGCGTGTCGTTGATGCGCTTGAAGGCGTCGAGGTCCATGAACAGCACCGCGAATTTTTTATTCCCTTTGCGCGAGCGTACCAGTTCTGCCTCGAGCGTTTCGAGGAACGCCTGCCGGTTCGGGATGCCGGTCAGGCTGTCGCAATAGGCCAGGCGGCGGATCTGCTCCTCGGTGCGCTTGCGTTCGCTGATATCGCGCACCAGGCCCAGCACTTCGTCGGCGCCGGTGGCCACCAGCCGCGCTTCGAAGTGGCGCACCTGCGGCGGTAGTGCGTGCTCGCCGTGGCGCGCGCGCAGCGGCGCCGCGTCGCGCGCTTCGGGCAGTTCGTAGTCGAGCGAGCTGATGCGCTGGCTGGCGAGCACCGCGCGCACCTCGTCCAGCATGCGGCTGGCAATCTCGGGCGGCAGCACATCGGTCAGGTGCCGGCCCACGCAGCGCTCGCTGGAAAACACGTCGCTCGCTTCGTGCCCCTGTTCGTAGTCGAGATAATAGCCGTCGCGGTTCATGCGGAAAAAGGTATCGGGTATCGCCGCCAGCACGGCGCGGTGCTGGGCATCGGCAATGCGCAGGCGGGTGATGGCGTCGCTGGCGCGCAGCACGTACAGTACGCGGTGGCCGAGGATCGGCCAGTTGATCGGCTTTGAGACAAAATCGGTGGCGCCCGCCTCGTACGCCCTGGTCACCGACTCCAGTTCGTCGCCGCCGGTGACCATGATGATGGGCGCCACCGCGTGGGTTTCCAGGTGACGGATTTCGCGGCACACGGCAAAACCGTCCAGGCCCGGCATTTCCACGTCGAGCAGTACCAGGTCGGGCGCCAGTTCCTGGTACCGGGCCAGCGCCTGCACGCCGTCGCCGGCTTCCACGGCATCGAGGCCTACCTGCGCCAGCATTTCCAGCATCAGCAAACGCATCACCGGATCGTCGTCGGCCACCAGGACCAGGCCGCGCTTGCGGGGAGGGGGAGTTGCCATATCAGGTTTCCTTTTCCAGCAATGCTTCCAGCGCCTGCCGCACGGCCTGGAAAGATCGTTCCATGTCCGCCAGCAGCTCGGCGGCGCCGACGGTGGTGTTGGTGCGTCCCAGCTGCTCGAGCTCCTTGCAGTATTGCGCCAGCGTCAGCGCGCCGACGTTGGCGCTGCTGCTTTTCAGGCTGTGCGCGGTCTTGCGCAGCTGCACGGTATCGCCGGCAGCAAGCGCCTGCCGCAGCGCCTGCAAGTGGGGCGGCGTGTCTTTCAAGTAGGCATGCAGCACGCGCTCAAGCAGGGCGTCGCCGTTGCTGGCGCTGAGTGCACGGATGTTTTGCAGCGCCTGCGGCTCGATGGCGTGCGCGGCCGACGGCACCGGTTCGGTGGGCGGAGCGGGCGCCTGGTCCGGCGCTGGCGCCAGGCGCGGCAGGTTGATCCAGCGGCCGATGGTCTGGCCCAGCGCCTGCTGGGTGAACGGCTTGCTCAGGTAATCGTCCATGCCGGCCGCCAGGCACGATTCGCGGTCGCCCTGCAAAGCATTGGCGGTAATTGCAATGATCGGCAGGCTGCGCGCGCGCCCGTGCTGCTGCTCGTGGCGGCGAATTTCGGTGGTGGCGGCAAAGCCGTCCATCACCGGCATCTGGCAATCCATCAGCACCAGGTCGAAGTCGCCGGCCTGCAGCGTGTGCAGCGCCTCCTGGCCGTTGCAGGCGCGGCTCACGTCCAGGCCCAGGCTTTCCAGCATGGCGCTGGCCACCTCCACGTTGACCGGGTTGTCCTCGGCCAGCAACACCTTGCGGCCCTTGCGCGCGCGTGGCGCCGGCGCCACGGTGGCGCCCGGCGTGGGCAGGGGCAGCGTGGACAGCGCGGTGTGCGGCGGCGCAGCCGGCGCCACGGCGGGCGCAAAGGTTACCGGGATAGGGGGCGCAGCAGATGGCGGCGCCGGTGCCCGCAGCGCCGGCGGCACCGGCTGGCCGGCGCGCGGCTGGGCAAACAGGCAGTGGTGCAGGTCGCATTCGCGCGGTGGCTTGATCAGCTGGAATGCCACGCCGGCAGCGCGCTGCTGGACGTTGTCGGCAGCATTGCGCTCGGTACTGAGCAGCAGGATGCGCAGGCCGGCCAGGTCGGCTTCGGCGCGGATGGCCGCCGCCAGCGCCAGCCCGCTGGTGCGCGGCAATTCCATGTCGAGCACGACTGCGTCGTACGGCTGGTCCTCGGCCACGGCCTGGCGCAGACGCGGCAGGCAGGCGGTGGCGGTGGCCGCCGTGGTGGGGACGCGCCAGGTCGCCAGCAGGCGCTCCAGCTCGCTCCTGCTGGTGGGGTTGTCGTCGACGATCAAGGTGCGGATTCCGTGGCAGGTATGGATGGGATCGTCGATATCGACGCGCGGCTTGTCGAAATGTACGGCAAACCAGAAAATCGACCCTTGCGTTAACGCATGATCGACCCCGATGGCGCCGCCCATCAGCTCCACCAGCTGCTTGGAAATTGCCAGCCCCAGGCCGGTGCCGCCATGCTTGCGCGTGGTGGAGCCGTCGGCCTGCGAGAACGAATCGAAGATGCGCGCCCGGGCTTCATTGGACACGCCGATGCCGGTGTCGTGTACCTCGAAGCGCAAGCTCACGCGCTGGCCGTCCTCGGCCACCACGGCCACCTTGAGCGTGATCTCGCCGCGGTCGGTGAACTTGATGGCATTGCCCAGCAGGTTGAAGATCACCTGCCGCAAACGGTTGGGGTCGCCACTGATGGCCACCGGGATATCGTGCGCCACGTGCAGTTCCAGGTGCAGCCCCTTGGCTTGCGCCTGCGGAGAAAACACGTTGTCGATATCGTCGAGCAGGTCGCGGAAATTGAACTGGATGTATTCGACCGTGAGCTTGCCGGCCTCGATCTTGGAAAAATCGAGGATGTCGTTGATGATCACCAGCAAGTGCTCGCCCGAGCGCTTGACCATGCTGGTGTAGTGGCGCTGCTGCTCGGACAGGCGGGTAGCCAGCAACAGTTCCGTCATGCCCAGCACGCCGTTCATCGGGGTGCGGATTTCGTGGCTCATGGTGGCCAGGAACGCACTCTTTGCCTGGCTGGCGGCCTCGGCCGCGTTCTTGGCTTTTTCCAGCTGCTCGGTGCGCACGCCCACCTGGCGCTCCAGCTGGTCGCGGTACTGCGCCAGCGCGCCGTCGCGCGCTTCCACCTGCGCCAGCATGTCGTTGAAGCTGTCGATCAATGCGCCAAGGTCGTCGCCGCGCTGATGATGAATGCGCTCGGTGGGCTGGCCGCGACTGACCTGCTGGGCGGCGGCGATCAGGCGCGCCACCGGCTCGGTCACGCTGCCGCGCGAGCGCGCCGCGATCAGCAGCGCCGTCATGAACGCCAGCACCGCGCTCACGCAGGCAGCGCCCAGGCTTTTGACGAGCTCGAACCACATCGGCAGGTCGCTGCGCTCGATCATGATCACGCCGGCCGGTTCGCCACGGTCGAGCACGGTTCTATACAGGCGGCTGACGGGCAGCCACGGCGGTCCGCTGCGCGCGGTACGGTCGCCGGGCACGATGTCAGGTGCGGCCTGGTCCGGCCGCAGGCCCGGCGCCGCATAGCGCGCCAGCAGCGCGCCGTCGCCGCCGTACACCGCGGCCTGCATGATGTCGCGGTCATGGCCGAGCGCGAGCAATTGCTGTTCCAGTTGACGGGCGTCGCGCCGCCGCAATGCGTGTTCGCTGTTGGCGCCGATGACGGCCGCGACCGTGATCAGTCGGCTGCGCTCGCTTTCCTGCATGTGCAGCACCGACGTCGCAGCAAATGCGGCCAGCACCAGCAGCAGGGCGCTGCCGGTCGAGAGCATCGAGAGGATGGTCAGCCGCTGGCTCAGGCCGGATCGTTCGTGGTTGGACATCGCGGTGGAACACTCCAACGGTGGATGCCGACAGCGTCGGCGCGGACTCATCACTAGTGCCAGTTGGAAAAATATAGGCTTGAGGTAATAACGATATTGATCTATATCTAAACAGGGCACGTTTGCGCTACCGCAAACAACGACGGCGAAGGCGACGCAAGCTATGGTGATGACACCGAAAAAAATCCTGTTCATGGCCGAGGCAGTCACCCTGGCGCACGTGGGTCGGCCGCTGGCGCTGGCGCAGGCGCTCGACCGCCAGCGGTACGACGTGTCCTTCGCCTGCGCTGCCGGGTACGATATGTTTTTCAAGGGCAGTGGCGTGCAGCCCTTGCGCATCAACAGTATTTCCAGCGAGCGGTTCCTGGCGGCGCTGGCGGCCGGCAAGCCGGTGTACGATGCGGCCACCTTGCAACAGTATGTCGATGACGATTTGCGGTTGCTCAACCAGGTCATGCCGGACGTGGTGATCGGCGATTTCCGGTTGTCGCTGTCGGTCAGCGCGCGCGTGGCCGGCATTCCGTATATCAGCCTCATCAACGCTTACTGGAGTCCATACGTACGCCAGCATTTCCGGGTGCCTGCCTTGCCGTGGTCGCGCCTGCTGCCGCTGCCGGTGGCGGACCGCGTGTTCCGGCTGGCGCGCCCGCTGGCGTTTGCTCTGCACAGCATGCCGCTCAACCGCGTGCGACGGGCCTACCAGTTGCCATCGCTGGGCCCCGACCTGCGCCGGGTGTACACCGATGCCGACCGCGTGCTGTATGCCGACATCCCGCAGATGTTCCCCGCGCGCGACATGCCGGCATCGCATTCGTACATGGGCTCGGTTATCTGGTCACCGCCCACGCCGGTGCCCGCCTGGTGGGAGCAGTTGCCCGCCGAATTGCCCGTCGTGTATGTGACCTTGGGCAGCTCCGGCCAGGGAAGCTTGCTGCCACGCGTGTTGCGGGCGCTGGCGGATCTGCCGGTCACGGTGATTGCGGCCACGGCCGGTGGCGCCAGTTCCGCCGGCGCGGTGGCCAGCATGCCGGCCAACGCCCGCGTGGCGTCGTATCTGCCGGGGGCGGCGGCGGCGCAGCGCGCGCAACTGGTGATCTGTAACGGCGGCAGTCCCACCAGCCAGCAGGCGCTGGTGGCGGGCGTGCCGGTGCTGGGCATTGCCGGCAATCTCGACCAGTATCTGAACATGAATGGCGTGCTCGACTGCGGCGCCGGCCGCTTGTTGCGTTCCGACCGGCTGATCGAAGCCGACTTGCGCACCGCGGCGCTGGCGCTGCTGGAGCAGGCGGCGCCGCGCGCCGCTGCCGCCAGGCTGGCCGCGCACTTCGCCAGTTACCACGCCGGTGCCCACCTCGCTAACGTGCTGGGCAAGTTACTGCCGGGATAGCACGGGGCACGCCGGCGCCACGGACCGCGCGGTTGCCGCATAAAAAAGGCGGACCTGGCCTGCGCCCGATCCGCCGAAAGTTGCCGCTGGCACGGCGTCAAGCTGGTGCTGCAACAGGCAGCGCGGAGGCGTGGCGGTCGGACTCGCTGTCGGCTGCAGCCGCACGGCCGGTGGATTTCGCCCTGCGCCGGCTCAGCGCCAGCCCGGCGAAGCCCAGGCCCATGATGGCCAGGGTGGCGGGTTCCGGCACGGCCAGCACGGCAAAGCTTTGCGACGAATCCACTTTCAGGAACGGCACCGTGGTGGGCGTGGTGCCGTCCCACATCATGGTAGGTGTAAAGAAAGACGGCACGTTGGTGGTGCCCGTGATCTTGTCCTGGAAGATGGAGCCGGTAACGATGTCGAGATAATTGGCATCGACATAATCGATCACGAAGCGCGCATCGAACGAACCGGTGCCGATGCCGCCGGCCGCCGTGAAGCTGGCGTCGTTGAACACCAGGTGGCCCGACAGGATGATGATGCCGTCGCCGTCGGTGTCGCCCGGCGACGTGCCGCAGCCGGCCGACGTGGAGCCGGTGCCGTAGCAGGCCACGCTGCCCGCGCCGTTGCCGGGCAGGGCCTGGCTGTTGCCGGCGCCGGGCGTGATCTGGTCGAAATAAATGGCCAGGTTTTGCACGCCGGCGCGGATCGGATCGACGTCCATCGCGGCCGACTGCGATGGCGGCAACGTGAAGTGCGCGGTGGTGGGGGTTTGCGCATCGACCAGCTCCTGGAAGCGCACCACCTTGCTGATTTCGAAGGTCTGGTTCAGGCCGGGCGGGGTGACGATGGCCGGGATGTTGCTGTTAGACATGGTGCCCACCACCATCTGCGAACGCAGCTCGGTGAGGTAGGGCGCAGCGCCGCCGGGGCCGACGGTCAGGCCGGGAATGAAGCCGGTGGCCAGGCCGGTGTCGGTAACGTTGGTCCACAGATCAGCGTACACGCTGTAGTTGCCAGTGCCGGTCGGATCGAGGCCGACCACGGGGCCGGCGCTGGCGGTGAGCGGCACTGCCAGCGCGGCAGCCAGCGATGCAGCAGCCAGCGCGGGTTTGAGTACTTTCATGGTTGCTCCCTGAGGTTGGTGGAACCCGAAAATCGGGGCCGTGCCACCTGTAGAGCAAAAGCCTTGCCAGTACCGGAAATCGCCATTAAATCAAGAACTTGCGAGCGTATCATGGCCGCCGGCAAGCGCCACTGTAAAAAAAACCGTCAGCGGTCGGGGGCCGTCACCGGGGCCGGCCTGAGGCAGCGCGCCGGAATCCCGCCCCACACTTCGCCGGCGCCGATATAGGTATCCTTGGTAACCACCGCGCCGGCCGAAACGATGGCGTGGTCGCCGATGTGCACGCCCGCCATCACCACTGCGGTGGCGCCGATGGTGACCGTGTTACCGATCACCACCGCCTTCAGTTCCAGCCGTGCGCCCTCGATGACATGGGCGAAAATCACGGCGTCGTGGCCGATGATGGTGTTGCTGCCGATGCGCGTGAGCGGCGGGTCGAGCAGCGCGCCCGCGCTGTAGGTGTTGGCGCCCAGCCGCGCGCCCAGCGCCAGGTACACCAGCCGCATGATCGGCACCGGCACGAAGTGCGTGCGTACAAGCGAGTTGAACAGCAGCAGGTAGAACAGCATGTTGACGTTGGCCACCAGTTCGTGGCGCGATCCCGGCGCCACGTCGCCTTCGCGCAGCGGCATCGCCAACAGGAACACGCGATACACGATTAGAGCGTACAGGTACACCAGCACCACCGCTGCCAGCACCACCGACACGCCGCGAAAATCGCCCAGCGGCATGCGCCCGAGCAGCATGGCGCTGGCAATGCCCAGCGCCATGCTCACGGACAGCAGCACCATGAACACGGCGCTATGGGAGGGCGGGATCGTGCGCATTACGGCTCGATGATCAGGTCGCGCAGCGGGCGCCGCAGCGAGCGCGCCTGCGCCGGCGGTCCGGCGCCAATGCGGCCCATGAAGACTGCCGTGTCCCACGCCAGCTTGCCGGTCAGCCGCTCGCCCTCGCGCGACAGCGCAGCGGCGCGCTCCTGCATGCCGGGCGTGCCCGAGAACACGCGGCCTTCGCGCACGTAGCGCGAAAAAATCAGCGGCGTCATTTCCGGCTGTAATTGCAGGTGCTGCGCGGTGGCCGTGAGCCAGAACCGCTGCATGGCGCGTCCGGCAGCAATGTAGTCGTCGGTGCGGTGCGGGCGTACCGGCGCCGTCAGCACGAAATGGGCAGCGCAGGCCAGGCCCGGCACCAGGTCCATTTGCAGCCGCGGCGCCACCGTGCCCGCCAGCCAGGTGTTAAAAAATTCGACACGGCGCCAGTCGTGCATGACCCAGCGCATCAACCTGGCGGTGAGCGGATCGACGCCCAGCGCGCGGTCCGGCATGCGGTCGGCGCTGTGGCGCGCATTCCATTCGATGACCGCCTGGTGTACCTGGTGCGCTTCGGGCATGGTCAAGCGCAGCTTGGCATTGCGGTACATCAAACGGGCAGCGGCGGTGCGCTGTTTTCCTTCCAGCCAATGCACGTGGTAGCCGGCGGGCAGGATGGCTGCCAGCGCCGCCTTTTCCATGACGGTGAGCGGACGCCGGCTGAGCGGCAGCCGCTGCACGCTGCGCGGCAGGATGAACTCTGCCAGCGGATCGGCTTCCAGGTATTCGTCGTGGATGAACTCGACGGTAAAAGTGGGGTGCTCGACGGGCGCATCGCCGTGGCGCGTGATGCGCGTGGCAAACTGGAACGTGCTGGCGGCGATGGTCATGGTTTCGAGCAGGGCGCCGATCGACAGCTGGCTCGGGTGACCGTCGAGGTCGTACACGCAATGGTCGCGCGTGTCGTGGCCGTGCACGACCAGGCGCCGCGCATCGCGGATCTCGAAGCGCCACGGCTGGGTGTTGTCGCCGCTGGGTGCCCAGCGCGCCAGTTCCAGGATTTGCTCGAGCGTGGGATCGAGCCCGGGCGCCAACCTTGGCGGCGCCCGGTTCATGCATCGCCCCCGGCCATGCGCCGGCGCGCCAGCAGCATGGCGATGCGCTGCAGCGGATGGCGGTTGCCGCCGGGCCGGTACGTGCGGGTGAGCTTGTTGCGGTAGGCGTCGAACTGGTAGCCGTACGGCGCCGCCAGCACTTCGCCCCGGTTGAGCAAGATCTTGAGCGCTTCGGACGCGGCAGCCCCCGCGCACAGCTCGCAACCCATGATGGTGGATGGTCCGCGCCTTTCGTCCAGGTTGATGCTCGACGGATCGACCAAGTAGTCGCCATGCAAGCCGGCCGGCGCCAGGCCGACCAGGAAGCGCAGCGCTTTTTCGCGTTCGGGCAAGTCGCCCCAGCAGAAATACTCTTCGAACGTCATCTGGCCCGGAAGGAAGTTGAGCACCGCCGCGCCCATGCCGAGCGGGGCCGCGGTAATGGCGGGAATATGGCGCGCCGCGCACGCGGCAAACGTGGCCTGACGCGCGTGGAAGGCAAAGAAGTCGAGACCGTCGATATACAGGTCCACGCCCAGCAGGAACTCGAGCATATTGTCATCGTTGACGCCGTGCGGAAAACTGACGATGTTGAGCTCGGGATTGATGTCGCGCGCCATGCGCACCAGCACCTCGGCCTTGGGCTGGCCCAGGGTAGAGACGGTGGCGCCCACCTGGCGATTAAAATTGGCGACGTCGAAGGTATCGAAATCGGCCACGTGGAAATTGCCGATGCCGAGGCGCGCCAGCGTAAGCAAATGCACGCCGCCAACGCCGCCGAGGCCGGCAATGGCCACGCGCTTGTCGCGCAACACCGATTGCTCGGCATGGGTAACCCAGCCGATATTACGGGCGAATGCCTGTTGGTAGGAAAATGCGGATGTCATGGGTCTCCCGGGAAGGGCCATCTATGTGGCTGAGCTTATTCGACATGGCGCTCGCCAAAAAAGTTCCCGAAGAAATAAAAAAAGCCGGCGCTGTCGCACCGGCTTTTTACCATGCTTTAACAACAGCCGCCGCGCTTGCCGGCGCCGCCATAGCGGGCCTCTTGCCGCTCCTTGAAAAACTCTTCGTACGTCATCACCGGCTCGCCGGGATGCGTGGTTTCGCGGTGACTCACATAGGTGTCGTAATCAGGCAGGCCCATCATGAGGCGCATGCTTTGCCCCAGGTAGCGGCCTGCCTTGGCGATGTCGCCCAGCATTACTGCGCCTTGGCCATGGCAGGCGCCAGCACCAGCGGGCTTTCCTTGACCGTGGGCAGATTGTTGGCGCGCGCCAGCAGCACGGTGCGGATGCCGAACACCAGCACGCTCAGCACCACGATCACGAAGAAGCCGGCCAGGCCTGCGTCGAGGTAATCGTTGAACACCACTTGCTGCATCTGCGCCATCGACTTGGCCGGGGCCAGGATCTTGCCTTCGTCAATCGCCGCCTGGTACTTGGACGCGTGCGCCAGGAAGCCGATTTTTGGATCGGCATGGAACATTTTCTGCCAGCCCGCCGTGAGCGTGCACAGCAGCAGCCAGATGGTGGGCACGATCGTCACCCACGCATATTTGCCGCGCTTCATCTTGAACAGCACGCAGGTGCCCAGCATCAGCGCAATTGCCGCCAGCATCTGGTTGGCAATGCCGAACAGCGGCCACAAGGTGTTGATGCCGCCCAGCGGATCGACCACGCCCTGGTACAGGAAGTAGCCCCACGCCGCCACGCACAGGCCGGTGGCGGTCAGGTTGGCAAACGTGTTTTCGGTCTGTTTCATGGACGGTACGAATGCGCCCAGCAAATCCTGCAGCATGAAGCGGCCGGCGCGGGTGCCGGCGTCCACCGCCGTCAGGATGAACAGCGCCTCGAACAGGATCGCGAAGTGGTACCAGAACGCCATCATGGCCTGGCCGCCGATCACGCTCGACAGGATGTGGGCCATGCCCACTGCCAGGGTGGGGGCGCCACCGGCGCGCGAGATGATGCTGTGCTCGCCAACGTCCTTGGCGGTTTGCGTCAGCATCTCCGGCGTCACGTAGAAGCCCCACTGCGAAATCGCCGCCGCGGCAGACTCGGCCGTGGTGCCGATCAGCGCGGCCGGGCTGTTCATCGCGAAATAAATGCCGGGTTCGATGGTGGATGCCGCCACCAGCGCCATGATGGCCACGAACGATTCCATCAGCATGGCGCCGTAGCCGATGTAACGGGCGTGGACCTCGTTTTCGATCATCTTGGGCGTGGTGCCCGAAGCGATCAGCGCATGGAAGCCGGACACGGCGCCGCAAGCGATGGTAATGAACAGGAACGGGAACAAGGTGCCCGACCATACCGGGCCGGTGCCGTCGATGAACTTGGTCATGGCCGGCATTTTCAGGTACGGCGCCACCACGATGATGCCCACGGCCAAACCGACAATGGTGCCGATCTTGAGGAAAGTGGACAGGTAGTCACGGGGAGCGAGCAGCAGCCACACGGGCAGCACGGACGCGACAAAGCCGTAGCCGATCAGCATCCAGGTCAGTTCGGTACCGGTGAAGTCGAACAGGGGCGCGAGCGCCGGATGTTCCTGCACGTACTGGCCGCCGAAGATGGCGCCCATCAGCAGCAAGAAGCCGATGACCGACACTTCACCGATACGGCCCACGCGAATGAAGCGCGAGTACACGCCCATGAACAGCGCGATCGGGATGGTGGCAATTACGGTAAAGCTGCCCCACGGCGAGTGGGTCAATGCCTTGACCACGATCAGCGCCAGCACCGCCAGGATGATGACCATGATCATGAAAGTGCCGAGCAGGGCGATCATGCCGGGAATTTGCCCCAGCTCTGATTTGATCAGGTCGCCCAAGGAACGGCCATCGCGGCGCATGGAAATGAACAGCACGATAAAGTCCTGCACCGCGCCGGCAAACACCACGCCTGCCAAAATCCACAACATGCCGGGCAGGTAGCCCATTTGCGCGGCCAGGACCGGCCCCACCAGCGGACCGGCGCCGGCGATGGCAGCAAAGTGGTGGCCGAACAGCACGTTCTTATTGGTGGGAACGTAGTCGAGACCATCGTTCAGGCGTTGTGCCGGGGTCAGGCGTCGGCTATCGAGCCCGAGCACGTTCCTGGCGATATACAGGCTGTAATAACGATAAGCGATCAGATAGACGCAAATTGCGGCAATCACGATCCAGATGGCGCTGATCGACTCGCCGCGCTTCAAGGCAATAAAGCCCAGCGAGGCGGCGCCCAGCAAGGCGACAACGGCCCAGCCCAGCTTGGCGCCGAGTGTCTGGGGTGCGTTTGGAACAGTGGTCATGCTTCCTCCAAGGATGGGGCTACTCTTGCCAATCCGGCATCGTGGCAGCTTATGGCGAGTATTCACGAATTAGATAATCGTAGCAAGCGCAGCATTACGCAGGTGTTGTGCGTATTTCTACGTAGGGGGATGGCGGCGCGGAGGCGTAAAATCGCGGGACCAGAAAAAACGATGGGCAAACCTCCATGAAGTTGCGGCAAAAAGTCCTGTTCCTGGCCATTACGCCGCTGATATTCGCGCTGTGCGCGATCGCGCTGGCCGTCCAGCACCAGTCCGCGCTGCTGGCCCAGCAACAGCGCGACACCATCCAGCAAGCCTACCTGAGCAGCAAGGAAGCGGAATTGAAGCACTACGTGGCGCTGGCCACGCATTCGATCTCGCACCTGTACAACTCGGGCCGCAACGACGAGGCCACCCGCAACGAAGCCAAGCGCATCCTTGAATCGCTGAGCTATGGCGACGACGGTTATTTCTTCCTGTACGACATGCAAGGCAACACCCTGATGCATCCGCGCCAGCCCGAGCTGGTAGGAAAAAACCTGTACCAGATGCGTGATGCGCTGGGACGGCCCACCATCCAGAACCTGCTGCAACGCGCGCGCAGCGGCGGTGGCCTGGAGCGCTACATGTGGGTCAAGCCCTCCACCCGGAAAGCCGTGGCCAAGCTCGGCTACGTGATCGCCATGCCGGAATGGGGCTGGATGATGGGCACCGGCATCTATCTCGACGACGTCGACCGCGCGCTGGCGCAAATCGATACCCAGCAGTCGGGCAATATCCACAACACCATGCTGTGGATTGCCCTGATTGCGATTGCCGCCGCATTCCTGGTGGCCGGCGCCGGCCTGGTGCTGAACGTAAGCGAACACCGGGTGGCCGACGCCAAGCTCAAGGTGCTGGCGCAGCGCGTGGTGGAATCGCAGGAAGAAGAACGGGCGCGGCTGTCGCGTGATTTACATGACGGCATCAGTCAGTGGCTGGTGTCGATCAAGCTGCAGATCGAGGCCGGGATGATCCGCCTGGCATCCCCGAAACCGGCGCAGCAGCAGGCCGCCACTGCCGTGTTCGAACACGCGGCCGACCAGCTCAGCAACGTGATGGGCGAGGTCCGCCGCATTTCCCACAACCTGCGCCCGGCCATCCTCGACGACCTGGGCCTGGCGGCCGCGCTGCACCACCTGGGCCAGGAGTACACGCTCAGTTCCGGAACCCCGGTACACTTCGAGACGGCGGGCGTGGTCGATAGCTTGTCCGACGTCGCCAACACGGTGCTGTTCCGGGTGGCGCAGGAAGCACTGACCAACATCGAACGCCATGCCGGCGCGCGCCATATCGACATCCGCCTGACAGGGGGAGCGCAGGGTGTGATGCTGCGGATTTGCGACGACGGCAACGGCTTCGACGCCGAAAGCATCGCCCTCAACCCCAAGCACGGCATCGGCCTGCGCAATATGATGGAACGGATGGACGCCATCGGCGGCCGTTTCGAAATCCTGTCGTCCACCGACGGCACCGTGCTCACGGCTTATGCCGGCAATAACAGTTAACTGACTTATGACTTCTATTATCAAAATCCTGCTGGTCGACGACCACCCCCTGGTCCGCGATGGCTTGCGCGCGCGCCTGGAAGCCATGCCGCAATTCGAGGTCGTGGCCGAAGCCGGCGGCGCCGCCGAAGCACTGGAACAGGCTGGGCGCCACGCGGTCGACCTGGTGCTGATGGACATCAACATGCGCGGCGCCAACGGCATCGAAGCCACCGCCCAGTTCAAGGCGGCCTTCCCGCACATAGCGGTGCTGATCCTGTCGATGCACGACAAGCTGGAATACGTGTCGCAGGCAATCCAGGCGGGGGCGCGCGGCTACGTACTGAAAGACGCGCCCGGCAAAGACATCGTGGTGGCGATCGAAACCGTGATGTCGGGCGGCATCTACTACAGCGCGGCGCTGGCCCGCCAGCTGGCCCAGCCGCAAAACCAGGACAACCAGCTGACCTCGCGCGAGCACGAAGTACTGCGCCACATCGCCAACGGCGAATCGAACAAGCAGATCGCCCGCGCGCTCGATCTGTCCGTGCGCACGGTGGAAACCCACCGCCTGAACATCAAGCGCAAGCTGGGCATCGAAGGCCAGGCCGAGCTGATCCGCTTCGCCGTCCAGCACGCGCAGTAAAACCCCGCCCATCATCTTCCCGGCACGGCGACCACCCAAATGGGGTCTGACCCCGGCGGACACAGCTGATGGGGTCTGACCACGGCGGACACAGCCGTCAGAGTGGGAGGGCGAGCCCGGGATACCCCGTGTGCCGGGTAAAAAAGCCCACCTAATGTAGGGTTGCCTTTGCCTTTCTACCGTGCGTGCGCTACCATTTTTGTATCTATGCAACAAAATCGAGTCACTATTCTAATACTATTAAGCTATTCCTAATATTTCGTGTTTCTGGGGCAATATCTGCTATATTCGGATTGCTCCAAAAATTGCAATTGTGTAAAAATATAAAATGATTTCCATGCGGTAAGTTGGCTCACTACTCGTCATATGGCACATCGCACAGGGTACGAACAACGCGCGCTGAACCTTCACAGAGAAATTGATGTCTGCGCTCGATACTAACCAGTTTCCGTTAGCGGAACTTCATGCAGTCTCCGACGCCCGCTATACCTGGGTGGCGTTGACCCTTAACCCCACGGCCCACGACGGCCAGCCGGGTGCTGCCTTCCAGGCCGCGCTCACCTTGTTGAAAACGCCTGCGGTATTCGACACCCTGGCGCCGCTCGACCTGATTGTGCCCGTCGCCGAGCCAGCGCAGCTGGAACTGTCGCAGCTGTCGACCCTGCCGCCCAACCGCGTGATCCTGCGGGTACCGGGCGCCGCCTGCCTCGACGTGCCGGTGCAAAAGAAACTGGCCAGCCTGGCCGAGGCGGGTTACCGCATCATGATCGACGGCGTCACGCCGGGTTCTACCGCTACGCTATGCGGCGCCCGTGCGCTGATGGCCGACGCAGCCGTCACCTTGCCGCCAGTGGTAGCGCTGATCGGCCAGCCCGGTCCGCACCTGGCTACCAATATGCCCAGCGAAGCACGGATTGCCGCCTGCGCCCAGGCCGGTTTCAGCTGGTTCATGGGCGACTTTGCGCGCCATCCCGATAACGACAACGCCGGCGACGGCACCTCGCGCAAGCGGCTGCTGGCGCTGCTCGACCTGCTGGCACGCGATGCCGATACCCGCGAACTGGAAGTGCTGCTCAAGCAAGACCCGTCGCTGTCGTACCACTTGCTCAAGCTGGTGAACTCGGCCGCGTTCGCGCTCAGCTCGCCGGTGCACAGCTTCAGCCAGGCGATCAACGTGCTCGGCCGCCGCCAGCTGCAACGCTGGCTGCAATTGCTGTTGTACGCACGCCAGCAGGACGACGGCCTGCCCAATCCGCTGCTGCCACTCGCTGCCGTGCGCGCCGCCCAGATGGAAGCGCTGGTGCGGGCCCAGGGCGGTGACCGCGACCAGCAGGACATGGCATTCGTGGCCGGCGTGTTCTCGCTGCTGGACGTGCTGCTGGGCATGGCAATGACGGAAATCGTCGCTGCGCTCAGCCTCGACCTGGACGTGGTGATGGCACTGCTCGACCGCGCCGGCCCGCTGGGCGAACTGCTCAAACTGGTGGAAGGTCACGACCGCGCCGCGCTTGCCCGGGCCGGCATCGACGCCGAAACCTTCTGGCTTACCCAGCTGGAAGCGCACCAGTGGGCGCTGCAGGTCAGCAGGAATTTGTAACGCCCATGCGCACCCATCCCGTCACGGACTTCCTCGCCCACAGCGCCGCACTCTGCGACGCCGTGTTGCGGCTGCGCGGTAACGCGCTGGTGGAAGAACTGGGACGCATCGTGCGCAGTGTCACGGGCAGCCCGCTGGGCGAATACCTGCCGGCCGACGCCGCTTCGCTGCTGGCCAAACTGCCGGCACCGGAAATCCACGCTGCCAACGACGCGCCGGTGCCCACGCTGACGCAGGACATCTGGTTCGACAGCAAATATTTCGGCCGGTTTATCGTTTCGGGCCGGCTCGATTACACCGACAGCGATCGCCAGCATTTGATGAGCTTGGCCACGCTGGCCGGCAGCGTGCTGCAAGTCCACTCGCTGGCGCAGCGCAGCACCCATGCCTACAGCCAGGTGGAAGCGAAATTGCAGCACCAGGCGCAAATCCTCGACCACATCCACGAATCGGTAGTGACGATGGATATGAGTGGATTCATCCTCAGCTGGAACAAGGGCGCCGAACGGCTGTTCGGCTACACGGCGGTGGAGGCGCTGGGCCGCAACATCCTGTTCCTGTACGACGACGAAGACACCGGTTTCGAAGATCCGTTCGTCGAGCATGGCGGGCGGTTGATGGAGGTGCGGCGCAAGAAAAAGTCGGGCGAAGTGTTCTGGGCCAGCTTGTCGTTGTCGCCGCTGTGCGACGTGAACAGCCGCTCGGTGGGGTTGATCGCGTACCTCACCGACATCACCGAGCGCAAGATGGCCGAGGAGCGCATCCACCACCTGGCCTATTACGACGCCCTGACCAACCTGCCCAACCGCACCTTGCTCACCAAGCTGGTGGACCAGGCGCTGATGGTGGCCCATCGCGGACGTTTGAACGGCTGCGTGCTGTTCATCGACCTCAACCGCTTCAAGCTGATCAACGACACGCTGGGCCGCAAGATCGGGGACGAGCTGCTGTGCGAAGTGGCGCGGCGCTTTCGCACCGTGCTGCGCGACCAGGACCTGGTGGCACGCCTGGGCGGCGACGAATTTGCCGTGGGCCTGTTCGATATCGGCCAGCATTTCGAAGCGAGCATGGTGGCGCAAAAGCTGCTGGCCACATTGAACAGCCCGATCATCATCGATGGCCACGACCTGCGCGTGGGCGGCAGCATCGGCATCAGCGTCTACCCGCAAGACGGCGACGACGCTGAAACCCTGCTGCGCCTGGCCGACATCGCCATGTACCGCGCCAAGCAGGAGGGCGGCAGCGATGGCGACCACGTGGCCTTCTACAGCCAGGACATGAACCAGGGCATGCAGGAACGCATGCGCATCGAAACCGGCCTGCGCAACGCGCTTGGCAACGGCGAACTGCTGCTGCACTACCAGCCGAAATTCTGCATCGATAACGGCAAGATCATCGGCGCCGAAGCGCTGGTGCGCTGGCGCCACCCGGTGCGCGGCCTGGTGCCGCCCGCCGAGTTCATCCCGCTGGCCGAAGCGACCGGCCTGGTGGTGCAAGTGGGCGAGTGGGTGCTGGAAGCGGCGTGCGCCCAGGCCAAGGAGTGGAAGGACGCAGGCCTGCCGCCGATCCGGCTGGCCGTCAATGTCTCGGCCCGCGAATTCACGGCATCGCTGCCGGGACGGGTGCAGGATACGCTTGAGCGCTACGGGCTGGAGCCGTCGTGGCTGGAACTGGAAATTACCGAGAGCACGCTGATGCACAACATCGACCGCGTGATCGGCATCATGGACCGCATCACCGCCATCGGCGTCACGCTGTCGCTCGACGACTTCGGCACCGGGTACTCGAGCCTGTCGTACCTGAAACGGTTCCCGATCGACACCTTGAAGATCGACCGTTCGTTCACCATCGGCCTGCCCAGCGACGCCAACGACTGCGCGATCGCCAACACCATCATCAGCATTGCCCAGCAGCTCAAGCACAAGGTGATCGCGGAGGGCGTGGAGACGGTAGAGCAGCTGGCGTTTTTGAAGAACTCGGGCTGCGACGAGGTGCAGGGGTATTTGTTCGCCAAGCCGCTGGAGGCGGCGGCGTTCGAGGTGGCGCTGCGCGAGAACTGGGCGCCAGGGCGAAACGACAGGGCGGCTTGATGCTCGGTTGAGGGGCGTGATTGGTCGCCAAAGCAGGGTGAAATCTGTATAATGCCCGCACATAGGAAGCGTGGCCGAGTGGTTGAAGGCAGCAGTCTTGAAAACTGCCGACGGTGTGAGCCGTTCGTGAGTTCGAATCTCACCGCTTCCGCCAGATGAATAGAATAAGCCCTTGATATTCAAGGGCTTTTTTGTTTTTTCCGGTGCTTTCCGATCACGATATTCCCCCAGTTCAATTCATAAATATTTGATACCTCAGGACGCGATTTCCGCAACGCCATTCACCGGGTGGGTTTGACGCGCTCGCCGACGCGGCGATATACGCGGTTCGTGATGCGGGCGCAGCAGCCTGCAATAAGGGGGTTCACGCTCCACCTCCCTTCAATCGAGCAATCAAATTGGCAACTTTATGCGATAGTTATCACCCGCAATGGATAGTGCGTTCAATTCCTTTTCTAGGAGATTATTAATGAAGAAACTTACTGTATTGCTGGCTTTGGCGGGGACGCTGTCGGTTCTGGTCGGTTGCAAGCAAGAAAAGCCCCCTGAAGTGGTGCAAACGGTGGACTGGTACAAGGCCAACAAAGCCGAGCGCGTCGCGGTGCTGGAAAAATGCAAGTCCAATCCCGGCGAATTGGCCGCCACGCCGAACTGCGTCAATGCCAGCCGTGCGGATTCCTCATCGGTATGGGGCGCGCGGGGTGGCGGTATTGCGCCGGTAAAGCCGTTGACGGCCGAAGACATCAATAAAAAATAAATTCAATGCAAGCGGACCGCCGTGAGCTCGGCGGCCAGGTTGTGCTGCGCATTCGCATGCTGTGGATTGATGGCAATCGCAGCCTGGCCATCATGAATTGCCCGGGCGCTGTTGCCCAGTTCCGAAGCCGCCACCGCCGCATTTGCAAACAAATCCGCATCCCGCGCCTCGTACCGCAAGGCCTCGTCATACGCGGCAAGCGCAGCGGCTGCATCGCCCGTGACCAGCCGCAAATTGCCCAACTCGCGCAACGCGCGCCACTCGGCCGGCTTGATCCGCAGCGCCCGCTCGAAGTCGGCCTTGGCGCCTTCCACATCGGCTAGCTCTGCCCGCAACATGCCGCGGTTTAAATACGCCTCGTAATACGGTGGCGACAACGCGATTGCCCGCGCATACGCGGCCAATGCTTCTTCCTCGCGCCCACTCACCCGCGACAACAAATTGCCGAGGTCGTTGTAATACTCGGCGTAAAACGGATCGCAGGCAATTGCCGTGCGCAGCCGCCGCTCGGCGCGTTCCAGGTCGTTCACCAGCTCGTATACCTGGCTGGTGTTGTAGATCAGGATGGAACGGTGCAACTGGAACTGGTCTTCGCCGTAGGCGCTGACGATTTCGGCGATGCCGTGTTCGCACAAGGCGAGCGCTTCATCGAACTTGCCCTGGCGCGCCTTGATGTAGGCGTAGGCGTTTTCCGCGAACACCTTGATGTACGTGTGGCGCGGGTGGTCGGCAAATTTGGCTTCGATGATGCGCAGGTTGCGCACGGCGCAGTCTTCCGCGGCCGGCAAATTCACCGGCGTCTGGTAGCGGCCGTACGTCATCGATTGCGCGTACAGCGCGGTGGGTACGAAGCGGCTGTCGGGGAAAGTGGCTAAAAAATCGTCGAGGAAGGCAAGGGCGGCGGCGGTGTAGCCCATCGAGTACAGCACGAACGCGGCGTTAATGAACAGGCCGTTGACGGGATCGTTGCCGCTGCCCTGGCGGCGCAGTTCCGGCGACGAGAACGGCGCGGCAAAAAAGTCGAACCACGTGTCATACAGGCCGATGCCCATCAGCACATCGCACGGTTCCACCAGCGCCTGCAGACGGCGCAGCGGGTCGCCGATAGCCAATGCATGGATCAGCACCAGCGGCCCGGTGCCGGCCGTGTAGCGCTCCCATGCGGCCAGGTGCGCAGCGTGGTGCAGGTCGTCCATGTAAGCACTGGGCAAGGTCTCGGCGTTGCGGCGGGCGATGGCGTCGCCGTCGCAGGCGGCGCCAACAAAGTCGTGCGCCATTTGCTGGCGCCCGTCCATATCGAGCGTGCCCAGGTACAAATCGATGACGGTGGCAACCGGCAGCGTGGCGGCCTTGCCGAAGTCGGGGGCCAGGCAAGTGACCAGGGTGGCGCATACGACCGGGTTGCCGCCTGATTGGCAGAACACTATCTCGCGCTGGAACGGCGTCAGGTGGCCGATATCGGTGGCGGCTTCGAATTCGGCCATGGTCAACGGCGTCATGGCGATCGTCGTGCAGTCGTCGAACTGCGCCGTGCTGCTGCGGTCCAGCAGCACGATGTGTAATCGGGCAGGTAAGGGTTGCAGACGGTGCAGGATTGCCAGCAGGCTTCGCGACGTGGGTGGCAGACGGTCGGCATGGTCGATCATCAGCGCCACTTTTTCTTGGCGCGTGGCCAGTACGGCAAAGATGAACTCGGCTAGTCCGACCAGTAATTTGTTCTGGTATTCATGATGGTAAAACCGCGTGCGTTCGTCCCGGTTTGAGATGCTGGTCAGATCGCGCGGCAGCTCGAAGGCCGGTGAATCGCGCCTTGGCCACAGCCGCTTCAGGCTTTGCTCGTGCGCGGCGACCAGCTCGGGGTGGGCGATTTCGCTCTCTGCCAGCAACTGCAACACGAACGGTTCGAAGCCGGCCAGGTAGCCGTTCGTATGGCCGTCGCCGTCGAGTTCGTACAGCAAGTAGTCTGCCTCGAGTGCGGCGCGCGCGGTCGCGCGCAGGCCCAGTCCGCGCGCGCCAGCGATCACGGCAATGGCGTGGTCGCGCAGCGCAGCGGCGATGGCCGGCAGGTACGCGTGGCGGACGGTCATGGCCGGATATCTACACCGTGCCCAGGTACGGCGTGGTGGTGCGGATCTTGATCTTGCTGACAGTGACCTTCTTGATGATCGACGTGCCGCGCGGCGCGCCCGATTCGTAGACCAGTTTTTGTTCTTCGGTCGATTCCTCGCGTTCGTCGGTTTCGGTTTCCGTGATGATCTCGGGGTACTTGGCGTTGAGGGGATTGCTGCTGGTGGCCAGTTCGCTCATGATGCGGCTCCTTGATGTGTTGAACAACGGCGGTAAAAACGCAGGCGGCCGGTCAGACCGTGCTGCGCGAAAAATAGGTGCGCTGGCGGCTGCGGAAACCCGTGCCGTAATAATCCTTGGCCCACGAGCAATCTTCGTTCAGCGGATTGCCGGTGAAGAAGGTGCCGGCGGCCATGGCCGCGCGCACGGCGTCGCGGAACGCATAGTGCGTGTACGAGCGCATGAACTCGCCCAGGTAGATGTCGGCCACCTCGTGGTCGCCGGCAATCACCAGCATGTTTTCGTCGTTTTGCTTGCTCGATGCCAGGCTGAAATTGGCCGAGCCGCTGATTACCAGCGGTCGCGGCCCCAGCGGGTCGATCAGCATGAACTTGGTGTGGACGAATTGCACGTGCTGCGCCATCGCGTTGCTGCGCTCGAGCAAAAACTGGTCGAGCGCGTTGGTGCGCAGGTAGGCGCCCATGGCTACGCGCCCGCTTTCGGTAGCGCGGATGTCTTTCACCGTGCGGCTGATCTTGTCCACCTGTTTCTTGTTGCCCTTCACACCGTCCATCAGCACGTAGCGCAGACCGCGATGCTCGGGCGTGAGCGCTTGCCCCAGCTTGTCGTCGATGGAAAATGCCAGCGTGAGCAGTACGGCATCGGCAGCGGGAATTTCGTCGATGTAGCGGTCGAGCGCATCGCGCTCCTTGCGTGGGCTGAAGATCGGCGTGCAGCCGTCGGGCCATGGCGCGGGCAGGGGGAACGCAGTGGTGATCGCCTCGCGCAGCGCCACGCTGGCGGGGTCGGCCGACAGCAACTGCCAGTAGTCGTGGAACTGCCGAGCGACGGCGCCGTCCCACACCTCGTGCCCGGTATTGAGCTGGCCGAAGAAGCCGTTCTGCGACCAGTTGAGCGAGCCGCCCCAGACCGCTGCCGGGGTGCCCTGGCGCGACAGCACGATGAACTTGTTGTGGGCGATATAGCTGGGATTTTTTTCGCGTGCAATTGCAACGTCGGCCAGGTGCGCCATGTCGAGCTCGCCGATATTTTCTTCGCGCGGAAATGACGGGCTGTCGTCGTCGCCGTTTTCCTTGGCGTCGTAAATGATGCGCACGTCCACGCCGCGCTCGCGCGCCGCGCGCAGTGCATCGAGCACGGGCGCGTGGCGCGCTTCGTAGATGGCTGCGTGCAGGGCGTCACCGGCCTGCGCCTGGGCAATGAAGGCGATCAGCGATTCGAACAAGCCGCGGCTGAGCCAATCGAACGCCTGGCCGTTGGGCACGTCTTCCGGTGCGCGGTTGGCAAAGCGTCGTGCGTACTCCTGGGCAGCTATGGCGCCGCGATTGAAATGGATGGCATGGCCCGACGCGGTGCGCGTAATCGTGCGCACCGAGAGCACCGCTTCGGCCAGCGCTTCGAGCGCGGCCGGCATGCCGCCTAGCGCGACGATGCGGTATGTGTAATCGACGCCGGGACTCACCGTGTAGTCGGCCCACTGGAAGGTTTGCAGCGGGTGGTTGCGGGTGGAAACGCGCGTGCCTTTATCGAGGCCCGGGTCGGTCGAGGCATAGCGCTTTTGCGCTTCGAGCCAGTCGGCGCGACCGCTGCGGTGATCGGTGCGGTGGATGGCAAAGCCTTGCAGCTGGCCGGCGCGCGCCTGCGGCCAGTCGAAGCCGAACACGATCACGTGACTGCCGGCAATCGCCTGTACCTGCAGGCCGCCTTCGGTGCGTTGCGCGCGCATGGCTGTCTCCTGGCGGATCAGAAGGTGACAGAGTAGCCGGGGTTCGCGGCCTGGGCCTTGGTGTAGCTCACGCCGTCCACGCGCAGTCCGTCCGCGTTCAGCAGCGTGATGATGCCACCCTTGTTGGGCAGCACCACCGGTGGCACCAGCGTCACGCGCAGCGCTTCACCGGCGGCAATTGCGCCCTGCAGCGGCATGGCGTGCTTGTCGCGGTCGAGCAATTTCCAGCCTGCCAGATCGACCGCTTGCGCGGTGGCATTGAGCAGCGTGACGGTTTCGATTTCCGGCGATTTGACGGGATTCACCAACGCGGCGACGATGCGCACCGCGCCGTCCGGTGCTTCGGGCGTGGGCGTGGCGCCGGGCTCGAACGGGTTAGGCGGATTGGGGTTGTCCGATGGCGGACCGCTGACATCGCCCGCGATGCGGTGGCCGGTCTGGTCGTCGCTGTGCCAGGTTTGCGACTGGAATTTCAGGAAGATGCCCACCCACTGCTGCTGGTCGGGGAAGTGCAGCAGCAGGCCGCCGTCCTGGTACACGCCATCGTCCTGTTTGAAGTCGGGCGCATTGGCCTGGTTCATGTGGATGTCGTGCACGCCGTTGCCGGGCAAGAAGCCGAAGATCTTGTCTTTCTTGCCGGCCTCGGGGCCCCAGCGTTCGCCGAACGCGTACAGCACGGCGTTTTCGTCGCTCATGGCGCGCTGGATGTGCTGGTCGATTTTGTCGTTGAGGTCGTTATCGGGACCGGCAATGCTCAGCGGCAGCGGCACCATCTTGCGCGGGTCAAACAGGTTGCTGCGTATGAAGTCGAGCGCGGGACCGCCGGGCTTTGACTGCAGCTGGTTCCAGCCCACCGGCAACGCTTCCAGTTGCGCCAGCACCGGGTGCTGAAAATTCGCTTCGACCAGGTACTCCACTTCGGACGGCGCCAGCTGTGACTTGACGTTGATGGCGATCCGGTAATCGGTGGTGTCGTCGATGACGTGGACCTGGTAGTGCGCATTCTGGTTCGATCCGAGCTGGCGATTGATCGGCCGTCCCTTGAGAACGCCGTACTGGTGCAGAGGCATGTTGAACTCCCGGTGAGGTGTAACGATAGCGGACAATATAGACCGTAATTGGAAGAGTACAAGGCCAATTACTGGCAGGCTCGGCGCTATGAAACGAGCTCGACAGCCAGGCGGCATAAGGCGCGGTTCATACTCGACAATAAAAAAAGCCCGCAAGCTGTTCAGCATTGCGGGCCCTTCTCATCAGCTGTGTGCAGCTTTATTTTTCAGGTTCGGCCACCGGCTCCACCACGCTCGCGACGAGCACCACGCACAGCAACGCCGTGCCCACCATGTACAAGAACACGCTGCCCCAGCCGTAATGGTCGAGCAGGATGCCCACCATTAATGGCGCCACGGCGCCGCCGATCTGGCCCAGGAAATTGACGATGCCAAATGCGGTCGGGTACGTCGATTTGCTCACCAAGCCCATCGCATACGCCGAGTAGCCGGCAAAGCCGATGCCCACCATCAGGCCCGATACCAGCAGCGTGCAGCCCAGGTACGTGGCGCTGTCCGGCGCTTCGATCAGCAGGCACAGCATCAACGTCGTGCCGATTGCGCCCAGCAACATCATCGGCTTGCGGCGGCCGTCGAGCAGGCGGTCGGAAATCAGGCCGCCGATCATATTGCCGGTCACCGCGCCAATAAAGGGCGCCGAGGCCAGGAAGCCCATTTTGACCGATTCAAAACCGCGTACCGTGACCAGGTAGGTGGGAATCCACGACATGAAAATATTGGTAATGCCGATCATGCAGCCATAACCGAGCGCCACGCCGATGATATTCCACGACGTGAATACCTGGCGGATGGTTTGCAGCCGCTCCACGCGCCGGGTGCGGTTGATGGCATCGAGCAGCGGCATGCTGCGCAGGTAACGCAGTCCTGCGGCGTTTTTTTTGCCGGCACTGCCCACCGAGCCCGGTGCATCCTCGCCGCGAATATAGCGCTGCTCGGCCGGCGAGCAGAATCGGCTCTCGCTCGGCGAATTGGTCACCATGAAGATCCACAGTATCGCGAACAAAAAGCCCGGTACCGCGAACACGTAAAAGATTTCGCGCCAGCCCCAGATGGCAATCACGATCAGGCATACCGACGGCACCATCAGCGGCCCCAGTTTTGACGCGGCAATCCACAGGCCGGTCGCCAACCCTTTTTCCTGCGGCGGAAACCAGCGGTTGATAACGTTGGTGCAACCGATGCCGAGCGGCCCTTCAGCAATACCGAGCCCGATCCGGTACAGCTGCAACAGCAGCACCGATGACGTGGTGGCCATCAGCGCCGTGAACAGGGACGTAAACACCATGCACAGCGCCAGGAAAATGCCGCTGGCTTTTTCGCCGAGGCGCCGGTACAGCATGCCCACTGGAATTTGCACGATGGCATACGCAAACGAAAACAGGCTGACGATCAGGCCTGCTTCGGTATTCGTGATATGGAATTCCTTTTTCATGTAGGGCAGGGCGATGCCGAAATTGGCGCGGTCGGCGCAGGCAATGGCCCAGATACAGAAAATCAGTCCCATGACCACCCAGCGGTAGTTGGTGCGTTTTTCCTGGAGTGGCTCCGGTGGTGCAGATGGTGCAGATGGTGCAGATGGTGCAGCAATGCGCGTGGCAAGGGGCGGGCTCATGCAGTGTCTCCAATGATGTGAAACGATTTTTATCTGTTTTATAGGTCTGGCTGTATCAAATCCTCCCACCCGGCCGCCACCGTGTCCAATCTTATCTGGACATTAGATGATCCCCAAATTGAATCACGGTCGGGCGTTTAAACATTGAATCAATTGATAGCGTTTTGGGATTGGACGCGGCAAATAAATCCGCCCATCATGCGCTGGAATCCGATGCCAGTTTCGCCATCGACCTAACAAGGAGACCGAATGAACAAGCCCAACGTGCTGCAGCTGAACCCTATCCTGGTGCCAGCCATCAATGACAAACTGAACGCGCTGTACACCGTGCACCGCCTGTTCGAACAGCAGGACAAGGACGCCTACCTGGCGCAGCACGGCGCGACCATCCGTGGCGTGATTACCGGCGGCCATACCGGCATTACCAACGCCATGATCGACAGCCTGCCAGCGCTGCAAGTGATCGCCGTCAACGGCGTGGGGACGGACGCAGTGGACCTGGCGTATGCCCGCGAGCGCGGCTTGCCGGTGACCGCCACCTTTGGCGCGCTGACGGAAGACGTGGCGGACCTGGCCATTGGCCTGATCCTGGCGTCGTGCCGTGAAATCTGTTCCGGCAACCAGTTCGTCAAGACCGGCAACTGGCAACGCAATCCGCACCCGGGCGCGATCCCGCTGTCGCGCCGCTTCAGCGGCAAACGGGTGGGTATCGTGGGCATGGGCAAGGTCGGGCGGGCCATTGCCCAGCGCGCCGCTGCATTCGGCTGCCCGATCGCGTACACCGACCTGCGCGGCTTCGACGACCTGCCGCACCGCTTCGTGCCCGATCTGCTGCAACTGGCGCGCGACAGCGACATCCTGGTGCTGGCCGCTGCTGCCGACAAGGCGCAGGGCATCATCAACGCCGCCGTGTTCGACGCGCTGGGCAAGGACGGTTACCTGATCAACATAGCCCGTGGCAAGCTGGTCGTGGAAAGCGACCTGGTGGAGGCGCTGCAGCGCGGCGCCATTGCCGGCGCCGGGCTCGACGTGTTTGTCGACGAACCGAACGTGCCCGAGGCGCTGTTCGGCATGGACCGCGTGGTGCTGCAGGCGCACCGCGCCAGCGCCACCGTGGAATCGCGCACGGCGATGGGCGAGATGGTGCTGGCCAGCCTGGCGGCCGGCCTGGCCGGGCAGCGTCCGGAAGGCAGCCTGACCACGTAATCCAAAAGAGGGAGGCGGAGCGGACCCGTCCTGAAGACAATGTTCGCTATCATGGCTGACCTTTCATGCCTTACAGGATCATCCATGCTCGACCTGGGACAGGTGCGCTGCTTTGTTGCTGCCGCCACCGAACTGAATTTCCGCCGCGCCGCCGCGCTGCTGAACATGACGCAACCGCCGCTGTCGCGCCAGATACAACTGCTGGAACACAGCCTCGGCGTGGAGCTGTTCGACCGCGTGGGCCGCACCGTCAAGCTCACCACGGAGGGCCGCATTTTTCTCACCGATGCGGCCCGCCTCTTGAGCCTGGCGGAGCAGGCGGAATCCACGGTGCGGCGCGCCAGCAAGGGCAAGACCGGCCGCGTGCGCATCGGCTTTACCGGCGCGGCCGGCTATGAATTGATACCGGGACTGCTGGCCGTGGCGCGCCAGGAATTGCCCGACATCGACGTGGTGCTGCTGGAAATGATTTCGGTGGCGCAGATCGAGGCGTTTTATGCGAACACCATCGATCTCGGCTTCATGCGCCCCGTATCGTCGCGCCAGCAGCTGGAGCTGATGCTGGTGGAGGAGGAACAACTGGTGGTGGCGCTGCCGCAGGGACATGCGCTGTGCGGCTTCGACACCATCGCCTTGAAGCAGTTGAAAGACCAGCCCTTCATCATGCATTCGCCCGTGCATGGCAAGTATTTTTACGACCGGCTGATGGGCATTTTTTCCAGCAACGAGGTGCACGTGCAGATCACGCAGTACCTCGATCAAAGCCCCACCATCTTGTCGATGGTGCGGGCCGGGCTGGGATTGTCGATCCTGCCGGCGTCGGCGCAGCGCTTCCACTACGACAATGTCGAATTCCGGCATTTGAGCGACGAGGTGGCGCCGGCCGAGATGAGCATGGCCTGGCGACCGGACCAGGAAAATCCCGCCGTCAACGCGTTCCGGCTCCTGGCAATCGATTACTTTGCCGAACAACAGCGCGAGGGGGCAAAAAAATAACTACGGAGACACCATGAAATATCGCATCATCGCCGCCGCCATGGCGGGCCTGTCGGCAGCACCGGTTTACGCGCAGTCGAACGTGACGATCTATGGCATCGCCGACATCGGCATCGTCGGTGAACGCGGCGGCAGCGGTGGCAATGTCACCAAGGTGACCAGCGGTCCCGCCTCGTCGTCGCGGCTCGGCTTCAAGGGCTCGGAAGACCTGGGTGGCGGCCTGTCCGCATTCTTCATCCTCGAAGCCGGCTACAGCGTCGATACCGGCGCCTTTGCCAACAACAACGTGCTGTTCAACCGCCAGGCGCTGGTCGGCCTCAAAAGCCGGGCCGGCACCGTGATGCTGGGGCGCCAGACCACGCCGTACCACAATACCCTGGTGGCAGTGGCCGATCCGTTCGGCACTGGGTATGCCGGCACCATCAAGAACGCGTTTCCCGACTGGGGCACGAATGCCCGCAGCAACAATACCGTGATGGTGGTCTCGCCCGATTACCACGGCTGGAGCGGCGACCTGGCGTACAGCCCCGGCGAACAGGCGGGCAGCAGCGAAGCGGGCCGGCAGATGGGCACGTCGTTCGGCTACGCCAGCGGCCCGCTCGTGGTGCGCTTCGCCTACAACTACAAGAACGCCGATGTCGTCGGCACCGCCGATGCGCCAGCCGTCACGCGCGGCGCCGGCAGCAACAAGCTGCTCGCTGCCAATTACAACTTCGGTCCCGTCAAGCTGTTTGCCGCGCTGGGCATCGACAAGGGCTTCAACAGCGCGCCGCTGGGCAATACCGGCAATCCCTTCGGCGGCGTGGCGCCCACGGCATCGGTGGACGGGCGCGAAATGCTGCTCGGCGTGACCGCGCCACTGGCCACCGGCACCCTGATGGCGTCGGTGATGCACAAGGACGACCGCACCGCCTTCAACCAGGATGCCAACACCTGGGGCGTGGGCTACGTCTATCCACTGTCCAAGCGCACCAGCCTGTACGCGGCGTACGGCAGCATCAGCAACCGCAACGGCGCCGGCTACACGGTGGCCAACAATAGCGAGGCGGGCAGCGGCGACCGCGCCTACAACCTCGGGTTGCGGCACAGCTTCTGACCATGGCGCGGCCAGACGACTGGCGCCGCGCATTGCTGTGGCTATAATGGCATCTCTTCCATAGGCGCCAGCCAGGGCACGGCACCTGGCGCGGTCGCGTGACAGTCGATAGAAGGATAGCTTGCCCATGCTGTGGTCACCCCCGTCGTCCGCGCCGCTTGCAGCGCACGCACCCCGCACAACGCTCCTGCTGGCTGCACTGCTGTACCTGCTGTTGCCTGCCGCCGTCGTGCTGTTTTATTTTTTGCCGTGGCCGCTGGTGGTCGCGGTCCTTGCCGGCGCCGCGGTATGGCTCGCGCGCCGCACCGCCGGTGGCCGCTGGTGCTGGCCGGGGGCGCTGCTGGCGGGCAGCTGGCCGTTGCTGGTGCTGGCCGCTGCCATCGTCTGGCTGTCCGGCGCCATGCCGCCGTTTGGCGAAAACCTCGACTGGCACAAGCACTACGCCATCTTCAACGCGCTGTCGCAGCAGGCGTGGCCGCCCAGGGTGGTCACGGCCGACGGCATTGCCACGCTGCGCTATTCGCTGGCCTACTACGTGGTGCCGGCGGCAGCGGTCAAGCTGCTGGGCAGCGCGGTGCTGCCGTCTGCCATCTTTGCGTGGACCACGCTGGGGCTGTACCTGGCGCTGGTGCTGGCGTTCGGCGGCACGCGCCGGCCGGTGGCCCACAGTTTCCTGCTGGGTGGCGTGTTCCTGCTGTTTAGTGGCGCCGACCTGCTGGGCGGGCTGTACACCGGCACCTGGCCCGGGCTGACCGGCCACCTGGAGTGGTGGTGGGCGCCGTTCGGCTCGATCAGTTCCATCGTCACCAACCTGATCTGGACGCCGCAGCATGCGCTTGCCGGCTTGCTGGCCACGTTCCTGGTGCTGCGCTACCCGCAGCAGCTGCTCGGCCACGCCGGGGTGCTGGGAGCGGCCGTGGCGGTATGGTCGCCGTTTGCGGCCATCGGCCTGCTGCCGGTCCTGCTGTGGGCGGTCTTCACCAGCGGCTGGCGGCGCCTGCTTACCGTCTCGAACCTGCTGGTGGCGCCCGGCCTGCTGCTGATGGCCGCGCTGTTCCTCACCCGCGAGTCGGCCGGCATACCGGCAGCGTGGCTGGCCAACTTGCCCGGTTACACGGTGACCGGGTGGCTGGTGTTTGTCGTGCTGGAGTTTGGCGCCCTGGCCGGCGCCTTGTGGCTGGCCAGGCCGCAGCAGGCCTTGCTGATCGGCCTGCAGGCCGGGTTCCTGTTGGCGCTGTCGCTGTTCCACGTGGGGATTACCAACGACCTGCTGATGCGCGCCTCGATTCCGGCGCTGGGCGTGCTGGCATGGCTGGCCGCCCAGGCAGTGGCGCAGGCGCCCCGCAGCTGGCGCCAGGCGCCGCTGGCGGTGTTGCTGGTGGCGGGACTGGCCACGCCGCTGGGAGAACTCCTGCGCGCCCCGATCACCCCCAGGATGGAACATCGGCAGCAGATCGAGGTGGGCGAGCTGTTACGTCACAACCCGCAATTTACCGCGCAGTACGCGGCCGGCAACCGGCCGCTGGCGCAGATGGCAGCCACCCCGGTGCTGGCGCTGGACCAGCTGCACTTTACCGAGTTTGGCGCCGCCCGCTTCGACCATGCGCGGCGCCAGGTGGCGTCTGAGGGTTACACCGATGCGGCGCTGATCTCGAACCCGATCGTGCTGGCGCCCGGGTTTTACCGGCTCGACGCCACGTTTGACGGCGACGTGGCCAGCGCCACGCCCGCCCGGCATGCGGCGCATATCTCCATGCACGCCAGGTATGCGCTGGTGCGCATCACGACGTCTTCCCTGGCCGGCCGGCACGTGCAGGCGGCCTGGTACAGCAACGGCCAGCCGTTCCAGCTGTCGTTCGGACTGGGCGGCTGGTCGCAAGGGAAGGGCGCGGTGCGCCTGACGGCGCTGACCATCAGCGCCATCGATACCGGCCCGCCGTAGCCAGGTCAGTCGAGCTTGAGCGCCCTGGCCACGTCGTCCCACGCCACGTACTTGAAGTTTTGCGGACCGTCCGGCAGGCGCTTGTAGCCGTCCTGGATCACGAGCATGCCGTTGCCGTACGGGCCGCCGAAGTTGGCCGAGCTCACTTCGAGGCCATCGGTTTCCGACGTGCCGTCGATGCCGGCGGCGAGGTGGTAGCCCACCCGGAAGCTGCCGCGCACCTTGTAGGGCGCCTTGGCGTCCATTACCAGGTAGCTGTTGTCGCCCTGGCTCGACACCACCAGGTAGTCGGCGTACTGGCCATGGTAGATGCCCATGCCTTCCACGTCGGCCACCAATTGCGGCCCCACCGGCATGATCATTTCCAGCCCGGCCGGCGCATCGCCCTTCGCCGACACGGTCCACACGCCGCGCCGCTCTTCGCCCACGAACAGGCGGTGGTTGCGGTCGTCCGCCACGCAGCCTTCCGGTTGCGTGTCCACCTTGAAGCGGCGCAGCAGCGTGCCGCTCACGCCCTTGCCATCGGCGCCCGCTTCGATGCGGTAATGCAGGAAGGTGCCGTCCTTGTCGTTGATGTACGCTTCCACGCCGCCGTCTGCCGGCCGGTACAGGCACATGCCGTAGATATTCTTCAGGCCGGTGTTGAAGGCGCCGGCGGTCGCCACCACGCCCTGGGCATCGATGGTAAACACCATCACGCTGTTGTCGTCGCGCTGGGTAGCCACGGCGACGTCGAGCTGGCGCTTGCCGATCTTGACGTCCTGGCGCACGTCGACGTTGTTCAGCCGGCCCACTTCCAGCAACTGCAATTGCTTGCCTTGCAGGTCGTACACCAGCAGGCCCTGTTTCTTGTTGGTGCCAAGGATGCGGGCGCCGGCCGGATCGGCCGGATTGCGCCAGATGGCCGGGTCGTCGGCGGCGTCGCCGGTGCGCGCCACCGGTTCGGTCTGGCCCAGCGGCACGACGATGGCCTTGCCGTCGCCCATGGGGGCGGCCGCCGCTTTCCAGGTTGGGGTGCGCAGCTGCCAGGCGCCGGCGTCTTCGCCGCCGATCGCCAGTTGCAGCTTGCCGTCGGCAGCGTTGCCCAGCGCCAGTTGCTCGGCGCCCTTGATGCCGGTCTCCAGCGCGGACACCGCGGTCCACTGGCTGCCGTCGCGGCGCAGCAGGTGCAGTTGTTTTCCTTTCGCATCGAGCACGGCCACGCCGCCCGGCAGCACGGCCAGCGCGCCGGCGCCCTTGTCGAGCGTGCCATGCGGTTTCTTCAGCAGCACGGCGTCGCGGCCGGGCACGCCTTCGGCATCGGCGTTATACGACCATAGACCAGCGCCCGCTTCGCTGACCAGCAGCTGGTGGCTGGCGTCGTCGGCGCGGCAGTGCTTGCTGTGCGGGGGGAGGGCCAGCTTGCGCACCGGCAGGCGTTGCTCGCCTTGCATTACCCATTGCTCGGCCTGGCCGTCCTTGGCGATCAGGAACAAGTGGTCGAGTTGCTGGGCATCGCGGTACAGGCAGGCCGCTTCGATCCCGAAGGCCGGGGCGGGGAATGGCTTTTGCGCAGTCAGGGTGCCGGCTTTGGTGTCGACCAGGATAGGCACGGCGTGTTCGGCGTTGGCGTCGACGATCACGGCCAGGGTGTTGGCGCCGAAGGGACGGGTGTCGAGGTGTTTGGCGCGCACGGTGAGGTGGGCGCGTTCGGTGCCGTCGGCAGCGAGCAGGCGCAGGGCCGTGTGGTCGATGGCGAGCCAGTTGCCGTTGGGCAGGGCGGCGAGTTCGTGGGCCGCGTTGGCCAGGCCGGGCAGCGCGGCTGCGTGAGCTGGTGCGACGCTGGCGGCCAGGGTGGTGGCGATGACGGCGGTAAGTCGGCGAAGTTTCATGTTTGTTGCTCAGTAACGGATGTCGCGGATGTCGGGGTCAGTTCCGACAGTCGGACATTGGGAAATGGGATCCCCGCCTGCGCGGGGATGACGGCTAGTCAGTTCGTGGCGCGCGGTATCAGAACAGGCTCACTTTCAGGCTGAGCTTGTAGGTGCGGCCGTATTGTTCGTACTGGGCGTTGTACGCCTTGCTGCCCAGGTACGTGTAGTATTTTTCGTTGTTCAGGTTGGCTGCTTCGAAGCTCAGTTGCAGTTGGCGGGTCAGCTGGTACGACAGCGAAAAATCGACTTGCTTCTGGCTGTCCACGATGCGGTCGCCGCTGGCGTCGAGGATGTCGTCGCCCATTTCCAGCAGGTATGGCGACTTGTAGTTGACGGCCACGCGGGTGGACAGCGGGCCTTGCTCGTAGCCGAGCATCAGGTTCATCACGCGGTCCGACTGGCCCGGCAGGTGGATGCTGCGCGAACGCATGCGGCCGGCGTCCTGGTCGTAGCGGGCCACGTTGGCGTCGGACTTGGTCAGGCTGCCGTTGGCGCCGAACACCAGGTTGTTAAACGGTGCCGGCAGCATGCGCAGCGGCTGGGTGTACGACAGTTCCAGACCCTTGACGCTGGCCTTGTCGCCGTTGGCGTAGGTAATGGCCGACGTGTAGCCGGACCAGGCGCCGGAACCGGCCAGGTTGGTCGTGTACGTGAAGTTCTTGATGTCCTTGTGGAACACGTAGGCCGATACCGCGCCGTCCTCGCCCAGCACGCGTTCGATGCCGAGGTCGAGGTTGGTCGATTTCAGCGGCGCCAGGTCCGGGTTGCCGATCGTCGCTTCGGTATCGCTGGACTGGCTGATGCCCGGCTTCAGCTGGTCGAAGTTGGCGCGCACCACCGAGTGTGTCCAGGCGCCGCGCACGCTGGTTTTACCGTCCAGGTCGTAACGCGCCTGCAGGTTCGGCAGCCAGTCGGTGTAGGAACGCTGGCGTTGCACGGCGCTGATGGTGTCGTCTTCCTCGTTGATGTTGTTGCCTGCCGCCTTGAAGCGGGTGTGTTCGGCGCGCACGCCGGCCAGCAGGTGCCAGTTGTCGATGTCGTAGCTGTGTTGCAGGTAGGCGGCGTCGATGTCTTCGTGCAGGTCGTAGTCGTCCACGGTGGAATCGACCAGCACCCGGGCGTTGGCGCGGCTCAGGCTAGACACCAGCTGGCGGATCGCGGCCGGGTTGATGGCGTTGCCGATGCGGCCCAGTTTGAAATCGAGCTGGTCGCCGGTGACGTAGCTGGTGAGCGCCGTGCTGGCGCCGCCGATCTGCGAGCTGCTGTACGACCACGCTTCGGTGTCGTTGTCCTTTTCGCGGCGGCTCAGCTTGGCGCCGAACTTGAATTTGCCGGTGCCTTCGCCGAGGTCGTACTTGCGGCCGAGGTCGAAGCGCACATGGTGTTCCTGGTCGGTGGCGTCGCTTTGTTTCAGGGCGATGGAATTGAGCTTGTAGTTGGCAGCGTTGTACAGCGCATCGGGCCCGGTCAGGCGCGGAATGTCGGTGCCGGTAAAGCCCACGCCGGTAAAGTTGCTGGCGCCACGGAAACGGGCGTCGTTGATCGACTCCGGTGCGTCGTCGTTGGCGCGGCTGGCGCCGGCCGACGCTTCCAGTTTCCAGCGGTCCCATTTGAGTTCGGTACCGGCCACCACCGAGCTGATGGTTTGCGTGTACTTGCGCTGGCGCAGGCGGCGCTCGCCCCGGGCAGTGGCGGTGGCGCCTTCGGCCAGGCCGTCGCCGCTGATGTTGGAGAGCGTCAAGCGGTCGCGTACTTCGTCGTCGGAAAAGTCGCTGATAAAGCTGCGCACGTAGTACTTGCTGTGCGCATCGAGATGGTAGTCGAGGTTCAAGGCGGCAGCGCGGCGTTCGCGCGTGGGCAGGTAGTCGCGCAGTTCCAGGCCCGTCAATTTACCATTCTCCCAGGCGCCGCCGGTTTCCACGTTGTCGGAGCCGAACTCGCGTTTTTCGTAGCTGATGCCGCCGGCCACGCCGAGCTTGCCGTCCATGAAACGGTCGGCAAACAGCATGCTGGCGTTGGGGCTGGTCTTGCCGATGTTCTGGTCGCGGCTGGCGCCAAGCGAGCCGGACAAGAGCTTGCCGGGCAGGTCGAACGCCGACAGGGTTTTCACTTCCACGGTGCCGCCCAGCGAGTTGGCGTCCTGGTCCGGCGTCAACGTCTTGCTCACTTCCAGCGCGCGGATCAGGCCGGCCGGTAGCACGTCGAGCGCCACGGCGCGGCGGCCCGCTTCGGGCGACGGCACCAGCGCGCCGTTGATGGTGACCGCGTTCAGGTCCGGCCCCAGGCCGCGTACGCTCACGTAGCGGCCTTCGCCCTGGTCGCGCTGGACCGACACGCCCGGCAGGCGCGCCAGTGCTTCGGCGGCGTTCTTGTCCGGCAGGCCGCCGATGTCGTCGCTGCTGATCACGCTGACGATGTTGTCGGCTTTTTCCTGCGCTGCAATGGCATTGCGCAGGCTCGAGCGCTGACCGGCAATCACCACGCTGTTGGCGGCGGTCACCAGCGCGGCATTGGCGCCGGTCGCGGCATCGACCGGCACGGCCGTTTGCGCGTTGGCGTTGTAGCCGGCCAGCATGGCCAGCACGCCGATGGTCAGGGCGTTCAGGCGGAGGGAAGTGTGAGTGGTTTTCATGGGGTACCGTGGGTAGAGGAGTGAACGCAGCGGATTCTAGGGGCGCTATATGTCACTTGCATGACAGCCCCGGGCGCTGCGCCCTCGAAACAGCCTGTTACCGGCCGCTGTACACGTCCGCTGAGCTGGATTGACCTGCTGCATCTGGCCCCGGCCTTGGGGCAGCCAGCCAACCGGCGCTGATTGTCGTCGATCTGGCAATGTTGGTGAGCCGAAATGACCTGTCCCGTTGCGGGTGTTGGAAATTTGCCCATGCGGCGCCGTGTCACGCGCAGGTCATAAAGGCGCGCTAAGCTGTCGCCGCAGTACCCACGTCTTTCGCAAAGTGCCCCATGCTGCAACTACACCGTTCCACCCTGATCGCCTCGATGTTGGCGCTGGTCGCCTGCGTGGTGCTGTATGCCACGCTCGGGGTCGCCAAGCCGTTCCATCTCTGGAAGTGGACCGACATCGTCAGCGAAGGCGGCACGGCTATCATGGCGGGCAGCTGGGTGCTGTTTACCTTGAGCAGCCGGCCGGGCGGGTTGGTCACGCGGCTGCTGGCCGGCGGCCTGGCACTGATCATGGTCGGCTCGTTTGCCGACTGCATGGATGAATTTTTCGCTGTCAGCAAAACGGCGCGCTGGGACCACTGGCTCGAGATGCTGGTGCCGGTGGGCATGGCGTGCGTTACCTGCGGCATGTATTACTGGCGCCACGAACAGTTTCGCCTGAACGAGCATTTGCAAAAGCGCGAGCGGCTGTTCCGCGACCACCGCGCGTTCGACCGCATCACGCAACTGGCCAATGCCGATTACCTGCGGCGCCAGATCCGCCACGAGCAGGCGCAGCGTCCGGGCCGCCAGTGCGCGCTGGTGCTGCTCGACATCGACGGCTTTCACCTGATCAACCGCGAGTTCGGCCAGCGCGAGGGCGACCGCGTGTTGCAGGCCGTGGGCCACATGCTGCTGCTCAATTTGCGCAACGACGATTTATTGTGCCGCTACGCCGGCGACCGCTTCGCGCTGCTGCTGCCCGACACGGGCGAGGCCGAGGCGGCGGCCATGGCGCGCCATCTGGCAGCGATGGTGGGACAGATGCGGCACCATGCCAGGGCGCAGCGGGTACCGATTACCTTGCGTCACGCCAGCACCAACGCGGCGGCCGATGTCGGCCCCGAACTGATGTTGGCCGAGCTGGCCCGGGCACTGGCGGTTCCGGCGCAGTCCGCCGGCATGGCCGGTGTGGCTGTCGCGTGATTGCCTATCGCCAGATCGGCGAGCCCAGCATCCCGGTGCGGCACCAGGCCGCGCTGCTCGACTATGCGCGCCACCAGGAGGTAGCGCACGCCGTGCTGCTGCGCGACACCGGCCTGACGGACCGCGACCTGGCGGCGCCGGATATGCTGCTGACGCCGCACCAGGCGCTGCAACTGCTGGCCAACGTGATGCGCGTGCTCGACAGCGCCGACACCAGTTTCCTGCTGGGCCAGCAAATGCTGCCCGGTCATGGTGGCGCGCTGAGCCACGCGCTGCTGCAGGCGCAAAACCTGCGCCAGGCGCTCGATATCTTGTGCGCGGGCCATGCACGGCTGTGCCCTCTGCTGACGCCGCGCTGGCGCGAGGAGGGCGGGTTGGCCGTGCTGTACTGGACCGACAGCTTCGGTGCGCCCAGCCAGCTGCCGCCGCTGGTGGAAATGCATATGACGGCGGTGACGGCCATGTGCCGCTGGCTCGGCGGCGAGCGCCTGCCTTGGCGCTATTGCCTGAACCGCAGCGCACCGGCGCACGTGGAACAGCATGAGGCGCACCTCGGTGGCGAACTGCGCTTCAATTGCCATCTCGATGCGATGCTGATTGACCCGGCCTGGCTGGACCGGCCCTGGCCCCGTGGCAATGCGATGGCAGCGGCAAACGCGCTGGCCGGCGTGGCTGCGGAGGGCGCACCGCTGGTGCCGAGCCTGCTCACGGCGCTGTACGATTACCTGCTCGACAATATCCGGCTGGCGCCGACGCTGGAGGGCAGCGCGGCGGCATTCGGCGTTAGCCCCGCCACGCTCAAGCGCCACCTGGCGCGCCACGGCAGCCATTTCCAGGCCGAGCTGGACCAGGTACGCGCGCACGTGGCGATGCAGCTGTTCCAGATGCGCGGTTACGATAACGAGGCAGTGGCGCAGTACCTGGGTTTCCACGACGCCACCAACTTCCGCCGCTCGTTCAAGCGCTGGACCGGGCTGGTGCCCAGCTTGCTCAGGGATGCTCTGTTACGCAGCTGATGACTTCGCACAGCTGGTCCGGCGGCAAATCGGGCTCGATCGATTCCGGCGGCACCGGCGGGAACTGGAAGTCCATCGGTATGGCAAACGGCTTCGGCGCTTGCAGCGGTTTCAACACCGCGACCGGCTTCGGCGCCGGCTCGCCGTCGAGCTCGAAAGTGATCAGCGTGTCGTCGGGCCATTGATGGTCGCCGAGCGGAGCGTTGAACTCCAGCTCCTTGCCGCTGACCGGTTTGACGAGCCGGCGGTCGCCTGCCGTGTACGTGATGCTGTCGTGCAGCGCCGGGGCCATGAAGACCTTGCCGGCATCGTTGTCGCACTCGCTCTTGCCGAACCAGCCCATGGCGTCGAGCAGCAGCCGGGCGCGCAGCATGTCTTTTTTCAGGATCCGCACCTGGATCTCGCACGCCAGCCGCAGGTCGCCCAGCCGCAGCACGTTGGGAGGCAGGTCCGGCGTGCGCACGTCCACCACGGGATGCTTGTACATCCCCGACGGGAAGCGCCGGCTCATCACCACGTAAGCGCCATCGGCTTTGGCCCTGGGGTTGGGCGGCAAGACAAAGCTGAAGTCTGGCGCCAGCGGCAACGGTACCGACCAGCCCTTGACGGCGATGGCGGCGGTGGTGTCCTCGGGCATGCCGTCCTTCTCCTTGGGCGGCAGTATGCCTTTGGGCATCTTGTAGCGCATCAGGGCGCCGGGCGCCATATCCGGGCTGCGGCGCTCGAATATGTCGACGCCCGCTTCGAGCGACTGATAGCTCCATGCCACCTGGGTGGTGCCGGACTTGGCCGGTCCGATGGCCGTCGTCGGGTCTCCCAGCGGTGACGGGGCGTCCTGCGCGCCGGCGCTCCCATGCATCAGGAGCAGCGCGGCCAGAGTGAAAGTCGTTAATTTACGCATTGCTGTTATAAAATTTTAGCGAGCCAGAACGATAGCGCACGGTTGTGTTTTTTACCAGTGTGTTTCAGTCGAGACGGTGACCTGGGGCCGCCTGGGCGGCAAACCACGGCTGCAGGCGGCCGATGGCGTCGGCGATCTGCGGCGTGGACACGGCAAAACTGAAGCGGATGAAGTGGCGCCCGTCCACCGGATCGAAGTCGATCCCGGGGGCGGTGGCCACGCCCGTGTCGGCCAGCAGGCGCTGGCAGAAATCGAGGCTGTTGTCGGTCAGGTGGGCAATGCTGGCATAAATATAAAAGGCGCCGTCGGGCGGGGCAATGGCGGTCAGCCCCAGCGCCGGCAACGCCGCCAGCAGCAGCCGGCGGTTTTCCGCGTACCCGTGCAGGTGGCCGTTCAACTCGTCGAGCGCGCCGAACGCCGCCAGCGCCGCGTGCTGGCTCAGCGATGGTGGCGTCAGGAACAGGTTGCCGCAATACGCCTGCGCGCGCTCGATGTGTTCCTGCGGCACCAGCAACCAGCCCAGGCGCCAGCCGGCCATGCTGAAGTACTTGGAAAAACTGCTTACCACCAGTGCTTCGGGCGCGTAGGCAAGCATGGTTTGTGCCGGTTCCACGTAGCTCAGGCCGTGATAAATTTCGTCCGAAATGATGCGGATGCCGCGCTCGCGGCACACCTCGGCAATGGCCGCCAGCTCCTCGGCAGCAATGATGGTGCCGGTGGGGTTGGCCGGGCTGGCGATGATCACGCCGTCGGGCGCCGGCTGCACCGCCGCCAGCGCGGCAGCCGTCAGCTGGTAGCGTACTTCGGGGCCGCAGGCAATTTCCACCGGCTCCAGGTGCAGCGCCTTGATGGCGTTGCGGTAAGCCACGTAACCGGGACGCGCCAGCGCAATGCGCTGGCCCGGAGAAAACAGCGAATTGAGTGCCAGCACCAGCGCTGGCGACGCGCCGCAAGTGAGGATGAACCGGTCCGGCGCCACCGTCACGCCATAGCTGTCCTGGTAATGCTGCGCCAGGCGCTGCTTGAGCGGCATGCTTTCCCAGTAGCCCATGGCGTCGGCGTCCAGCACCTCGTGCGCGCGGGCGATGGCGGCAGCCGGGGCGCCGGTGGACGGCTGGCCGAACTCCATGTGAATGATGGAGCGGCCCTGCGCCTTGAGCGCATGGGCCAGGCGGCTGATGGAAATGGCGTGGAACGGTTCGAGTTGGGCTTGCATCTTATTGCATTTTGCTTAACGAGTCGGCGGATTTCGTATTGTAAGCCCTGCGCGGATTACCTGGCGGCCGGCGCGCTACCGTTCAACAGTGCCAGCTCGCTGCGCGCCAGCAGGGTGTAGCCGAACGCGCGGAAACCGTGGTCCGTCAGGTAGCCGAGCGCCTCCGTCGCTTCGGCCTGCTTGCCCTGCGCGCGCAGGTGCGAGCCGATTGCAAACCACGCTTCGTTGAGCACCATCTCGCGCTTGATCGGGCCGAACTTGCCGGCCATATCGAGCAGCGACTGCTGGCTGATCTTGCCGGCCAGGTAATCGAGTACGGGACGTGGCCACGGGCCGTCCGCGACCGCATCCACGTACGCCTGCAAGGCTGGCGGCAGCGGCTGGCGCGCGTGCTGAAACACCAGCACCAGCTGGATCGCTTCGCTCGGCAGCAGCTTGCCTTGCTTGAGCTTGGCGGCGGCATAGCGGCCGGCGTCGGTGGCGGCAGCGGCGGTGTCGCCCAGCGACAGCCGCGCCCATGCCTGCTTGAACAGGGCTGAATCGTCTTCCTTGAGATCGGCTGTGGCAAACGCCTGCAGCGCCCGCGCATACTGGAACTGGCTGAAGTACACCTGCCCCAGGCACAGGTTGCGCTCCTGATCAAACCCTTTTTGCTGTTCCATCTCGCGTATCATCCCTGGCAGGTACTGTTGCACACCGCTGCCGCCGTCGCCGCCCGCCGCCAGTTGCACCAGGGCCGTGCAGCGGATGTTGAGGGTCTCGGCGGTCATCGGGGCACTCCTGCGCCGCCCGATTTCCTGGCCTAGCGCCCCAAGCAAGGTTTTGTGTTGCATGGCGACGGCGTCCTGCACTGTCATCTGCGCGGCGCCCTTGATGGTCGCATACGCCTCGTGGAAGTGCACATTGGCTTCGCCGAACGACTGCAGTTCCGGGTTCTTGCTGGCGGCGCCCAGCTGCGGCACCTCGGCCGCCGGCACTTGCTCGCGCTTGGTGGCGTAATCGACCGTGTAATCGAGTTCGTCGCCGCGCCATGAAAATTCCTTGCGGGCATCGAAAAACGGGGTGTCGATGTCGACGGCGAATTCGCCGAACATCATCTTGAGCTGTTGCGGCCATTGCACTTGCATCCGGTAGCGCGTCTGGTACAAGCCCATCGGCATTTGCAGCGGCAGCGTGCGCGTCAGCGAGCCGGGAATGTGCAGCAGGCCGTTCATCACCTTGGAATCGAAGTTGAGGGTATAAAAGCCATTCTGCCTGCTGACCGGCTTGGGCAGGCGCAGGCTGGAGCGCACCGTGAACGTCGTGCCGTCGGCGCTGTCCTCGAGCACCGGCGCCCCGGCCAGTTCGGCGCCGGGGAACAATTTGTCGTAGTCGCCCAGCACACCCTTCTCCAGGTCCGCCGCCGACATGCCATTGAATCCCACGCGCGCACCGGCCGTAAACTTGCCGCGATAGGTCGTGCTGAAGGCCAGTTGGCCGTCGCCGTCGAGCTCGTCGATCACAAACTTGTCCTGGCGTTCGATCAGCGGCCCGACGAGGGCATCGGCGGGCAGTTCGATCAGGGTGGTGGTGTCGGCCGCCACCACCAGGCCGGCGGCGCCGGGTGCGGCGGTGGGCAACAGCGGGATGACGGCTTTTTCGCCTACCCGCGTGGGATCGACAAAATACGGTTTGCCGTCCAGGTGCACGCGCACGATCACGTGATCGAACACGGTGGGTGCGGGGATGCCCTTGCGCGGATAGGTGGGGCGCTGGGCATTGACCAGCACCGGCTCGGCCTTGATGCCGATCTGCGCCAGCAGGGCGATCAGCAGCACGCTCTTGTCCTTGCAATCGCCGAAACGGCGCCGCAATACTTCGTCGGGCGCTTGTGGCCG
>Ga0308164_10000262_pt1 | contig 115663 bp, 81 predicted proteins | sample PhyTR2_FD_201031 | JGI IMG/M metagenome (GOLD analysis project Ga0308164, IMG submission 201031) | Phyllosphere microbial communities from UC Gill Tract Community Farm, Albany, California, United States - DLSLT.R2 | ecosystem: Host-associated > Plants > Phyllosphere > Unclassified | place...
GAAGACGTGATCATCGAGAAAGCCGAGATCGTTGAGTGATACTGCTGATCTCCGATCTGCACCTTGAACAGGAGCGCCCGGACATTACCCGGGCGTTTCTGGATCTGCTCGCAGGACGCGCTCGCGACGCCGAGTCGCTGTATATCCTCGGGGATTTTTTTGAAGTCTGGATCGGTGACGACGCGATGTCGCCGTTCCAGCTTTCGATCTGCAAGGCCCTGCGCGAGTTGAGCGACAGCGGCACACGAATTTTTCTGATGCACGGCAACCGTGATTTCATGCTCGGCAAGGGTTTCTGCAAGGCAGCAGGCTGCACGCTGCTGAGTGACCCGAGCGTCGTGCAGTTGAACGGTGAGCCGGTGCTGCTGATGCACGGCGACAGTCTGTGCACCCGCGATGAAGGTTATATCCGGATGCGTCGCTATCTGCGCCATCCGCTGACGCTTTTCATTCTGCGCCATTTGCCGCTGGGCACCCGCCATAAGCTGGCGCGCAAGTTGCGTAATGAGAGCCGTGCGCAAACCCGTATGAAGGCCAACGATATTGTCGATGTGACGCCGGACGAGGTGCCGCGGATCATGCAGCAGTTCGGCGTGCGTACGTTGGTCCACGGTCACACTCATCGTCCGGCGATTCATAAGTTGCAGATTGGCGATCAGGCGGCCAGGCGCATTGTGCTGGGTGACTGGGATCGTCAGGGCTGGGTGTTGCAGGTGGATGATCAGGGTTTCAGCCTGAACTCATTCGACTTTGTGCCCGAGACGACTGCGCTGTTGAATTGATGGCGCGGGAACGCGGCTGAGAGCACAGCGGTTCTGCGATGTCAGGTGGATTGGGGTTCGACTCAGGTCACCTTTTTCGCCCCTCGGCGAGTTACTTTGAGGGGCCATAGTAACCAAAGCCCTCGCTCCTGTTTCCGGCCCGACTTCGTCATTCCTTCACCCTGTCACTAAGGTCGCACTCTGCGTCGTCTGTGCCATCGCGGTTGAAAAAGCACTTTAGAGCAGTTTGGCCAAAGGCACGGTTCAGATAGGCGCATAAGAAACTAGTGCCCGCCCCCTGCCGCAGGCCCGGCCTTGGCGGCGAATGGGGGTTTGGCCAGCCAGACGAGCAGGATCAGTCCTGCGAATATCCAGCCCAGCAGGTAGAAGTAATCCACGGTGGACATCATGTAGGCCTGGGCGTTGAGGGTCTGCTCCAGTTGCGCGTAGGCCTGCGGGCTGGCGCCGCCCAGGCTGTCAAGGGCGTGGCGGGTGGCTGGGTCGAAGGTGCTGATGTTTTCACTCAGGTAGGCATGATGCTGGTTGGCGCGGCGAATCCAGATCCAGGTGGTGAGCGAGGCTGCGAAGCTGCCACCCAGGGTGCGCAGGAAGGTTGCCAGCCCTGAACCATCGGCGATCTGATTGGGCGGCAGGTCAGACAGCAGAATACTCAGAGTCGGCATGAAGAACAGTGCCACGCCAATGCCCATGAACAACTGCACCATCGCCACATGCTCGAAATCCACGTCGGTGTTGAAGCCTGCACGCATGAAGCAACTCAACCCCATCGCCAGGAATGCCAGCCCGGCCAATAGACGCAGATCGAATTTGTGCGCGTACTTGCCGACAAAGGGCGACATCAGTACCGGCAGGATGCCAATCGGCGCGACGGCCAGCCCAGCCCAAGTGGCGGTGTAGCCCATCTGGGTCTGCAACCACTGCGGCAATATCAGGTTGATGCCGAAGAAGCCGGAATAGCCGCCGATCATGACCAGTGTGCCGATGCGGAAATTGCGGTAGGCAAACAGGCGCAGGTTGACGATCGGATGCTTGTCGGTCATTTCCCAGATCACGAAGAAGGTCAACGCGACCAGCGAAATCAGCGAGCCAAAGATGATGAAGTTCGACTCGAACCAATCCAGATCATTACCCTTGTCGAGCACTATCTGCAGCGCGCCCACACCGACGATCAGCGCTATCAGGCCAATATAGTCCAACGGCTGACGAGCAGTCGTGACCGGCCTTTTGGCCATCTGGGTACGCACCACCAGCACGGCGAACAGGCCGATGGGAATGTTGATGAAGAAGATCCAGGGCCAGCTATAGCTGTCGGTGATCCAGCCACCGAAGATCGGACCGGCAATGGGCGCCACCACCGTCACCATCGCCAGCAATGCCAGGGCCATGCCTCTTTTGGCGGGTGGGTACACCGCAATCAGCAGGGTCTGACTCATCGGATACAGCGGACCGGCGACCATGCCCTGCAGCGCGCGAAAGCCCACCAGTTCCGGCATGGACTGGGAAATACCGCACAGAAACGAAGCCATCACGAACAGAATGGTGGCCCACAGGAACAGCTTGACCTCACCGAAGCGGCGACTGAGCCAGCCGGTCAGCGGCAAGGCAATCGCGTTGCTGACCGCAAACGAGGTGATCACCCAGGTGCTCTGCTCCGAGCTGACACCCAGATTGCCGGCGATGGTCGGCAGCGCCACGTTGGCAATCGTGGTATCGAGCACCTGCATGAAGGTCGCCAGCGACAGACCGATGGTGCACAGCAACAGGCTTGGCGGGGTAAAAGAAGCGGGGGCGTTGTTGCTCATCGCGAATCCCTGAAGACGAATGCGACACCCCGGCCAGCAGGCCGGGGCTCACGGATTGGCGGTTCAGCGCTGAACGGCAGTCTTGCCACCTGGCGCACTGTTCTCGTGAATCAGGCGGGCGATCAGCGCGTCGGCGTCAGCCAGTTGCTCGGTGTACACCTGAGTGCTGAAGGCCGCCTGTTTGCGCGGCTGTTGCGCCAGGACCGGACCGCTCTGGTCATGCAGATTGACTTCAACCGTGGTCGACAGGCCGATACGCAACGGGTACTTCGCCAGTTCTTCAGGGTTGATGTGCACCCGCACCGGCACACGCTGGACAATCTTGATCCAGTTGCCAGTGGCATTCTGCGCAGGCAACAACGCAAAGGCACTGCCGGTACCGGCCCCCAGGCTGTCGATGGTGCCGCTGTACTTCACATCACTGCCATACAGGTCGGAGCTGATCTCCACTGGCTGACCGATGCGCATCTTGCCCAGTTGGGTTTCCTTGAAGTTGGCATCGATCCACAACTGATCCAGCGGAATGACCGCCATGGTTGCAGTGCCCGGCTGAATGCGTTGCCCCAGTTGCACGGTGCGCTTGGCGACGTAGCCGGTGACCGGTGCCACCAGCGTCGAACGTGCATTGGCCAGGTAGGCCTGACGCAACTGTGCGGCCGCAGCCTTGACGTCCGGGTGCGAGGACACCACGGTGTCATCGACCAACGCCACGCTGGTGCTGAGTTGCTGCTGAATATTGTTCAGGGCGCTCTGCGCGCTGGTCAGGCTGTCTCTTGCGTGCGACAGCTCTTCCTGGGAAATCGCCCCGCCGGCTGCGAGGCTGCGACGACGGTTATAGTTGTCCTGAGCGGTCTGCACCGCAGCACGCTGCGCGGCCAGTTGCGCTTTCATGCCATCGACGTTGCTGTAAAGGCCGCGCACCTGGCGCACAACCTTGCCCAGATTGGCCTCGGCGCTCTGCAGCGAGACTTCGGCATCGCTCGGGTCAAACTTGAGCAGGACCTGCCCTTCGTGCACCAGATCACCATCGTCGGCACCAATACTGATGACGGTTCCGGTGACCAGCGGGGTGATTTCGACCACATTGCCATTGACATAGGCGTCGTCGGTCTCTTCGCTCCATTGGCCGTAGATCTCGTACCAGGCCCAGATGCCCAGTGCGAGGATCACCACGACAATGGCAAGCCCGATCAGCAGGAACTTGCGCTTGCCAGACTTCGGCTCCTGTTGAGGAGCCTGGGCAGATGTGTTTTCAGCGGCAGCAGTGGCCATGGCAGTTACCTTTAATCAGCGAAGCGACGGAACGACGGCGATCAGGCTCACGCCTGCCAACACGTCGGCTGCTCAGCTTTTAGCTTTGGGGTTGAAGCTCAAACGAGTCAGGGTGATGTGGTCATCGGCAGCCACCAGCACCTTGGTGAGAATTCTTTTCAGGCTCTCGACCTCTTCACTGTCGAGCGCGGCGAACGTGTCATTCATCGCGTCGGCGCCAATCTGCGGCAACAGATCGGAAAGCGCCTGTCCCTGCTCGGTCAGCGCCAGACGCACCTGACGACGATCGGTCGCGGAGCGCTTGCGCACCACCAGCCCTTTCTGTTCCAGACGATCGAGCATGCGGGTCATCGAACCGCTGTCCAGTGACAGGTGCCGACACAATTCCACGGGGGTATCGGTAGAAAACTGGGCAATGATGATCAGCACCTTGAACTGCGCGAACGTCACGTCATAGGGCAGCAGGTACTTGTCGAGCATGCGGTCTTTGAGCGCATTGGTACGACCGACCAGCAGCCCGATGAGGCTGGATTCGAAATTGTCGGGGCTGAAATGTTTCACGGATTGACCCAGATAGCTGCCTAGGCAGTGATTGCAAAATATTACTGCCTAGGCAGCCGTTGTCAAAGCATTTATTAGCGTGCTTACTAAATCCCCATAAAAAAACGACCGCTGGCAAGGCGGTCGTTTTGGGGGGCGGACGTGCGAGAGGAATCAGGCGGCGACAGGGACGCCACTGTGAAAGCGGAACTCTTCGTCAGGACTTTCGATCAGCTCACGCTCGGCCAGACGGATCTCCTCGATCTTGGCATCGACATCAGCCTTGTCGCCATAGCTGTAAGCCAGCTTGAGGTAGTCCTGAAAGTGCCGCGCTTCGGACTTCAGCAGACCGCCATAGAATTTGGCCAGCTCTTCGTCAAGATGCGGCACCAGCGCGGCGAATCGCTCACAGGAACGAGCCTCGACGATGGCACCGACGATCAGCGCATCGGTCAGCCGGTAGGGGTTGTGATTACGCACCAGCTTGCGCAGCGCTCCGGCATAACGGGCCGAGCTGATGTTGGCCATGGGGATCTGGCGCTTTCTGATAATGCTGATGACTTGCTCGAAGTGGCGCAGCTCTTCCCGGGCCAGACGCGACATCTTGCTCAACAGGTCGAACTTGTCGTTGTACTGAAACATGAACTGGAACGCAGCCCCGGCGGCCTTCTTCTCGTTGTTCGCATGGTCGATCAGCAGGATGTCCAGATTGCGCAGCGCGGCCTGGACCCAGCTGTCGGGGGTGCGGCAAAGCAGAAAGGCTTCGATTTCAGGGATCGGGTACATAGGCTCACAGAATGACGGAGAGGCACGGCCGCGCATTATACGAGGAGCCACGGTACCTCGCGACACAAAAGCATGCCGGTTCTGTCAGGCGCCGAATGCGTCGCGCAGAAAGCCCGGCGCGATATAGCGCTGATAGTGCGCCTCGGAGAGCAGGAAAAACTCGCGGTCGATGGCATCGCGCAGTTCCGGCAGCGTCCAGTCGCGAAACTCCGGCAACAACACGAAACCGTAGGCCTCGACCTGGCTGATGACCCGTGCGCCACGGGCGATCAACTGGTAAGCCCAGCAGTATTCGGACTGGTGTGGCACAAAGCGGATCTTGCGCTGGGTCAGCTGCGCACGCAGCTTGTCGGCATCGAAGACTTCGAGCTTGGCAGTCATCACCTGGACCAGCAGTTGCTCCAGACGCAGCCAGACCGCTCTTTTTTCATCCTCGTTATAGCCGTTCCAGTGGATGACCTCGTGGTGGAAGCGCTTGCAGCCACGGCACACCAGATCCCCGTAAACAGTGGAGCAAAGGCCGACGCAGGGGGTTTTGATAATGTAATCGGGCATGTCAGGCAGGACTGGGGAAGGCGAAACAGGGGCTCATGTTAGCCCTTTGTCTAAGCAAGTTCACCCCCGAAGATGTAGGGGCTAACTTACCTTCGGCAAAGTTTTGGCGTAGAATCAGCGAGCCTTTTAAGGCGCCAATGTCCGTTGGAAGCTGTTTTCAAAGCGTCACGAGCACAGTCAAGTTAATCCCGCAGTGCGGCGTCGACAGGCCATTCCCTCATCACGAATGGCCGTGTCGACCGCCACTCCCCCCGCCCTGCAGGCGTAAAACTTTGAAAACAGCTTCTGTTAGGAATCACCGCTACCCTGCCAACAAGGCTCAATAAGCCTTGCGTGGGTACGGGCGGTTTCTGGATGAGCGTCCCGGACACCCATTTGGGACCACTGATGAGGGTTAATACTGTGCTTGAAGCCTACCGTAAACATATCGAAGAGCGTGCCGCCCAGGGCATCGTGCCCCAGCCGCTTAACGCCGAACAAACTGCAGGCCTGGTCGAGCTGCTGAAGAATCCCCCGGCTGGCGAAGAAGCTTTCCTTGTCGACCTGATCACCAATCGCGTTCCGCCAGGCGTTGACGAAGCTGCCTACGTCAAGGCCGGTTTCCTGTCTGCCCTGGCCAAGGGCGAAGCCACTTCTCCCCTGATCGACAAAAAACGCGCTACCGAACTGCTCGGCACCATGCAAGGTGGCTACAACATCGTCACCCTGGTTGAACTGCTCGACGACGCCACCCTCGCGCCAGTCGCTGCCGAACAACTCAAGCACACCCTGCTGATGTTCGACGCCTTCCACGACGTGGCCGAAAAAGCCAAGAACGGCAATGCCCACGCCAAGGCTGTCCTGCAGTCCTGGGCCGACGGCGAGTGGTTCAAGAAGCGTCCGACGCTGGCCGACAAGATCAGCCTGCGCGTCTTCAAGGTCACCGGCGAAACCAACACCGACGACCTGTCCCCTGCCCCTGATGCCTGGTCGCGTCCAGACATCCCGCTGCACGCACTGGCCATGCTGAAAATGGCCCGTGACGGCATCGTTCCAGACGTTCAGGGCTCTATCGGCCCGATGAAACAGATCGAAGAAATGCGCGGTCAGGGCTTCCCGATTGCCTACGTCGGTGACGTGGTCGGTACCGGTTCCTCGCGTAAATCGGCAACCAACTCGGTACTCTGGTTCTTCGGCGACGACGTCCCTTACGTCCCGAACAAGCGTGCCGGCGGTTTCTGCTTCGGCAGCAAAATTGCTCCGATCTTCTACAACACCATGGAAGATGCTGGCGCTTTGCCAATCGAATTCGATGTCTCGAACATCAACATGGGTGACGTGATCGACGTCTACCCCTACGCTGGCAAGGTCTGCAAGCACGACAGCGACGAAGTCATCACCACCTTCGAAATGAAGACCCCGGTGCTGCTCGACGAAGTCCGCGCTGGCGGCCGTATTCCGCTGATCATCGGCCGCGGCCTGACCAGCAAGGCGCGCGCCGAACTGGGCCTGCCGGAGTTCGACCTGTTCAAGACCCCTGACCAGCCAGCTGAAAGCACCAAGGGTTACACCCTGGCGCAGAAGATGGTCGGCAAGGCATGCGGCGTAGCGGGCGTTCGTCCGGGCACCTACTGCGAACCGAAGATGACCACCGTCGGCTCCCAGGACACCACTGGCCCGATGACCCGCGACGAACTGAAAGACCTGGCGTGCCTGGGCTTCTCGACCGACCTGGTCATGCAGTCGTTCTGCCACACCGCAGCCTATCCGAAGCCGATCGACGTCAAGACGCACCACACGCTGCCTGACTTCATCATGACCCGCGGCGGCGTTTCCCTGCGTCCGGGCGACGGCATCATCCACAGCTGGCTGAACCGCATGCTGCTGCCGGACACCGTCGGTACCGGTGGCGACTCGCACACCCGCTTCCCGATCGGTATCTCCTTCCCGGCCGGTTCCGGCCTGGTGGCGTTCGCCGCTGCAACGGGCGTCATGCCGCTGGACATGCCTGAATCGATCCTGGTTCGCTTCAAGGGCAAGATGCAACCTGGCATCACCCTGCGCGACCTGGTTCACGCCATTCCCTACTACGCGATTCAGGCTGGCCTGCTGACCGTAGAGAAGAAAGGCAAGAAGAACGCATTCTCCGGTCGCATCCTGGAGATCGAAGGCCTCGACAACCTGAGCATCGAACAGGCTTTCGAGCTGTCCGACGCCTCTGCCGAGCGTTCGGCTGCCGGTTGCACCATCAAGCTGGCCAAAGAGCCGATCATCGAATACCTGAATTCGAACATCACCCTGCTGCGCTGGATGATCGAACAGGGCTACGGTGATCCGCGCACTCTGGAGCGTCGTGCTCAGGCGATGGAAGCCTGGGTTGCCAACCCGGAGCTGCTGGAAGCCGACAAGGACGCCGAGTACGCCGAAATCATCGAAATCGATCTGGCCGACGTCAAGGAGCCTGTGCTCTGCGCGCCGAACGACCCGGACGATGCCCGCCTGCTGTCTTCGGTACAGGGCGAGAAGATCGATGAAGTGTTCATCGGCTCCTGCATGACCAACATCGGCCACTTCCGCGCTGCGGGCAAGTTGCTGGATCAGGTCAAGGGCCAGCTGCCGACGCGTCTGTGGCTGTCGCCGCCGACCAAGATGGATGCTCACCAGTTGACCGAAGAAGGCTACTACGGCATCTACGGCAAGGCTGGCGCGCGCATGGAAATGCCGGGCTGCTCGCTGTGCATGGGTAACCAGGCACGCGTGGAACCGAACTCGACCGTAGTGTCGACGTCGACCCGTAACTTCCCGAACCGTCTGGGTGACGGCGCGAACGTCTACCTGGCCTCGGCCGAGCTGGCGTCCGTTGCGTCTATTCTGGGTCGTCTGCCGACGGTCGAAGAGTACATGAGCTACGCCAACCAGATCGATACCATGGCAGCGGACGTGTACCGCTACCTGAGCTTCGATCAGATCGCCGAGTTCCGTGAAGCCGCTGCGAACGCCAACATCCCGGCCGTTCAAGTGTAAGCACGAAAGCAGGCACCATAAGAACCCCATCCTCGCGATGGGGTTTTTTTTGCCCTCAATCGAACACGTACATATATTTTTCACATTCACATGGCTATAGTGGCGGCCCTTGTTGGGGAGTAGCCTGCTCTTGACTCCGGTCACAGAGCGTTCGCATCAACATTCTCGGCAGCATGCCGTGGTGCGAACACCTTCTGGTTGGCGAGACCAACGATGCATCCATGCCTAAAGTCGGGCGTGTGGTTGCGTCGTTGACTCATAGCCCGACTGGATATAACCGTGAATCCGATTTCCCTCCTCTTTCTCGCGCTTGCCATGTCCACGGACGCCTTTGCTGCGGCCCTTGGTAAAGGAGCAAGCCTGCATAAACCGCGCTTTCTCGAAGCATTGCGCACGGGCCTCATATTCGGCGCCATCGAAACCATCACGCCAGTCATAGGCTGGGGTATCGGCCAGGTGGCTGCGCGCTTCGCCGAGAGCTGGGACCATTGGATCGCTTTCACTCTGCTGCTGGTGCTCGGCCTGCACATGATCTACAACGGTATCAAGCAAGACGATGACGAAGAGCAGGAAAAGCCGGGGCAGCATTCTTTCTGGATTCTTGCCGTCACCGCATTCGCCACCAGTATCGATGCACTGGCGGTCGGCGTAGGCCTGGCATTTGTCGACGTCAATATCGTGGTTGCCGCCCTGGCCATCGGCCTGGCGACTACCGTCATGGTCACCATCGGCGTGATGCTGGGCCGGGTACTGGGCACCATGGTCGGCAAACGCGCTGAAATCGTTGGCGGTATCGTACTGATCGTGGTCGGTGCAACGATTCTTTACGAGCATCTGTCGGCGTTGTAATCGACTTACAGAACGCGTCGAGCACACAAAAAAAACCCGCATCTTTCGATGCGGGTTTTTTATGGGTACAGCTTTTACAGCCCGATTACACGGTGAGGCCCTGCCCGCTCATGGCCAGGTCCAGCAGCTCGCGGTTGGCAACCGCGTACATCGCGTAATCCGTGCCGCTGGCCGCACGCAGTTCGACCAGCATGGCACGCCAGCGCTCGACCATCAGAGCATGCTGTTCCAGCCACAGGGCCAGACGCGCGTCGATTTCCGAAGGACCGTCGGCCATCTGCAGAACAGACACGGTGATTGCCCGCTGTTGCCAGTCGACATCGTCACGGAACGCTTCACGCGCCAGCGCCTGCCAGTTGTTTTCCACCGGCAGGCTGCTGATCTGTTGCAAGTACCAGGTTATGTCCAGCGCGCTGCCAACGGCAAAGTACGCCTTGGCGACATCGGCAGCGTTCTGCCCGGTCACGTCGGAGGCTTCGATGATCGGCAACAGCGTGTACAGATGTGTCGTACCGGCGACCATGCGCGCCAGCAGTTCCGGCACACCGGCTTCGACATACGCCTGATAACGGGTCTGCCACATCTCGCGGGTAGGCCCTTCCAGCAGCTCGTCAAGCTTGAGGCCCAGTGCAGCGAGGTGCGGACCGAAGTGCGCCACGTCACGGCCAGCGTCCAGTTCATTGCGACGACTGCGCAGGAACCAGCGCGTAGCACGACGCCCCAGACGCATCAGCTCATCCATCAGCGCCAGCTGGATTTCCGCCGAAACCTTGTAGTCCAGCGCCTCGATCTGACGGAACCAGTGCGGCAGGTGGAAGATGTCACGCACGATCACGTAGGCACCGGCCACCGCAGCAGCGCTCATGCCGGTCGACTCTTTGAGCCGCTGCACGAAGGTGATGCCCATGTGGTTGACCAGATCGTTGGCGATCTGCGTGCTGACGATCTCGCGCTTCAGACGATGGCCGCGCATGGCTGTGGAAAACCTGGCTCCCAGCGAAGGCGGGAACGCGGTTTCCATATCACGCGCCAGATAGTCGTCATCCGGCACACGGGATTCCAGCAACGCTTCCTTGAGGTCGATCTTGCTGTACGAGATCAACACCGACAGCTCGGCACGACTCAAGCCCTGCTTGGCTGCAATCCGCTCGGCAATCTGCTCTTCGGCAGGCAGGAATTCGATGGCACGATCAAGCTTGCCACGCGCCTCCAGGTCACTCATCAGACGCTTGTATTCGGCAATCCGCTCGTAAGCGCGACGGGCTGCCAGCGACAACGCCTGGGTCTGCTTGTAGTTGTTGCCCAGCACCAGGTGGCCTACTTCATCGGTCATGCTTTCGAGCAACTGATTGCGTTGCTTCTCGGTCATGTCACCGGCCCGCACCACTTCGTTGAGCAGGATCTTGATGTTCACTTCGTGGTCGGAGCAGTCCACACCGCCCGCGTTGTCGATGAAGTCGGTGTTGGTCGCGCCGCCATTGAGGCCGAACTCGACACGGCCCAGCTGGGTCATGCCCAGGTTGCCGCCCTCGCCCACCACCTTGCAGCGCAGCTCGTTGCCGTCGACGCGCAGCGCATCGTTGGCCTTGTCGCCCACATCGGCATGCGATTCTTCGCTGGACTTCACGTACGTGCCGATACCGCCGTTCCACAACAGATCGACCGGCGCCTTGAGCAGCGCATGCAGCAGTTCGGTCGGGGTCAGCTTGTCGGCCTTGATATCGAAGCGCGCCTTCATCTGTTCGGTGATGGCGATACTCTTCAGGCTGCGCGGGAAGATCCCGCCGCCAGCGGACATGATGCTGGTGTCGTAGTCGGTCCAGGACGAGCGCGGCAGATTGAACAGGCGCTGACGCTCTGCAAAGCTGCTGGCCGGGTCCGGATTCGGATCGATGAAGATGTGCAGGTGGTTGAACGCTGCGACCAGTTGCAGCTTGTCAGACATCAGCAGGCCGTTGCCGAACACGTCACCGGCCATGTCGCCGATACCGATCACGCTGATGCTGTCCTGCTGCACATTGATGTCACGTTCACGGAAGTGACGCTGTACGCCCACCCAGGCACCCTTGGCGGTGATGCCCATCTTCTTGTGGTCATAACCGGCAGAACCACCGGAAGCGAAGGCGTCACCCAGCCAGAAGCCGTAATCGATGGCAATGCCGTTGGCGATGTCGGAGAACGTCGCCGTGCCCTTGTCGGCGGCCACCACCAGATACGGGTCATCGTCGTCATGCCGCACGACGTTGACCGGCGGCACCAGCGCGCCTTCCTTGAGGTTGTCGGTGATGTCCAGCAGCCCGGAGATGAAGATGCGGTAGCAGGCGATTGCCTCGGCCTGCACTTCGTCGCGGTTGCCGGTGGTCGGCAGGCGACGCGGCACGAAGCCGCCCTTGGCACCTACCGGCACAATGACCGAGTTCTTCACCTGCTGGGCTTTTACCAGGCCCAGCACTTCGGTACGGAAGTCTTCCTCGCGGTCCGACCAGCGCAGGCCGCCACGCGCCACGTTGCCGAAGCGCAGATGCACGCCTTCGACACGCGGCGAATAAACGAAGATTTCAAACTTGGGCACCGGCTTGGGCAACTCGGGAATCAGGCGCGGGTTGAACTTGAAGCTGAAGTAGCCCTTGCTCTGCCCGTTGGCATCGGACTGATAGAAGTTGGTCCGCAGGGTTGCCTTGATCAGGTCCAGATAACGACGCAGGATGCGGTCTTCGTTGAGCACCTGCACGTCGTCCAGCGCAGTCAGAATCGCCTGTTCCAGACGCAGCTGCTTGTCGTCAAGATCGTCGGAACCCAGCTTGCGCGCCAGATAGAACCGGGTCTTGAACAGACGCGTCAGCTCGCGGGCGATGTCGGTGTGGTTGTTCAGCGTGGTGGCGATGTAACCCAGGTCAAAGCCCAGACGAATCTGCTTCAGATAGCGCGCATAGGCACGCAGCAGTGCCACGTCGCGCCACGGCAGGCCGGCGGTGAGTACCAGACGGTTGAACGCATCGTTTTCGGCATCGCCGCGCACGATGTGCACGAACGCATCCTGCAGGGTGTCGTTGAGCTGCTGGATATCGAGGTTCAGACCTTCGCCGTAAGTAAAGGCGAAATCATGAATCCAGAACTCGCGACCGTTGGCATGATGCAGGCGGTACGGGAACTCGCCCAGCACCCGCAGGCCGAGGTTTTCCAGAATCGGCAACACGTCGGACAGGGCCAGCGGTGTATCGGCGTGATACAGCTTGCAATGCAATTGCTGGCGGCCACCGGCCAGTGGCTGGTAGAAGCTCATCACCAGCGGATTGGCTTCGCTGAGGCTCAGTACGTGCTGCATGTCGACGACTGCCGAATGCGCCGCAAAACGCTCGCGGTAGCCAGCCGGGAAGCCTTTCGGGAAGTCGGCCAGCACATTGGTGCCGTGCGCTTCACCGAAGCTTTCAACCACCAGACTGGCGTAGTCGTCCTTCCACGAACGGCACGCCTGAATGACTTCGTTTTCCAGCTGGGCGACGTCGATCTCCAGATTGATCTTCGGGTCTACGCGCAGAATCAACTGCACCCGCGCCAGCACCGATTCAGAGAAGAACGTCCAGAACTCGCAATCGCTGGCCTTGAGGCGATCCATCAAGACCTGCTGGATCTTCTGGCGCACTTCGGTGGAGTACACGTCGCGCGGCACATAGGCCAGGCAGTAGCAGAAACGCCCGTACGGGTCCTTGCGCAGGAACACGCGAATCTTGTTGCGCTCCTGAATCTGCACGATCGACATGACCGTGGTGAACAATTCGTCCACCGGCGTCTGGAACAGGTCGTCACGTGGCAGCACTTCGACCACCTGCGCCAGTTCCTTGCCCAGGTGCGCCTTGGCGTCGAAACCGGAGCGACGCTCGACCTCGGCGACCTTGCGACGGATGTACGGAATCTGTCGCACGCTCTCGCCATACACCGACGAGGTGTACAGGCCCATGAAACGACATTCCTTGATGACCTTGCCCGACGCGTCGATCTGCCGGATCGAAACGTAATCCGGGTACGCCGGACGGTGCACGCGGCTTGGATGCGCCGCCTTGGCAAACGACAGCAGCACCGGTTCCTGCAGGTATTTCACCGCGTAGTCTTCGATGTGCAGCTCTTCGCGGGTCAGACCAGGGCGCAGCAGTCGGGTCAGCCCCAGGAAGGACGACTCGTCGTAGACCAACTGGCCGCCTTCGCCGTCGTTACGCACTTCGAACTCTTCGTAGCCCAGGAAGGTGAAGTGGTTGTCCACCAGCCATTGCAGGAAGACCTTGATCTCGGCTTTTTCCTCGACGTCGGTGTTGGACTCGTTGGCATCGATACTGGCCAGCAGCTCGTGCAGACGCGCTTTCATCGGCCCGAAATCTTCGACGGCAGCGCGTACTTCGCCCAGCACCTGCTCCAGCTCGCGCGCCAGCACGTTCAACTCGCTGACGTTGGCGCAGCGGTCGATCTCCAGGTACATCAGCGATTCCTGCAGCACGTCGTCGCCGGCGGTGCCTTTGGGCAGCAGCTCGAGCAATTCGCCAGCAGCGCCGCGACGCACGCTCAGCACGGTGGTCTGCAGGGTGTGGATGCTGTAGCCGCGGCGGTTCAGCTCGGTGCGGACGGAGTCGACCAGAAACGGCAGGTCATGATGCAGCACTTCAACGGCAGTGTGAGTCGATTGCCAGCCGTGGCGCTCGTAATCGGGGTTGTAGACCCGGACCTGCGGGTGAGCATGTTCGAAACGCTCCAGCAGGCGCCATGCGGACAAGGTGCAGCCTGCCAGGTCGGAAAGCCGCCGCTGGGTGAGTTCGTCGAGGGAAATAATGCCGAAGAATTGCTCGGCGAACAGCGCCACTTGTGGCAGTGCCTGTTCGCTGATGTGCTGAGCCAGTGCCGCTTGCAGTTGATGCTGGAAGTCGGCCTTGCTGGCTGCGGTGAAGAACGCCATCTGTGGTACTCCGCTTTGGCTTTTATTGGGGAGGCTTGAAGAAGGTGTTGAAACCGGGGTGCCCTTGCATCCAATCGCGTGGGCATCACCTGATCGAGTGTAAAGCTAAAGTAGTAACGCGCGCCGTGTCAGGGTAGTCACATTTGTACATTGGAGTGAAAAAACGCTACGCGCACCCGACACCGTACACCACTTGTCCGCCATGCAGCTTAACGAGAGCTGAGCGCACACTGCTTACGAGGCTGCGACATATTCGGTCATCAGGTCGCGATACACTGCGCACGATGGTGCCAATATCGTCCGACATTATTTGCCCGGGACTGGCAAAATTCACTCACGCCTTACCTGGACAGACCCGGAGCCACCCATGCAAATCAAGACCGCCAGCCTCATCGCCAACCCGTGCGACGACGAATATGACGATATGGCGCTGCTCTGCTGCCACGCAGAAAACGGCATGCTGTTTTCCCTGACCCGCTTCCCGGACGAGAACGAAGTGGAAATCACCGTCAGCGACGACAAGTCACTGAGTGTGTCCAGCCTGAAAGTTACCTTCAGTGCCGAGCGCCTGCTGGTGGAAATCGACACGCAGGACGCCAAGCAGCTCGATGGCCACCATCAGTACGAAATTCTCCACGCCACCGATGCAGGCGAGTTGCAGGACGTTCACCAAACGTTACAGGTCATTCTCGAAAACGTCGGTGAGTACACCAGCACAATCAGCTGATGATCAAAAAAGCGCTAGAGTGAGTACTTCGCCGAACAGGAGTGTGTCATGAACCGCATTTTCGACGCCCACTGCCACATCATCGACCCACATTTCCCGCTGATCGCCAATAACGGCTATCTGCCGGAGCCGTTCGGTGTCGCTGACTACCTTGCGACGGTCCAGCCGCTGGGCGTACAGGGCGGCGCGGTGGTGTCCGGTTCCTTTCAGGGCTTTGATCAGGGATATCTTCTTCAGGCCCTGCGCCTGCTGGGACCGGGTTTCGTCGGTGTCACGCAATTGCCCGCCAGCGTCACCGATGCAGAACTGGACAACCTGAACGCGGCAGGCGTGCGCGCCTTGCGCTTCAACCTCAAGCGCGGCGGCTCGGAGCAGCTCGACCAGCTGGAGGCACTGGCCTTGCGTGTCCATGAACACGCAGGCTGGCACTCCGAGCTGTACATCGACTCGCGAGAACTGGCGCCCATCGAAACACGCCTGCGCAAACTACCTGCCATCAGCATCGATCACCTGGGGTTGAGTGCCGAAGGGCTGCCCGTGCTCCTGCGCCTTGCCGAGCACGGTGTTCGGGTCAAGGCCTGTGGTTTCGGCCGTGTTGACTTTCCGGTGCGCGAGGCGCTCAGGGATATCCACACCGCCAACCCGAATGCCCTGATGTTCGGCACCGACCTGCCGTCGACCCGCGCACCCCGCCCCTTCAGACCTGACGATATCGAACTGTTGATCGACGCACTGGGCGAAAGCGGCGCCCGTCAGGCGCTGTGGGAAAACGCGGCGGACTTCTATCGACTCTGACGCCGTGGTTCCGAGAGCCATAGCAAGCCTTCCTACATGGAGACCGATGGATCATGTAGGACAATACCTGCATAAATGACAGGCACTTCTCTAAATGCAATAAAAAACGCGGTAGTCGTTAGTCGATACCTGCCTGGATGGATTAAAGTATCGCCCCCAGCTCAGCAGTCACCAGACACCGCTGTTCGCCCTGCCAGGAACCGTCACCGATGGAACATCGTGAAGCGCTGATTGCGCTGCGAACTTTTCTTTCAACGCAGATCCTTGGCCAGGAAAAGCTGATCGAACGCCTGCTCATCGCTCTGCTTGCCGACGGCCACATGCTGGTCGAAGGCGCTCCCGGCCTGGCCAAGACCAAAGCCATCAAGGAGCTGGCAGAAGGCATCGAAGCCCAGTTTCACCGCATTCAATTCACCCCTGACCTGCTGCCTGCCGACATCACCGGTACGGAGATCTATCGCCCGGAAACCGGCAGCTTCGTGTTCCAGCAAGGGCCTATCTTCCACAACCTGGTGCTGGCCGACGAAATCAACCGTGCGCCGGCCAAGGTCCAGTCGGCGTTGCTCGAAGCGATGGCCGAACGGCAGGTCAGTGTCGGGCGCAGCACCTACGACCTGTCGCCGCTGTTTCTGGTCATGGCGACCCAGAACCCCATCGAGCAGGAAGGCACCTACCCGCTGCCCGAAGCCCAGCTCGACCGTTTTCTGATGCACGTCAAGATCGGCTTCCCGGATGCCGCCGTCGAACGCAAGATCCTTCAACAGGCGCGTGGCGAAGCCCTGAACGGCGAAACCAAGCCGGAGCGTCGCGTCAGCCAGCAGGCGATCTTTGCCGCACGCAAGGAAATCCTTGGCCTGTATATGGCCGATGCGGTCGAGGAATACCTGGTGCAACTGGTCATGGCCACCCGTACCCCGGCCAAGTTCGACCCTGAACTGGCCGAATGGATTGCCTACGGTGCCAGCCCGCGGGGTTCCATCTCGCTGGACCGCTGTGCCCGTGCACATGCCTGGCTGGCCGGACGCGACTTCGTCAGCCCCGAAGACATTCAGGCGGTGCTGTTCGATGTCTTGCGCCACCGGGTCATCCTGTCGTTCGAGGCCGAAGCGGCCGGTATCGATCAGGATCGCGTGATTCAGCGCATCCTCGACGTCGTGGCCGTCGCCTGACCCCATGCAACCCTACCTGATCCCCCAGCCGGGCATCCGCGTCAGCCTCAGCGAGCTGATCGAGATGCGTCATCGGGTGCGGGAAGTGCAGCTGTTTTCCACCCCGAGCCAACGCAGCCCGCTGATCGGCCTGCACCATTCCAAGTTGCGCGGGCGTGGTGTGGATTTCGATCAGGTGCGGGTCTATCAGGCCGGTGACGATGTGCGCAGCATCGACTGGCGCGTCACGGCACGCACGCAGGAGCCGCACACCAAGCTGTTCCATGAGGAACGCGAGCGGCCCATTTTCATTCTGGTGGAACAGAGCCGACGGCTGTTCTTCGGCTCCGGCCTGATGTTCAAGTCGGTACTCGCGGCTCAGGCGGCCGCGCTGATCGGCTGGGCGGCGCTGGAACACAACGACCGGGTCGGCGGGTTGGTATTCGGCGATAACGAACACTACGAGATCAAGCCGCGACGCAGCAAACAAAGCCTGCTGCAGTTGCTCAACCGGCTGGTGCGGGTCAATCAGTCGCTGCATACCGAGATTCCGCCAGACCGCGATGCGTTCGGCACTGCGCTGCGTCGCGCACGGGAAGTGCTGCGCCCCGGCAGTCTGGTCATCGTCCTGTGCGACGAGCGCGCCCTGTCCGATGCCGCCGAACAACAACTGAGCCTGCTGTCACGGCACAGCGACCTGCTGTTGCTGCCGCTGTCCGACCCACTGGACCGCGCCCTGCCCGCTGCCGGTTTGCTGCGCTTTGCCGAACGCGGCGCGCAACTCGAAATCGACACCCTCAACCCCGAACTGCGCCGCGCCTACCGACAACAGGGCGAGGAGCGCACGGCGCGCTGGGAGTTGCTGGCGCAGAAGCTGCGGGTATTGCTCATGCCATTGAGTACCCAGGCGGAGCTCGTCGAACAACTGCGCGAATACCTCAACGCGCGACGTCCGGTGAAGCGCAAATGAATCCCCTCGATCAGCTGGAGCCGCTGATTGCGCCCGAAGCCGTCGGCTTCTGGCCGCTTGCGCCGGGCTGGTGGCTGCTGCTGTTGCTGATCCCCGTGGCGGGCTGGGGTCTGTGGCGCTTGCGCAAACTGCTGCCGGCCAAGGCCCGCAACGTGCGCAGCGAACAGCCGCTGGACCCGGTTCGCCTCGCCGCGCTGGCGGAACTGGCCAGCCTGCCGAAACCCTACGACGGCGCGCCGGCCGGTGCCTGGCTGCAGCAGATCAACGGCCTGCTCAAGCGCCTGTGCCGTAACCACTACCCACACAGCCAGAGCCATACCCTTAACGGCCGCAAATGGCTGGCGTTCCTCGACAATCGCTGCCCGGCGGCCGGCCTGACGCGCTGGATGATTCTGGTTGAAGGCGCTTACAAGCCCGAGTGCAAACTGGACGACAAGGCCATCACCGGCCTGACTCAGGCAGTCGATACCTGGATCCGCAAACATGTTTGAGTTCGCCTGGCCGTGGGTCTTCGCCCTGCTGCCATTGCCGTGGCTGATGCGCGCCCTGCTGCCCATGGCCGACAGCGGCGAGCCCGCGCTCAAGGTCAGCTTTCTCAGTGAACTCGAAGGCCTGAGCGGTCGCCGCGCCAAAGCCAATCTGCCGGTGTGGAGACAGCGTGCGCCGTTCTTGCTGATCTGGCTGTTGCTGCTGATCGCCACGGCGCGACCGCAGTGGCTGGGCGAGCCGCTGCCGGTGGCTGCCAGCGGCCGCGATCTGCTGGTGGCGGTCGACGTGTCTGGCTCGATGGACTACCCGGACATGCAATGGAAAAGCGATGAAGTCAGCCGGCTGGTGCTGGTGCAACAACTGCTCGGTGACTTTCTCGAAGGCCGCAAGGGCGACAGGGTCGGCCTGATCCTGTTCGGCACCCAGGCGTTTGTTCAGGCGCCACTGACCTATGACCGCCGCACTGTGCGGGTCTGGCTCGACGAGGCGAGGATAGGCATTGCAGGCAAGAACACCGCACTGGGCGATGCCATCGGGCTGGCCCTGAAACGTCTGCGTATGCGTCCGGCCACCAGTCGTGCGCTGGTGCTGGTCACCGACGGCGCCAACAACGCCGGTCAGATCGATCCGATCACCGCCGCACGCCTGGCTGCCGAAGAAGGGGTGAAAATCTACCCGATCGGCATCGGCTCGGACCCTGACAAGGACGCGCTGCAGAGCGTACTTGGCCTCAACCCCAGTCTTGATCTGGACGAACCGACACTCAAGGAAATCGCCAGCCTAAGCGGTGGCCAGTATTTCCGCGCGCGCGATGGCGACCAACTGGAAAAAATCCGCGCCACCCTCGATGCCCTGGAGCCGGTGGCACAGCAGCCCACCCAGGCGCGTCCGGCGCAAGCGCTTTATCAATGGCCACTGGCGACAGCCCTGCTGCTGAGTGTGCTGCTGGTGCTGCGTGAGTTGTGGCCGAACAACGCCCTGCAACGCCTACTGACGGCGGTGCGTTCCATCAACTGGCGTGAGCGCTGCAAAAGCCTGTGGAGGTCGCGATGATCAGCGGGCTCTGGCCGCACTGGTTTCGCCCGGAATGGCTGCTGATCACGCCACTGCTGGCGCTGCTGATCTGGCGGCTCTGGCACCGGCAGAAACGCGCCGGACGCTGGCAAATGCTGCTGCCCACTCACTTTCACGAGGTGTTGCTCAACGGTGGGCGCGGCAGCAACAGCAAACTGCCATGGGTCGCGCTGGGGCTCGCCTGGTTGCTGGCCCTTTTCGCCTTGCTGGGCCCCAGTTGGCAGCGCGTCGAACAGATCAGCCAGAAGCCGGTCGATCCATTGGTGGTGATTCTCGAACTCACCCCACAGATGCTCGCCACCGACACGCCCCCTACCCGTCTGGAACAGGCAAGACGCAAGCTGCTGGACCTGTTGCAAAAGCGCAGCGATGCGCAGACCGCCGTCGTTGTCTACGCAGGCAGCGCACACACCCTGGTGCCGCTGTCCGATGATCTGGTCACCAGCCACAACCTGCTGGAAGCCATCAGACCGTCGATCATGCCGGTGACCGGCCAGCGCGCCGATCTGGCCGTGCAGAAAGCGCTGCACCTGCTCAAACAGGGCGCATTGGGTCAGGGGCGGATTCTGTTGATCACCTCGTCGCTGAGCGAACAGGAACGTCAGGGCATCCGTGCCGCGTTGCGCGGGCAATCGCCGCCACTGCTCATCCTCGGGGTCGGCACGCCCGAAGGCGCGCCGGTCACACAGGAAAACGGCAGCCTGCTCAAGGACGATCAGGGTGCGATTCTGGTCCCGCGCCTGGACAGCACCAGCCTCAACGAATTCGCCGATCAGGTCGGTGGCAGCTATCGCCAGGCACGCGGCGATGAAGAGGACTTGCGCAGCCTTGGTCTGTTGGCCAGCCCTCGACACATGAGCCGCGACGGCCAGTTCGTGCAACTCGACACCTGGGCTGACCAGGGCCACTGGTTGCTGCTGCCCCTGCTGCTTATCGCGGCACTGGCCGGTCGGCGCGGCTGGCTGTTCTGCCTGCCGCTGATATTCATGTTTCCGCAGAACAGCCAGGCGTTCGAGTTTCAGGACCTGTGGCTGCGTCCCGATCAACAGGGCCAGCGGTTGCTGGAACAGCACCGGCCAGCCGAAGCTGCGCAACGCTTCGAAGACTCGCGCTGGAAAGGCGTGGCGTTTTACCAGGCGCAAGACTACGCCAGCGCCGCCCGGCAGTTTGCCGAAGGCAACAGCGCCGCCGACCACTACAATCGTGGCAATGCGCTGGCCCGTAACGGCGAGCTGGCAGCGGCACTGGATGCCTACGAGCAGGCCCTGGACCGGCAGCCCGACTTCCCTGCGGCACAAACCAATCGGGCACTGGTGCAAAGTCTGCTGGATCAGACCGAAGAGCAGAAGCCTGCCCAGGACGAACAGAACAAGGCCGATCAAGGCGAAGAAGGTCAGCAGGCGTCGCAAGATCCCAATAGCAGCGCTTCACCCGCCGAGCAGAACCCGTCCCGATCGGATCAACCCGGCACCAGCGAAAGCCTGCCGCCGGACAGCAGCGGCCAGGCCACCTCGGGCGAGTCGGCAGACGACGAACAGACCACCCGCCCGCCGCTTCAGTCCGCCGACAGCCCCATGACCGGCGAGCGGCGTCAGGAGCTGGAGCAGTGGCTGAGGCAGATTCCGGATGATCCGGGCGAACTGTTGCGGCGCAAATTTCGCTACGAACAGCAACATCAGGAAAAGACCCGATGAGTCGCGTTTACACCTTATTGATCGGCCTGCTGCTGAGCCTGATCACCTTGTCGCTGCAGGCTGCGCAACTGACCGCCAGCGTTGACCGCACGCGCCTAAACGCCGGAGAAACCGTCGAGTTGACGCTGGAAACCGACGATGTGACGCAGTTCGGCAAGCCGGACATGAGCGCCTTGGAAAGCAGTTTCGAGGTGCGCGACACGCGCCAGCTCAACAGCCTGAAAACCCTGGATGGCAGCAGCCAGGCAACGACGCGCTGGATCGTCACCCTGCTGCCTCGCGAGACGGGAAGCGTGTTGATTCCGTCGCTGCAACTGGGCGAGCTGAAAAGCCAGCCGCTGACCTTGCAGGTCCTGCAGAGCGAGCCCCAGGAGCAAGGCAACCATCTGGCATCGATCTTTATTGAAGCGAGCCTGGATCAGGACAGCGTGTATGTTCAGGCCCAGGCCGTGCTGACCCTGCGCGTCTACCACTCGGTTTCGCTGTTCGACGACAGCAGCCTGAGCCCCTTGCAAGTGCCGGACGCACGGGTCGAAAAACTCGGTGACTCGCGCACTTACGAAAAGCTGATCAACGGTGTGCGCCACGGGGTCATCGAGACACGCTACGCGATCTACCCGCAGCAGAGCGGCGTGCTGAAGATACCGGCGCAAGTGTTCAGCGCCACGCTGGTGCAGACGCCTGCCGAGGGTTCGCAAGCCCAGGACAGCAATCCGTTCGGTCCGCAGCCGGGCCGATCGGTGCGGGTCAAGTCCGCCGAAGTGCCGTTGACCGTCAAGCCCAAGCCTGCCGACTACCCGGCCGATGTCGCCTGGTTGCCGGCACGCAGTATCAACCTGGAAGAAAGCTGGAGCCCGGAGCCCGGCACTACGCAGGTCGGCGATTCGCTGACCCGCACCCTGACGCTCAAGGCCGAAGGGCTGGCCGGCGCGCAGCTGCCACCTCTGCCGCCCACAGAAGTACCTGGCCTGCGGCGTTACCCGGATCAGCCACAACTGCGCAACCTGCCCAGCGAACGCGGCCTGATCGGCACGCGCGAAGAACGCGAGGCCCTGGTGCCAGCCCGCGCCGGGGCAATCGACCTGCCTGCGGTTGAAGTGACCTGGTGGAATACCCGCGAAGATCATCTGGAGCACACCAGCCTGCCCGCGCGCACCCTGCAGATCAGCAGCAACCCCGGTCTGGCGGTGGACACCCCGGTGAACAACGACATGAGCGGCGTGACCGTGATCGGTCCGCCAGTCTGGCCGTGGCAGATGAGCACATTGCTGCTGCTTTGCACCACACTGCTCGGTTTCGGCCTGTGGTGGCGCGCCCGTGGACAGCCGGCAATCGCCCGGGCCGTGCAGACCGGGCCCAGCCCGCGTACCGTACTCGATGACCTCAAACGCGCCTGCCTGGCCAATGATCCGCAGGGCACCCGTCAGGCGCTCGACGCCTGGGCACGCCAGCAACCGGAAACCCTGGCCGAAATGGCCGCGCGTTTCGTGCCGCTGTCCGATGCCCTGGACGGTCTCAACGGTGCGCTGTACAGCGAAACCGGCAAATTGTGGCTGGGCGGGGACCTCTGGCGCGCGGTGCGCAAGCTGCCCGCCGCCGAACATATTCAGGACCCGGCAGGTGATGCCGGGTTGCCGCCGCTGTATCCCAAATAAGGATGCAGCTCAGGCAACACCCCTATACGACAAGGTAAACCAATGCGTCTGTTTCACACCTCTGACTGGCACCTGGGTCAGAACCTGCACGGCCAGGAGCGGGATTTCGAACACGCCTGCTTCCTGAACTGGCTACTGGCCCGTCTGGCCGACCGTAAACCGGATGTACTGTTGATCGCGGGCGACATCTTCGACACCGTCAACCCGCCGGTCAAAGCGCAGGAACGCCTGTACGACTTCATCGTCAACGCCCACGAGCAGCAGCCGCTGCTGACCATCGTGATGATCGCCGGTAACCACGACTCCGGCTCGCGTATCGAACTTCCCGCCCCGCTGATGCGCCGCTTGCGTACCCACGCGCTGGGCAGGGTAATGTGGCTGGACGATGGCGTGCTGGATGCCGAACGCCTGCTGTTGCCGTTGCCGGACGCCAATGGCGACATCAAGGCCTGGTGCCTGGCGCTGCCGTTCCTGCGTCCCGCCGAAGTCACCGGTCCGACCCTGGGCGATGACTACCTGCGTGGCATCGGCCGGGTGCATGAGCTGCTGATCGCGGCGGCTGACCTCAAGCGCCAGCCCGGTCAGGCATTGATAGCCATCAGCCACGCCCACATGGCAGGCGGCTCGGTCTCGGAAGACTCCGAACGCAGCCTGATCATCGGCAACGCCGAAGCCCTGCCGGCCAGCCTGTTCGGGCCGAGCATCACCTATGTTGCGTTGGGCCATCTGCACAAACCGCAGCGGGTCAACGGCGAGGAGCGCATTCGCTACAGCGGCTCGCCGATCCCGCTGTCCTTTTCGGAAATCAGCTATCAGCACCAGATTCTGGAGATCAATTGCGACGGCGAGACGCTGACCAGTGTCGAGCCGTTGCTCATCCCTCGCGCCGTCAACATGCAACGCCTCGGGCCTGCGCCACTGGCCGATCTGCTGGTACAGCTCAAGGCGCTGCCGGACATCGACCTGCTCGCCGATCCGGACCGCCAGCCGTGGCTGGAAGTACGCGTGCGCCTGGATGAACCCCAGCCGGACCTGCGCAACCAGATCGAAAACGCCCTACAGGGCAAGGCCGTGCGGCTGGTACGCATCGGTGCCGAATATGCCGGCAAAGGCAGCGCGGACGGCAACGAGGGTGACGCCACGCTGATCGAACTGGACCAGCTCACGCCTCAGGAACTGTTCAGCCGTGCCTGGCAGGACAACTTCGGCAGCGAGGTCGACGAACAGACGCTGACCGATTTCGCCACGCTGCTGCGCGAAGTTCAGCAGGAGAGCGAGCTGCCATGAAAATCCTCGCCATTCGCCTGAAAAACCTGGCCTCGCTGGCCGGCCCCTTTGAAATCGACTTCACTGCCGAGCCGCTGGCCAGCGCAGGACTGTTTGCCATCACCGGTCCTACCGGCGCGGGCAAAAGCACCCTGCTCGATGCCTTGTGTTTGGCACTGTTCGGGGCGATTCCGCGGCTGAGCAATATCGGCCAGTCCAAGGTCCCGGACATCGACGGCGACATCACCACCAGCGACCCACGTACCCTGCTGCGCCGCGGCACGGGCAGCGGTTACGCCGAGGTGGACTTCATCGGCATCGATCAGCGGCGTTATCGCGCGCGCTGGGAAACCAATCGCGCGCGCGACAATGCGACCAAAAAACTGCAGGCCAGCCGCCAGACCCTCACCGATCTGGACAGCGAGCAAATCCTCAGCAACCAGAGCAAACGCGAATTCGAGCAATTGATCGAAAATCGCCTGGGCCTGAACTTCGAGCAGTTCACCCGCGCCGTGATGCTTGCCCAGAGCGAGTTCAGCGCGTTCCTCAAGGCGGATGACAAGGAACGCAGCGAGCTGCTGGAAAAGCTCACCAACACTGCGATCTACAGCCAGCTCGGTCGGCGCGCGTACAGCAAAAGCAAGGAAGCCGAAGACGCCCTGAAAACCCTGACTGCGCAGGCCAGCAACATCATCCCGCTGGCCCCGGAACTGCTGGCTGAACTGGAACAACGCCTGAGCGACGCGCAGCAGCAGCTCAAGGCCCATCAGACACAGCAACGGCAACTGGAAATCAAACAGCAGTGGCTCACCGAGCTGCACCGTCTGCGTGACGAACAGCTCGCTGCCCAGGAAGCCCTGCACAGTGCGCAACAGGTCTGGGACGACCACAGCGGAGCACGCCAGACCCTCGGCCAGCTGGAACGTCTGGGCCCGCAGCGTCATCGCTTCGCGCGTCGGATCACGCTGAATGCTCAGCTTGATCCGCTGGCTGAACAGATTCGCCAGCATCAGCAACAGCAGACCTCGCTGCACGACCAGCAGCAACAGCTGGAAAGCCACCGTACTCAGGCGCAGGCCAGTTTGCTGGAAGCCCAGCGAGCCCACAGCAGCGCCAAACCGCTGTTGCTGCAGGCTTTCGAAGCCCAGAACACCCTGAATCACCTGGCCCAGGAAATGGCCAAGGCGTCCGACCTGCACCAGCAGAGCGAGCAGCTCTGCATCCAGGGCCAGACCAGCCTGCAAACCCTGCTCGATCAGCAACAGCAGGTGGCTCAACGTCTGGAGCGCATTGCCGGGCAACTGCAGCACAGCAGCGAACTGGCGCCACTGGCTCAGGCCTGGAACGCGTGGCGTGACCGCCTGAAATCCCTCACGCTGATCGCCAATCGCCTCAAGCACGGGCACAGCGAGCTGCCTGCCCTGCAGCAACGTGCCAACACTGCCGATCAGCAGCTGACCGAGCAACGCAGCGCGCTGGAGTTGCTGTACCGCGAAGCCGATTGCGAAGTGGAGGCAGTGACCGAACAGGTGCAGATCCTCGGCAGCCTGTTGCAGGACAACCGCAAACAGCAGCGTGCCTTCGAGGAGCTGGCCCGTCTGTGGGCCAGTCAGCAGGACGTCGACCGGCAACTTGCCGAGCTGACCCAGCAACAGCAGAGCGCCCAGCAGCAACGCGAACAGCTCAACAGCGAAGGCCTTCGCGTTCGTGATGAACTGACCGTCGCCGAGCAGACCCTGACCGTTACCCGGCAACTGCTGGAGCGCCAGCGCCTCGCCCGCAGCGCCAGTGTCGAGGAGTTGCGCGTGCAGTTGCAGGACGACCAGCCCTGCCCGGTCTGCGGCAGCATCGAACACCCTTGGCATCAGCCGGAGGCGCTGCTCGAAAGCCTCACGCAACACGACGACAACGAGCAGGCCAGCGCGCAGAAAGCCGTGGACCTGCTGACCGAGCAACGCAATCAATTGCGTGAGCAGGTCGGTGGCGTGATCGCCCGGCAGAAAGAGCTGCTGCGTCAGCACGAACAGCTCAACGCGCGCCATCAGGCCCTGGCACCGGACCTGGAGTCACATCCCCTCGCCGCCCAGTTACTCGACCGCGACGCCGAGAAGCGCGACAGCTGGTTGAGCCAGCAATTGAGTCAACTGAGCGAAGTCATCAGCCGTGACGAGCAACGTCAGCAAGCCTTGCTGACCCTGCAAAAAGACGCTGCACGCCTGCAGCAGCAGCTGCAGGCGGCGAGCGAAGCCAGCCAGAGCGCTGCGGGCCATGTTGCCGAGCAGCTCAAGCAACTGGAGGTCGACGGGCAGCGGCTGGAAGAAGAACTGACGGCATTCACGCCGCTGGTATCGCCCCAGGTGCTTGAAGGTCTGCGCAGCGATGCATCGGCGACCGTGCTGCAGCTAGAACAGCAGGTGACACAGCGTCTCGATCAGCTGGAGCAGCAACACGAAGAGCAGCAGGAGCAAACCGAGCGTCAGCAGAAGATCGAGAAGCAGCAGGTCGAGCAGCAGACTCGCGTGCACCGCCAGACCGAACTGGCGCAGGACGTCACCCGGCTCGGCGAGCAACGGCATAACAGTCAGCAGACACTTGCCGGTCTGCTGGGCGACCACGCCAGCGCAGAGCAATGGCAACAGGCGCTGGAGCAGACTATCGAACAGGCCAGACAGGCAGAAAGTCTGGCGGCGCAGGCGCTGCAGGATATCCACAATCAACTGATTCAACTGGCTGCCGAGCTAAAGTCCGAACAGCAACAGCAGCAGGCCCTGCAACAGGAACTGGCTGAACTTGATGTGCAGATCAGCGAATGGCGCGCTCAGCATCCGCAACTGGACGATAGCGCGCTGGACACCCTGCTGACCTACGACGACGCACATATCGAGCAACTGCGTGTGCAATTGAGTAGCACCGACAAGGCGCTGGAGCAGGCAAAAGTATTGCTGCAGGAACGCGATCAGCGCCTGCAACAGCATCAGGCGCAACACAGTGATCTGACCGACAGTGCGCAACTGGAAGCATCGCTGCAACAGGCCCATGAACAGTCAGCGCTCAGTGAGCAGCACTGCGCCGACCTGCGTGCCGAGCTCAGTGAAGATCAGCGCCGCCGCAACGCCAGCAGCGAACTGCAGACGCGCATCGCCGACGCCAACAGCGAATACCTGCGCTGGGCACGTCTGGCTTCGTTGATCGGCTCGGCAGAAGGCGACAGGTTTCGCAAAATCGCCCAGGCCTACAACCTTGACCTGCTGGTCCACCATGCCAATGCGCAGCTCAGGCAACTGGTGCGCCGTTACCGCCTGAAACGCGGCGGCAGCATGCTCGGTCTGCTGGTCATGGACACGGAAATGGGCGACGAACTACGCTCGGTTCATTCGCTGTCCGGCGGGGAAACCTTCCTCGTCTCGCTGGCACTGGCGCTGGGCCTCGCCTCGATGGCATCCAGCACCTTGCGCATCGAGTCACTGTTCATCGATGAAGGTTTCGGCAGCCTCGATCCGGAATCGCTGCAACTGGCGATGGACGCCCTCGACGGCTTGCAGGCGCAGGGCCGCAAGGTCGGCGTGATTTCCCACGTCCAGGAAATGCACGAACGAATCCCGGTGCAGATCAAGGTACGTCGTCAGGGCAATGGATTGAGCACAATCGAGGTGGGCAACTGAGGGACCTGCGACGCGGAACGTGAGGCACGGCAGTTGACTATCGTTCCTCACGCTGCGCGTGGGAATGCCGTTCTGGACGCTCTGCGTCCGCCTCTTGAATGTTGTGCCACCAGCGCTTTCGCGAACAGGCTCGCCTGACATTCCGTGCATGGTCTGCCACGCATTGGGCAGTAAGTCGCAGGGACCTGTGTGGGCGAACATGCTCGCGAAAGCGTGACGGCTGATCAATCACTGGGCAGATTTGTGGTCCAGCGCTGCGTAGAAATTAGCGCTCTGCTGCAGGTATTTGGTTGTGTACGTCTGAGTCGCATGGGCTTTCTTGTCGTTCACTTCGACACTGGCGCTGGCCGGAAGAGCGACGCTTGCCGAGATAGCAGATGCAGCGATGATGGAGAAAAGATTGAAATTCATGTCGGTCACCCCTCTTGTCTGTCTGTACGCTGGTTTGAAGTCCTGACCGTTATGGCCGTGACTCAAACTTACGCCCGAGGGTGGTTCAGCAGAAATCTTTTGTAGCACTAACCCATATCATCAAGAATGATAACGGCTCCAGCCCTTGTATCTTGGGGGCTGGAGCCGGGGGCAGCTTACTTGTCGTTCAGAAAACGCAGGTACGAAGGTGCATCGGCATCGAATTTCTGCACCGTTTCACCGATCTTCCCGCTCTGCGGATCACGGCGTACGGTCACGATCTGGTTGCTTTTCTGATTGGCGAACAGCATGAACTTGCCGGTCGGATCGAAAGCGAACTCACGTGGCTCCTTGCCTTCCAGGGAGCGACGCTGAATTTCTTCAAGCTTGCCGCTGGCCTGATCGATGCGGAACACCACGACCTGATTCGCGTCACCCCGATTGGTCACGTACAGAAACTTGCCATCCGGTGAAGTGTGCAAGGCGCCACCACCGTTTTTCTCTTCCACGCCCTTGTTCTTCATGTCGACCAGTTGGGTCTGCTTGAAGCCGCCGTCATGGTAGTCGAACACTGCGACCTGGGCGGTCATTTCCAGCACCAGCCAGGCATGCTTGCCATCCCCACTGAAAAGGGTATGCCGGGGTCCGGAGCCGCCCGGCAACTGCACGAACGGCACCTTGGCTGGCTGCAATGGCTTGGCCTGGCTGGCGTCGTACTGATAGACAAACAGCTTGTCAGCGCCCAGGTCGGCGGTCACCACGTACTTGTCATCCGGGGTCGGCACGGCCAGGTGCACATGCGACGACATCTGCCGCTCACTGTTGACCTTGCTTCCAGGACCCAGCGGCAGCACCTGAACGGCTTCGCTCAACTTACCGTCCTTGCCCACCGGTACCACGGTCAGCGCACCGCCCGGGTCGGGGTTTACGGCGTAGTTGGCCACGAACAGGTAACGGCCATCGTAGCTCAGGCTGGAGTGCGTCGGTTCTTCACCACGGCTTTGAACCTGATTGATCGGCGTGATCTGACGGGTTTTCGGGTCGATCGCAAAGCTGCTGACCTTACCGACCACGTCTTTTTGTCCGGGGCCATTTTCATTGACCGCGAACAGGTAGCGCTGGTCTCTGGAGACGGTCAACCACGACGGGTTTTCGGCTTTGACCACTTGCAGCGGCTTGGCGCCGATCATCCCGGTTTTGCTGTCGAAGGCAAAACGATAGATCCCTTCACTCTTGCCTTGCGTGTAGGAACCTATCAGCAATTCAGTATCGGGCATGGCTTGGGCCTGCAGGGTAAATGCGCTCATGGCACTGGCAATCGCCAGCCACGGCAGAAGTTTATGGGGCATGGGGGCATCCCTTGTTATCGAAGTTATTGATGCCTGTTACGGCACTGTCGGGGTCTATGACAGCGCCAGCCCGCATTTACTCAATCCTGCGCAGAATCATCTTCATCGGAAGGGGTGAAGGCATCCAGGCAGATGATCCGGTGATCGGCGTTGCCGTCGTTGATCACCCAGCTTTGCAGGGATTCATCGAAGGTCGCAGCATCGACTTGCGCCTTGGTGAAGCGCCATACCTTGCGCTCGCGGCCGTCCATGCATTCGACGTTCAGTTCCTCGCCCAGAGAGAAGTCCCAGGCGTGCAGACCGTCGATTTCCAGCATGGTGGTGGCTTCGAGTGCGGCGAGCAGTGTGGTGGGTGTGGTAGTCATGAAATTCATCCGGCCAGCAAAAGCGCGAATGATAGGGCAAAAGGCAGGCGTAGATACAGTCGGAGCGCAAGTAGAGCCGTACCAGCGCCGAGCGCTGGCACGGTGAGCAATCAAACAGGGACTGCGCTTACAGCTTGCCGATGCCGCCCGGCTGAAACACCGACTCGCTCGGTGCCAAACCGTTGACCAGCGGCTTGCCGAACTCGGCCTGACTGATCTCGAAACGATCGCCCGGCTGGGTGCGCACGCCATCGGCAAACGACAGGGTCGCGGTGCCGAAGAAATGCACATGCACGTCACCGGGCCTGAGGAACTGTGCGTACTTGAAGTGATGGTATTCAAGGTTTTCCAGGCTGTGGCACATGTTCGCTTCGCCACTGAGGAACTCTTTTTCCCACAGCACCTTGCCGTCGCGCCAGACCCGGCTGGTGCCCGACAAGCTTTGCGGCAAGTCGCCCACGCGCAACTCCGGACCGAACGAACAGGCGCGCAGTTTCGAATGCGCCAGATACAGGTAGTTGCGACGCTCCATGACGTGATCGGAGTATTCGTTACCGATGGCGAAGCCCAGGCGATAAGGCTTGCGGTCATGACCGATCACATACAGGCCGCTCAGCTCGGGCTCTTCCCCGCCATCTTCGGCAAAGGGCGGCAGCGAAAACGAATGTCCGGGGCGCACGACAATGCTGCCATCCCCCTTGTAGAACCACTCTGGCTGAACACCGGCCTGCCCCGCTGCCGGCTTGCCGCCTTCGACGCCCCATTTGAAGATACGCATGGTGTCGGTCATCGAGGCTTCGTCGCCGGACTGCTGGTGCATCTTGTCGCGTGCCGACGCACTGCCCAGATGGGTCAGCCCGGTGCCGCTGACCAGCAGGTGCGCCGGATCAGGATGGTCGAGCGGCGGCAGGATCCGCAACGCCTCAAGCAACTGCGAATAGTCGTGCGTCTCGCCAACGCCACGCTGCTCGACCTGGTGCGCCAGAGCCGAACCCGCCTCGATTGCCGCCAGCGCCAGCTCGCGAACACTTTCGACACCCTGGACCTCACGTACCTGATCACCGTCGACCAGACCGACCCGGCGCTGACCGTCGCTCAATTCAAACTGTACTAACCGCATGAAATTCTCCTTCCAGATAATGGGCCGCTGAAAACCTATCTCGCCTTGGCACTCGCCGCGAAGTCGGACACTGGCAGCACATGCTTGCGCTCCAGCACGTGATAGACGATGCCGGTCAGCAGCAGCCCGAAGACCATGACACCCGACAGAAAATAGAGGCCCGATGCCAGGCTGCCGGTGATTTCCTTCAACGCACCGATCACGAACGGCCCGATGTAACCGCCCAGGTTGCCGACCGAATTGATCAGCGCGATACCGGCTGCGGCACTGGCACCCGCGAAGAACCGCCCCGGCAAGGTCCAGAACACCGCAGTGCAGGAAAACAGCGCGAACGCCACGACGCACAATGCAGCCAGCTGCGCCACCGGCATGGTCAGCCAGGCGCTGCAGAACAGGCCGATGGCACCCAGCACATAGAGCACGGCCAGATGCCCGTAACGGTCGTTGAGGCGATCGGAACTGCGCGGCACGATCAGCAGGCCAATGATGCCGAAAATGTAAGGCACCGATGACACGAAGCCGGTGGTCAGGTCACTGCCACCGAACTGTTTGATCAGCGTCGGCAGCCACAGGCCCAGACCGTAGATGCTCAAGGTCACTGGCAGATAGAACAGCGCGAGAAGCAATACACGCTTGTCTTTCAAGGCGTGCAACGGATTGCCGTGGCGGGTCTGGCCGTATTCTTCCAAGTCCTTTTTCAGCTCACCGGTCAGCCAGTCCTTCTCGGCCTGGTCCATCCATTTGACCTGCTGCGGACCATCCGGCAACCAGCGCAGCACCGGCCAGGTCAGCAGAATCGCTGGCGTGCCGATGACGATGAACAGCCATTGCCAGCCATGCAGACCGAGTATGCCGTCCATGCCCAGCAAACCGCCGGAAACGGGCCCGGTGATCATCATGGCGATGGGTTGCGAGAGGATGAAAAGGCCAAGGATCTTGCCGCGATGGCGCACCGGAAACCACTGGGTGATGTAGTACAGCACACCGGGAAAGAAGCCCGCCTCGGCAGCGCCCAGCAGAAACCGCATCACGTAGAAGCTGTGCGGCCCCTGGACGAAGGCCATGCCGATGGTGATCGCGCCCCAGGTGATCATGATCCGCGCGAACCAGCGGCGTGCGCCGAAGCGCTCAAGCATCAGGTTGCTGGGGATCTCCAGCAGGAAGTAACCGATGAAGAACAGTCCGGCACCCAGCCCGTAGGCGGCGTCGCCGATACCGATGTCCGCGCCCATGTGCAGCTTGGCAAAGCCCACGGCAGAGCGGTCTACATAAGCGATCAGGTACAGCAGGATAAGGAAAGGAATCAGTTTGAACGTAATGCGGCGTATAAGCCGCAGTTCCTGGCTCATGTAGGCGGTCTCCCATTGTTTTTGTTATGGAACCTGCGGGGATCGCCTCTGTGCCTGGGGGCTGAATAACGCAGCACATGCGCCAGGATGATCCCTCGTCTACGACCGACTATATAGTAATACTATTTAAACTGACAACTCTTCCAATACGCGTTTTTTAGGCTTACCTTAGCCAGCAGTATCGCCATTAAGTCTTACAATAAGAGAGCCGATCATGTCTGACTCCGATAAAAAACCGACCCTCCGTTCTGCCCAGTGGTTTGGCACCGCCGACAAGAATGGCTTCATGTACCGCAGCTGGATGAAGAATCAGGGCATTGCCGACCACCAGTTTCAGGGCAAGCCGATCATCGGCATCTGCAATACCTGGTCGGAGTTGACCCCCTGCAACGCGCATTTCCGGCAGATCGCCGAGCATGTCAAACGCGGCGTGATCGAAGCAGGCGGCTGGCCGGTGGAGTTTCCGGTGTTTTCCAACGGCGAATCCAACCTGCGCCCTACCGCAATGTTCACCCGCAACCTGGCGAGCATGGACGTTGAGGAAGCGATTCGCGGCAACCCCATCGACGGGGTCGTGCTGTTGACCGGTTGTGACAAGACCACCCCTGCCCTGTTGATGGGCGCTGCCAGTTGCGACATCCCCGCCATCGTCGTCACCGGCGGACCGATGCTCAACGGCAAGCATGAAGGCAAGGACATCGGCGCCGGAACCATCGTCTGGCAGATGCACGAGTCCTACAAGGCCGGGACCATCAGCCTTGATGAATTCCTCTCCGCCGAAGCCGGCATGTCGCGTTCGGCTGGCACCTGCAACACCATGGGCACGGCGTCGACCATGGCCTGCATGGCCGAAGCGCTGGGCACTTCGCTGCCGCACAACGCGGCCATTCCGGCGGTGGATTCGCGGCGTTACGTGCTGGCGCACATGTCCGGCATGCGTGCCGTCGACATGGTCCGCGAAGACCTGCGCCTGTCGAAGATTCTCACCAAGGCTGCGTTCGAAAACGCCATCCGGGTCAACGCGGCCATCGGTGGCTCGACCAACGCCGTCATCCACTTGAAAGCCATCGCCGGACGCATCGGCGTCGATCTGGACCTGGATGACTGGTCGCGTATGGGCCGTGGCATGCCGACCATCGTCGACCTGCAACCGTCGGGGCGCTTCCTGATGGAAGAGTTCTATTACGCTGGCGGCCTGCCCGCCGTGCTGCGGCGCATGAACGAGGCCAGCCTGCTGCCCAACCCGGATGCCCTGACCGTCAATGGCAAGAGCATCGGCGAAAACACCTGCAACTCACCGATCTATGGTGAAGATCAGGTGATCCGCGCGCTGGATAACCCGATCCGCGCCGACGGCGGGATTTGCGTGCTGCGCGGTAACCTCGCACCACTGGGTGCCGTGCTCAAGCCCTCGGCCGCGACCCCGGCGCTGATGCAGCACCGTGGCCGCGCAGTAGTGTTCGAGAATTTCGAGATGTACAAGTCACGGATCAACGACCCGGATCTGGACATCGATGCCAGCTCGGTCATGGTGCTCAAGAACTGCGGCCCCAAAGGTTATCCGGGCATGGCCGAGGTCGGCAACATGGGCTTGCCAGCCAAGCTGCTGGCACAGGGCGTGACTGATATGGTGCGTATTTCCGATGCGCGCATGAGCGGCACGGCTTACGGCACAGTGGTTCTGCATGTGGCGCCGGAAGCCGCAGCCGGCGGTCCGCTGGCGGTGGTCAAGGAAGGCGACTGGATCGAGCTGGACTGCGCTGGCGGACGTCTGCATCTGGACATCCCGGAAGCCGAACTGGCGGCGCGCCTCGCCGATTGGCAGGCACCGCAGCAGCTGTTGCTCGGTGGCTATCGTCAACTGTACGTAGACCGGGTGATGCAGGCAGACCAGGGCTGTGATTTCGACTTCCTGGTCGGTTGCAGGGGCGCCGAAGTCCCTCGTCACTCGCACTGAACGAAACGGCGGCCGCCTGACGCAGATGGCCGCCGTAATCGTTGCGCGATGGTATGATGCCCAGCAATCACCGCCAGGACCCCACTGCGTTCCCATGGATTATCGAAAGCCTTCCGACCGAAAAAGCATGCACGCGCGCATCGTCCAGGAACTGGGCATGCAAATCGTGTCCGGCCGTTTCAAGCCTGACGAAAAGCTGCCTGCCGAAGCGCTGCTCTGCGAAGAGTACGCCGTCAGCCGCCCGGTCCTGCGCGAAGCGACACGGGTTCTGGTGGCCAAGGGTCTGGTTTATTCGCGTCCGCGTGTGGGCACAGTGGTCAAGGCGCGCCGCGAATGGCATCTGCTGGACCCGGACGTGTTGCACTGGGTCATGCAAAGCTCGCCGCAGAATGATTTCTTCAACCTGCTGACCAGCGTACGCGCGGTCATCGAACCAGCGGTTGCCGCACTGGCGGCGCAGCATGCCACCGACGCAGAGATCGAGTCGATCCACGAAGCCTATCTGCGCATGGAAGCCGCACCGACGCCGGAAGACCTGCTGCAACCCGATCTCGACTTCCACAGCCGCATCGCCGACGCCACCCACAACGACCTGCTGGCGCACTTGTGCAACATGCTGTCACTGGCGTTGCGCGAGGCGCTCAAATACTCCAACAAACGCCCTAACCTGCACGAACTGGCCATGCCTCGTCACAAGGCAATCCTCACCGCCATCCAGAACCGCGACGCACTGGGCGCACGCCATGCTTCGCTGGTGCAACTGGACGATGCGCGCAATGCGCTGAGTGTAGTGCTGGGCGGTGGTTGACGGGTTTCCAGCTTGAGGGTCAACCGTTTCAGGCGGCTGATGTTCTCCCCCTCTGGATGCATCCTATCGCCAGCACGTACATCAACAGGCTGACCAAAAACGGGGCGCCCAGCCACAGAAAATGCTCGCCCGAGCCGACGTTACCCGAAAATATCAGAGCGCCAATCACTGGCGCTACACCGCCCACCAGACTCAGCAGGGATGTCAGCCCCCCCTGCAGCTCGCCCTGATGCCCTGCCTTGGCATGACGCGACAGCTCACCACGCAACGCTGGCTCGGCAATCAGCCCGACAGCATGGAAACACATTCCCACCAACGTCAGCCAAACGCTTGCAGCGGCCGTATAGAAAGCATAACCCAGTAAGCAACAGGCATAACCGGTAACGATTATCCGCTGGTTGGACATGATTGGCGTCAGCTTGCGTACCAGTACGCGCTGCGCGAACGCCATGCCCAGGGCGAGCGCCGCCAATGCGTACGACACTTCAAGCATGCTCCAGCCATAACGCATCTGATTGGCCAGCACAAAGCAGCTTTGAAATATCCCGTAGGCGAACCAGGAGCACGTCGCAGCCAGCAGATACGGGCGCAGGCCTTGCGTACTCCATAGTCCTCGCAGGCTGCCAAACGGGTTGGTTCGCCGCCATTCGAAGGCGCGCCGATGCTCGGCCGCAAGGCTTTCCGGCAACCTCATGTAGCCATACAGCAGGTTGATTGCCGCCAGGCCGCCAGCGACCAGAAAGGGCAAGTGCGGCCCGTAAGACGCAAGCCCCCCGCCTATGACCGGGCCGAAAACAAGCGCTATGGCGATGACACTGCCCGCTGCACCGTAGAAATGCGTGCGCTGCTCACCCTCACTGATGTCCGCAATATAGGCCATCGCAGTGGCGATATTGGCGGCAGTGATTCCTGCGATGGCACGGCCTATCAGCAAGACCGTCAGGCTGCCGGCGAAGCCAGCCATCAGATTGCCCAGGCACATGCCGGCCAGCGCCAGAAGCAATACCGGCCGGCGCCCATGACAGTCGCTCAGCGCCCCCAGCAGCGGCGCGCACAGAAACTGCATCGCCGAATAAAGTGTCAGCGCCACGCCCAGCGCCAACGAGACATGCTCGGTAGACGATGGCCAGATAGTCGCGATCAGCGTCGGCATGACAGGAATCGCCAGACCGATACCAAGCACATCGAGCCCCAATATCAGAAGAATGAAGCGCATGGGTGGGCGAGTTTCACCTTTTGAGTAACCTCCAGACATATGTAGACCTCAGACTGATTAATGCAGGCGAGCAGGCGTTGAGCCTGCTCGCCATGTTCCGCAACGACGGGTTATCGATCACACTCGGCAAGTTGCCCGATCAACACATCGGCAATTTGCTGGGCGTGGACGGACAGGCAAGTAAAGTGATCCCCAGAGACATCGACCGTTCTTACCTTTGCCGCACTGAACAACTCCCAGCCCCAGGCATCCGTGTCACGGATCTCGGGCAGGTTGATACCGGAGGGCATCGAGTCGACCGCCCTGAACAGTACCAGTGAGGCATCAAGCGCAACCTTGGGCGGGTCATAGCGCATGCCGAAGGCGGCAGCAGCCTTGTACACGTTGAACAGCCCCCGAATGCTTCCCTCATCGCCACGCGCATCCAGCAACCCGTGACTTTCCAGCGTGTCCTTCAGATAGCGGATCTTTTCCTCGTCACCCAGGTGCTCGAGCGCCTGCAACTCCTCGCGGCTGAGCTTGATTGGCTTGTCGAAGTAATGCCCGAAGATACTCAGCAGCGAACCCAACACCTGAGCATCGGTAGGCACCTGCATTTGCGTATACGGAGGGGCTGCCGAGTCGAACAGCGCCAGCAAACCCACCTGGTCGCCACGTGCTTCAAGCAGTCTGGCGATTTCGTACGCCACTTTTCCGCCAAGTGAATGGCCGCCCAGCAGATAAGGCCCATGCGCCTGAACCGACTTCATGCAGCGAATATAGTGTTCGGCCATCTCCTCGACGCTGAGGTGAGGCTCAGCCTTGCCATCGAGCCCCAGGCATTGCAGACCGTAGAAAGGCCGTTGCGCGCCCATGGCCTTGGCCAACCCAAGCACCTGATTGACGTTGCCGCCCATGCCCGGCAGACAAAAGAATGGTCTCCCCTCGCCGTTTCGCTGCACCGGCACCAGACAGTAACGTACGGCGGCTTCATCGGCGTCGATTGGCGTATCTTCGGCGACACTGTCCAATGAACGGGCGATTCGCTCGATGGTCGGTTCATCAAGGAACTCGGCCAACGTCAGGCACTGCTGAAAGCGCGAACGAATCCGCGAAATCAGCTGGGACCCCAACAGTGAGTGCCCGCCCAGATCGAAGAAGTTATCCAGCACACCCGGCATATCACCGCCCAGCAGCTCTTGCCACAACTGCGCGACTTCCTGCTCCACAGCATTGCGTGGCGCAACACGCTCGGCACCGGAGTCGAACAGCGTCGTTGCCCGGCCCGCCGACGTCGCACCGCCGCGCTGCAGTTGATCGATCAGTTGCTGCAGATCCTGCGCCTTGTGCACGATGATCTGAGCAGTGTTTTGCGCCAGAGCCAGCTCGAATAACTGGCAACCTTCTGCGTTGGTCAGCCCCCGCACATCGTCAATCGGCGCCTGCTCGGGATGCGCACTGTCATAGGCAACACGCATACCTGCCTGCGCCCATGCATCCCAGTTGAGCGAAACCACAGGCATGCCCTCCTGACGACAGGCCTGCGCCCTAGCGTCCAGATAGGCGTTGGCAGCGGCGTAATCCGCCTGACCAAGCCCCCCGAGCACCGACGCCAGCGACGAACACAGAAATATGAAATCGACAGGCTCCTGGCGCAAAGCCTCTATCAGCACATCGGTGCCAACCACCTTGCAGCCCATCACCTGTGCCCATGCATTTGCCTGGCTCAGTTGGATGAGACCGCTGGCTTGCACACCTGCGGCATGTATCGCCCCACTGATACACCCATGCTGAAGCCTGACCTGCTGAAGCGCAGCAGTGAAAGCCTCACGATCAGCACAATCGACCGCCACGTGTTGAATCCGCGCGCCTTGCTGTTCCATCGCCTGCAGCGCTTGCCCGACCTCATCCTTGACCGTCGCCGAACGGGACATCAGGACTAAGGTAACAGCTTTTACCTTCGCAGCCAGATGACTGGCCAGCGCCAGCCCCATGCCGCCCAGACCACCGGTAACCACGTAGGTCCCGCCCTCCTTGAAGTGCAGTGAAGGTTGCGAGACTTGCAGCGCTCGCAGGCAAGGTTCATGCAACGTCTGTTTGCGCAAGGCCAGAGTCGGCGCAAGCGGAGAAGCCTGATCGGGATCGATGTGCTGGAGTACCTGAAGCAGTAGCATCTCATTCTCGGCCGCGTTGGCCAGCGGCAGATCAAAATGACGGCAGCGTATCTGCGGCAGCTCCCAAGTAAGTGTACGAACCACACCAGACAAGGTTGCTACACAGCTGTTGACCGGCTCATCGTCATCCACCTGGCAGGCACCTTCGGTCACCACTGACAGAACAGTGGTGTTTATCGCATGAGGAATGTATGCCTGTACCAACACCATAAGATCGGAAAACAGCGTAATGGCGGCGTGCTCGCCTTCCGCAAGCTGCGTCTTACCGGCCATGTAAATGATCTGGCTCGGCAAGGCATCTTGCGTCGCCAGTGTATTAAACAGCTGTCCATATGCCTGTGCGTCGCCGCGAGCAATTGTCGCGATCGTAGCGCCAGAATCACCTGCATCGCCTATGCAGACACTGTCCGGCGGTAGCGCAGCGAGAATGCTGTTATCGGCTGCAACGCCACGCGTGACAACCAGCCAGGGCCCTTGTAACGGCGAGTCGCCCCTGGGAGGCAATGCCGGCCGCCATGCTGGTACCTGACACCAGTCCAAGGGCTCGGTGCGCTGCGCGTCCGGTGCCACTCGCTCATCGCGCAAAGTAAAGCCGATCACCTCGGCCAGCAGAGCACCGATTCCGCCGTCGTTATCGACTTCGAACAGTTGCACATCATAGACATTGCTGCGAACTCGCCGTGCATGGCTGTAAAGCCGGGAGCGCAGTGGTGCATGAATAGTCAGGCGCTGATAATGGAACGGTAATCTGCGGGTGCTGTTTTCCATGATCGAGAGAAAACCAGTCGCCATGTCGAGCAACGCCGGATGCAGCGCAAAGCGCTCAAGGTCAGCGGCAAACACCTGATCCAGTTCCAGAAGCGCCAGCCCCTCATCCTGGCCGAGCCAGATCGAACGAAAGCACTTCCAGCGAGGCCCGAACAAGCCGAGACGCGTGTTCAATGCCGCATGTTCGACTTCATCGGCAAGACAGTCAGTATGGTCGGACTGAAGCTGCATCAGCCCTTTTAGTACGAGGCGCTCCCGGTTGTGGCGTTTTATGAAACCTAGCGCGTGCAGCATTCTGTGCTGCTGCGGAGCGTTACCATCGTCCGATACCGACTCGAGGAAAAACTCAGTGCTCTCGGTGTGATCCTTGAATGTAATCAGCACGCTTTGCGAGGCCTGCTCATCTTCCAGAACCAGAGGGGTCGGGAAGTAAACGTCACTCAGTTCGATCAACTCGATGCCTTCCATACGCGCGTAGGCATTGCGTACCAGCTCGACACATCCGGTGCCTGAAAGCACTGGCTTTCCTTCGAAAACGCGATGTTCGTCCACCAGCCAGAGTTGTGGCGACAGGCTCAATCGGAACTGCCGACGGTTACCCTGCACGCGCTGCCAATGCAGGAACAACGGTTGCTTGTGCTGCGCGGAAGAAACCGTCCCGGCAGCCTCGATCCAGTGGCTGTCCCGCGCAAACGGATAAGTCGGCAGCGGCACGCGTGCGCCGTCTGTACACCCTGCGGCCTGCGCCCAACCGAAACTTGCTCCCTGCCTCCACAATGACGCGATGCCTTCCGCCAACGCCGCCTCGTCCGACCGGCTGTCCCGTGCATGCCGAGTGCAACCAAGCACGCACAAGGGCTCAGCATAGGATTTCAGTGCACTCTGAAGAGCACGGCCCGGGCCGACTTCGAGAAAAATCGGGTCTTCCAGTTCGTCGGCAAGCAGCGCGATACCGTCAGAAAAGCGCACGGTATCGAGCAGATGAGACGCCCAATAATCACTTTGGCTGCTCGAATCGATCGAGAACCAGCCACCGTTGTGGTTGGACACGAGCGCGATAGTCGGAGACTGAACAGAGAACCCGCTGACAACTGCCTTCAACGCGTGCGCAGCAGGAGCCATCATGCGGGAATGAAAAGCGTGCGAGGTATCCAGTACACGCCCCACGAGCCCTTCCTCGGCCAGTTGTCGCTCGACCCGCGCAATGGCCTCAAAATCACCGGCAAGAACACATTGCAGCGGCCCATTGACGGCCGCCAGCTCCACGCCGTGCCCCAGAAAGCGCGCGCAATCTGCTTCAGAGAGGCCAACGGCAAGCATCGCACCCGGAGCTTGACGTTGCATCAGGCGGCCCCGCTCGACAACCAGCTTCAAGCTGTCTTCCAGACTGTAGACACCCGCAAAACAGGCTGCCACCAGTTCACCAAGGCTATGGCCTATCAGCGCCTGCGGGTGGATACCGCGGCTTTGCAACAACAGGGCGCACGCGTACTCGACCACAAAAAGTGCCGGTTGCGCGATTTCCGTACGGCTCAGACTGTTGGCTGTATCGCCACCCGCTGGCGGGTATAGACTGGCCAGAATGTCGACGCCATAACGCTTCAATATGACCGTGCAGCGGTCAACTGTCTGTCGAAATACCGCCTCACTGCCGTAGAGGCCCTTGAACATTCCCTCATACTGGCTACCCTGCCCGGAGAACATGAACACGATCGGACGGTCCTGTCTGCGCTCCATGAGCGCTGTGGACGAAGGTGTCTGCAGCGCGTGCAAGGCTCCGGCAATGCTCTGGCTGACAACGCTGTCCCTGAAGGCAAATCGTGTGCGGCCCTCTCCCAGCGTGAAGGCGATATCGCGTATATCGGCCACCGGGTTCTGCAGACAGGTGATCAGTTGCCGACGCTGATGGTCCAGCGCTGTAGCGGTACGTGCGGAGAACGGCAGTATGTACCAGCAATCGCTATCGTCATGCGGGCGCACTGACGGCTGCGGAGGCTCCTCGACAATGACATGAGCATTGGTCCCGCCGATGCCGAAGGAGCTGACGCCTGCCCGACGTGGCGAGGCCGTAGCCGGCCAGGGTCGGGACGTCGTGTTGACATAAAAAGGGCTGTCGTTGAAATCAATTTCGGGATTGGCTCGCGTGAAGTTAAGGCTTGCAGGCAGGACGTCGTGCTGCACGGCAAGTATGGCCTTGACCAGCCCGGCGACGCCTGAAGCCGCATCAAGATGACCGATGTTGCTCTTCAACGAACCGAGGGCACAAAAGCCCGGCGTGAAATTTGGCAAAGCGCTGGTATAGGCCTGCGTCAACGCACGGACTTCTACCGGGTCACCCAGGCGAGTGCCGGTGCCATGCGCCTCGATATAACCAATGGAGTCTGCACTGATATTCGCTGCATCGAGCGCGGCGCTCACCACCTGGGCCTGCCCGTGAACACTGGGCGCGGTATAACTGACTTTGCTGGAGCCATCGTTATTGACCGCCCCGCCCTTGATCAAGGCATGAATATGGTCGCGATCTTCGATTGCCCTGTCAGCCAGTTTGAGGACCAGCACTGCACAACCACTGCCACCTGTGGTGCCGCTGGCCTGCGCATCGAAAGGCCTGCAATGGCCATCGGCGGAAATGATGCTGCCCGGTGCCGCCTGGTAACCGTAGTATTGAGCTTCGACGGAAGCACCGCCGACGATCACCATATCCGACTCGCCCCGCAGCAAGCTTTCGCAAGCCATCTGGACCGCTACCAGTGAGGAGGAGCAAGCCGTCTCGACGGTAATCGCAGGTCCGGCGAGATTGAGTTTGTAAGCCACACGCGACGCCATGAAATCGCGGCCGTTACCCAATAGCCACTGGATGTTCTCCAGTTGCAGCTCCTGGCGCCTCGGGTAAACGTGATCAAGCAAGTAATGGCTGGTGCTCGCGCTTGCAAATACGCCTACGCGCAAATCGTTCAGAGAACCGCCATAACCGGCGGCTTCCATAGCGGTCCATGCGCATTGAAGAAAGATGCGCTGCTGAGGATCCATCAACTGGGCTTCACGAGGTGAGAAGCCGAAGAACTCGGCATCGAACTTGTCGACATCCTCGAGACGATTGCCACACTTGACGAAATCGGCACGCTCCAGCAGATCAGGGCTTACGCCATGCGCGAGCATGACCTCGTCACTGAAATAAAGGGTCGACTCCACCCCCTCGGTGAGGTTCTGCCAGAACTCGCTCAGGTCAGCGGCGCCCGGAAAGCGCCCGGCCATGCCGACGACCGCCAGCGTACGATTTCCGGGATCAATGGCAGGTGATGCCTCGCTGGCTTGGCGAACCTCCGGCAGCGGCCCATGCAAGCGTTCCAGGTGAGCGACCAGACCACGCAGCGTCGGGTATTCGAAAAGGTCTGTCATGGCCACGGGCGCCTGCAAAAGCTCGCTCAAACGTTTTTGCGTCTCGACAATGCGTAACGAGTGGCCACCGAGATCGAAAAAATTGTCGTCCGAATCGATTTCCTGACAATCGAGTACTTCCTGCCAGATCTTTCTGACCTTGTTGTGCAGGCGTTTTCCAGCGGGCCTGACGACCGCAGGAGAGGTCGGCATCTTACCGACCGCAGTGCCTTCCTGCGCGCGCTGATCAACGAGGTTTTCGAGTGCCTTGCGATCGACCTTGCCAGTACGGCTAAGCGGTAGTTCGGGCAAGCAGATCAGACGCTCCGGCACCATATGTGTCGGCAGCACTTTCGCCAGCTCTGCACGCACCTGTGCAATGCTCGGCTTGCCGACGTAATACCCCACCAGGATCTTGTGCTCGTGGTCATCCTGTTTAACGACCACGACCGCCTGCTCAAGCCCGACTATCGCGTTCAAGCGCGCTTCGACGTCGCCCAGTTCAATGCGGAAACCGCGAACCTTCACCTGATTATCGATACGCCCGACATAGCTCAGGCTTCCATCGAATTGACGAACCACAAAGTCGCCAGTGCGGTACAGCCGCGCCTCGGGTGAAACACCATATGGGTCTGGAAGAAACGCTTGCGCAGTGCGCTCATCCAGATTCAGATAACCCTGTGCCACCCCGTTCCCGCCAATGTAAAGCTCGCCGGGTACACCGCAGGGCAGAGGGTTCAGGTACGGGTCCAGAACATACATTCTGACGTTGTCCAGAGGCCGCAATACCAAGGCGCCTCGTTCATCCCAGTAATCCTGGGCAGATGCATACACCGTCGTTTCGGTCGGACCGTAACCATTGAGGAAACGTCTGCCGGTTGCCCAGGTCTGGGCGACGTTCGCCGGACAGGCCTCACCGGCGCTGATAATGACTTTCAGCTCGGCAAGCTCGGCATGGGGGAGCAAGCGCAGGGCCGTCGGCGTGATCTGCAGATGAGTAATACGTTGCTCGCGCAGAAGCGTCACCAGATCCGGCCCCGGAAGCAGCTGTTCAGAGGCGGCAAATACCAGCGTAGCGCCGCTGATCAGTACCGGAAACACCTCGCCACAGACCCCGTCGAAGACAGGCGAAAAATACTGCAGTTGTCGCGACTGAGCATTCAGTTCCAGCGCTCGCGCAAATGCATTCGCGGTGTTATCGATATTGCGCTGCGAAACCATCACCCCCTTGGGCTGCCCGGTCGAGCCAGAGGTGTAAAGAATATAGGCCAGATCCTGAGGCTCACGCTGGCAGGCCGGAGCAGACCATTCGCCCTCGGCACCTTCGAAGTCGTCGACCAGCAACGTCTCCAGCCCCAAAGCCGCAAGCTCGTGTGCCAAGCCTTGATGACCCACCACGCGGCGCAATGCTGCGTCTTTGATCATGTAGCCCAGCGCACCTTCCATCGAATCCTGCGGATTCAAGGGGACAAAGGCACAGCGCGCCTTCAGGATGCCAAGCATGCCTGCCACCAGATAGGGATGCCGTCCAGTGAACAGGCCGATGTGCTCACCCGCTTGCACACCCTTCTTTATCAGCGCGTGCGCGATGCCGTTGGCTAACCGGTCCAGTTCCGCGTATGTCCAGCAGCGTTGTTGCAACTGAAGGGCCATAGCCTGCGGAGTCTGACGTACACGCTGTTCAAAACGGCTGACGATATCGCCGTCGCCGAAGTCGCGTGACGTGTCGTTGAACTGGCTGATCAGCCTCTGATGTTCGGTTGCAGGAAGCATCTTCACCTGAGCAACGGTCTGCTCGGCATTGGCCAGCATATTTTCCAGCAGGCACTGGAAGTGCTCTGCCATGCCCGAAATGACGGAGCGCTCGAACAGTGACGTCCGATATTTGAATACCCCACTCACCCCTTCGCCTTTAACAGCACGCAACTCCAGCATCAGGTCCAGCTTCACCTCAGTGGAGGCAAGAGAAATTTCTTCCGATTGCACATACGGCAAGGTAAGCGGTACGGCCGTCGTGCTCTGCACCACAAGACCCACTTGGAAAAAAGGATGCTTGCCGGGCAGCCGCTGCGGGTTGAGCACTTGCGCCAGGTAATCGATCGGCACCGAATGATTTGCCTCGGCGGCAAGCAGGGCCTGGCGACTCTGCTCGATAACCTGCGCCACACGCAGAGGGCCTCGCAAACGCAGCCGTAACGGAAGCAGGTTAACGAAGAACCCGATCAGGTTCGCACTTTCATCATGGTCCCTTCCCGAGAATGGCATGCCGATCAAAATGTCGTCCTGCCCGGTGTAGCGATGCAATAGCAGCGCGAACGCGGCGTGCATGACCATGGCCGGCGTGCATTGAAGACGCAGGCAAAGCTGATCGAGCCTTGCCGAGCAATCGCCAGGAAGAGTCAGCGCAACGTAGTCGCCGGCCAGCGGATTTCCTGCTCGCGGGCTGGAACGCACAGGCAGTACCAGAGGCGGCGGCAAGTCCTTAAGCGAAGCCTTCCAGGCGTCTAGCTGAGCCTCGAACGCCCCGCTTTCGAGTTGATTTCGTTGCCAGGCAGCATAGTCCTGATACTGAGCCTCCAGTGCGCTAAGCCTGAGGCACTCACCTTGCGTCAAATGCCGATAAAATGCTGCCAGTTCCTGACGCAGCAAGGCACTCGACCAACCATCGTAGGCAATGTGATGCAAGGTCAGGCACAGCACATATTCATCCGAAGCGGTCTGCAGAAGCACCGCGCGTATCGGCAGTTCCTTGTCCAGCAAGAACGGCGTGTGCACCTCCCGCTCCAGTGTGACCGAGAGCGCTTCGCGAGCGATTTTTTGCTGCCTGAACGGTACGCGCGCGCTGTCAGCGTGACTTGTCACAACCAGCGGCTCTTTCTGCGTAAGGCCCTGAGCGTCCACAAACGTTTCAAGCTCGCAGGTGAAATGCGTGCGCAAGACTTCATGACGCTCAAGTAGCAGATTCAATGCACCTTCCAGCGCAGGAATATCCAGTTGCCCGGTCAGACGGCATATTTCCGGCATGTTGTAAGCGGTGCCCGGCTCACTGTGCTGGGTCAACCACAGACGGCGTTGCGCAAACGAGAGACGTTGGCGCTCGATACCGCTACTGCGTCCGATCGCGGCAGGCCTGGAAGCGACACTGGCACCTTGGGCGATCTGGATCATATTCAGCATGATCTTTTCGGCGACCTGAGCGACGGTGGGCCCTTCGAACAGGTTTGCAATACTTAGGGCCACACCAAAGCGCTTTTTGATGTGCGCAATGACTTGAGTGACCAGCAGAGAATGCCCGCCACTCTCGAAAAAATTGTCGTCAATGCCGATACGCGGCACATTGAGCAGTTGCTGCCAGTCTTCGACAAGCTGTTCTTCCAGACTGTTGCGCGGTGCGGCATAAGCGCGTGAGTCCTGCGCCCAATCGGGCTCAGGCAGGCTCTTGCGATCGATCTTGCCATTTGCGGTCAAAGGCAGTGCTGGCAAGACTACCAACAGGCGCGGCACCATATGGCCTGGCAGACGCTCGCCAAGGTAGGCATTGAGTTGCTGCGCTGTAGCGCGGGTTTGCACATAACCGATCAGTTCGGCCTCGGCACCTGGTGACTGACGGGTGACCACCGCGCATTCACTCACATCAGGATGGTCGGCGAGTACGCTCTCGACTTCACCCAGCTCGATGCGGAAGCCACGAATTTTGACCTGGTTGTCACTGCGGCCCAAAAACTCGATGGTGCCGTCGCGCATGTGCCGACACAAATCACCGGTGCGATAGAACCGCTGTTTGCCGATGCCAGGTAAAAACCGTCCGCTGGCCGAGAACGAACCTGTCAGGAAGCTCTTCTCGTTCAATTCAGGGCGATTCATGTAACCGGACGCCACCGCGCCGCCGCCAATCAACAATTCGCCGGGGACAGTACGCGGTACCAGATTCAGCGTTGCGTCGACCAGGTACAGGGAGGTGTTAGGCAAGGGACCGCCGATAGGCAAGCTGCGTTCAGAGTCATACCACCCTGCATCGGGCTCGAACGTGGCGCTTTCGCAGGTTGCCTCGGTGACTCCGTAAACACTGACAACCCTGGTATGCGGTCCACACAGCGTCTGCATTTTCCGATACTCGTGGACAAACCACACGTCCGCACCGCAGGTGAGTGTATGCAGGGTATCCAGACGCCGTGCGGTCTCTTCCAGGTAACGAATCATCTGCCGCAGGACCGCAGGCACGAACTCGAGCAACGTCACCCGTTCAGCTGTGATCAGCTCATAGAGTCGTTCAGGGTCAGCCAGACTCTGCCGAGGACACATGATTAACCGCGCGCCAACCGCCAGCGCGCGGACGACATCGCTCATGAATACGTCAAACGTGAAATTGGCCATTTGCAAAATGCCAGTAACACCCGGCTCGGTCTGACCGTAAGTCTGCTCCAAGGCCTGGAGCAGGCTTACCCAACTGCCGTGAGAGACACTGACGCCCTTGGGACGACCGGTAGAGCCGGAGGTAAAAATGATGTAGGCGATGTCTTCCGGTTGCGTGTTGCGCCCCTCGAATTCGCTCTCGAGCAGCGTGCCGGTGGTCTGCGGCAAATCATCCTGCAGCAGGCACGGATAGTCCTGCAGTTGCTTCTGAAAGGCGCGCAGCGTCAGGACCAGTCTGGGCTCGATGTCCTTGAGCAGATCCGCATGACGCGCATCGTCGATTGCGAGCGGCACATAAATACCGCCCACCTGATGCACCGCCAGTAACGCGACGATGACCTCTGGGCCATAGCGTTGCACTACCGCGATCCGGTCACCATGACGAACACCGGCAGCATGCAGATGACCCGCCAGTACCCGGGCCTCTGCATCCAGTTGCGCATAGCTGTATCGACGGTCCGCATAAATCAGCGCATCCATCTCGCCCCACTGCGCGGCACTGCATTTGAACCACTGATGGAAAGGTGCAAAAGGCGCTTGCGGCGCTGCCGGCTGATGATTAGCCAAGCACAGCGCCTGCTCCACGGCTTCGTCAGACAACAGCGAAAAATCGTCAATAGCCCCGTCCGGGTTGCGCGACACCTGCTCCATAATGATCAGCAGGCTATCGATCATCCCCTGCACTGCGGTCTCATCCAGCAATGCGGTGTCATACTCGACCGCGCCGCTCATGCCGCGCGCAGTCAGTGACAGGGTCAGACTCAGGTCATATTTGGCGGTGCAGGAGTCGAGCGTATAAACGCGAGTGCGCAGGTTTTCCAGCTCGACCGAAAAATCCTCGTTGGCCATATCGAACAGCACCTGAAACACCGGCGCATGGCTCAAAGAGCGCGGGGGCTGAATGGCCTCGACAATCTGATCGAAAGGCACATGGGCATGCTCGAATGTATCGAGCACCGAGGCGCGAACTCTTTTGAGCAACTCGACGAAAGAAGGAGAACCCGATGCATCGATCCGGTTTGGCAGCGTATTGACGAAGAAACCGATCACGCCTTCCAGATCAGCGGATTGCCGATTCGACATCGGCGATCCGATGACCAGATCCGCCTCTTGCGTATAGCGATACAGCAGCACGGAAAAAGCCGCAAGCCCTACCATATAGGGCGTGACGCGACAGTCCTTGGCCAGTTTTTTCAGCGCGTCCGAGACGGCTGCAGGCACTTGAAAATGACAACGCTGCCCCGCGTAACGCTGAACGGCAGGACGCTTGTCATCCAGCGGTAGTGGCAATACCGGAGGCGCACCGGCCAATCGCTGCTGCCAGTGAGCAATATCGGGATCTCGCTCAGCGCTCGATGGGCTCAGACTTAAATAGTCGCCAAAGTCGAAGTTCAACGGCTCGACGTTCACCTCGCTGCCCTGCACCAGCGCCGAATAGGCTGAGGCCACTTCAGAGAGGAAGATCTGCATCGACCAACCGTCGAAAATGATGTGATGAACATTGATCAACAGAACATGCTCGTCGGTCGCACAGTGCAGCAACGTCGCGCGCAGAAGCGCTTCATGCTCAAGATCGAAAACATAACGGGCTTCGCTTTGCTCGAACGCTTTCAGCGCAGCTTCGCTGTCCGGCTCGGCTCGCAGGTCAACTTTGCGAGTCAACAGTTGCTCGTTGACAAGGCGAATGACCGGTTGCCCATCGATACAGGGAAAACGATAGCGCAGTGCAGTCTGGCGCTGATAGACACTGTCCACCGCCCGCTCAAGGGCTGCGCAATCCAGCGCCCCGTCAATGCGCAGCGCGAAAGGCACATTGTATGTGGCGCTCGCATCTTCCATCTGGTGCATGAACCAGAGGCTTTTTTGCGCAGGCGATAAATTCAGAAACCCCCGGGCTGCCGGGGTCGGACTCCTGACAGCGGATCCGGTGGTTGAAGTGACCGTTTTTTTTTGGGACATGACCATCTCCACCTCGACAGCGAACGATGTCGCTGCGAGGACGGGTTAAATTGGGGGGCTGAGAGGCGAGAAAGCGCGCGGGGGTATTTTTACTACCCACCACGCGCCGGTAAGCGGTCAGGCGGTCAACGGCTCGGTCGAGCGCTCGATAGCACCTGCAAGCGTCTCGACGCTGGGATACTCAAAGAGCAGATTCAGCGACAGACGACTGCCGAATTGCTTGCTCAGCCGCGACATGATCCGCATGCCGGCCAGCGAATGCCCGCCGATGGAGAAGAAGTCTTCGTTTCTACCCACTTCCGGCACATTGAGGATTTGCGCCCAGACCTCGGCAATGGATTTTTCCAGAGCCGTCGACGGTCGCTCGCTGGTGACTCTTGCACGGCCGTTTTGAGTCGCCAGTTCAAGCAATGCACGCTTGTCGACTTTGCCGCTCGCATTGACCGGCAGTTGCTCGATCACATGCACTTCGGAAGGCACCATGTAGTCGGGGAGGCGATCCCTTAGCGCTACACGAATCTGTTGTTCATCCAGTGCAATGGTCCCGTCCAGACTGACAAAGGCAACGAGTTGCTTATCAAGATTCAGTGTGCGCAGAATCAGCGAGCACGCCGTGACACCAGGCAATTGACGTATCGCCTGCTCAACCTCACCAGGCTCTATGCGCAAGCCACGGATCTTGATCTGGCTGTCACTGCGCCCCAGAAACTCGATACCGCGGCTCTGGGTCCAGCGCGCCAGGTCACCGGTGCGGAAGAGAGTTTTGCCGGGGAACCTCTTCAGTGTCACAAAACGCTCCTGGCTCAGTTCCGGACGCTTGAGGTAGGCGCCGGTGATACCTGTGCCGCCGATAAATAACTCTCCTGGAACACCTGGCTCGGCAAGCTGCCCGAAAACATCCACGATGTAGGCATCGGCCTGTGCAATTGGCCATCCGATCAGAGGCTTGTCAGTCACTTGTTCGACTTTGTCCATGCTGTAGGCAGTGGTAAACACCGTACCTTCAGTAGGGCCGTACCCGATGGTGAGCGTCCCGGTGGACTGTGCCAGAAAACTGCGCATGCTTTGCGGTGAAACAACGTCACCGCCGGTCACTACATGTCTGACGCCAGCCATCGCATGAGGATACTGATCGACCATTTCCTGGAACAATGCGGACGTCAGCCAGAGTACGCTGACCTGCTGGCTTTCCAGTGTGTGTGCCAGGTCATCCAGCCCGCCGGCTTCTCCAGGCTGAACCACCAACTGCGCGCCGTTCAGCAAGGCACCCCAAATTTCAAAGGTCGATGCATCGAAGGCGAGGGGCGCGAAAAACAGGAAGCGGTCGTCACCATTGATATCGATATAGTCCGTCCCCTTGACCAGACTCACGACCGCGCGGTGGGTACTGGCAGTGGCTTTCGGAGTGCCTGTGGAACCCGATGTGAACATGTAATAGCAGTGAGCATCGGCGCTGACGACAGGCTTGACCAGTGGCGACACGCGCAGGTCATCCTGCTCAGTCAACAATTGCCCGATCAACAGCGTTGAGGTTGCATCACGTAGAGGCGGAGCACTCTCATCGATCAGTGCCCACTTGACGTCCGCCTCTTCCAGCAGCCAGTCACGACGCTCGGCAGGCGACGCACAGTCGATCGAGAGGTAGCACGCACCGGCTTTGAGTACGCCCAAGAGCGCTGCAACCTGCCACTCGGAGCGCATCATGCAGATACCGACGACATCACCGGGCTGCACATCCTTGCGAAGCAATATGTCGGCAATTTTGTCGGCGGACTCATCAAGCTGAGCGTACGTCAGCACTGCCTCCCCGCACCGCACAGCGATGGCTTCGGGCTGTGTGGCCGCAAATGCCTCGACGATGGCGTGCAGGGACGTTTCAGGGTAGGTCGAAGCAAGCCCCTCACACTGTGCCTGAATGGCAGCCTGGTGCTGGGCCGACAGGCTTTGTGCCAACGTCTCGTCAAGTGACTCACCGGCCTTTTCCAGCAGCTGGACATAATGCCCGGCCATTGATGTCGCTGTTTCCTGAGTGAACAGGTCAGCGGCATAGCCGAGTGACAACGAAGCCTTTGTGCCGGAACGGTCCAGGACGAATTCGATGGGCGGATGCAGACTGCCCGAAGCACTTCCCTGCTCTGCACGCGCGGACAGGCCGTTGCAGAATACCGACTGTATTAATGACTGTGGCGCTCTTCCCGATGCCGCAACACTGTCATCGAGCGCTTTTTCCAGGCTCTGTGCGGAAGATGCGTGCCACTGACGAGCCTGCTCGCAGTGCTGTTGTGTGCGCAGGAAGACATCGGCAAATGTATCGTGCGCAGTGAGCGTCAGCTTGAGTGGCAACGGTGTGGCAAGACGCTGTCCATCGGCAGCGGTACCCAGACCAGCCACGACGGTTTGATGCCCGCCATAACGTGCCATGACAATGGCATAGATAGAAAAAAGCGCTACTTCAGGTTCAATGCGGCGCTGTTCACACGCTTGAAACAGGCGTGCAAGGCTTTCATCCGACAATGGGATTTCATGACGCACAAGTGGCCCGCTGACAACGCGATTAAGCGCATGGTCAGCCAGAAGACCCGAGGCTTCGAGGTCGAGAGATTGTTTCCAGAACTCTACGCCAGGACTGACAGAAGTACCGCCTGCGGCAAGGACAGCAGACTTGCGTACATTGGCGAGGCTTTCTGCCGGTTGCTCGAGCCAGGCGCTTGCCAGGTGGAGGAAATCATCCATAAGCGCTACGACATCTGCCTCTTTGGCGACAGCGGTGGAGTACTCAAGCATGAAACGACCGCCAGCGGCCGGGTTAACCTCGTCATCGAAAACGCAAATGACATTGAGGTCGAATTTCGCAGAACCGTTTGCCAAGCCCTCCACCACCTCGACATCAATGTCCGCAAAGTCCAGGGTGCGGGACATCGAGTTATGAAAACTGAAAGCAACCTGAATGTAAGGTAACTGCTGAGTTAAACGCTCCGGGCTCAGATCGGCAACCATGGTGGAAAACGGCACATGCGACTGTAAACAGGCCGTGCGGATTTCTTCTTTCACGGCTGCCAGCAGAGGTGCCCAGGGCGTGTTCGCGTCAATGTCGATGCGCAGCGGCAACATGTTGACCAGCATACCGATGGTGTTTTCGATACCCGGCAGGTCGCGGTTGGCGACGGCGGTACCGATCAGTTGTTGCGTCTGACCCGAACGCGCCGCTACTACACAGGCAAACAGTGAAAACATAGTCTCGAACAGGGTGGATTTATTCTTCGAGCCATACGCCTGAAGTGCGCTGATCAACCCACCGGGCAACGGTACCGACACGGAACTGCCGACAAAATCCAACGCCGCTTGCCCACCCTTCGGTGCAGGAAACGGCGAATGCGTGTAGGCAGGCCAGGTTTCAAGACGACCGTACCAGAAGTCTCGGCCTTGACGACCTTGAGCCGAATCCAGCCAGTCGCGCTCCCATTGGCAGTAATCGATAAACTGGATCACCGGCTCAAGGGGCGCTTGATTAACACGGCCCTTTTGTTCGTTGTAAAAATGATTGAGCTCTTTGAGAAACAGCCGAAATGACCAGCCGTCATGAATGAGGTGGTGTTCGATGTGCAGCAATGAGTGGAATTGGTCACTGAATTTGAACAGCACCCATCGAATCAGCGGAAGTTTCGCCACTTGGATTTTCTGGGCTATTTCAGCTTTTATAATAGAATTCATGTAGGTCTGCCGTACCGCTTCACTGCTGGCAGACAGGTCAACGATCGGGATGTTCACGGGCCAGGCGTCCTGAATAGTTTGCCGTGGCTCCCCGTCAACCTCATCGAAAACAGTGGAGAGTGACTGATGACGCTCAACCACCATACTCAGCGCCAGTTCAAGCGCGTTGATATCAAGGTCGCCGCGAATATTCAGCATGGCCTGAAAATTATAAGCGATACTTTCTGGTACTAACGTCTCAAGAAACCAGGCCTGTTCCTGAGACATGGAGAGTGGCCCTTCCGTACCGGTTATATGCTGTACGCCGGCCCGCTTAGCGAGATCTTGAGAGCGTGACGGTGCGGTATTATTTTTCTCAAAACTGTTCATGACGGCCTCAGGTAACATATTAATCAGGTGACATCAACCTCGTAAAAAAACCGATGCAAGAGATTTTGTTAACGACGATTGACTTCTTTCAAAAAAAACACATACACCCTGTAACCGTCTACCTGTGAAAAATAACAGCTTACGCAGCCCCCCCCAACCTTCCTAGTCTATATAACGCCCTAATAACAACGCATTGCAGAGCACAACCTGTCGAGGTAAACGATGCAAACCGTCCAAAGATTTCACTGTAACGATGCACTCAAATTTGAACTCATGCGTCTTTACAAAAAGAATAACTGGCGATGGCTACTGGGTTGGTCGGGGGATATTATTGTCATTGCTTCCGCTGTCGCACTCACCCAATGGTCGTTGTATGCTTATCCCCTCAGCGTGCTAATTATCGGTTCAAGGCAACGCGCACTCGCCTCCCTTGTTCATGAAGCAGCCCATTTAACCCTGACTCAAAGCCGTTCCCTAAGTTATGCCATTGGCCACTATCTAACCGGCTTACCCATCTTTCAGGATTACGAAGCTTATCGACATTCGCACGTGCACCTGCATCACCATCATCTCGGTGACGCCGACAAAGACCCGGACTACCGTTACTATATCGATTCTGGACTGCAGGCGACCGTAGATCGGTTTGACTTCATGTTTAACCATCTGCTTAAAACCGTGCTGCTCCTGAATATATTCAGCTACCTGCGTTACCTTGTCATTCATCGGTTGGGCGCACTGTTCAAGTCCCCTCGCAAAGCGCTGACCCTCATCGCAGTACACGCTGTTTTATTCTCGTTGTTCTACGCCACCACAGGCCTGTACGGTTACCTGATGTTCTGGCTCGTTCCTTACCTCACGGCTTTTCAGGTCATCGGTTGGCTGTCAGAGGTTTCTGAACATTTTGGATTGTTCGGCAAGGAACGGGAGGCCTTGCGTATCACCCGCAACCGTTTCCCCTCCTGGTGGGAGAGGCTGTTTATCGGCATGCATGGAGACAACCTGCATCTCACTCATCACTTGTTTGCAGGCATCCCCTACTGGAATCTGTACAAGGCGCACTGCATTCTTCTGCAGGACCCGAGCTATGCTGCAGTCAATCAGGTCAAGGGTGGCATCATCTCGGGTCGTCGCGACAGGCAATCGGTCATACGCCAGATACTGAACATTTATCGCCTGCAAAACAAACGTCATTCTCAGCACAACACTGCGCATCAGGCGCGGTACGAGCAGTCGACGCGCGAAGGTACGCAGGCAACAACAGGCGATAACCGGTAGCCGTCGCGTTCCACTGCAGGTTGTCCATAAGTATTCCGATCGAACCCGCGCTGTATCGGAATCGCGCACAAAGAGCCGAGGCTCACTCAACGCTTTAATGGCCTTTGCGACCTGCCACTCAGGGCGGTCGTCAAGGCTAGCACCGTCCCTTACAAAATGCCCATCTTGGTCAGTTGTATGCAAGCCTGAAGTTTGGTTCGGACACCCAACTTCGAGATCACATTGGAAATGTGAAAATCCACGGTTCTTTTGGATATATTTAGAATGACGGCAATTTCATTACAGGTCTTGCCTATTGCCGTCCAGATGTACACTTCCTTTTCACGGTCCGTGATAGTGAAGTTTTCGTCCGATTCATTCAAGCCCATGACCAGGCCCGTCAACTTATGATGAAACTCACGAACCAGCGACTTCACCTCCGTCGCAAGACTGTACTCGCCTTGCGCATTCCCTGTTCCGGCTTCTTTATTTGCAAACCGAAGTAAACTGAATGCCTTCTCTTCGCCGAGGTAGAACGCCGTCATCCCGTCAGAGGTGGTACCGGCGTCGATCATTTCGCCACGGTCATTTGATGATACAGGCCTGTTCAGTAACCCGGTAAATAGTGGCTGAGAGCAAGCAACGCCCCGAACCGTATCCGCTACGTCCTGCCGCTCCGCACAATGACTGTTCTTTTCCCCTGCCTCCGGACCGCTGACCAGAACAAAGCCATGTTGCTGTAAGGCTGGCGTGTGATGATAAAAAAAATAGGCATAGTGATGAACACCCCGCTCACTTGCACTCTGTTCGAACTCCCATTCCAGCTTTTGTCTGCCGGTGCTTTTTTCATGGCCAAACATATCGCTGCGCAATGAAAGTGCCATCATCCTACTCCATGAACCATTTGAAATGGCTACTTCTCAAGTGAGAAGCCCATGCAATTCATGATAACTACGCCCCACCCTTCACGCAACTTAAGTAACTCTCAGACTTTGAATACCGGCACTTTGCCTGCACACTGATACTCACTGTGCGCGATTATAGTATTTCTTACGACATCTTATTAAGCCGCACACTAACAGCTCCACCCCACAGAACAATACCTTGATAGTTCTGATAGGCGTCTCATAAAAACTTTAACTCTAACACCCTAAAAACTCTATTCTTCGCCCCTTCTCTCATCCCGCTGTCCCCCTTTTACAGGGCAAGGCAACCTTGACCTGACACAAGCCGATCAATAAAAGCAGCCGCGCGTTGCGAAACGTTCGGCACAGAGCGAAGACACTTCACCAAGAAGAGGCTGGATAACCTCATGTGTGTCTTAATGTGAAAATAGCGAATTGCCCACCTTCCCCGCCATCTTCTCCGGCTTGATCAAAAACCGCGCCAGCGCGGGCAGCAGCCACAGTGCGCCGAACATGTTCCACAGCAGCATGAAGGTCAGCATCAGGCCCATGTCGGCCTGAAACTTGATTGCCGAGAAGATCCAGGTGCACACGCCAATGGCCAGGCACAGACCAGTAAACAGCACGGCCTTGCCGGTGGACTTAAGGGTTTCATAGTAGGCCTCCTGCAACGGCAGGCCGGCGCGCAGGAAGCTTTCCAGACGGCTGTAGATGTAGATGCCGTAATCGACGCCGATGCCCACTCCCAGCGCCACAACCGGCAGAGTCGCGACCTTGACGCCGATGCCCATGAACGCCATCAGGGCGTTGCCCAGCACTGAGGTCAGCACCAGTGGCAGGACGATGCACAGCGTGGCGGCCCATGAGCGGAAGGTGATCATGCACATGGCTGCCACGCAGAGGTAGACCAGCACCAGAATGACCAGCTCGGACTGCTTGATGACCTCGTTGGTCGCGGCCTCGATCCCGGCATTGCCGGCGGCCAGCAGGAACTGCAGGTCCGGCGTGTCGTTCTCCTTGGCGAAATCCTGCACGGCATGTACGGCACGGTCCAGGGTTTCGGCTTTATGGTCGTTGAGGAATACCAGCAGGGGCGCCAGCGAACAGGTGTTGTTGTACAGACCGTCGGCGCGGGCAATGGAGTTGTTCAGCACATCCTTGTTACGCGACAGGCTCTCCCATTTCAAGTTGCCCTCGTTCATGCCCTTGATCATCTGTCTCGACACCGTCACCAGCGAAATGGCCGACTGCACGCCCTGGGTGTTTTCCATCTTCCAGGCCAGCTCGTTGATCGCTGACATTGTCGGATAGGCCGAGCAACCTTCTGGTGGCGTCTTGACCATCACCACCAGCACGTCCGAACTGGTGGAGTAATGACTGATAATGAACGCGTTGTCCTTGTTGTAACGTGAATCGGGACGCAGCTCCGGCGCGCCCTGGTCCAGGTCGCCGATCTTCAGGTTCTGGCTGTACCAGAGCCCGCCACCGAAGGCCAGCAGCGCCAGCACAATGGAGACCGGCGCAACCTTTGAGCTGGCAAAGTTGGACAGCAAGCGCCAGAACGGATGCTCGGACACCGCATCCTGCTTGCTGCGATTGATCGCCCGCTTGCTGATGCCCACGTAGGAAATCGCCACCGGCAGCAGGATCAGGTTGGTGAACACGATCACTGCCACACCAATGGAAGCGCCGATGGCCAGCTCGCGAATCACCCCGATGTCGATAATCAGCAGCGTGATAAAGCCGACCGCATCGGCCAGAATCGCGATCATGCCCGGCAGAAACAGCTGACGAAACGTCCGCCTTGCAGCGGTCAGGGCGTTGTCGGCCTCGCTGGATTGCAAGGCGATACCGTTGATTTTCTGCACACCATGGGAAATGCCGATGGCAAAGATCAGGAACGGCACCAGCATCGAGTACGGGTCAATACCGAACCCCACGACGTGCATCAGCCCAAGTTGCCAGATCACCGCAATCAAGGTGGTGATCAGCACGGCGATGGTGCTGCGAAGACAGCGGGTGAACCAGATCAACAGCACCAGCGTGATCAGAAAGGCGATGCCAAAGAACATTACCACCATGAACAGGCCGTCAATGAGGTCGCCGACTTTCTTGGCGAAGCCGACGATGTGAATCCTGATGTTCGGGTTTTGCGCCTGATACTTGTCGCGGATCTTCTCTTCAAGCTGGTGCGAGAACTGCTGATAGTCCAGCGCCAGCAACTTGCCCTGGTCTGCCGGATCCGGGTAGGACTCCTGCAACGGCACATCAATGATGCTGGATTTGAAATCGTTGGCCACCAACCGCCCGACCTGTCCGGACTTGAGTATGTTGTTGCGCAACAGATCCAGACTCTCATCCGAACCGTTGTAACTCTGCGGAATCACTTCGCTTCCGGCAAAGCCCTCCTCCGTCACTTCGGTCCAGCGTACGCTCGGGCTCCACAGCGATTTCAGGCCAGAACGGTCAACGCCAGGAATGTAGAACACCTCGTCGCTGATCTGACGCAGCGTCTCCATGTAAGGTTTGGAAAAGATGTCACCCTCCTTGGCCTCTACCGAGATACGAACGGTGTTACCCAGATTCGCCAGATCGTTGCGGTGTTCCATCATGTTCTGGATGAACGGATGGGACAGCGGAATCATCTTCTCGAAACTGGTGGAAGGCCGCACCTGCGTGGCCTGCCAGAACAGAAAGAGGCTGGCCAGCAGGCACAGGATGATGACTGCCGGGCGATGGTTGAAAATCAGGCGTTCGAGGAAGGTTGCCTTGTCATCCGGATCTTGCGCGTGCTGGTGCGTGTTCATGCCTGAATATCCCCGCCCTGAAAGGTCTTATTGTTGGGTGGTATCGGCGCCCGTCGGCGAGGTGAGGCGAACGCCGCCCTGCCCGACCAGAATCAGATTGCCTTGAGAATTGCCAGTGACCCCGGCCAGCGAGATGCGATCAGGTCGATTGAAGACCGCGAATGTTTCACCGTCGTCGGTGCTGCGCATGACACTGCCGCCATTGCCGACCAGCACCAGCGAGCCATCGGCCAGCAGCGTGGCACTTGCCAGCCCGAACTCGATCGGCCCGCGCGCACCCTTCAGTTCGACGGGCTGCCAGCTGTCACCAAAATTGCTGGAGCGAAACAGATTGCCGCGCAGACCATAGGCCAGCAGCGTGGACGGCTGTGCCGTGCCGATCACACCGAATAACGAGCCTTGATACGGGCCGTCGATTTTCTCCCAGGTCTGCCCCTCGTCGCGGGAGCGAAACATGCTGCCCGCTTCGCCGACGATGAACAGGCCGGCGTCCTTGACCTGAGTGATGCCGTTCAAGTGGTACTGGTCTTCGTTGTCCAGCCGGTCGCTGACATCTTCCCAGTGCTGCCCGCCATCGGCCGTGCTCAGCAGCAGGCCGTAGGCACCGATGGCCAAACCGTTGTCGAGATCCTTGAACCAGACATCCAGCAGCGGAGCCTCGCGCTTCAAGTCCTCGAACTGCTTGCTCCAGCTCTTGCCGCCATCGCTGCTGGCCAGTACCTGCGCGTCGTGACCGACCGCCCAACCGTGCTGTTCATCCACAAAAAACACGGCCGTCAACAACTGCCGGGTAGGCACACGAGCCTGACTCCAGGTCTTGCCCTGATCATCGGAAAGCAGAATATGCCCATGGTCACCCACCGCGACCAGCCGCGCACCCGCATGGGCGACGTCCAGCAACAACGTGCGAGAGGCTTTGGTCGACTCGATGGCATAAACAGGAGCGTCTGCAGCAACGGCAGTGGCTAGCGCCTCGGAACCGGCCATGGCTGGCAGCGCAAACAGGGATGACGCAACGACAGCCAGGGACATGCCCGCGCATAACCGGGTGCGACGATGGAAAGACTCACGCATGGACTTTTCCGCTCTTATTATTATCAGGTGGCTGTTATCGGGTGTGGGTGCCGGACAACTCGTATCGATGTCGACGCCCGCAGCGCTATGGCGTTACCTGTCTGGAAGCTCAGCCATCCTAGGCAGCTTTGCAAATGCCTGACAATCGACATGTCGTTATCTTTTGTTAAGCGCGCTGAATGTGATTGATGGATCATCACGACGGTTGATCGCGCAGACTGCCCAGACGCCGGTCAGCGAATGCTTCTGCGCCGCAAGGCCGCTGGTTTGAAGGCGTTCACGCTGGGTACCGGCTGAGAGAAGTCACTGGTGCCAGGCTCTTGATTGTCGAGGTTCTGTACGTGATAACGCCGGGCCTGCAGGTCATGGAAGACGTCCAGAGCAGACCAGGTCGTCGGCAGTTCGTAATAGTTTTTCAGGTACGCCATGGAGACGCGCCACAACTGCCCCCGGGCATCGTACTGATCGACGACTGCGGCCTGCCAACTGTCCTCGTCCAGGTACAGCGTGCGTCTTGAATAGACATGGCGCGCGGTCGGTTTGAGCGTGCCCTCCACCACCCATACACGATGTAGTTCATGGCGCGTATAGGCCGGGTTGAGATGACCCACCTGCAATAATTGCCGATAGGTAATGTCGGGGCTGGAAATGCGGTAGTTGTTGTAGGGAATATAAATCTCGCGTTTGCCCAGTAACCTCCAGTCGTAACGATCCGGCGAGCCATTGAACATGTCGGTGTCGTCAGCCGTGCGCAAGCCTTCAGAGGCCGGGATCGGCATGTCGTAAGCCAGACTCGGCGCGCGGCGCACCCGACGTTGCCGCGCACTGTAGGTCCACGCCTGCCGCGGCTCCTGTATCTGGTCCAGTGTTTCATGGACCAACACGGCAGAACCGGCCATACGCGTCGGGCACTGGGTAAACGACAGGTAATAGAACAGCACGTTATCCAGACTGGCAAAGCTGCCCGCAGGATCATAGAAGCGAAACAGCACTTCCTGACGCGACGTGTTCAGCTTGAAACTGCCGTCGCGCTGTATCGCAACTTCCGAAGTGCGTCGCACCGCATAGTGGCCGCGATACCGGGCAATGTGGTTCCACACGGCCTGAATGCCCTTTTCCGGAAGCGGAAATGGAATGCCGCCGTAGGCATCGACAAAACCATTGCCACCGCCGATCAATCGGGCTTTCTGCGCATTGCGGCGGGTGTTGTCGTACACCCATTGCGGCGCCGATCCGGAACGTCGCGTGGGGTATACCGGCATCCGGTAGCTGTCGGGGTAGGTTTCGAACATCGCCACCTGCCCAGGCGTCAGGCGCGTGCGATAGTGCTGCATATTGGCGTGAGTGATGGTGAACAGGGGCTTGTCAGCGGTATACGGGTCGACATGCCGAGTGCCCGAGCCCTTGTATCCGGGCGGGGGCTGGGTGATTCCGCCCGTCCAGGGCGGAATGGTCCCCGTGGCATTACCTGCCATCTCGCCTCCCAGCGGGGTCAAACGACTCCCGAGCAACGTGGTATCGACTGCCTGGCAGGTGTTGATCGCGAACAGCAGCGTCAGCGCGCCGCCCAGCAGTTGTTTCATGAGCATGTGGGCTCTCCTTGCATGGCCACGTCGGGACGCATGTATGGCGTCCTGGCCTGTAATAGTTCTGCTATAAACAGCGTTTTGTCGGGGCGACACCGGTTATTGACGCGCGGCCAATAAACAGTTGTTTGACAGGCAGACCGAGTGACCCACGTATTCTTCCCGCGAACAGTTTGTCTATCGGGTATACGTCCGTAGGAAACTTCACAAAATAAAAAAGAATGAACAACACGCTGTTAAACATTCATGAAGCAGGCACCCGGAATGGCCCACAGTAATGCAACGTGAATGCCAACAGGCAATAAAGAACAGATCACAACTTATATAAGGTACAGATCTGAAACGTCGTGCTCCCGCGTTATGACCAGAATTAAAAACAACGACACCGCCTGTTTGATTGTCAGACAGCACACTAACAAGGCCGCTCGTTAGGGCGGCTTATTGGCGGGTATATGAACGTGTGGTAACAAAAAGAGTGTTACGTGCTTCAAGCCAGTAACACCGGGTGACGACAGGCAGCGCTCAGTCGATAACCACGTGTGGCAGGAAGCGGCTGGTGTCCTTGGTGATCAGGCTGTCGTCTTCACGAATACCGATCCCTGACGCAAGATCGCCGATGATCCAGGAGCCGATCAGCGTGTAGCTGTCGCCAAATCGCGGAAGCGGCGAGTACGCCTGCAGAATGTAGGGCGCATCGGTATAAGGCCCATCGACCGAGATGACCTGATCGCCGGGCGTACGCATTTCAATATTGGCACCCTCACGGGAAAAGTAGGGTTTGCGCACCCAGCCTTTGGGGAGCGCTTTGCTCGGCTCGTGGTCGACATGCGCAGGCAGCAGGTTCGGATGACCTTCGTTGAACTGCCACAACAACGGCAAAATCCCCTTGTTGCTGAGAATCGCCTTCCACGCGGGTTCGACAAACTGAGTGCCGCTGGCTGACACGTGCTGGCCGAATTCCTCGTGAAAGATATGCTCCCACGCGTGCAGTTTGAACAAGCGCTCGATCCAGCGCCCGTCCAGATCGACAAAACGCCCATCAGCGCCGAGGCCGATGTCTTCGATATCGATATGCCTCGCATCGATGCCGACGTGTGCTGCCATACGCCGCAGGAAATCGGTAGTGCCCCGGTCTTCGATGGAACCGGACATCGCCGAAAAGTAGAACGGACTCGTGCCGGAAAACTCGGCAAAGGCCCGAACCAGATCCTCAGCAATCGAGTTGAACTGGGTGGCATGCGCAGGCAACACGCCGCGCGCCATCTGCTCTTCCAGCCAGAGCAGTTGCACCGCCCCGGCTTCCATCAGACTGGTCGGCGTATCGGCATTGATTTCGTACATCTTTGCCGGGCCTGTACCGTCGTAGGCAAAATCGAAGCGCCCGTACAGATGCGGGTGTCCCTCCTTCCACGAGGTCTGGATCAGGTCGAAGAACGCTTCCGGAATCGCCAGTTGATGGAGCAGCGCTTCGCTGTCCACCACGCGCGCCACGGCGTCCATGCACAGCTGGTGAAGTTCCCGGGTGGGCGCTTCAAGATCGCGGGTAATCTGCTGTTCGCTGAACAGGTAATACCCGCGCTCGTCCCAGTAACGCTCGCCGTCGATAGTGTGAAAGTTGAAGCCTTCACGTTCGGCGGTCGTGCGCCAGTCCGGACGTTCCTCGATGCTGATCTTTTTCATGCCGCGAACCGTCAGCCTCCGAAACTGCTGCTGCCACTGCTGCTCTTGCCGCCCCAGCCACTGCGTGCCGAAGCCTGGCTGCCGAAGCCGCCGCGCGAGATGGTCGATGACACCGAAGACGAGCCGGACCCAGAGCTGCCCAGATTGCGCCCCAGGGTGCTCCTGCCGTAGCTGCGATCCGGGCTGGATTGCGCCTGGGTGGAACGGCCGAAGGTCTTGCCGCGATCGATCTGACTGGGCAGCGACGAGCTGTAATAACCGCCTCGATCATCGCGCGTCTGGTAGATGGGCTGCGAGTAATAGCGGTTATTGCCGAAGCCGTTGCTGAGCAGATTGCCGATCAGCAGCCCGGCCATCAGCCCGGTGGTGCCACTCATGCCTGCCGGAGCAGACTGGTTGACTTCCTGATTGGCACGGTCCAGTGCCTCTTTCGGCACTTGCCCGGAAAAGCCCAGTTCGAAGCCGCCGAGCTTGGGCATGTACTTACCGTCAGAGGTGACCTGGCAATAATCCGGTACGAAGTCCGCGTCGCAGGACGCCTTGTCATCATAGGTCGGCGCAATGCGGCGATGATCGGACAGCGCCTGCATGTAGGCATCCGAACAGATATTCACCGGCACCTTGGCATCGACGCATTCCTGCACCGAACTGAAGTTGGCCTTGGCGTTGACGGTGTCCTTTTTCTCGGACGGGCCACACCCGGCAAGGGCCAGCGGCAGTGCACCGGCGAGTACCAGTTTTACTGAACTACGTCTCATCGTGAGTCTCCTTGTTCAAGGCTGCCGTCAGACCGACGGGGTCATGCAGGCGGCATTGAGAAGACCGACGCTGATCGCGACGCTGGCCGAATAGATGGCTGCTGCCATTTCGCCCTTGGCGATGCGTGTCGACAGGCCCTTGAGCACCAGGCTGGTAACGCCGAACGCCAGCAGCTGCACAATGGCGGCAATCACCACCCAGACGATCACGTCCAGAATGCTGATGCTGTAGCTGATGATGTTACTGGCCGGCAGCGCGAAACCGATCAGCGAACCACCCAACGCCAGCGCGGCGGCACTGTTGTTCTCGCGAATCAGCGCAAACTCCTTGTGTGGGGTGATCCGGCTGTAGATGAACTGGAACAGCGCGAACAGGATGACCGCCACCAGAATGTACAGGACGAAGCCAAACACGGCCGTGGCATTGAGCGACATACGCAGCGCGTCGATCATGAGGATTTCCTTGTCAAAGAACGTTGATATCAGTGGATTGCAGCGTTATGCCGACCGCCGTGGTGAGCGTGATGCTGCCCTCCTCGTCTTCCTCTACGGAAAACAGCAGAAATTCACGGCGGTTGATCAGTCCCGTTTCGCGGGCGTACAGCATGCTCAGGTGCTTGACACGATAAGTCGCGTCGGGACTGACAATGTCTTCATCGAGCGGCGTCAGCTCGGTCTGGCCAGGGGAAGTCCCCCATTGCCGCTCGAAGACCTCGCCATCGTGCTCGTAGGTCGGCAGGCCGATCTTCGATGATGGCCCGGTCAGGCGCAGCAATTCATCCTTGCTGGTGATCGGCTCGGCGCTGTAGTAGCCGAACAGGATGATGTCCTGCACGTCCTCCGGATTGGGGCCGTCGCTGACCACTTGCAGAAAATAGTCCTCGTTATCGAGGTAAAAACGATGCAGTGCCATGGACTGGCCGAGATCAATATGCCCTACGGACCAGACCTTTTCATCGCCCGGAACGACCACTTCCGAGTGACCGTCGAGCAACAGCTTCAGTGAACTGTCCAGGCACAGCATGCGTCCGGACGCCAGCCCCAGCGGACTGACCGTGCTGACCGGTTGTACGCCGTCCCGGCCTGATGCCTTGGGGGCTTCCAGGCCCATGGCCCGTTTGAACCAACTCATAATCCATTTCCTTGCAGTGACGGGTGACGATATATAACGCTCTTCAAGCGCAACAGGCGCACTGCCGCCGCGCATTAGACTGGCTCACTTCTGCGCCAGCAATGCCCTGGAATGCATCAGCCAGGCCACACAAACGCCCGCAACTGCACCGGCGATATGTGATTCGAACGACACGCCGGCCACCGGAACGAAGCCGAATACCAACCCGCTGTAAGCGGCCAGCACCAGCAGCGCGATCAGCACGCTGGCGATACTGCGCTGATACCACGCACGCGCCAGCAGATAAGCCCACAAACCAAAAATCAGACCGCTTGCGCCGACATGGATATTGCTGCGACCGAAGCTCCAGACCAGCAGCCCGCCCAGCAGGCAGATCAGCCCGGCGACCCATGCATAACGCCTGACACCCTCGGTCGCCACCAGCCAGCTCAGCACAATGAACGGCAACAGATTGCTGAGCAAGTGCTGAATCGACCCGTGCAGAAAGGGCGCAAACACAATGCCGCGCAACCCGATGAAGCTGCGCGGCATGATACCGAAATGGACCAGACTGTTGTCGGTGACCGAGTTGATTGCCTGTACCGCAATCAACACGGCCGAGAGGACGAGGATGACCTTGAGTCGTCGGGAAAACGCCATGCACTACCCTCGTCCACCTTGTTGCAGCGCTTACTGAGCCGGCGTCTGACTTTTGGCTTTCAGGCGCGCCAGTACATCCTGCGCACCGCCGCTTTTGGCGCCGATCCCGGCATCCTGCAGACGACGTTCCAGATCGCTGCCGCTGGACTGGCTGGCCAGTTCTTCAGCCGCTTCGAGCTTGGCATCCTGTTCGTCCTGACGCTGCTTGAGACGTGCCAGCGAACCCACTGCGGTTTCCACGGCGCCGCTGGCACCGCCGGTTGCGGTGGCCGTTGCAACGCGAGCCTTTTGCACGGTTTCACGGGCCTTGGCCATCTCGACCTGCTGCTTGAGGCTCTTGATTCGCGACTCGGCCTTGATCACCTGATCCTGCAGCAGGTTGACCTGCTTGCTGAACTGATCGGCCAGCGCCTGCTCCTGATCACGCAGGGCTTCGATTTCGGCAATCTTGTTTGCACATTCGACAGCCAGCGCTTCTTCACCCTTATCGAGGGCCTGCATGGCGCGACCTTCCCAGTTGGCGATGCTGGTGGCGTGTTCTTCAAGACGCTGCGCCGAGAGTTTGTGCTTGGCCTTGATGGTGATCAGCCCGTCGCGGGCCTTGACCAGCGCGTTCTCGGCGTCACGGATTTCCTGGTCCAGAATGCGGATGGCATTGGCGTCGGCAATCGACTCGCCCACTTCGGAAGCGCCGCCACGAACAGCGGTCACCAGTTTTTTCCAGATACTTGTAGTCATGAATGTTCTCCGCCTGACAGCGCTGTTCAGTAGATGAAATGATCTTCAAAAGCATCGGCCGCACGGATCACGTTGTCCGCGAGTGTGAGGATTTCCTGCACGATTACAGTGAGCGAAGAGGCCGCGCTCAGTGCGCCGAACAGGCAGTAGACTTCCTGACCGCCGCCCAGCTTTTCGATGCCGACCGACGACAGCGGAAACAGGTCGCGGCTGCGCAGGACAACGTCGTTGAACGCTTGCACGTTCTTGATCTTGTTCACTTCGATCAAGGTCGCATCGGCGAGAATCTGCTCGCCTTCCACGGCGATGTAGATCGGCAGGTCGCCGTAGTCGGCCATGGTCAGCCTGATTCCCGAGGCATCGCCCTCGGTCACATCGAGCTCGATCTTGCCGTTCGTCACCAGTTCCAGTTCGCTGAGTGCCTTCTGCAGAGAGCTGATGGTCCAGTGGGTATTCTCGGTCATGAAGTCCTCCAGTTTTATTCTGTCGCCCAGAAAGGGCTGTCTTAAAGCTTTTTCGATCCCCCGCAAGGCATCGACATTTTCCGGCCGGATCCAGAATTCGCGCTTCACCAGCCCCGCCTCCTTGAGCCGCAGGCGCATTTCACGCATGTAATCGGTGGAGCTCTTGGACACCTTGGCCGGGACCGTTGCGTTATCGCCCTGGGTTTTACGAGGCATTGGCGCTTCCCCTTGCTGCTGGCCGTGAATCAGGTAAGCAACGTATCAGATGTTTCTGAAGATAGATACGCATCACATGTGAGATTTTCAGGAGTGAATTCTTATCGTCGTTACACAACACGAGATGAATTCTGAAAACCGGATGGCTGAAACCCTGGTAACTGGATAAACGCCAGTCTCTGCAGGAGCGGGCTTGCTCGCGAAGGTGCCGGTACAATCCACGGACAGAGGCGTTGCAACCATCGCCTTCGCGAGCAAGCTCGCTCCCACGAGATGAGCGCATTGCGATGAGCGCTTTGAGCATTAGCACACAAATCAAAAAAGGCGCTGTCCGCATCAGCAGACAGCGCCTTTATCACCCACGCAGTTCAGGCAATAGGCACAGCACAAACCCTTATTCAGCCAGGCTTTTGCTCACCACTTCATACACGTCCGCCGACAGTTTGCCGGAGGCGAGGATGCGCTCCAGCTCGGCCTTCATCAGCGCCTGACGGGCGCTGTCGTATTTGCGCCAGCGGGTCAGTGGTGCCAATTGACGAGAAGCGATCTGCGGGTTCAGCGCGTTCAGTTCGATCACCAGGTCCGCCAGGAAGCGGTAGCCGGAGCCATCAGCCGCGTGGAAGTTGACCAGGTTCTGCCCGGCGAAGGCACCGATCAGGGCACGCACCTTGTTCGGGTTCTTGATGCTGAAGGCCGGGTGTTTCATCAATTCCTGCACACGCTGCAGGCCGCCTGGCAGCGTGCTCGCCGCCTGGACGCTGAACCACTGATCCATGACCAGAGCATTGCTCTTGAAGTTCTCGGCAAACACGGCGAGCGCCTTGTCGCGCTCGGCAGTGAACGGTGAATTGACCAGCACGGCCAGCGCAGTCAGGCGCTCGGTCATGTTGTCGCTGGTATCGAACTGATCAATGGTGGCTGCCAGCACCTCCGGCTTGCCGCTGAGCATCAGGTACGACAGCGCGATATTCTGCAGGGCACGACGGGCAAAGTGCGCGGCTTCGGCCACATAAGGCGTGACCTTCGACACTTCACGGTTGGCCTGATAGCGCGCCAGCAGCCCGTCGAACAGCCCCTCTGCCAGTTGCTGACGGGCAAACTCGCGAGCAGCGTGAATGGCATCAACGTCGGCCACTTCACTGATTTCGGTCAGATAAGCTTCGCCCGGCAACGAGAGCATTTCCGCGACCATCGCCTGATCCAGGTCATCATCCGCCAGCACGGTACCCAGTGCAGTGATCAGACGCTGATCCATGACCAGTTTTTGGCCTTGCTGATGCTGGCCGATCAGCTCCTGCAATACCTGAACCGACAACTGCTGACCGGCATCCCAGCGATTGAAACCATCGCTGTCGTGCTGCATCAGGAACATCAGTTGGTCGCGGCCATACGGAAAGCTCAGCTTGACCGGTGCAGAGAAGCCACGCAGCAGCGAAGGCAGCGGCTTTTCCGCGACATCGACGAAGGTGAAGGTCTGCTCGGCTTCAGTAACCGACAACACTCGTGAGGTGCCGGTCGCCGCCGTTTCGTTCGCCAGACGCAGGGCAATTTCGCCACCCTTGCTGTCCAGCAGCCCCAGTTCAACCGGGATCACGAAAGGTTGCTTCTGATCGCCAGGCTGGCCTGGTGTGGTCGGGCAGCTCTGACGGAAGGTCAGGCTGTAGGTTTTGGCCGCAGCATCGTACGACTCGCTGACCGCCAGACGCGGCGTGCCCGCCTGGCTGTACCAGCGCTTGAACTGGGTCAGGTCGACGCCATTGGCGTCTTCCATGGCCTTGATGAAGTCGTCACAGGTCACGGCCTGGCCATCGTGGCGTTCGAAATACAGATCGCTGCCCTTGCGGAAGCCTTCAGCACCCAGCAGGGTGTGAAGCATGCCGACCACTTCCGAACCCTTCTCGTACACGGTCAGGGTGTAGAAGTTGGAGATTTCGATGAAGCTGTCCGGACGCACGGCGTGCGCCATCGGGCCTGCGTCCTCGGCGAACTGGTGGGTACGCAGGTAGGCAACGTCCTGGATACGCTTGACCGTGGCCGAGTTCATGTCGGCCGAGAAACCGGCGTCGCGGTACACCGTGAAGCCTTCCTTGAGCGACAGCTGGAACCAGTCACGGCAGGTCACGCGATTGCCCGACCAGTTGTGGAAGTATTCGTGGGCGACAATCGCTTCGACACGCTGGTGTGCGGCATCGGTCGCCGTCTCGGCACGCGCCAGCACGGCACTGGAGTTGAAGATGTTGAGGCCCTTGTTCTCCATCGCGCCCATGTTGAAGTCGTTGACCGCGACAATCATGAAGATGTCCAGGTCGTACTCGCGACCGTAGGTCTCTTCGTCCCAACGCATGGACTTCTTCAGGCTGGTCATGGCGTGCTGGCACTTGTCGATGTTTTCCGGCTCGACGTAGATACGCAGGGTCACATTCCGCTCATTCATGGTGGTGAACGTGTCTTCGATACACCACAGATCACCGGCCACCAGCGCGAACAGGTAGGCCGGTTTCATGAACGGGTCTTCCCAGGTCGCCCAGTGCCGACCACCCTCTTCTTCGCCGCTGGCCACCGGGTTACCGTTGGACAGCAGGATCGGGAAGCCCTGCTTGTCGGCGCTGACGGTGGTGGTGAACTTGCTCATCACGTCAGGACGGTCGAGGTAATAGGTGATCTTGCGGAAGCCTTCGGCCTCGCACTGGGTGCAGAACATGCCGCTGGACTTGTACAGCCCTTCCAGCGCGGTGTTGGATTCCGGATGGATGCGCACGGTGCTGTCGACCGTAAAGCTTTCAGCCTGTGGGTGCAGGGTCAGGTGATCGTCGGTCAACTGATAATCCGCAGCGCTCAGCTCGACATCGCTCAGTTTGACCGAGACCAGTTCCAGATGCTGACCATCCAGCACCAGCGGCGGCAGGCCTGCGCCACGCTCGGGGTTGCGGCGCATAACCAGTTGCGCGTGAACCAGCGAGTGGTCGTCGAACAGTTCGAAGGTCAGGTTCGTCTCATCGATGAGGTACTCGGGAGCCTGGTAATCCTTCAGGTAGATCATTTTCGGTTGTTCGGTGCGCATGCTGGAATCCTTCTACTGATGCACGGCCAGCTGATAGGCCGTGTACTTGCGAATATTGATCACGCCGGTGTCGAAAATCAGGTATTGGCCCTTGATCCCCAGCAGCGTGCCTTCGGCAATCGGGTTCTTGTCCAGATTGAAGCTGACAATCTTGGTCGGATACGCCTCGACCGGGTAACGAAACTCGACAGGCTCGGCGTCATGTAGCAATTGGATGGCCTGCAGCCCGAATCGTTCTTGCAATCCCAGCAGCCCTGCGCCGCAACTGTCGAACAGCTCCTGGCGAATGGCCTTGAGATCGACGGGTTGAGCGTCACCCTTGAGCAAGGCACGCCAGTTGGTACGATCGGCCACCTGGCTGCGCAGCAGGTCTTCGACGAAGCCGGACTGTTGGCGGGTTGCTACGCGCAGGATCGGCAGAGCCTGGCTTGCACCCTGGTCCAGCCAGCGGGTCGGCAACTGCGTTGAGCGGGTAATACCAACCTTCACGCCTGACGAATTGGCCAGGTAAACGATGTGATCGGTCATGCAGAACTGCTCGCCCCACGCCGGATCACGGCAGGTGCCCTGGTCGTGATGGCATTTTTCCGGGCTCATGATGCACAGGTCGCACTGCGCCAGCTTGAGCATGCACGGGTAGCAGTAACCCTGGCTGTAGCTGGACTTGGTCTTGCGCCCGCAATGACTGCAATGAATGGCGCCGAGAAACTCCAGACGCAGCGTCTTGCCGATCAGCGGGTTGACTGCTATCTCGGTGTCGCCCAGGCGAAAAGCGTATTGCACACACGACGTATCATCCTGACGCGCCGACATTTTGTTGACTGCTCCGCGACCAATTTCGATCAATGAATAGCATCCGATTTGAACAGGATATTGGGCACCGGGGCCGATTTCGAGGCGCATTCCTGCGGCCCCATGTAGCCCGTGCGCTGGTCTTCCGGCAGGTTCTGCGCTTCCCAGGCGATCAGCGCCTGCAGGGACAGTTCACGCTGCTCTTGAGTGAGCTTGCGACCGTCGGACCATTTGCCGATTTCCACAGCCAGTTTCAGGCTCTCGTAGATATCCGGGGTGATGTTTTCGATCATTTCTATAAAAGACGACATGGCGCACTCCAGAAAATAGCGGGTAATTCTAGGCCTTGCGGCGTGCAATCGCACCACCCAGCAGCCCGGTGACACAACCGATGATCAGCCCGCCGACATGCGCACCGTTGGCGATCTCGCCGAAGCCGAGCATGCTCACCAGCCCGGACAGGCACAGCGCCAGCCAGACCAGCATCATGATCAACACCCCGCGCGGCAGGCGATAGACCGGGTTGGGCGCCAGCATCTGGAAAATCCAGCAATGCCCGAGCAGGCCATACAGCACGCCGGACAGTCCGCCAAACAGGCTTGGGCCGCTGAACAGGTACTGCACGTAATTTGAGACCGACGAGAACAGCAAGGTCAGCAACAGCAACGACAGGCTGCCCTGACGAATTTCAATCCGCCGCCCCAGCTCCCAGAACCACATGCCGTTCATGGCCAGGTGCAGGATGCCGAAGTGGATCAGCATGGGCGAGATGATGCGCCACCACTGCCCGTACGCGAGGCTTTCGGACAATGGCAGAAACGTTGCGTACTCGCCATTGATGCGGAAATCCTGAAAGGTCAGCCAGCGGACGGCCTCAAGGTTATCGCCCAGCAGCGTCAAGCCGGCCACCAGCAAGGTGACCAGCAACACCACGGCCGTCACCGGACTGCTGCGTAACTGCTCGATCAGGCCGGGCGGCTTGTAGGTGGAGTTCACGGTGTCTTGCGCCAGTTGAACGTGCTCGTCGCCTTCGGGGAAGCGCGTGTACAACTCGCGCACTTCTTCGACCAGTCGCGGCGCGTCCGGCACCCACAGGACTTGCTCGCCAGCCTCTTCACTGACTCGGTGAGGAATCTGCAAGCGCAGCAACAACCTGATAAAACCGCTCAGGTCGGTGCTCAGCGGCAAGCGCAGGACAGCTACAGGACTCATTCTCAAACCTCGGGACGCTGCACATCTACCCAGACGAATTTGTCCGGATCGATTTGTGTTTCCTGGTCCAGCCGATAGGCGACCAGTTTGCCGTAGAGCACGGCGCTGTAATCCAGACAGGCCAGGTTAGGCCGGATGGGCGCAGGGATGCCGCTGCGCCAGTAATGACCGACAAACAGCAGCGGCTCATTGATGCCATACCGCAGCAACGCGTTTTTTTCCGATGTGGACAGCGGCGTCTTGGCAACCCCTTCGGGCAAGGCGTCCGGCTGAAAGACCACGTCGCCATAGGTTTGCGGATCATCCTCCCAGAATTTGGTGCGGAAGAATTCGCGGGTCAGTCCATCACCGCCAGTCAGGGTCAGGCCGTGCGGCAGACGCATGTCGGTGCCACGCAGCAGACGATTGAAGACATTACTGGCGAAGCTGCCGGGTACTGCCGATGCCTGGACGAAATGCTTGTCGATACACCCCGTACCATGCAGGCCACGCAGCGGATCGATCAGGGTCGCATCCCAGCAGGCATGCACGACCCTGAAGCGACCGGCATCGAGGTACAGCGGTAACTCGTAGAACCAATTGACGAACTCGCTCCACTCATCCGGATACTGCTCGAACTGCGCCAGGGTCTCGCCGATCAGCCGCGCATGACGCGGGGTGTGCTCGCGCACGAACTGGTGACCGCTTTCGGACAGGGCCGGCGTCACCCAGCCCAGCGCGTTGAACTCGTGGTTGCCCATGATGCACAACGCCTGACCGGCCTGAACCATGTCGCGAACAATGTGCAGCGATTCGCGAATGCGCGGGCCGCGGTCGATGATGTCGCCGAGGAAGATGACGATGCGCTCGGGATGGCGCCAAACGCCAGCCTGCAGACGGTAACCGAGAAGCTCCAGCAAGTGCTCGAGGGTATGGGCACACCCGTGCACGTCACCGATCAGATCATAGCCACGCGCCGGATCGAGCATTAATCGCCCCCGCCGCCGAGCTTGCTGCCCCAGCCGAGCTTGGTGCGGCAGACCTCGTAATAATTGTGATCCAACGGATGGATCAGACGCAGTTTCTGCGGTTTCTTGCTGACCGTAATGGTGTCACCCGGTGCACAGGTGAAGTGATTCTGACCGTCGCACGACACTTGCGGGTAAATGGTCATGTCCTTGGACACCACGATTTTCAGCTCGCTGTTGCCGTCGACCACGATGGGCCGCCCGGACAGGGTATGCGGGTACATCGGCACGATGACGATGGCGTCGAGCTTGGGGTGCATGATCGGCCCGCCTGCAGACAGCGCGTAGGCCGTCGATCCGGTCGGCGTGGCGACGATCAGGCCGTCGGCCTTCTGACTGCACACGAACTGACCGTCGATGTAGATCTCGAATTCGATCATGCGCGTGGACTTGCCGGGGTGCAGCACCACGTCGTTGAGCGCATCGCCCTGACCGATGGCCTCGCCGTGGCGACGCACTTCGGCCTGGAGCAGGAAGCGGTTTTCAACCAGGTAATGCCCGTCGAGCACTTCGGCACATTTGACCTCCAGCTCGTCGGGACGGATGTCGGTCAGAAAGCCCAGGCTGCCACGGTTGATGCCCAGCACCGGAACGTTATGCCGGGCCAGCGCCCGCGCTGCGCCCAGCAGGCTGCCGTCGCCGCCGACCACAATGACCATGTCGCAGACCTCGCCGAGCATCTTGCGCGATGAGGTCTGCAGGCCATGACCGGGCAGGACCTCGGCGATTGTCTCTTCGAGAATGACGTGCAGGTGGCGGTCCAGCAGGAATCTCTTGAGTCGGCGAACGGTCTCGAGCACCTGAACACTGCCCAGGCGACCGATGATGCCGATATTGCGAAATTGCTCCATGAGGCTCCTGCTGCGGGTTCGATACGACTTTAAAAACGTGATTATGGGCGAAAGGGCCTGACAGCAGCAAACCGGGGTTTAAAAAGGGTTTCGCGGACCTTGCAACAGGGTATGGGCAGCACGCTAGAGTCCGATGCCTGCCTACCGTGTCAGAGCGCGGGTTTTATCGCATTCCACACTGACGCCGCCCGCTCGATGGCCGCCTATCTGCGCACCTCGCCAGAATGCCCGGTCCTTGCCGCCCCGCTTGGCCTGATACAAATTGATGTCGGCAGTCTTGAGCACTTCCGAGCTGTCCACTGCCGCTGGGATGTCGGCCAGCCCGGCACTGCAGGTCAGCGGGCTGACAGCGAGTGATTTTCTGATGCAGTCCAGCAGGTTCAGCACATATTCCCGAGCTTCATCTTCACTGCACATTGGCAGGATCACGCCGAACTCCTCTCCGCCCATGCGTCCGAAGGCGAGACTGCCCACAGTCTTTTGCAGGCAGCCAGCCATCACGCGAAGTGCCTGATCACCGGCGTCGTGGCCAAATTGATCATTGATGGTTTTGAAGTCATCAATATCGAGCATCAGAAAATAACCCGCGGAGTTATTCAGCACATGTTTATCCAGTGCCTGCATCAGTGCCCGACGATTCAATATGGCGGTCAGGTCATCGGTCAGCGACAGTTCGCGAAACTGATGTTCCAGACTCAATACCGTACGAAGTGTGCGCGTGTAAGTGTGATTCATCACACTGCCCAGACTGACCGACGTGATAAAGAACAGTGTCATGAACAGAGTCGCGACACTGTCCGTGTCCAATCCTTGAGCGGGAGAGAGAATACACCAGGCGAGTACCGCGACCAGAAGATAATCCCGTGTATACACCACTAACAATGTCGAACACAGGATAATCATCACGGCGACCGAGAGTGACCAGTTGATGTCCATCCCGGTGCGCAAATGGCCCGCCCTTGAAAAGCACAGTGCCACAATGATCACGAATGTCATGCTCATACATCGCCAGACTCTGAAGTCGACCGCGCGGTATTGCCAGGCGCACGCCCCCAGCAGGCCAAGGGTCAGCAGCATTTCCGGCAGACCGAATTGCAGATACGGCGTGACCGACAGAACAACCAGCCAACAAACGATGGCAATACATTGCACACGGGCAATGGCGGGTGAGAGCAGTTGTTTTATCCGGGCCTGCATATCACCGTTCATAGAAAACTCCAGGCATCCGATTTGCCGAGTCGAATATCCGCCGCATGAAGACTGCCTATATTAGGCAGCCCACGAGTCGACCGACTGATTGAATGACGTTCACCACCAGGTGACCACAATTGAGACAGACCGGCCAATGAACATCATTGAGCAGTGCCTGAATTGTTTGACGCAAACAATATACTGGATATGAATGACAGTTTGCACAAAGAGAAGGCCACTGATAGTTTTCGATAACCTTTCTTTATTCGATGATCATCCCGTCGCACGTCGTACGTCATGTGTTGTCTGCGAAGCAAAAAATACCCGTGCGCACCGGCCGCTTGCCGAACACGCTGTCTGTCGGTGGCGACTCACGCTATTCTCGGCGCATGACTCTATTCCCCGGCCTGATCGATCTCCCCCGCCGATTGCGGCATTCCGAAGTGCGCGACCTTGCCTGGGTGATCCTCGCCCCGCCCATGCTTGAAACCGCACCCTGGCCGCAACGCCATCCACTGGCGGGCAGCGACTGGGTGAAAGCCCCACAGCAGCTGGCGGATTTTCTCTGGCAACTGGACCACGACAGCCGTCCGCTGGAAGACTGGCTGGCGCAAGCCAGCACACGAAGACTGGGCCGCTATTACGAACGGCTCTGGCAATTCGCCGTACAGCATGCACCGGGGGTGGAAATAATCGCCGCCAACCTGCCCATCAGGCTTGGCAATCAGACGCTGGGCGAGTTGGACATGCTGTTGCGGGATGGTGAAGGCGTGCACCACGTCGAACTGGCGATCAAGCTCTACCTCGGGCCGCAGGACGGCGATGGCCGCGATCCGGCGCACTGGCTGGGGCCTGGCTGTCAGGACCGGCTGGACCGCAAGCTGACCCATCTGAGCCAGCATCAGTTGCCAATGTCCGCACGTCCGGAAAGCCGGGCGACGCTGGCAGCGCTGGGGGTCGAGGCGTTCAATGCACGGTTGTGGCTGGGCGGCTATCTGTTGTACCCGTGGCCAGGCTCATGCCAATCCCCTGCCGGCATTCACCCGCAGCACCTCAAGGGTCGCTGGCTGCACCAGCGTGACTGGCAGTCGTTCCTTGCGCAAAGCCAGCCGGGACGCTGGCAGCCCTTGCCGCGCCATGCCTGGCTGGCGCCGGCACTCTACAACCAGGCGTGGAGCGATCAGCAGTTGCACGACTGGCTGAGTGAGCTCGACCCGCTGGCCCCGGCGCAGCTATTGGTGCGCCTCAGGGAAAATGCAGAGGGCAATTGGGAGGAAGCCGAGCGGCTGTTTCTGGTGTCGGACCTGTGGCCGAATCTGGCCCAGGTTGTGTAAAAACGTCACGAGCGAAGGCAAGACAAGGCAAAAACAGGCGAAAACGGCCGGGGTCGCGACCGACTCTAGGTGTTCCAAATGAGCATTTTTCGCCTGTTTTTAAAGCAGTATTGCCGAGCGCAGTAGTTTTTACACAGCTTGGGCCGACACCCGTCATCCGCTCAACTCAACCGCAATGCCAGCGCAGCCAGTGTGACCAGCAGCACAGGCACGGTCAGGACGATGCCGACCTTGAAGTAATAGCCCCAGCTGATAGTGATGTCCTTGCGCTCCAGGACATGCAGCCAGAGCAGCGTGGCCAGGCTGCCGATAGGGGTGATTTTCGGGCCGAGGTCGCTGCCGATCACGTTGGCGTAGATCATCGCTTCCTGGATGGCGCCGCTGGCATGACTTGCGTCGATGGACAGCAGCCCGATGAGTACCGTGGGCATGTTGTTCATGATCGAAGACAGGAACGCGGTCATCACACCGGTGCCCATCGCCGCGCCCCAGATACCATAGCCCGCGAACCAGTCCAGCAGATTGGCCAGGTAATCGGTCAGCCCGGCGTTACGCAGGCCATAGACCACCAGGTACATACCCAGCGAAAAGACCACGATGTGCCACGGTGCTTCTTTCATCACCTTGCGCGTCTTGATCGTATGCCCTTTGGCGGCGATGCCCAGCAGCAACACTGCGCACACTGACGAGATCGCACTGATCGGGATGCCCAGCGGCTCAAGGGCGAAACAGCCCACCAGCAGAATCAGCAACACCGCCCAACCGGCCAGAAACGTGGCGCGGTCGTGGATAGCCGTTTCCGGCTTGTCCAGATGCTCGGGCTCGAACTCGGCGGGAATGTCCCGACGGAAGTACCACATCAGCACGGCCAGGGTGGCGGCGACACTGGCCAGATTCACCGGCACCATGACCGCTGCGTAACGGTTGAAACCGATCTTGAAGTAATCCGCCGACACAATGTTCACCAGGTTCGAGACCACCAGCGGCAGGCTGGCCGTATCGGCGATGAAACCGGCCGCCATGACGAACGCCAGCGTCGAGGCAGGCGAAAAGCGCAACGCCAGCATCATGGCAATGACGATCGGGGTGAGGATCAGCACGGCACCATCGTTGGCGAACAAGGCCGACACCAGCGCGCCGAACAGCACGAACAAGGCAAACAGACGGCGTCCGTTACCCTTGCCCCAGCGCGCCACATGCAGCGCTGCCCAGGCAAAGAAACCGGCTTCATCGAGCAGCAGCGTGATGATGATCAGCGAAATGAAGGTCGCCGTGGCATTCCAGATGATGCCCCACACCACAGCGATGTCACTGAAATGCACGACGCCTGTCAGCAACGCCAGGATTGCCCCCAGTACGGCACTCCAGCCTACGCCCAGGCCCTTGGGTTGCCAGATGACCAGCGTGATGGTGAACAGGAAAATCAGCGTTGCTATCAGCATTATTTGGTCCGAGGCAGAAGAATCGCGAGGATGCCGAGCAGCGGCAGGTAGGAGCACAGCGTGTAGACGAACAGGATGCCGTGGCTGTCGGCCAGATAGCCAAGCAAGGCAGCACCGATGCCGCCGAAGCCGAACATCAGGCCGAAGAACAGCCCGGCAATCATGCCCACGTTGCCAGGCACCAGCTCCTGGGCGTAGACCACGATGGCGGAAAACGCCGAGGCCAGTACAAAGCCAATGATCACACTGAGTACGCTGGTCCAGAACAGATCGGCGTAGGGCAGCGCCAGGGTGAACGGCGCAGCGCCAAGAATCGAGAACCAGATCACCGCCTTGCGGCCAATGCGGTCACCGATCGGCCCACCGAAAAAGGTCCCTGCCGCCACGGCGCCCAGAAACAGGAACAGGTGCAACTGCGAGCTGGCGACCGACAGGTCAAATTTCTCGATCAGGTAGAAGGTGAAATAGCTGGTCAGGCTGGTCATGTAGAAGAACTTGGAAAACACCAGAAACGCCAGCACTGCCAAGGAGGCAATCACACGCTTTCTGGACAGACCATGAGTCGCGGCCTGACCGGCCTTGAGCTTGAACAGATTGAGGTGCGCGCGATACCAGCGGCTGATTGCGTACAGCAGCCCCAGCGAGAACAACGCAAACAGCCCGATCCAGGCGACATTGCCCTGGCCGAACGGGATGATGATCGCCGCTGCCAGCAACGGTCCGAACGCCGTGCCCGTGTTGCCACCGACCTGAAAGGTCGATTGCGCAAGCCCGTAGCGACCACCGGAGGCCAGTCGCGCGATACGCGAGGCTTCCGGATGGAACGTCGAAGAGCCGATGCCGATCAATGCAGCGGCCAGCAGGATCAAGGGGAAGCTGCCGACCACCGACATCATCACGATGCCGATCAGCGTGCAGATCGATCCGACGGGCAGTACCAGCGGGTTGGGATGGCGGTCAGTGTAATAACCGACCCAGGGCTGCAGCAGCGAGGCGGTGATCTGAAATGTCAGGGTAATCAGGCCGATCTGGGTGAAGCTCAGGTCGTAGCTGGCCTTGAGCATGGGGTAGATCGACGGAAGGATGGCTTGAATCAGGTCATTGACCAGGTGCGCGAGGGCGACGGCACCGATGATGCGCATCACCAGCGGGCTGGCTTGGGAGGTGGTCGAGGCCTTCGCCGTCGCGGGCGGAGCACTGGTCGCCATGGTATTTATCCGTAAAAGGGTTCGCGGGTCGCCCGGTACGGATGATTACAAGATGTGTCACGCGTATCGGGGCGCGCCAATGTGCCATTTTTCGGGGCGACTGTGCCACGTTTTGTTGCGTTTTTGCTGACGGAAATACCTTTCGTGACGCTCTGCGTCACACAGCGGCTCTGTGACATCAGACGGATTGAAGTTCGACTCGGATTCTCGTTCCCACGCGCCGCGTGGTAATGCAGTTCGTGACGCTCCGCGTCACACAGCGGCTCTGTGACATCAGGCGGATTGAAGTTCGACTCGGATTCTCGTTCCCACGCTCCGCGTGGTAATGCAGTTCGTGACGCTCTGCGTCACACGGCGGTTCTGTGATGTCAGGAGGATTGGTGTTTGGCTCAGGTCACCTTTGCGCCCTTACGGCGCCTTACTTTGAGGGACCAAAGCAAGCAAAGTCCCAGCTCCGTTTCCGGCCCGACTTCGTCGGGTTCCTTCGCTGTTGAAAAGCGCTTGCAGCAGAGGCTGCGGGTTTTAACGCACCACTCCCGCACTCAGGCAATTGACCCCACCACCGGCTCCTCACCTGCAACAGGCACATCATGCAACGAGATTTTCGAGGTTTCCGGCAGGGCCATGCCGCCGGCCATTGCCAGCGCTGCAACTGCGATGAGGTAGAACGCGGGCGACAGGTTGCTGCCGGTCATGCTGATCAGCCAGGTGGCCATCAGCGGCGCGGTGCCGCCGAACAGGGTGTAGGCCATGTTGTAGGTGATCGCCGAGGCGGTGTAGCGGGTACGGGTGGGAAAGGTTTCCGACAGCAGTGCGGCCGTTACCACGCCGCACAGCACTGCGCCCACGGCGAGCAGCATGACGCCGATGATCGAGGCGATGAACGAGCCGGAGCTGGCCATCAGGAATGATGGAAACACCACGATCATCAACAGAATGCAGGCCGTTGCCATCGTGACCCGGCGCCCTACCCGATCCGAATAGGCACCGGCCAGTGGGCAGAGGGCGGCGGCGAAGGCCAGAGCGATCAACGAGACCAGCAGCGCCGTTGCCCTGCTCAACCCACCGGCCACTTGCAGGTAGGTCGCGAAATAGGTGGTGAACATGTAGAACGACAACGCCGTCAACGACACGAATGCGCCCAGGCAGCACATCGCCGCCGCGTGATGGCGCAAGGTGTCCTTGAGTGGCGAATGGGCAACGGCGTGTTCTTGAGCGACCGCCTGAAACGCCGGGGTTTCATCGAGCTTCCAGCGCAGGTACAGCCCGACCAGCCCCAGCGGTGCAGCAATCAGAAACGGCAGACGCCAGCCCCAGTTACCCATCGTCTCGGTCGACAGAAATGACTCCAGCGCGTAAGCCACCACTGCCGCAGCAGCGAATGCGGAGAACGTCGAGACCGGAACGAAACTGCCGTACCAGGCACGTTGCGTGCGGGGGGCGTGCTCCATGAGGTAAGCACAGGCGCCGGCATACTCCCCGCCGGCCGAAAAACCCTGCGCGCAGCGAATGATGGTCAGCAGCACCGGCGCCATCACACCGATCGCAGCATAGGTCGGTAACAGGCCGATCAGTGTGGTGGCACCGGCCATCAGCAGGATGGTCATCGCCAGGGTTTTCTTGCGCCCGATCCGGTCACCCAGCATGCCGAAGAAAATCCCGCCCAGCGGTCGGAAGGCGAAGGCCACGGCGAACACGGCAAAGGTTTTCAGCAACGCCGCACTGCTGTCGCCGCTGGGGAAGAACTGCAGCGCGATCGTCGTTGCCAGAAAGCCATACACAGCAAAATCGAACCACTCGACAAAGTTGCCGATGGCCGCAGCGACGATAACTTTTTTCAGCGTGGCAGGATCGACTTGCTCTACGGTAGGAGTTGTCATGACTGGCCTCGACGTCTTGATCTGGAATGGATCGATTATCGAGACAGCGACCCGGATGCCCCTCTCCAGAAGTGTCATCCACGTAGTCAGGGCCGACGTCTCGCCATCGAACTGCGCAGAATTCGTGCCAAAGGCTCTGCCACGTGGTTTACAGGCCCATCGCGCGCCGCCCCTGAAGGCCGCCGGTGTGGACGAAGACCAGGCGGGTGCCGGGCGCGAAACGACCGGCCAGCACCTCATCATGCAGGGCCAGCAATGCCTTGCCGGTGTACAGTGGTTCCAGGAGTATGCCGCTCTGAGCCTCGCTGGCGGCAATGAAATCGAGCAGCGCCGCGTCGGTTCTGGCAAAACCGCCGCGGCTGGCATTGAGCAGAACACAGTTGGGAGGCAGGCACGTACTGGCGTCGGCCTGCGCACCAGCCGCCTCACTCAGCATCGCGATAATGTTTTGCGCGACCCCGTGATCCTCGGGCACAGCCATCGCCCCATACACCGGACGAACGCCCGCCTCTGCCAACAGCAAGCCGGCCAGCGTGGTACCGGTGCCTGCCGCCAGCCACCATCCGTGGTAATCGCCCCAACCCAGATGCCCGAGTTGCTCTTCGACCATTGCCCGCAATCGACCGCAACCCAGAGCACCAGCAAGCCCGCCACCGCCTTCGGCAATCGGATAAAGACCGGGATAGCGGGACTGCCAGGTCGACCAGAAGCCAGCAGCATGCCGCTCACGATAGCCGGCGTAACCCAGCCAGTGCAGTTGCATATTGAAAGCCTGCAGATCGAGCACCGTCGGCGTCTGCTGGGCATGACCACGTAGCAGGCCGACCGTCGGGAAACCGAAGCGCTTGCCTGCAGCGGCCAGGGCATGCAGATGATTGGAGTGCGCTCCGCCGAGGCTGATCAGTCCCTCGGCACCCGAGTCCACAGCCAGGCTCAGGTGCTCGCTGAGCTTGAACCACTTGTTGCCGCTGATCAGCGCATCGATAAGGTCCAGACGCAGAATCGCAACCTCGACCCCGGCGTCTTGCAGCCAGGGCAGGTTCAAGCGTTCCAAGGGCGCAGTGGGTTGCCAGCCGAGGGCGTCAAGCATCATGCGCCGTAGTCTACAGACAAGCCGTTTCAGGGTCTTCGTCGATCAGCAGGCTGCGGCGCGAAGCCCTGAATCAGGCATTGTCTGTCACAGGGTGGCGGCCAGACGCGAGCCCTGGTCGATGGCCCGTTTGGCGTCCAGCTCTGCGGCAACGTCCGCGCCGCCAATCAGGTGCACGCTTTGCCCGCCGTTGAGCAGTTCGTCATACAGTTCACGCAACGGGTCCTGCCCGGCACAGATCACCACATTATCCACCGCCAGCAGCTTTTCCTCGCCGTCTTCGCCAATGCGAATATGCAGCCCTGTATCGTCGATTTTCAGGTACTGCACGGCATTGAGCATCTGCACCTGTTTGTTCTTGAGCCCCGTGCGGTGAATCCAGCCGGTGGTCTTGCCCAGGCCGTCGCCGACTTTGGAACTCTTGCGCTGCAAGAGAAACACCTGACGTGCCGGCGCGTGGACTTCGGACTTGACTCCGGCGACACCGCCGCGGGCCTGCAAGGTCGTGTCGATGCCCCACTCTTTCCAGAAAGCCTCGCGATCCAGACTGGTGGCCACGCCTTGATGCACGAGAAATTCCGACACATCGAAACCGATGCCACCCGCACCTATCACTGCCACGCGGCGCCCGACCGGCTTGCGCTGCAATATGACGTCCAGATAGCTCAACACCATGGGGTTATCGATACCGGGGATGGCCGGTGTGCGCGGCGCGATGCCGGTCGCCAGAATCACCTCGTCAAAACCTGCGCCCAGCAAGTCTGCGGCCTTTACCCGATTGCCGAGGCGCAACTGAACACCCGTCTCCTGCACTTTGTTGCGGAAGTAACGCAGGGTTTCGGCGAATTCCTCCTTGCCCGGCACGCGCTTGGCGATATTGAACTGGCCGCCGATTTCGCTGGCCGAATCGAACAGCGTCACCTCATGCCCGCGCTGTGCGGCAACCGTTGCGGCGGCCAGACCGGCAGGCCCGGCGCCCACTACGGCAATTTTCCTGACCTGCAGGGTGGGCAGGTAATTGAGCTCGGTCTCGTGGCAGGCACGCGGATTGACCAGACAGCTGGTCAGCTTGCCGCCGAAGGTGTGGTCGAGGCACGCCTGATTGCAGCCGATGCAGGTGTTGATGCGTTCGGCATGGCCCGCAGCCGCCTTGTTGACGAACTCGGGATCGGCCAAAAACGGACGAGCCATCGAGACCATGTCCGCATCACCTTCGCTGAGAATACGCTCGGCAACTTCCGGGGTATTGATCCGGTTGGTGGTAATCAGCGGGATGTTCACCGAGCCTCGCAGCTTGGCAGTGACCTTGCTGAACGCGGCGCGCGGCACCTTGGTGGCGATGGTCGGAATGCGCGCTTCATGCCAGCCGATACCGGTGTTGATCAGGGTCGCTCCGGCCTGCTCGACCGCCTTGGCCAGCTCGACGATTTCTTCCCAGCTGCTGCCGCCTTCCACAAGATCGAGCATCGACAGGCGAAAGATGATGATGAAGTGTGCCCCGACCGCCTCACGTACGCGCCTGACAATCTCGACCGCCAGACGCATACGGTTTCCATAACTGCCGCCCCAACGGTCGGTGCGGTGATTGGTATGCGCGGCCAGGAACTGATTGATGAAGTAGCCTTCCGAACCCATGATTTCGACACCGTCATAACCGGCACTGCGCGCCAGCGTCGAACAGGTCACGAAATCGGCGATCTGCTTTTCGATGCCCTCTTCGTCCAGCTCTCGCGGCGTGAACGGGTTGATCGGCGCCTGAATGGCGCTCGGCGCGACCTGCTTGCGGCTGTAGGCGTAACGACCGGCATGGAGAATCTGCAGGCAGATCTTGCCACCAGCCTCGTGCACCGCACGCGTCACGATGCGATGGTGCTCCGCTTCTTCAGCGTTGGTTAGCTTCGCCGCGCCGTCATAGACACCACCCTCTTCATTGGGCGCGATGCCACCGGTGACCATCAGCCCGACCCCGCCGCGGGCACGCTCGGCAAAGTAGGTCGCCATGCGCTCGAAGCCGCCCGGCCGCTCCTCAAGACCGGTGTGCATCGAGCCCATCAGGGTGCGGTTGCGCAAGGTCGTGAAGCCCAGATCCAGGGGGGCCAGCAGGTGCGGATAATGAGCAGCAGTCATGGCGAAGCTCCATCGAGTCAATCACGGAATAGCAAGGACCTCTGCGGGTCCTCTGGTTCATGGGCAACAGTAAAGACGCATCCCGCCACACACTCAATGACCGAAAGTGACAAGTTATTGATCCAAACGCGCAGTGGCACTTGGCAAGCGTCCGACGCCGCCCTACCCTAGTCGACAATTTCCCGATGGCCGTCACTCGATCTTTTTATGCGCAAATTCTTCGCCATCTGCCTGGTTCTGCTGAGTATTGCCAGCCTTGTCAGCTACGCAATCTGGACCGGACAACGCCCGGCGGGTCACTACCTGTCCGATCTGCGCATTCGTCTGGCCATCAATGAAGGCCAGTCCGGAGAACGCGGCAATCTGCTGGGGATCGAGCCCGAGCTGTTTCCGACTGATTACCAGAACATTGAGCGACTGCACCGCAAGCTCGCCGCTTATCTGCAACAGGCCCGTGAAAATGGCCTGATCAACCCACGAACGGTGGTGGTACTGCCGGAACATATCGGCACCTGGCTGTTCGCCAGTGGCGAGAAGGATCAGCTCTATCAAGCTGCCACGCTGGATGAGGCCATGGACTGGCTGTCGTGGAGCAACCCGCTGCAATTCATCAAAGCGGTGCTGCGGGCCGAAGGCCGGGACCGTCTGGATGACGCCCACCTGCGGATCAAGGCCCGATCGATGGCGCGGGACTATCAGACACTGTTTGGCGGGCTGGCCAGAGAGTTCGGCGTCACACTGGTGGCCGGTTCAATTGTGCTGCCCGATCCCAGTGTCGAAGGCGGTCAGCTGAAAGTCGGCAGCGGCGCCCTGTATAACAGCAGCCTGATATTTGGCAGCGATGGCCTGCCGCTCGGTCAGCCGCAGCGTCAGTTGTACGCCGAGCGCTATCAGAGGCGTTATGTGCACACGGCAAGCGACGCACCGTTGTATGTGGTCGATACCCCGGCCGGGCGTCTGGGGGTGCTGATCGGTAGCGACAGCTGGTACCCGGAGAATTACGCGCGCCTGAACCAGAGCGGTGCACAACTGATTGCGGTGCCGGCCTTTGTGATCGGCAAGGCCGCCTGGTCCCAACCGTGGCGCAAGCCTCGGCACTCAGACATCGACGTGCCGAACGAAACGCCTAGTGAGGGCGACGCCTGGCATCACCTGACATTGACCGGCCGTGCTCCGCAAAGCACTGCGCAGGCCGGGATCAGTGTATTCATGCGCGGACAGTTCTGGAATCAGGGCGTGGCCGGGCAAAGTTTTGCCAGCCACGCAGGGCAAACGATCGCCGAGCCGCAGCAGGAAAATGCTGCCACTGGCGGCGCGCGCCTGATCAACCTCTGGCTTTGACGATGCCGACCCTGACGCTGCGCCTCGGTGATCTGTCGGTGGGTTTCATCCAGAGCCTGACTGATGCGGTCAACAGTTTCGACAGGAACCCTGACGCGCTGCTGGAGCAGTACGGTCTTGACCCGATTCGCCTGAGCCAGGCGCGAGCGCGGCTATCGATCCCGCGCTACATGCGCCTGGGGCATGCCGCCATCCAACTGACCGGCCAGCCCGGGCTGGGGTTGCGCATGGGCCAGCTCAGTCGTTTTGCGCAGGCAGGTCTGGCCGGTATCACTGCGGCCCAGGCACCCAACGTGCGCGAGGCGGCGCGCACGCTGATTCGCTTTGAGCCCTTGTACGGTTCCAATTATCGCGGCCAGTCGAGTTTCCACGAGGATGCCGGCGGCGCCTGGATGCGCTTCTATTCGATCAGCCCCTATAACGCTTACAACAGGTTTGTGGTGGACTCGATTCTAGGTGGCTGGCTGGCTCAGCTTTCGACGCTGGCAGGTACAGAACTGCGCGCACAACGCATCGAGATTGAATTCGAAGCGCCTGACTATGCCGCGCAGTACGCCGCTTTGAGTGATAACCCGATGGTGTTTGGCGCGGCGACCAATCAACTGCGTCTGGATCAGACCAGCCTGGCATTACGCAACCCGGACCATTGCCCAAGTACCTGGCGGCACCTGTTGCAGCTGTGCGAAAGCGAACTGGAACAACAGACCCGCACCCGCAGCCTGCGTGAACGCATCATTCAATTGCTGGGGCCGCTATTGAACGGCGGAAGTGAACCGGATCTGGAGGAAGTGGCGGCAAGGCTCAAACTGCCCACCTGGACGCTGCGCCGCAAGCTGACCGAGGAAGGTACATGCTTTCGCGCAGTGCTCAATGACACGCGGCGCGATCTGGCGATGACTTATATTCGCGACACTGAACTGGCGTTCGGGGAGATCGCCTACCTGCTGGGATTCGCTTCTGCCGAAGCCTTTCAACGCGCCTTCAAACGCTGGAACGGGCAGACTCCGGGAGAGTTCCGCCGCAGCCAGCGTCAAAGCGCATGAAGCCGTTCACAGTTCGGTAGCGTCGTCGGCAGGCTCTACCGGGTCCAGTTCCGATGCACGGTATTCAAGTAGTTCTTCCTGGTATTCGTCCATTTCTTCGCCCTCTTGGCTGAGTGAGTGGGGGTGATAATCAAAGCTGAAATAACTGACCGCAAGATCAACATTAAAGTGCCAATGTGAAATAAAAATGTTGATTCCTGTCAAACAGACGAAAAAGACCGCGGCCGATTCAGCACTCCCCTCAACTCTCTAGCGGACGGGCGCTATTGACTTGCATGCCAGTGTCGACCTAACCTCCTGCTCATGAACCTCATCAAGCACCACCTCGGCCAGATTATTATTACCGTCATTCCAGTCATGGCGGGTTAGCCGACGTTTGCAAAAAACCCGCCCTGGAGGCGGGTTTCTTCTGTCTCCCGGGCAACCATTGCCGAATCAGGAGTCAGACATGATCGCCATCCCTCGCTCTATCGCCCTTCTCGCCACTCTGGACCTGATTATCGATCTGCCGCGCGCGTTCGCCGAGTATCCAGGCACCACGTATGAAGAGGCGATGCGATGAGCCAGGGCCCGCACGATCTGCTCAACTATTACGCGCGCAAAATCCTCACCTCCCGCGTCTACGACGTTGCCATCGAAACGCCGCTGCAAGGCGCTCGCCAGCTGTCCGAACGGCTGGGCAATCAGGTGCTGCTCAAGCGCGAAGACCTGCAGCCGGTGTTCTCGTTCAAGATTCGCGGCGCGTACAACAAGCTCGCGCAATTGCCCGCAGAGCAGACTGCACGGGGCGTGGTGACGGCATCGGCGGGCAATCATGCCCAGGGCCTGGCGCTGGCGGCACGCGAGTTGGGGATCAAGGCGACCATCGTCATGCCGCGCACCACGCCGGAGATCAAGGTCGAAGGTGTGCGCTCGCGGGGTGCCACCGTGGTGCTGCACGGCGATTCCTTCCCGGAAGCGCTGGTCTACTCGCTGAAGCTGGTCGACGAACAAGGCTTCGTCTACATCCATCCGTATGACGACCCCGACACCATCGCCGGGCAAGGCACCGTGGCGATGGAGATCCTTCGTCAGCAACCGGGCCAACTGGATGCGATCTTTGTTCCTGTCGGGGGCGGCGGTCTGATTGCCGGTATCGCGGCGTATGTGAAATACCTGCGCCCGGAGATCAGGGTCATCGGCGTCGAGCCGGACGACTCCAACTGCCTGCAAGCAGCGATGGCCGCCGGGGAGCGCGTGGTGCTGAGCCAGGTCGGGCTGTTTGCCGATGGCGTGGCGGTCGCGCAGATCGGCCACCACACCTTCGAAGTGTGCCGCCATTATGTCGATGAAGTGATCACCGTCAGCACCGACGAGATCTGCGCGGCGATCAAGGACATCTACGACGATACGCGCTCGATCACCGAGCCCTCGGGCGCGCTGGGCGTGGCCGGGATCAAGAAATATGTCGAGCAGCGCGGCGTCAGCGGCCAGACGCTGGTGGCGATTGATTCAGGGGCCAACGTCAACTTCGACCGCTTGCGTCACGTGGCCGAGCGCGCCGAACTGGGCGAAGGCCGCGAGGCGATCATTGCGGTGACCATCCCCGAACAACCGGGCAGCTTCAAGGCGTTCTGCGAGGCCATCGGCAAACGGCAGATCACCGAATTCAACTACCGCTACCACACCGATCGCGAGGCGCACATCTTCGTCGGCGTGCAGACCCATCCCGAGAACGACCCACGCAGCGCCCTGATCGCCAGCCTGACCGGCCAGGGCTTTCCGGTGCTGGACCTGACCGACAACGAACTGGCCAAACTGCATATTCGCCACATGGTTGGCGGGCATGCCGAGCGGGTCAATGATGAAGTGGTGCTGCGCTTCGAGTTCCCGGAGCGACCGGGCGCGCTGTTCAACTTCCTCAACCGTCTGGGCGGCCGCTGGACCATCTCCATGTTCCACTACCGCAACCACGGCGCTGCTGACGGCCGGGTGGTTGCCGGGCTGGTGGTGCCGGAGGATGAGCGGCATCTGGTCGGTGCTGCGCTGGATGAGATTGGTTACCCGTATTGGGATGAAAGCGAGAACCCAGCGTACCGGTTGTTTCTGGGCTGAGGCCGGGATATCTCGCGTTCCTCACGCTCCGCGTCACAAGAGGACGCAGAGCGTCCAGACCGGCATACCCACGCGGAGCATGGGCACGATGGGGATCTGACTGACAACTATCGTTCCTCACGCTCCAGCGTGGGAATGCAGTTCACGACGCTCTGCGCCACACCTTACTGCGCCGGGGCGGGCTCGACTGGCGTGGGGGCGGTGCTTTCGGCAGGTTCTGCGGCCGGTGTTTCGACCGTTTCAGCCTTGAATGAAGCAGGTTCGGACGGCGCAGGCACTGGTTCGCTTGCAGCAGGCGTAACCGGTTCGGCAGCAGGCTCGGCCTTCGGCGCGTTTTCTGACGACGCAGGCGCCAGCTTCGCAGGCTCGGCAGCCTTGGCGGGAGCCGCCGGGGCTGCGGGAGCCGTGTCAGGCACACCAAGGTCGGCCTTGGGCTTCTCGACAATATGCGCAGCCTTTTTCACTTCAGGCGGCAGGAAGTTTTCCACCAGACCGAAAAAGCGCTCGTAGAACTTTGCCGACGAGACGGTCTCACTGGCGACCTTGACCATCGAGTCGTCAGTCGAGCCTATCGGCATCGACACGGAACCCAGCACGCCAACACCGAGGCTGGCCGAGTTGTTGGTCTTCTTCAACGCATAGCGGTCTTGCAGGGCGTTGGCGAACATGGTGGAACTGCCATCCTTCGCATCGGCGGCGCACACCAGATTGAAGCTGATTTCGATATGCGTATCGCCGGTCTGCTGGAAGCTCTTGCGGCCGGCAATCATCTTCGGGTCACTGCTGGTGATGATGTAGCCCTGACTAAGCAAGGCACGCCGCCCCGCCTCGCAGTAAGCCATGTCGGTCGCAGGGTAGCTTCGGGAGAAGGTCCCGGCGTCGTCGAAGTGTTCATGGTCATACACCGCCTGCTTGGGCGATGAACAGCCAGCTGCCATCAACACGGCAGAAATCCAGAGGGCGGTACGAACGTTCAGTAGCTTAAACATCGAAAATCCTGAGGAAGGAAAAGACTGCCAGCAAGACTGCGAACTGGGAAATGGCGGTAAGTCTGCAACAAGGCCGACGCTGGATCAACGTACAGTTCAAAAGGATTTGGATACAAACCGCTCAGGCGCACGAAGCCAGGCCCTCAGTCACACAAAATGCAGACAACAAAAAAGCGACCCTAGGGCCGCTTTCTTGTTTGCTTCAAGGAGTTCAAGGGCCTTGAAGCGGTGTATGGCGCAGCGGACGGGACTCGAACCCGCGACCCCCGGCGTGACAGGCCGGTATTCTAACCGACTGAACTACCGCTGCGTATCGCTGTAAACCTGTTTGAAACAAACCTTAGGTAGGCTGCTTCCTGTACATGTGACCGAAAGACCCTTGGGCTTTTCAATCGCAGACCCGGAGAACCCGATCTGTACAAATATGGCGCAGCGGACGGGACTCGAACCCGCGACCCCCGGCGTGACAGGCCGGTATTCTAACCGACTGAACTACCGCTGCGCATTGTGGACTTGCGTCCGTGTAAGCTTTTTAAATCACTTTTGAAAGCCCTCGTACTTCAGCTTTCAAACTCAACGATGGTGGGTGATGACGGGATCGAACCGCCGACCCGCTGCTTGTAAGGCAGCTGCTCTCCCAGCTGAGCTAATCACCCTTTGCTTCGTTGAGGCCGCGAAATTTACGCACCTAACGAACCTAAGTCAATAGCCTGATTGAAGTTTTTTTAAAAACCGCCTCAATCACAAAACCCTCACCACACACCAAAAGCACAAGCAATAGCTCAATCGAAGCTCGTCCGCGCAAACTACTCGGCGTACACCATCTTGCGCGTCATGCCACCGTCGACCACGAACTCCTGCCCGGTCACGAAACCGGCGTTTCTGGACAACAGCCAGGCAACCATCGCCGCAACGTCCTCCACTGTCCCTACCCTGCCCGCCGGATGCTGGGCATGATCGGTCTCGGACAAAGGCTCGGCTCTGCGCAACGAGGGGTCGCGCGCGTCGATCCAGCCAGGGCTGACAGCATTGACACGAATCTCCGGCCCCAGACTGATCGCCAGCGCATGTGTCAGCGCCATCAGACCGCCCTTGCTGGCCGCATAAGCTTCGGTGTCGGCCTCCGACTGGCGAGAGCGTGTGGAGGTCAGGTTGACGATGCTGCCGCAATGCGCACGCAGGTAAGGCGCGCAATGCTTGGCCAGCAGCATCGGACCGCCGAGGTTGACTGCCAGTACACGGTTCCAGTGCGACAGCTCAAGGCTTTCCAGCGTAGTGTTGTGCGGATCGGCAATCGCGGCGTTGCACACCAGCGCATCGAGACGACCGAACTGCCGAAGCACCTCGGCCACGCCCGCTGCGACCTGCTCTTCACTGGCAACGTCCATGGCAATGAACAGGGCATTTTCACCCAAGGCACCGGCCACTTTCGAACCACGCGCACGATCCAGATCGGTCAACACGACTTGCCAGCCTTCGGCGATCAGCCACGCTGCGATACCTAGCCCGATCCCACGAGCGGCACCGGTCACCAGGGCGACACGGCCATTGTGGACGCTGGAAAATTTCAACGCCCACGTCTCACCCGGCTTACCACTGGCCGGTTTGCTGGCCTCGCCACTCACAACGCCGCCAGACCACGGGCCAGGTCAGCCTGCAGATCAGCCACGTCTTCCAGCCCCACTGCAACCCGAATCAGGCTGTCGCGAATACCTGCGGCCTCACGTTCCTGAGGTGCGAGACGACCGTGAGAGGTGGTGCTCGGGTGAGTGATCGTGGTTTTGCTGTCGCCCAGGTTGGCGGTGATCGAAATCAGTCGCGTGGCATCGATGAAGCGCCATGCGCCGTCCTTGCCACCCTTGACCTCGAAGCTCACCACCGCGCCGAAACCCTTTTGCTGACGCTGGGCCAACGCGTGCTGCGGGTGGCTCTTCAGCCCTGCGTAATGGACTTTTTCGATGCCATCCTGCTGCTCGAGCCACTCGGCCAGTGCCTGGGCATTGGCGCAGTGAGCGCGCATGCGCAGGTTCAGGGTTTCGAGGCCCTTGAGGAAGATCCACGCATTGAACGGGCTGAGCGTCGGCCCGGCAGTACGCAGGAAGCCGACCACTTCTTTCATCTGCTCGCTGCGCCCGGCAACCACGCCGCCCATGCAACGGCCCTGGCCGTCGATGAACTTGGTGGCCGAATGCACGACAATGTCAGCGCCCAGCAACAGTGGCTGCTGCAAGGCCGGCGTACAGAAACAGTTGTCGACGATCAGCATCGCGCCCTTGGCGTGCGCGATCTCGGCCAGGGCCGCGATGTCGACCAGCTCGGCCAGGGGATTGGACGGCGATTCGACGAAGAGCATTTTGGTGTTGGGCTTGATCGCCGCGTCCCAGCCGCTCAGATCGGCGAGAGGAACGTAATCAACCTCGACACCAAAGCGCTTGAAGTACTTGTCGAACAGGCTGATGGTCGAGCCGAACACGCTGCGTGACACCAGAACGTGATCACCGGCGCTGCACAGGCTCATCACCACGGCCAGGGTTGCCGCCATGCCGGTCGCCGTGGCGACAGCCTGCTCGGCACCTTCCAGTGCGGCAATGCGCTCTTCGAAAGAACGCACCGTCGGGTTGGTGTAACGCGAGTAGACGTTGCCCGGTACCTCACCGGAGAAACGCGCAGCCGCATCGGCGGCCGTGCGAAATACGTAACTGGAGGTAAAGAACATGGGTTCGCCATGCTCTCCTTCCGGTGTACGGTGATGCCCGGCACGTACGGCTAGGGTATCGAAACCTACGCCTTCAAGGTCGCTGTCCAGCCGACCTGCATCCCATTCCTGAGTCATGCCGCCCACTCCTTGCCCAATTAGTTGTTGTACAGATCGATGATCGCGCTCACTGCCTGAGTCTTGATCTTGGAGGCGTCATTACGCGCGCTCTCGATCCGGTTCAAATAATGCTCGTCGATGTCGCCGGTCACGTACTTGCCGTCGAAAACCGAGCAATCGAAGTTGTCGATCTTGATTTTCTTGCTGCCGCTGACCGCTTCGATCAGGTCATTCAGATCCTGATAGACCAGCCAGTCGGCACCGATGAGGTCGGCCACGTCCTGAGTGGTGCGGTTGTGGGCAATCAGCTCGTGAGCACTCGGCATGTCGATGCCGTAGACGTTGGGGTAGCGCACAGCCGGGGCTGCAGAACAGAAGTAGACATTCTTGGCACCGGCTTCGCGGGCCATCTGGATGATCTGCTTGCAAGTGGTGCCACGTACGATGGAGTCATCCACCAGCATCACGTTCTTGCCACGGAACTCCAGCTCAATGGCGTTGAGCTTCTGGCGTACGGATTTCTTGCGCGCAGCCTGGCCCGGCATGATGAAGGTCCGGCCGATGTAACGGTTCTTGACGAAGCCTTCGCGGAACTTGACGCCCAGATGGTTGGCCAGCTCCAAAGCGGCGGTCCGGCTGGTGTCCGGAATCGGGATGACCACATCGATATCGTGATCCGGACGCTCGCGCAGGATCTTGTCGGCCAGCTTCTCGCCCATGCGCAGGCGCGCCTTGTAGACCGAGATGCCGTCGATGATCGAATCCGGGCGCGCCAGATAGACGTGCTCGAAGATGCACGGTGCGTACTTGGGGTTGGCCGCGCACTGACGGGTGTGCAACTTGCCGTCTTCGGTGATGTAGACCGCTTCGCCCGGCGCCAGGTCGCGAATCAGGGTAAAGCCCAGTACGTCCAGCGATACGCTTTCCGACGCGATCATGTACTCGACGCCTTCGTCGGTATGACGCTGGCCGAACACGATAGGACGAATGGCGTCCGGGTCACGGAAGCCGACGATACCGTAGCCAGTGATCATGGCCACGACCGCGTAACCACCACGGCAGCGATTATGCACATCGGTCACTGCCGCGAAGATATCCTCTTCGGTCGGCTGCAACTTGCCACGCACGGCCAGCTCATGGGCGAATACGTTGAGCAGCACTTCCGAATCGGAATTGGTGTTCACATGGCGCAGGTCGGATTCGTAAATTTCCTTGGCCAACTGCTCGACGTTGGTGAGGTTGCCGTTATGCGCCAGCGTGATGCCGTAAGGCGAGTTGACGTAGAACGGCTGAGCCTCGGCCGACGTCGAGCTGCCCGCGGTGGGGTAACGCACGTGACCGATGCCCATATGCCCGACCAGACGCTGCATATGACGTTGATGAAACACATCGCGCACCAATCCGTTGTCCTTGCGCAGGAATAACCGGCCATCATGGCTGGTTACGATACCGGCAGCGTCCTGGCCGCGGTGCTGGAGGACGGTAAGCGCGTCATACAGCGCCTGATTGACGTTCGACTTGCCGACGATACCGACGATGCCACACATGCGACACAACCCCTACTTAGTGGAACTGGATTTACCGAGCACATCCTGCGGCATTGTAGACGGCAGGATCTGTTCCTTGAACGGCATGTCAGCGGGTACGCTGATGCCGCTGGCGAGCCACTTGCTGGACATCCCGAGAATCAGGTTTTTCGACCAGTCAGCGACCATGAGAAATTGCGGCACCAGCCTCGACTGCTGCCACCATTGATCCTGTTGCACCGGCCCCAGGCTCAACAGCCCTACCGCCACAACGACAAGCAGGCCTCCGCGCGCTGCGCCGAAGACCATACCGAGAAAACGATCGGTCCCGGAAAGCCCGGTGACGCGAATCAGCTCGCCTATCAGAAAATTGACCATGGCGCCTACCAGCAGGGTGGCGACAAAAAGAATGGTACAGCTCGCGATCACGCGGGCCGAAGGTGTTTCTATGTAATTGACCAGATACTGCGACAGCCCTGCGCCAAACATCCAGGCCACAACACCTGCAATGATCCACGTCGTCAACGACAGTGCTTCTTTTACGAAGCCGCGCTTCAGACTGATCAGGGCGGAGATGGCGACAATTCCGAGAATTGCCCAGTCAACCGGAGTAAATGGCACGTTGCAGCCTGCAGACGGATAAGGCGGCGCATTTTAGCAGAGCGTCCGCCTGCCGGTAAGCAGCGATTACCGGCGCGAGGCATTTTCCTTTGTGCCAGGGGCACCAGGTGCCGAACGGTCAGCCGCGCTCGGGCTGAAAGCGCACCACAATACCCTTGAGCTTTTGCTGTTTATCGAGCTGATCGCGCAGGCGATCGGCCTCGGAGCGCTCGATGAGCGGGCCGACAAACACCCGGTTCACGCCATCAGCGGTGCGAATGTAGGCGTTGTAGCCCTGGGTACGCAGCGTCTTTTGCAGATTGTCGGCATTGGCCCGATTGGACATGCTTGCCAATTGCACCGACCAACTGATCGACAGACCATTGGCATCGACGCCAGCAGGTGCTGCAGGTTTGGCAGGAGCCGGTGTCGCTGCTGGTGCAGCAGCCGTCGCTGGCGCCGGAGCGGGTGCCGGTTTGGCAGCAGGTTTGGAGACCGGAGCAGCACGCCCTGCAGGTGCAGCCTGAACAGTCGGCGCAGGCGCGATCGGCATGGCAGGCGGCTGGTTGCTGCTCATGTCATCATCACCCGGCACAGGCTCCTGAGGCAGAACCTGAGGCTCCGGAACAGGCACCGGATCGACCCGCACCTGCGCAGCTGCAGGCGCCTGAGGCGCGGCTGGCGCCTCGACCTGCACCTGACGTGTTTCATCTTCACGCGTGAAAAGCATGGGCAGGAAAATGACCGCCACGGCGATCAGCACCAGTGCTCCAACCATTCGCTGCTTGAATACGTTATCCAGCAAAGCCATTTGCAGCGTCCTCATCGGTGTACCGGGCCAACCATTCAAGGGCCTCGGCAACACAGTAAAATGAACCGAACAGCAGAATCTCGTCATCGGGCGTGGCATGCGCGCACTGAGCTTCCAGCGCCAACGCGATACTCTGATAGGACGTCACGCGGGCGCCAAGGTTCTGCAAGGCCGTCTGCAACTCTTCTGCTGGCCGACTGCGCGAGGTCGGAAGCGGCGCAACAGCCCACTCTTCAATGACCGGTGCCAGGTGCGCGACCACGCCGTCGAGATCCTTGTCGCTGAGCAGACCAAACACCGCTCGACGTTTGCCGCCAACTGGCTGCCGCGCGAGGCGTTGGCCCAGAAACCGCGCCGCGTGGGGGTTATGGCCTACATCCAGAAGCAGGTTGAGCGACTTGCCGTGCCACCTGACGACCCTGCGATCGAGACGACCGGCGAGCCGGGTCTCGGCAAGCACCTTGCCTGTCGCATCCGCTTGCAATGGATACCCCAGCAGGGCAAAGGCCTGAAGCGCCAGCGCGGCATTCTGCATGGGCAGATCGAGCAGCGGCAGACCGCGCAGCTCGATCTGCTCGCCCTGAGCGACACCGCGCCAGTCCCAGCTGTCTTCACCTATGGAAAGATCGAAATCCCGGCCACGCAGCAACAACGGACAGCCCAGCTCGCGGGCTTTGGCCAACAACGGCTCTGGGGGCGCCGGGTCACCGCACAGCGCTGGGCAGCCGGCGCGAAAGATCCCGGCTTTCTCGAAAGCGACCGACTCACGGGTGTCGCCCAGATACTCGGCATGATCGACCCCGATACTGGTGACCAGCGCCAGATCCGCATCCACTAGATTGACCGCGTCCAGACGACCGCCCAGACCGACTTCCAGCACCACTGCATCGAGCCGGGCCTGCTCGAACAGCCAGAACGCCGCCAGCGTGCCCATTTCGAAATAAGTCAGGGTGACATCGCCGCGCGCCGCTTCGACCGCAGCGAAGGCGTCGCATAGTTCCAGATCGGTTGCCTCGACGCCCTGCACTTTCACCCGCTCGTTATAGCGAATCAAATGCGGGGAGCTGTAGACACCAACCTTCAAGCCCTGAGCCTGCAACAAGGCAGCGACAAAGGCGCAGGTCGAGCCCTTGCCGTTGGTGCCCGTCACCGTGATCACCTGTCGCGCCGGGCGTGTAAGCCCCAATTGCAGCGCCACCTGTCGAGACCGGTCCAGGCCCATGTCGATGGCCGACGGATGCAGTTGCTCCAGATAGGCGAGCCAGTCGCTCAGGGACGTAGAGGTCATATCGTCGCGGGTGCCGGCGGGACGACGATTGGCTCGATGACGGGTGCGACAAAGCGAGGGGTCGGCAGATTCATCATCTGTGCCAGCAGGTTACCCAGGCGCGGACGAAGCTCACTGCGCGAGACGATCATGTCGATGGCACCGTGATCCAGCAGGAATTCACTGCGCTGGAAGCCTTCAGGCAGCTTCTCGCGAACCGTTTGCTCGATGACCCGTGGACCGGCAAAACCGATCAGCGCCTTGGGCTCGGCGACGATGACGTCACCCAGCATGGCCAGGCTGGCGGAAACGCCACCGTAGACCGGGTCGGTCAGCACCGAGATGAACGGCAGCCCTTCTTCGCGAAGACGCGCCAGAACAGCCGAGGTCTTGGCCATCTGCATCAGCGAGATCAGCGCTTCCTGCATGCGCGCACCGCCGGAAGCGGCGAAGCAGACGAACGGGCAGCGATTTTCCAGCGCATAGTTGGCGGCACGTACGAAACGCTCGCCGACAATGGCACCCATCGAACCACCCATGAACGAGAATTCGAATGCCGAAGCCACCACCGGCATGCCCAGCAAGGTGCCGCTCATGGAAATCAGCGCGTCCTTTTCACCGGTCTGCTTCTGCGCAGCGGTCAGGCGATCCTTGTACTTCTTGCCGTCGCGGAATTTCAGACGGTCGACCGGCTCGAGATCGGCACCCAGCTCTTCGCGCCCTTCGACGTCCAGAAAAATGTTCAGACGTGCACGTGCGCCGATACGCATGTGGTGGTTGCACTTGGGGCAGACGTCCAGGGTCTTTTCCAGCTCAGGGCGATACAGCACCGCCTCACAGGACGGGCACTTGTGCCAGAGGCCTTCGGGAACCGAGCTCTTCTTGACCTCGGAACGCATGATCGATGGGATCAGTTTGTCTACCAACCAGTTGCTCATGCTTTATATCTCCAGTACCGGTGTGGCTCGAACGACTGACAAATCAAACGCCAGTCGCATGCCCTCGGATAAATTCGTATATGGACGACGATGAAAGGATAGCGATCGACTCATGGCCGGACCTGCGCGCCCCTCACCCCGATTTTTCACAACGACGGCGTTGCTCAGTGGCACCACCGCTTACTCGATTCGACCCGCGTGCCTCGTGGCGGGAACAGGCTTATGGACGGCGGCCGATCAATAGCCGTCACATCAGGTGCCGTGCACCGCACTCATGAACGCCAGGATCTTCTCCCGATCCTTGATGCCCTTGCTCTTTTCAACGCCGCCGCTGACATCCACTGCATAGGGCCGGACTTGAGCGATGGCCTGCGCCACATTGGCGGACGTCAGCCCGCCCGCCACGATGACCGGCTTGTCCAGGTCGTCCGGAATCAATGCCCAGTCGAAGGTTTCTCCGGTACCGCCGGGCACCCCTTCAACGTAGGTATCGAGCAGCACGCCGCGTGCATTGCGATAGGTCCGGCAAACCCCGGCAATGTCATCACCGGCCTTGACCCGCAGCGCCTTGATGTACGGGCGATGATACCCATCGCACTCATCGGGTGTTTCATCGCCATGAAACTGCAGCATGTCCAGCGCGACGGCATCCAGCGTCTCGTTGAGCTCACAGCGACTGGCGTTGACGAACAGGCCAACGGTGGTGATGAACGGCGGCAACGCGGCAATGATGGCACGCGCCTGCAATACCGTCACCGCACGCGGGCTTTTCGGATAGAACACCAGACCGATCGCGTCGGCACCTGCCTCGGCGGCAGCCAGTGCATCCTCTATGCGGGTAATCCCGCAGATCTTGCTGCGAACGGCTGACATGTCGTGAGTAACCTCAAGCCTTTCGGAAAGTCCCGGATGTTAGCAAATGCTGCCGGGATCGTCAGCCGTCCAATTCCGCAAAGCCCGTAAGAAAATGAGGACCGATATAGCGCTCGGGCAACGGGAACTCATCACGGTACTCGACCCCGACCAGGTACAGCCCGTAAGGATGGGCCGTGACACCACCGGTACGCCGAATCCGGCTTTCCAGCACCTCCCGCGCCCACTCGACCGGACGCTCGCCGGTGCCGATGGTCATCAGCACTCCGGCGATATTGCGCACCATATGATGAAGAAAGGCATTGGCGCGCACATCGATCACGATCATCTTGCCGTGGCGGGTCACGCGCAGATGGTGCAACTGCTTGACCGGCGACTTGGCCTGACACTGACCGGCGCGAAAGGCACTGAAATCGTGAGTACCCACCAGGTATTCGGCAGCCTGCGCCATGCGCTCGACATCCAGCGGGCGGTGGTTCCAGGTAATTTCCTGATTCAGGTGCGCCGGGCGGATCTGATCGTTGTAGATCACATACCGATAACGCCGGGCGATGGCCTTGAAGCGCGCGTGAAAGGTGGCCGGCATGACTCTGGCCCAGGTGACGCTGACATCATGGGGCAGATTGATATTGGCGCCCATGACCCAGGCCTTCATGGTGCGCTCGGCCTGGGTGTCGAAGTGCACCACCTGACCACAGGCATGCACCCCCGCGTCCGTGCGACCGGCACACATCAGTGACACCGGTGACGCGGCCACTTTTGACAAAGCGTCTTCAAGGGTTTCCTGCACGGTCAGCACGCCGGACGCCTGACGTTGCCAGCCGCAATAGCGCGAGCCCTTGTACTCGACGCCCAGCGCGATTCGGGAAAAGCCCTCGGCCGCCATCTCGGCGGCCGGGTTATCTATGTTCGCCAAAGTGGTACAGCCTGTCGGTTCGCGAAAAGTCGGCCATTATACGGCCGCAAAAAAAACACGCTACTCAAGCCGGACATCTGAAATGCAAACGGCCGCATAAGCGGCCGTGTGCAGGTTGCCGGGGTTGAATCAGGCCAGCCGCGAAAGCATCTCCCGCGCTTCGCTTTTCTGACCGTCATCGCCCTCGGTGACGACCTCATCAAGAATATCCCGAGCGCCGTCCGCATCGCCCATGTCGATGTAGGCACGCGCCAGATCAAGCTTGGTCGCCGCCTCGTCAGTACCAGCCATGAAGTCGAAGTCCGGCTCGTCATCCAGCGCTGCCGCATCTTCGGCGGTGAATCTTGGCTCATCGAGCGGCGGATGTTCGAGATTCTGCGAAAGACGCTCAAGCTCGGCGTTGACGTCGTCGATTTCAGTCGCGAATGCCTGGCTTGCCTGATCGGTTTCAATCTCGTCCGCCAGCGACAGGTCGAAATCCTCTGGAAGCTCAAGGTCATCAGTGACCGGTGGTGTAGGCGAGGTTTCGCCCAAATCCAGCGGATCTTCGCCAAGGCCGAGCAGGAAATCATCTTCGCTCTTGAGGGCCGGGTCTTCCTCGGACAAGTCCAGATCGAAGTCGGCGAGGTCCTGCGGCGTTGCCGCTGCACGGGCCTCTTCCTGCTGCTGCATGACAGACTCGAAGCTCAGCTCTTCGTCATCCGCTACCGCCGAGACCTTGGGCTCGTCGAGCATCAGGTCATCGAGATCGTTAACGGTAGAGACTTCAGGCACAGACGGTTCTTCGAACTCGTCCAGGCTCAAGTCAAAATCGTTATCGAACGGGTCTGCCTCTTCGACAGGCTCTGCGGCCAGCGGAGCGGTGACTTCCGGCTCAGGCTCAGGCGTTGCAACAATTTCAGGCTCGGGCTCCTGCTCAGGCTCGGCCTCCTGCTCTGCCGAATCATCGGCCAGCAGCTCTTCAAGATATTTGGCATCGAGCTCTGCAACCAGTGCGGCCGTTGTAGCCGCCGCGGCGGCTGCAGCGACGGCAGGAGCAGCCGATGCAGTAGAGGTTTCAGAAGCCAGCGGCGCAGCAACAGGTGCCACCGGCTTCAGGGTCGAGTTAAGTTCTTCCCGCTGCTCGACCTCAGCTTCAAGCTTTCCCGCAGCCACCAGTTTACGTTCGTGGGCGGCATAGGCTTTGTTGTTACCCTGCTCGGCGTAGATTTCCATCAGTTTCAGACGGATATCGTCGCGCTTGGGGTCTTCGTTGACGGCTTCTTCCAGCAGCTCGATCGCCTGATTCATACGACCGTAAGCGATATGGATCTCGGCCTGAACCAGCGGATCGGCAGGACGTTCACGACCGGCAACGGCTGCTGCGGCGCCTCCCATGCGCACGTTGGGCGGAGGCACATCAAGCCCGTCGAAGCTGGCGGGCGGTGCATTCATGTCCATGTCCGAGACGAAATCCGACTCCTCGGCCAGCGCACGCGCCATGCGCTTGTGCTTCTCGGCTTCGGCCTTCGCCGCGCGACGACGCGCCAGGAACAACAACAGCAAGGCCAGAATCAGCAGTACCGCCCCACCGATCAGGCCAAGCAGTACAGGGTTGTTGATGATTTTCTGCAGCGCGTCCTGGTCTTCGTCTGCTGCTGCAACCGGCTCCACCGCCAGCGGCTGCTCTGGCGCCGGCGTCGCAACTTCGGCAGCACCGGCAGGCAATGCATCTTCAGGCGCAATCTCGCCAGCCGGTTTGACCGGAGCACCGTTGGCGTCGACCAGCGAGGCAGGCACTGCCGCGTTGGCTGGCGTTGCAGCTTCCGGAGTAGCGGCAGCTGGAGGCACGGCTGCGCCAGCGGCCTGCATCTTGGCCAACTGACCGTTTTTCAACTCGATCAGACGCTGCAGCTTGTCGAGTTGGCTTTGCAGGTCGTTCATGCGGCTTTTCAGCTCGGCATTATCACGGCGTGTGGTATCCAGCGCTTCCTGAGCCACGGCCAGCTTGTTGCCCAGATCGCTGTCGCCCGCCGCACCTTTTGCCGCCGGCTTGCCGCTTGCCGAAACCAGACTGAGGTTATCGGAGGTATCGACTTTGGAAGGCGCCGCACCCGCGCGGTCACGACGGGTAGCATCGACCTGACGTGTACCGGCCGGCAGACGGCGACCTTCACGCCAGGCGCTGTATTGCCGGGAAACTTCTGCCACTGCCTGTGATTGCGGCAGCGCGGTGGTCTGCTGCGGCGTCGGAAGGCGCAGCACCTGCCCTTTCTTCAGGCGGTTGATGTTGCCACCAATGAACGCATCCGGATTCAACGCCTGAATCGCCAGCATGGTTTGCTGGACAGTCCCGCCATTGCGCACCTTCGCAGCAATTTCCCACAAAGTGTCGTTATTGGCGGTGACGTACTGCGACTGCTTGTCGGCGGCTGGCGCCGGCAACGTGGATGTGTTGGCTGCCGGTGCTGGCGCTTCGGCTGCCGGCGCTTCAGCCGACGGGGCTACCGTTGCCAGTTGCGCAGGCGCCGCGGGTGCTGCAGCGGGGGCCGGGGCAGCAGCCGCAGCGGCTGCCTCGGGAGAGAATTTCGGCGGATCGAGCAGAAGGCTGTACTCACGCAGCAACCGGCCATTGGGCCAGAGCACCTGAACCAGGAACTTCACATAAGGCTCGCGCACCGGCTTGCTGGAAGTAATGCGCAGAACACTTTTACCGCTGGCATTGATAACCGGGGTAAAGGTGAGATCGTTGAGAAATGCCTGACGGGTCACACCCGCCTGCGCGAAGTCGGCTGTGGTGGCCAGGCTGGGCACAACTTGCGTTGCGTTGAGCCCCTGAGCCTCGGTCAACTCGATTTCCGCTACCAATGGCTGATTCAGGGTCGACTTGACCGACAATTCCCCGAGCCCCAGCGCCTGCGCCATACCCGATGACAGCGCTGATGCCGCAGCGATTGCTAATACCAGTTTACGAACCTGAACCATAGCCCATCCCTTGTTTAAAGATTCCCCGAGATCCGGGGAGGTAGTCCTGCATTTGGGTGTAAGGCGTATCGCCGCTAAAACAATTATTCAAATTGTTGCCAAGTATCTTTTACACATAGTCTTTTATCAACAATTCGCCAACCTGCACAGCGTTGAGCGCAGCGCCTTTGCGCACATTATCCGAGGTCAGCCACAGATTGAGCTGCTCGGAATCGTCGGTTCCCGCCCTGACGCGTCCCACATAAACCACGTCCTGGCCCACCGCATCGCCCACCGGCGTAGGGTAATCCCCCGCATCGACCAGTTCGATTCCGTCTGCAGACTCGAGTGCAGCATTGACCGCCGCCACGTCGACCGCCCCGGCCGTGCGCAACGCTACCGTGAAGCTGTCACCAAAGAACACCGGTACCTGAATGCAGGTCGCAGACACTTTGAGCGATGGCAGCGCCAGCAGTTCGCGCAATTCTTCGACCAGACGCCTTTCCAGCGGCAGGTGCCCAGACGCGTCTGGTGTCCCTACTTGCGCCAGCAGGTTGAACGCCATCTGACGATCAAAAAACCGCGCTTCCAGCGGGCGAACATTCAATAGCTCGGTGGTCTGACGAGCCAGCTCACTGACGCCTTCACGCCCCAGTGCCGATACCGCCAGACACGCCGTTACCGCCACCGACTGTATATCGATCAGGCCGAGCAACGGCGCCAGAGCCAGGGCAACCGCAGTGGCAGAAGCACTGGGACTGGCAACCAGACAAGGAGCGACGCCACGGTTGTGCAAAAGCGTAGCATTTATTTCCGGCACGACATTAGGTGCCTGGACTGCGGTAAATGCGCCCGACAGGTCGATGACCGTGCACCCCGCCGCTACCGCCTTTTCGGCGTGACTGCGACTGACCGCAGGTCCTGCAGCGAAAAACGCCATGCGCACCGTGCTGAAATCGAACTCGTCGACTTCACGTACGCGCACATTCTTGCCTCGAAACGGCACCGAGTGGCCTGCGGATTCGATGCTGGCCAGCAGGTACAGATTGCCGACCGGGAAATTGCGCTCCTCCAGAACCTGCACAACGGTTTCGCCGACAGTACCGGTTGCGCCGACTACGGCGATATCAAAGGACTGGCTCATGCAAAAACCTCAGGAAAATCAGGGAGCGGCACTTTAACCGCCGCATTGCCGACAGGCAATTCAAGCCGGCAATCAGGTGTGTATTTCAAGGCTCGAGCCCTATCGGGAAGAACACGCCATGGCTCCAGACACCCAGCCAGCGCTGTTCATCTATATCGCGGGAAACGGCCAGCTCGACCAACTGATAGAAAACATTGCGGTGAATCAGCGCCTCCAGATTGCTCCGCACGTGAATGTAGGGCGCCGGTTCCTGGGTATCAGGGTCGGTTACAACGCGTAAAGGGTGTTCCGGTCCCGCCTCGGCCTGATCCTCTACATTGGTCAGAAAGCGCAACACCTGGCCCTCACCCTCCCCCAGCACCTCAAGGCTGACGGCGACAAAAGGCGCATCATCAACCGTGATGCCGACCTTCTCCACAGGAGTGATCAGGAAATAGTCGTCGCCGTCGCGGCGCATAATGGTCGAGAACAACCGGACCATCGGTTTGCGGCCAATCGGCGTACCCAGGTAATACCAGGTACCGTCGCGAGCGATACGCATGTCGATATCGCCGCAGAAATCCGGATTCCACAAATGAACAGGCGGCAACCCCTTGGTTTTGGGGATCTGTGCAAACAGATCACCCGCCTTGTTTGAATCGGTCACTCCACTCTCCTGATGCGAGCTTTAGGCTCTAGCGTTCGACACCCAATAAGGTACGAGCGTAGTCCTCAAGAGGCGGACCCAGCAAATCCTCGGGGCTTTTGTCGTAAAGCGTCAGCAATCCGCCACGGCTGCGAATGCGTGCGCTGTCGATGAGGTAGCGGGTGCCGGTCTCGATCAGCATCAGCTGAATGACGCCGCTGTCGACGCCCAGACGATCCACCGCTTCCTGATCGGCCCATTGATCGCCATTGCCGATGCGGTCGTCAGCCTTGGCGAAACGCGCATAGAGCAAATAATGTGCGCCCGCAGCACGCGCCTCGACCATGGCTTCATCCAGCCCCAATGGGCCTCGGGCACGACGGACCATCGGGAAGTACTCGATAAAGCCCTTGAAGGCTTCTTCAGCCACCACGTTGGGGCGCGGATAGGCATTGCCTGGCGGCACGAAGGCGCCCTGAGCGATGTAAATGAACGAGTCAGGCTGCACGCGCCAGTTGGCAGTACGACGGGTTTCGCTATGGTCGAGCAGACCTGCGTCGCTGAATTGCTCGCGAACACCTTCGCCCATGTCACTGACTTTCATGCAGCCACTCAACGCCAGAAGCGCGAGCAGCATAACCAGGCTACGCATTATCCCCTCCCAAATACCGGTGACGGAAAACCGGCGAATGGTCGTCGGATGCAGCTTCCGCGCCATATCTGGCACAGCCGCCATCAAAGCCTTGAAGCTGGCGCTCAAGACCGGGCTGGCGGGTTATTCGGCGGCGGGATCCGGCGTGGGCTCAGCGCTGACGTCGCCGTCGCGCTTGCGCTTATTACCCATGCGTACGCCGATATCCATGAGGAAGTGGAAGAAGCCTTCCTGGTCTTCCAGCACGTTGCTCCAGAACGGCGAGTGATACAGCGCAACGGCGCCATGCACCAGCGCCCAGGCAGCACAGTAATGGTAGTAAGGCGGGACATCTTCGAGCTTGCCTTCACTGATGCGGCCTTTGATCAGCAGCGTCAGGTGTTCGAAGTTGGAAGCGCGGATCTTGTGCAGCTCTTCGACCAGCTCAGGCACCTGATTGCCCTTGACCACCTTCTCTTCCAGGCGGTCGAACAGGCGATAGCGCTGCGGGTCACGCATGCGGAATTCGAAATAGGCGCGCGAGAGCGATTCCTTGTCCTTGTCGACATCGGCCGAATGCAGCAGCTCGTTCAGGTCCCGCTCGTAGTCGAGCATCAGGCGCAGGTAAATTTCCGCCTTGGACTTGAAGTGCTTGTAGATGGTGCCTTTGCCAATGCCGACGGCGTCCGCGATCATCTCGACAGTGACGCTGTCTTCGCCTTGCTCGAGAAACAGCTTTAGCGCGGTGTCGAGAATTTCCTGCTCACGGCGGCGAAATTCACGGACCTTACGAGGTTCTTTCTGCATAGAGAGGTCTGTCAGGATCGAAATCGAAGCGGGGTATTATGCCCAATCGGCGCTAAATTGCACGGTTCATCCATACTTGTCGACCTGCATGAACGATTCGCACGGGAAATCCGCACCGGTCATCGCGCGCTAGCATTCCGCTGCGCTGGAAATCTAGTGCGCTGGCAACGAGGGGGCAGCGACGACAAATTCCAGATAACCCGTGATCACCACATACAACGTGAAGTAGGCAAAGATCAGCGCCGAGGCTATGTAAGACCAGCGCAACATTCGCTCGCCCATGAAACGCCCTCCCTGGTGAGCCAGCGCACACAGCGAGATCGACCAGACCACGCCTGCGGCGACGAACCCGGCGAGAAAGGTCGAAGCGCTGGCAAGATCAGAGCCTTGCCGGGCAATCAGCGCTCCGCCGACTGCGGCAAACCAGAGGATGGCGCTGGGAGAGGACATCGCCAGAAAGATCCCGCGCAGGAACAGCGCCAGGCTGGATTTTTCCGATGCAACGTCCTGGCTGCCGAGACCGGTGCTGACGGCGGTGGCACTCATGACCATCCTGAAGCAGAACCAGGCCAGCACCGCAGTGCCGCCAATCCAGAGCACGTAGCGCACGGCTTCATATTGCAGCAGCACGGCCATGCCGAGCATGGCCAGGATTGCGTAGGCCAGATCCCCAACGCAGGTTCCCAGGCCCAGCCACAGGCCTCTGGAAAAACCGCGCTGCATGGACAGCGTAATCATGGCGATGTTTGCCAGACCGATGTCCAGGCACAAGGAAAGACTCAGCAGAAAACCATTGGAAAACTCCACCCCACCACTCCATTACTGCGACGCCTTGGTATTTCGCCCGATGAGAGTGTTCATCGAGCACTCAAGGATCGCTTTAGTATTCCAAAACTGTTTAAAAAACAACCAAAAGACACTGGACGCTACGCCGTCCTGAACAATACTTAAGCTGCTGACGCGTCATCACTCCCCAAATGACTCGGCAGTAGAGGTGCCAAAGGAAGAGCGCGCCTTTGTTTTACTCCTAATGGTCTTAACCCGGCTTCACCCCCCAGAATCCGGGTTTTTTTTGCCTGCGATTTGCCTGCCCGTCGACGTCCGTATCCGTCAGCGCTGAACGTGCGCCAGCGGAAACAGGCGAGCGAAATTGGCTGTGGTCTGCTCGGCAAAGCGCTCGTAGGACTCGCCTCGCAGCATGGCCAGAAACTCGGCAACCTCACGTACGTACTGGGGCAGATTCGGCTTGCCCCGGTACGGGATCGGTGCGAGGTACGGGGAGTCGGTCTCGACCAGCAAACGATCGGCGGGCACCTGCCTGGCAACGTCGCGCAGGGCATCGGCATTGCGAAACGTCACGATACCGGACAGCGAAATGTAGTAACCCAGGTCCAGCGCGGCCTTGGCCATCTCCCAGTCTTCGGTGAAACAGTGCAGGACACCGGCGTGGGGCAAGGCGGCTTCGCGCAACAGGCTGAGGGTATCGGCACGTGCGCCCCGAGTGTGGATGACCACTGGTTTTTCAGTGATTCTGGCTGCCTCGAGATGAACCCGGAAAGACGCCTGTTGCAGCTCGGCCGCTTCAGGTTCGTAGTGATAGTCCAGACCGGTCTCGCCAATCGCTACCACCCGCGGGTGATCCAGTTCCTTGAGCAACCAGTCCAGGGGCGGCATTTCGCCGGGCTTCACGTCCAGCGGATGAATGCCCACCGAGCAATCGACATCCGCGTAGCGTTCGGCGAGTGCCTTGACCGCACTCGCATTGTCGGCGCTGACACCGATGCAGAGAAAATGCCCGACTCCTCTGCCACGGGCGGCATCGAGGGCTGCATCCAGAGAGCCATCGTGCTGGGCAAGGTCAAGGCGATCGAGGTGACAATGGGAATCTACAAGCATGGGTTAAAACACAACTACATCGTATGGGTTGGACGATCGGACTTGAGAGCGCCGACCAGGTAAGTTTCGATCAGATTGCGGGCGGTGTTGTCGCCGTCATTGAACTGCACGCCCACGCCAGCGGTGCGATTGCCCTGGGCGCCTTTTGGCGTGATCCAGGCAACCCGGCCGGCTACCGGAACCTTTTCCGGTTCGTCCATCAGATTGAGCAGCATGAACACTTCATCGCCCAGCTTGTAGCTTTTGCTGGTCGGAATGAACAGCCCGCCGTTTCTGATGAACGGCATGTACGCAGCGTAGAGAACGGATTTGTCCTTGATGGTCAGGGACAGAATGCCATTACGTGGACCTGTGCTCGGCGGCAAACTCATGACAACACCTCAACGGTTCCGGATAACGCAGAGTCTACGCCTGTCCCGGCAGGCCTGCCCACTGCACCAACAACGCTTCAAGCAGCAAGACCCGATTGAGGTTGGCCTTGGACATGACTTTCTGACGCTGCGCCAGAATCCAGTCCTGAATATCCAGCACTTTGGCGCGAGAAGACTTCTGCGCCAGGTACTGAATCACCTTGCGCATGTCACCCAGGCCAAGGCCTTCCTCGTCCTGCGTCATCTGATAGCGCAGGATCAGATGCGACCAGTCACAGAACCAGTCGAACAACAGTAACAGCGGGATATCCTTCCAGCCTTCGGCCAGCTGGGTAGCCGACTGTTGTTGCTTGAGCAGCTTCTTGACGCCGTCGACCACCAGCGCGCGCTGTTCGCGAACGCCCTGCGTATGCAGCGCCACCGCAGCCAGCGGCGACCCGGCGGCCAGCGTCAGCAACTCGAAGCGCTCGTCCTGGGAGCAATCGGGCAAGGCCCCGCTCAGCCAGTCGAGGCTCATCTGCTCGCCAGGCAATGGGCAGGCCTGCTGCACGCAGCGGCTCTTCACCGTTGGCAGCAAACGACTCGGTTGATGGCTGACCAGCAACAGAACGGTATTGCCTGAAGGCTCTTCCAGACTTTTCAGCAAGGCATTGGCGGCGTTGGTATTCATCGCTTCCACCGGCTCGACGAGCACCACCTTGCGCCCGCCCATCTGGGCGGTCTGCACCACGAAACTGACCAGATCACGCACCTGATCGACCTTGATCGGTTTGTCCGCCTCTTCCGGTTCAAGCACGTAATTATCAGGATGGCTGCCAGCCGCCAGCAGCAGGCAGGACTTGCAGTGCCCGCAGGCATCAAGCCCTTCGGGCGTCTTGCACAGCAGGCTGGCCATCAGGCGCTCGGCCAGGGCGCGCTTGCCGATACCGGCCGGACCGTGCAGCAGATAGGCATGAGCGTGCTGAGCACGACCGGCCATCTGCTGCCAGAGCGAAGCCTGCCAAGGGTAGGCTTCAGCCACGTTGCAGCTCCAGCAACTGAGGCAGCAAGGTATCGAGGGAAGCCTGAACATCGGCCAGGGTCTGTGCGGCGTCTACCAGGCGATAGCGCGCAGGTTCAGCCTTGGCGCGCTCCAGATAGGTGCTGCGCACGGCGTCGAAGAATGCCCGGCCTTCCTGCTCGAACCGATCCAGCCGACCGCGTGCAGCGGCACGTGAAAGGCCGATCTCCACGGGCAGGTCGAACACCAGCGTCAGGTCAGGTCGCAGATCGCCTTGAACGAATTGCTCCAGCGCTGCAATACGCTCATGGGACAGGCCGCGACCGCCGCCCTGATAGGCGTAGGTCGCATCGGTAAACCGATCACAGAGCACCACCTCGCCACGCGCCAGCGCTGGACGAATGACTTCGGCCAAATGCTGTGCACGTGCGGCAAACACCAGCAGCAGTTCGGTGTCGGCGCTCATGGCCTCGTCGCTGGGCGCCAGCAACAGCTCGCGAATACGCTCGGCCAGCGGAGTGCCGCCCGGTTCGCGGGTCAGCAGTACCTGAATACCCTGCGCACGCAATTGCGCCGCCAGGTAGTCGCGGTTGGTGCTTTTGCCTGCACCTTCCGGGCCCTCAAGAGTGATAAACAAGCCAGTCAAAGGTCATCCTTAATCGTCATCATTGCGCACTCGGCTCGGACTGCGGCGCATCCGGAGCATCCGCAGGCACGGTTTCCGAAGAGGGCGAGTCAGTTGCCGGTGCCGGTGTGGCCGGTGCTGCAGGTGCCGGGCTGGAGCGATAATCCGCGCGGCGCTTGAGCTGATAGTCACGGACGGCCGCATTATGGGCATCCAGGTCGTCCGAGAACACATGGCTGCCGTCACCCTTGGCCACGAAATACAGGCTGCTGCCGTCCACCGGATTGAGCGCAGCGTGAATCGCTTCGCGCCCCACCAGCGAAATGGGCGTCGGCGGCAGGCCGGCGATCATGTAGGTGTTGTAGGGTGTTGCTTCCTTCAGGTTGGCGCGGGTCAGTTTGCCGTTGTAGCGCTCGCCCATGCCGTAGATAACGGTCGGGTCGGTCTGCAACTGCATGCCCAGCTTCAGGCGACGCACGAACACACCGGCTATCTGGCCGCGCTCCTGAGGTACGCCGGTCTCCTTCTCGACCAGCGACGCCATGATCAGCGCCTGGTAAGGGTTTGAATAGGGAGCCTCTGACGACCGCGCATTCCATTCCTCGTCGAGTACTTCTTCCAGGCGGCTATAAGCCTGCTTGAGCAATTCGGCATCGGTCATGCCGCGCACATAGCGATAGGTGTCAGGAAAGAAACGCCCTTCAGGGAATACATCGGGATGGCCAATTTTCGCCATCAGCTCGCTGTCGGACAGACCTGCCAGCGTTTGATCGAGCTTGGCCTGCTTGGCCAGCGCAGCACGCACCTGGCGGAAATTCCAGCCTTCGACCAGCGTCAGGCTGTATTGCACGACCTCCTTGCGCTTCCAGACGTCGAACAGGCCCTTGACGTTCATGCCCGGCACCATGCGGTATTCACCGCTGTGCAGCGCCTGCCCGGACAGGTTGAAACGCCAGTAGAGACGCAGCCAGAAAGCGTCCTTGATCACGCCATCGGCCTGCAATCGATTGAGTACGCCGGTCGGCGTTGAACCAGCAGGAACGTCCAGCAGTTGTTCCTGAGCCACCTCAAGTGGCTGGTTCAGCGCCTGATACTGCTGCCAGAACGCAAAGCCGAGCAGCAAACCTGCCAGGACAACCGCTGTTTCCAGCAACACCAATATTTTTCGGATCAAAATCAGATATCCAGAAGGGTGCGGGCAATACCTTGCAGTTTACGGGTGAGCGGCCCGACCGGCCAGTTCAACGCTGCAAAGCTGCAAACCGGCCAGACGCCGTACACGCTATTGCATAGAAACACTTCATCCGCCGATTCAAGGTCAGACATGTGCAGGTCACGGATATCGACAGCCAGCCCCAGCTTTGGTGCCTGATCCAGCAACTCGGCACGCATCACACCGGCGACCCCGCAGCGGCTGAGATCGGCAGTCAGCAGACGACCCTGACTGACCAGAAACAGGTTGCTGTAGACACCCTCTATCAGTCGCCCGGACGTGTCACGCATCAAGCCCTCGGCGTGCTGGCTGTCACTCCACTCGGAGCGAGCCAGTACCTGCTCCAGACGATTGAGGTGCTTGAGTCCAGCCAGAAGCGGCTGTTCCGCCAGACGCGTCTGGCAGGCAAACAGGCGCACGCCCTGCTCGGCATGCACACCCGGATAGGCTGGCACAGGGCCGCCCTGCAGGATTCGACGCGATTGAGCATTGGGGGCTGGAGCGTAACCGCGCTGGCTGTCGCCGCGGGTAAGGATCAGCTTCATGACCCCATCGCCAAGCTCTGCAGCGAAGCGGGTCATTTCTGCACGGATAAGCGCATGATCGGTTGCGATCGACAAGCGCGCGCATCCGTTTTCGAGACGCTGCAGATGGCGCTCCAGGAGCGATGGCTGCCCGGCCTTGACGACGATGGTTTCAAACAGTCCATCGCCGTAGGCCAGCCCCCGGTCCTTGAGGGACAAGGCGTCTGCGGGGCAGCCATCGACCCAGGCGAGCATTACTCGGCGAACCGACGGAATACCAGCGAGCCGTTGGTGCCACCGAAGCCGAAGGAGTTCGACAGAACGACGTCGATCGGCATGCGGCGCGCTTCGTGGGGCACGAAGTCCAGATCGCAGCCTTCGCTTGGCTCATCCAGGTTGATGGTCGGCGGAGCCACCTGATCAACCATTGCCAGCACACTGAAGATCGCTTCGACAGCACCGGCGGCGCCCAGCAGGTGGCCGGTCATCGACTTGGTCGAACTGACTGCCAGCTTGTAGGCGTGATCACCGAATACCGATTTGATCGCAGAAGCTTCGGCCAGATCGCCTGCAGGCGTCGACGTACCGTGTGCGTTGATGTACTGCACCTGATCGGGATTGACCCTGGCATCACGCAACGCATTGACGATGCAGCGCGCAGCACCGGCGCCGTCATCAGGTGGCGAGGTCATGTGATAAGCGTCACCGCTCATGCCGAACCCGACCAGCTCTGCATAGATGGTCGCGCCCCGCGCCTTGGCGTGCTCAAGCTCTTCGAGCACCATGGCACCGGCACCATCTGACAGGACGAAGCCATCGCGGCCCTTGTCCCAGGGACGACTGGCGCGGGTGGGGTCGTCGTTGCGGGTCGACAGCGCACGCGCTGCACCGAAGCCGCCCAGACCGAGGCCGCAGGCGGCCATTTCGGCGCCGCCAGCGATCATCACGTCCGCTTCGTCATACGCGATGTTGCGCGCGGCCATGCCGATGCAGTGGGTTGCAGTGGTGCAAGCCGTCGCGATGGAGTAATTGGGTCCCTGTGCGCCCAGATGGATCGACAGGAAACCGGAAATCATGTTGATGATCGAGCCAGGAACGAAGAACGGTGAAATCCGTCCTGGACCCTGCTCGTGCAGCAGACGACTGCTGTTTTCGATATTGGTCAGACCACCGATGCCCGAACCCATGGCAACGCCGATGCGCTCACGGTTTGCATCAGTGACTTCAAGGCCGGCATTACGCACTGCCTGGAAGCTGGCCGCGAGGCCATACTGAATAAAGAGATCGAGGCGGCGCGCTTCTTTGGGCGCGAGGTATTCTTCGACGTTGAAACCCTTGACCGAGCCGCCGAAGCGGGTGGTGAAGGCTGACAAGTCCGTGTGCTCGATAAGGCCAATGCCACTGCGGCCCGCCAGAATGCCTTGCCAACTGCTGGGCACGTCATTGCCCAGTGGCGAAAGCATGCCCATCCCGGTGACCACGACGCGTCTACGCGACACAGGACTCTCCTTCTCTCTTGTTTACGGAACAATCACAGCGTTTTTTAAAGAAAAAACCGCACGCCGATTAAAGCAGTGCGGTTTTCCCGTGACAGCAGTCAGCGACTACAAATCTTAAGCCTGATGGTTAGTGACGTAGTCGATTGCTGCTTGAACGGTAGTGATCTTTTCCGCTTCTTCGTCCGGGATTTCGGTCTCGAATTCCTCTTCCAGAGCCATTACCAGCTCGACGGTGTCCAGGGAGTCAGCGCCCAGGTCCTCAACGAAAGAAGCAGTGTTGACAACCTCTTCTGGTTTGACGCCAAGTTGCTCTGCAACGATTTTCTTGACGCGCTCTTCGATGGTGCTCATACCTAGTTTTAACTCCTAGTGGAAATGTTCAGGCATCTGGCCAGTGGGTAAGTGTATAGAAGAGGTTTTGCGAATTTCAAGCTTAACGCTCTCCCCTTATGCCCAACCGTACCTTCGCCCATTCATAGATTGCAGCTTTATAACGGATTTTAGACAGCTCGTATGACATTTTTTTGAAACAGGTCGTCACATTAGCTCATGTACATGCCGCCGTTAACAGGGATTGTGGCCCCGGTAACGTAGCCTGCGCCTTCGGACGCAAGAAAAGCGACTACGTGCGCAATCTCTTCGGCTTGCCCCAAACGGCCCAGGGGTATCTGGGTAATCAGTGACTCACGCTGAGCCTCAGGCAGCTCACGCGTCATGTCGGTATCGATGAAACCCGGTGCCACCGAATTCACGGTGACCGCCCGCGAGCCCACTTCACGGGCCAGAGCCCTGCTGAAGCCTTCCAGACCGGCCTTCGCGGAAGCATAGTTTACTTGACCGGCGTTGCCCATGGCACCCACAACCGAACCAATGCTGATAATACGTCCCCAACGCGCCTTGGTCATGCCACGCAAAACGCCCTTGGAAAGACGGAAAAGGCTGTTCAGATTGGTGTTGACGACGTCATACCATTCGTCATCTTTCATGCGCATCATCAGGTTATCACGGGTGATACCGGCATTATTGACCAGAATCAACGGTGCGCCAACGCGCTCCTGAATGGTGGACAGGACCGAATTCACAGACTCGGCATCACAGACATCAAGCATCAGGCCAAAGCCTTCGATGCCGTTTTCCTTGAACGTCGCACTGATGCGCTCGGCGCCGGACTCTGACGTCGCGGTGCCCACGACAACAGCACCGTTGCGTCCCAATTCCAGAGCAATGGCTTGACCAATGCCGCGACTTGCACCGGTTACCAGTGCCACTTTACCTTGAAGGCTCATGCAGGCTTCTCCTAATCAGGCCAGTGCCGCGCGCGCGGCGGCAAAGGCGTCCGGGGTATCAAGGTTGTAGGTAATCACGCCGTCGGCGCAACGCTTGTTCAGACCGGCCAGCACTTTGCCCGGACCGCACTCCACAAGCTGGGTCGCACCGCGACTCGCCAGACATTGAATGGATTCGACCCAGCGTACCGGCTTGTACAACTGCTCCAGCAAATCACGCTTGAGCGTCGCCAGATCACTGACAGCACTGGCACTGACGTTTTGTACCAGCGCGATTTCCGGCGCCTGCCATTCGATGGCCTCAACAGCCTCGGCGAAACGTTCGGCAGCCGGGCGCATTAGTTCGCAGTGCGATGGCACGCTGACCGGCAACGGCAAGGCGCGCTTGGCACCACGGGCCTTGCACAGCTCCATGGCACGCTTGACGGCCTCGGCGGAACCGGCAATCACCACCTGACCCGGCGAGTTGAAATTCACGGCACTGACGACTTCGCCCTGCGCCGCTTCGGCGCAGGCTGCGATAACGTCGGCATCATCCAGCCCCAGAATGGCGGCCATGCCGCCCTGACCCGCTGGCACCGCTTCCTGCATCAACTGGCCGCGACGCTCGACAAGCTTCACGGCGTCGGCCAGGCTCAGGCTTTGCGCGGCCACCAGTGCGCTGTATTCACCCAGGCTGTGACCGGCGACGAACGCAGGAACCGCACCGCCCTCGGCCAGCCACACATGCCACAAGGCAACGGAAGCGGTGAGAATGGCCGGCTGGGTCTTGTCGGTCTGATTGAGCAGCTCGGCAGGACCGTTCTGAGTCAATGCCCACAGGTCGTAGCCAAGGGCTTCGGAAGCCTGCTCGAAAGTGTCGAGGATCAGCGGATGCTGTGCGCCTTGCTCGGCGAGCATACCGAGCGATTGCGATCCTTGACCCGGAAAGACGAATGCGAGGGATGCAGACATTTGACAAGCCTCTGAATTATTGTCGCCAAAATGGGCGTCCGGACAGGCCGAACGCGGGAATTCTAATTTACATGACTGATCGGTTGGATGACTGACCAGTCTGATGCGTCACATTTTCAGGTTCGGCCGTCCTGAAACATCGCTTCAAGCCGCCCCTTCAAACGCTCTGGCAGGTTTTCACGGGACTCGACGACCGCTCGCTGAATCGCACTCTGAAAACCTGAAACACTGGCAGAACCGTGGCTTTTCACCACGACCCCCTGCAACCCGAGCAGGCTCGCACCATTATGACGGGCGGGTGCCAGATCGGTCTGCAAGCGCTTCAGCAAGGGCAACGCCAGCGCGCCGACTGCCCTGCTGAGCAGATTACGCTGGAACAGCGCCTCGATTCTGGCTGCAATCATGGTCGCCAGCCCCTCACTCGACTTGAGCAATACGTTGCCGACGAAACCATCACACACCACCACGTCAGCCTCCCCCCTGTACAACCCGTCGCCTTCTACATAACCAATGTAGTTAAGCCCCGACGCAGACTGCAAAAGACCGGCAGCACGCTTGACCTGCTGATTGCCCTTGATGTCTTCAGTGCCCACGTTGAGCAAGGCCACTCTGGGCGTTGCGACACCGAGGATCTCGGCAAGCACCGAACCCATCACTGCAAACTGATAGAGCGCCTCGGCACTGCAATCGACGTTCGCCCCCAGGTCCAGCAGTTGGCAATGACCCGAGCAAGTGGGAATGGCTGCGATCATTGCCGGGCGGTCGATCCCTGGCAAGGTCTTGAGCACGAACCGGGAAAGCGCCATCAGCGCACCGGTATTGCCGGCACTGACACAGGCCTGGGCCTGACCGCTGGCCACCAGCTCGAGAGCAACGCGCATGGAGGAGTCAGGTTTGCCACGCAACGCCTGAGACGGACGCTCGTCCATCGCAATCGTTTCACTGGCATGAACGACACGCAGGCGCGAACGGTCCACGGCTTCATGAGCAGAGACGAGTTCTTCAATAAGGGGAGCTTGGCCGACAAGGGCCAGGTGAAGCGAGGGAGTAGCTGTCAGGCACGCGAGGCTTGCCTGAACAATGTTGCGGGGACCGAAGTCCCCGCCCATTGCGTCGATCGCGATGATCGGAGCGGACAAGAAATTAC
>Ga0308164_10000264_pt1 | contig 114882 bp, 96 predicted proteins | sample PhyTR2_FD_201031 | JGI IMG/M metagenome (GOLD analysis project Ga0308164, IMG submission 201031) | Phyllosphere microbial communities from UC Gill Tract Community Farm, Albany, California, United States - DLSLT.R2 | ecosystem: Host-associated > Plants > Phyllosphere > Unclassified | place...
CCTTCCGGCATGTTGCGCATGCACTGGTCGATGATCTTGATGCTCTGGCGCATCTCTTCGACGCGGACCATGCAGCGGTCATAGGCATCGCCATTGGCAGCCAGCGGCACTTCGAATTCGAAGTTCTCGTAACCCGAGTAAGGGCGAGCCTTGCGCAGGTCGAAGTCGCAACCGGTGGAGCGCAGGCCTGCACCGGTGACGCCCCATTCGAGGGCTTCCTTGGTGTTGTACGCGGCAACGCCGACGGTACGACCCTTTAGGATGCTGTTCTGCAGCGCAGCCTTGGTGTATTCGTCGAGGCGCTTTGGCAGCCAGTCGACGAAGTCCTTGACCAGTTTTTCCCAGCCACGCGGCAGGTCGTGAGCGACCCCGCCGATGCGGTACCAGGCAGGGTGCAGACGGAAGCCGGTAATCGCTTCGATCACGGTGTAGGCTTTCTGGCGGTCGGTGAACGTGAAGAACACCGGTGTCATGGCGCCCACGTCCTGAATGTAGGTACCCAGGAACAGCAGATGACTGGTGATTCGGAAGAACTCGGCCATCATGATGCGGATGACGTCGACCTTTTCCGGCACCTTGATGCCTGCCAGCTTCTCGACCGAGAGCACATAAGGCAGGTTGTTCATCACCCCGCCCAGGTAATCGATACGGTCGGTGTAGGGAATGAAGCTGTGCCAGGACTGGCGCTCGGCCATTTTCTCGGCACCACGGTGGTGGTAGCCGATGTCCGGAACGCAGTCGACGATTTCTTCGCCGTCCAGTTGCAGAATGATACGGAACGCACCGTGAGCAGAAGGGTGGTTCGGCCCCAGGTTGAGGAACATGTAGTCCTCGTTGGCGCCAGAGCGTTTCATGCCCCAGTCTTCCGGACGGAAGCGTGCGGCTTCTTCTTCCAGCTGCTGTTTGGCGAGGGTCAGGCTGTACGGGTCAAATTCCGTTGCTCGGGCAGGGAAGTCCTTGCGCAGCGGGTGGCCTTCCCAGGTCGGCGGCATCATGATGCGGCTCAGGTGCGGGTGGCCTGGGAAGTCGATGCCGAACATGTCCCAGACTTCACGCTCGTACCAGTTGGCGTTGGGCCAGATGCTGGTAATCGTCGGTACGCTCAGATCGCTTTCGGAAAGCGCTACCTTGATCATCACGTCGCTGTTTCGCTCGATCGACAGCAGGTGATAGAACACGGTGAAGTCTGCGCCGGGCAGACCACGACGGTTTGTGCGCAGTCGCTCGTCCACGCCATGCAGGTCATACAGCATGGAGTAGGGCTTGGGCACGTTGCGCAGGAACGTCAGAATTTCAAACAGTCTGGCGCGCTCGACCCACAGCACGGGCATGCCGGTGCGAGTCGGCTGGGCGGTGAAAGCCTCGGCTCCAAAACGGTTATTCAGTTCAACGACGACATCTTGGTCGTCAGCCTTGTAAGGCGGGATGTACAGAGCGTTGTCTGCAGTCATAGGTCTCAATCACTTCGGTCAACGTACAGAATCAACCCCGGTTCTTGTCTTTTTTATAAGAAGAACGGGCTGGATCAGACTTCGTCGGGGCTGCGCAGGTTGGTCACCTGAATACGCTGTTCGCGGCGCTGTTCCTTTTGCGATGGCATCTCGGCGCGATACACGCCTTGATCGCCAACGACCCAGGAAAGAGGGCGACGCTCCTTGCCGATGGATTCCTGCAACAGCATCAAGCCTTGCAGAAACGCTTCGGGGCGGGGCGGGCAGCCGGGCACGTAGACATCCACGGGAAGGAATTTGTCCACCCCCTGGACCACTGAGTAGATGTCGTACATGCCACCGGAGTTGGCACACGAACCCATGGAAATGACCCACTTGGGTTCGAGCATTTGCTCGTAGAGACGCTGGATGATCGGCGCCATCTTGATGAAGCAGGTACCGGCAATGACCATGAAATCCGCCTGTCGTGGCGACGCCCGGATGACTTCAGCGCCAAAGCGCGCGATGTCGTGGGGTGCTGTGAAGGCGGTGGTCATTTCCACATAGCAGCACGACAGGCCGAAGTTGTAGGGCCACAGGGAGTTTTTACGTCCCCAGTTGACCGCACCGTTCAGCACGTCTTCCAGCTTGCCCATGTAGATGTTTTTGTGGACTTGATCTTCTAACGGATCGGAAACGGTTTCCCGTTTGCCGATGGGGTACTGCTCGTTAGGAGCGTCCGGGTCGATCCTGGTGAGATTATATTGCATCGCCAAAGCCTCATTGTTTCAGCTTCGCTTGCCGATTACGGCGACCTTCAGGAGCCCAGTCAAGAGCACCAACCCGCCATAGGTAGACAAGACCTGCCAACAGAATTGCTATGAAAACGAGAGCTTCGACGAATCCGGTCCAGCCGCTTTCGCGGACGGACACAGACCAGGCAAAGAGAAAGAGGGCTTCAATGTCAAAGATCACGAAAAGCATCGCGACCAGATAGAATTTTGCGGAGAGACGCAGGCGCGCACTGCCGGTAGGCAGCATGCCGGATTCGAAAGGTTCGTTCTTGCTGCGGCCCCAGGCCTTGCTTCCGAGCAGGCTGGAAAGACCGAGCATGAAGGCGCAAAGGCCGACAACACCCAAAAGGAAAATGGCGAAGCCCCAGTTATGGGCAATCAGACCTGTCGATTCGGGCATGCTGTCAGTCCTTGTTAGAGAGCAAAGGTCTCTGTGCTTGATAAAGAGTCGAGGCAGTGACGAAATGTCGCAGTGCGGTCAACGGATTGATTTTATGTGCAAACACTTGGCAAGTAAATTTTCTACATCAAATTTATTTACGGAATTAATTGCCCACGGCCTTTCACGGAGGCTGCAGGGCCTGCCAGACGGGCGTCAGCGGGGATTTCATTAATTATGTTTCTTGTGCACGAAATGTAAGGAAAGGAAATTTGAATGATAATTAATATCATTTGAAGGAGCCTTGATAGTTCAGCGTGCGGTAGTCGTCGCATAGTGGGTAACGGTACTGCTTATAAAGTGCGCCTTTTGTAGCATTCGCTCGGCAACTGCATATTGTCCGAAATCAATACCGGCACCTTCTGACACAAAACACAGACCGCCCTTACGGGCGGCCTGTCTTTTCAACGCGTTGCGCGGTGTATCAGTGGAATTGCTCTTCTTCGGTGGAGCCGGTCAGTGCGGTTACCGACGATACGCCGCCCTGGATCACGGTCGTCATGTCATCGAAATAGCCGGTACCCACTTCCTGCTGGTGGGCCACGAAGGTGTAGCCCTTGGCAGCGTCGGCGAACTCCTGTTCCTGCAGCTTCACGTAGGCGGTCATGTCATTGCGGGCGTAGTCGTGTGCCAGATTGAACATGCTGTGCCACATGTTGTGAATGCCTGCCAGGGTGATGAACTGGTGCTTGTAACCCATGGCCGACAGCTCGCGCTGAAATTTGGCAATGGTTGCGTCGTCGAGGTTTCTCTTCCAGTTGAAGGACGGCGAGCAGTTGTAGGACAGCAACTGGTCCGGGTATTCCTTTTTGATCGCTTCGGCGAAGCGGCGTGCCTCGTCCAGATCCGGTCTGGCTGTTTCGCACCAGATCAGATCGGCGTAGGGCGCGTACGCGAGGCCACGTGAGATGGCCTGATCGAGGCCGGCACGAACTTTATAGAACCCCTCATGAGTCCGTTCGCCGGTCACGAATGGCTTGTCGTACGGATCGCAATCGGATGTCAGCAAGTCGGCAGCGTTGGCGTCAGTCCGGGCCAGTATGATGGTCGGTACACCGGCCACGTCGGCGGCCAGGCGTGCTGCGACCAGTTTCTGTATGGCTTCCTGAGTCGGGACCAGCACCTTGCCGCCCATGTGGCCACATTTCTTCACTGAAGCCAGTTGATCTTCGAAGTGCACCCCGGCGGCACCGGCTTCGATCATGCTTTTCATCAGCTCATAGGCATTGAGTACACCGCCGAATCCGGCTTCCGCGTCTGCCACGATCGGTGCGAAGTAGTCGATATAGCCTTCGTCGCCCGGCGCCTTGCCGGCTTTCCACTGGATCTGGTCGGCACGGCGGAACGAGTTGTTGATGCGCTTGACCACGGTCGGCACCGAGTCGACCGGGTACAGCGACTGATCCGGGTACATGGACTCGGCAGAGTTGTTGTCGGCAGCGACCTGCCAACCGGACAGGTAGATGGCCTGAATACCGGCCTTGACCTGCTGCACGGCCTGGCCGCCAGTGAGGGCACCCATGCAATTGACGAAATCCTTGTCCGGTCGAAAGGACGGTTTGGCACCCTGGGTCACCAGATTCCACAGCTTGTCTGCACCCAGTCGTGCAAAGGTGTGTTCGGGTTGAACCGAGCCGCGCAGGCGGACCACATCTGCAGCGGAGTAAGTACGGGTCACGTTTTTCCAGCGCGGATTTTCAGCCCAGTCTTTCTCGAGAGCCGCTATTTGTTGTTCGCGTGTCAGTGCCATGGTGATAAACCTCTAGAAGTAGGTCTCGTTGGAAAGTCCTGCTCCGCCAAAACGCCTCGTTTATCGAAGGCACGGTAGATGGCTGCTCGCTGATCCGGGGTTTTGCCTGAAGCCGCATGTTATGAGTGGCGCGACGGGCGAACGAGGTGCTCGAGGGGAGAGCGGGCGTCCGGACATGAGGCTGTCAGGTGGACAGTCGGGCCTGCAGTGGCGTTGTGCATCACCGTCGGCCTTGCCGGGTTACCGTTTACGCTTCCGTCCCTCGGGACAACTTCGTTCCAGTCGCAACCTCGTCAAACTGCCTTGTGGGCGGTGCGGACACGAATCGGCTCTGCGGGGTGTGTGAGAGCGGCGACTCGAAGACTCTTTGCAAAGCCTCTGATTAGCGGGAGCGAGGCAATCATGCCTCGCACTTCCGGGGGGCGTCAAACGTTTTGTAGTGCTTTTTTTAAATCACTACATATTTGTTAAAAGTCGACCGGCCAGTCATCAAAAGGCCCGTAAGTATTGGGTTTTCACCCATACAGGCTATTCGAGGGTTTCGACCTTTACGCGCAAAATCATATCGTCACGACCCTGGGTGGAATAGCGCTGCGCCAGGCCGTTCTGATCGGCGACGGATTCGTTGCTATTGCTCGCCAGCGTGATCCATTCTCCCAGCCTGCCACTCACCTGGCTGTCGGTACTCTGCACTTTGACGGCGTCAGGGCGCTCCTGGCTCATGCGGTCATGATTGGTGCTGATGCTCAGGTGAACCGTGTCGCCGGTCACGCTGGCCGTGACGTAAAACCCCTGAGTTACATTGCGGTAATCGGTGTCGCTTCGCGAGTATCCGTACGCGTCCGTGGATGAGGAGGTCAGTGGCACGCTCTGGCCAACCTGAATGAGTGCAGGGGTTCCTTCGCTGGTTTGTACTTGTTGCACGCCGCCTTCACGGCTGGCGGTACCGTACTCGATCACTCGCGAGCCGCTGCTGTTGCGCGTCGCGCTGTCGCTGGTGTCAACGCTGATCAGCAAGCGTTTCGGTGCGGTATCGAGTTGCGAGATCAAGGCGCGAAGTTCTTCGATCTTGCGTGACTCTGCATTCACGATCAGTTGATTGCCGTAGGCGCTGACGGTGCCTTCGTCCCCCAGAAAGGATTTGGCGACCGGCAATAGATCGGCACTGGTGCGGTAGTTGAGCGGGACGACTTCGGTCGCTGCGAAGACGTGAGCGCTGAAGACGATCAGCATCGAGGTGAGCGCTGCATTGAGCAAGTTGCGTACTGACATGTTCATTCTCCGCGGTAAGCGCGTAAAGCATGATTGTGCCACTGTGTCGGCTGCAGGCAATCAAGCTGAATGGTCAGGCATAAAAATGCCCTGCGGCTTTTCGGTTCGACCTTGAGGGGGCGAGCGAAAAAGAGCAGGGCGATCATCATGTAGTGCCGCTGCAAGCGCCTACATAACTGCGTTGATCACGCTTCGCGGAGCATATCAACGTGTGGCAGGCCGGCTTCGAGAAACTCGTCGCTGATAACCGAAAAGCCGAAGCGCTGATAAAACTCGACGGCCTGCACCTGAGCGCTCAGCTTGAGCGGCTTGAGGCCACGCTGTTCAGCTTCATGGATCACGGCACCCAACAGAGCCTCGCCGACCTTGAGGCCACGCCAGTCTCTCAGGACTGACAAGCGGCCGATCTCGCCATCGGGCAGCAGTCGGGCAGTGCCCACCGCATATTCACCTTCGTACGCAAGAAAGTGCACGGCACCTGCGTCTTCGGCATCCCACTCCAGTTCCGGCGGCACCGATTGTTCGGCAATGAATACCGAATCGCGTATGCGCCGGATATCGGCGTTGTTCTTCTGCCATTGGGCGACAGCTACAGTGACTTTATTCATCGGCAAATCCCAGGCTTCCTTGTTTTACGAGTTCGCAAAGCAAATTGCGCCCCTCGTCATCGGCCAACCATTGGCCAAGGTTTTCGCTGTGCAACGCATCGGCGGCACAGATCAGTTTGAGCAGGTCACGCAGGCTGCCCGGCAGCAGACGGCTCTGGCCACTGGCAAACAGTAGCAGATCGTCATCGACTTCAGACCAGGCCAGCCGTGCGCTCGGGTTACGAATCAGCACCGCGCCCTGCTCGAGGCTGTCGAGCAGGTCCTGTTCTTCCAGCTCAGGGCCGGTCACCAGTTCCGGGTAGCGCGGCTCGGTCATGAACTGGCCGAACCAGGTCAGCAGCAGGCGTTCGTCACTCATGTGCTCGGCCAGCAGCGTTTTCAGGCGATCGAGCGCGTCATGCTGGATCTGATGAGGGTCGCTGACCGGCTGGGCGTCAGCATCGGTATAGCGCTCTTCATCCGGGATGAACTGGCTGAGGAAGTCGGTGAAGTGAGTCAGGACTTCGGCAGCGCTTGGCGCCCGGAAACCGACCGAGTAGGTAAGGCAGTCGTCGACGGCGACGCCGCAGTGCGCTAGACGTGGCGGCAGATAAAGCATGTCGCCCGGTTCCAGCGTCCACTCTTCGGTCTTCTCGAATTCGGCAAGGATGCGCAGGTCGGCATGCTGCAGCAACGGGCTTTCCGCATCGCACATCTGGCCGATCTGCCAGTGCCGTTTGCCATGTCCCTGAAGCAGGAATACATCATAGTTGTCGAAATGCGGACCGACGCTGCCGCCAGGGGCTGCGTAGCTGATCATCACGTCGTCAATCCGCCAGCTGGGCAGAAAACGGAAGTTTTCCAGCAGCTCGCTGACCTCCGGGACGAATTGGTCCACGGCCTGGACCAGCAGCGTCCAGTCGCGCTCGGGCAGCTTGCTGAACTCGTCTTCAGCGAACGGGCCGCGACGCAGCTCCCATGGGCGCTCGCCGTTTTCGATGACCAGGCGCGACTCCACTTCTTCTTCCAGGGCGAGGCCGGCAAGCTCGTCCGCGTCGATCGGGCTTTGAAAGTCCGGCAGAGCCTGGCGGATCAGCAGCGGTTTTTTCTGCCAGTAGTCACGCAGGAAAACGCGAGCACTGATGCCGCCCAGAAGTTGCAGAGGAATATCAGGATTCATGTGTAAGCCCTTGAAATGAAAACGCCCGGCACAGCCGGGCGTGTGCAATTTTTTTGCGTGTCAGATGCGCTTGGCCTGAGCGGCTGCGTTACCGATGTAATTGGCCGGCGTGAGCTTCTTGAGCTCGGCCTTGGCTTCGGCAGGCATGTCCAGGCCGTCGATGAAAGTCTGCAACGCTTCAGGACCGATGCCCTTGCCGCGTGTCAGTTCTTTCAGTTTTTCGTATGGGTTTTCGATGTTGTAACGACGCATGACAGTCTGAATCGGCTCTGCCAGAACTTCCCAGCATGCGTCCAGATCGGCGGCAATGCGCTGTTCGTTCAGTTCCAGCTTGCTGATGCCCTTGAGGCTGGCTTCGTAGGCAATGACGCTGTGGGCAAAGCCGACGCCCAGATTGCGCAGCACGGTGGAGTCGGTCAGGTCACGCTGCCAGCGAGACACAGGCAACTTGCTCGCCAGGTGCTGGAACAGTGCGTTGGCGATGCCCAGATTGCCTTCGGAGTTTTCGAAGTCAATCGGGTTGACCTTGTGCGGCATGGTCGAGGAGCCGATTTCGCCAGCGATGGTGCGCTGCTTGAAATAGCCCAGCGAGATGTAGCCCCAGATGTCGCGGTCGAAGTCGATCAGGATGGTGTTGAAGCGCGCAATGGCATCGAACAGCTCGGCAATATAGTCGTGCGGTTCGATCTGCGTGGTGTAGGGGTTGAAGCCCAGGCCCAGCTCGTCTTCGATGAAGGCGCGCGCGTTGGCTTCCCAGTCGATGTCTGCGTAGGCAGAGAGGTGGGCGTTGTAGTTGCCGACTGCGCCGTTGATCTTGCCGAGCAACGGGACTGCCGCGATCTGGCTGATCTGACGCTCAAGGCGGTAGACAACGTTGGCCAGTTCCTTGCCCAGTGTGGTCGGGGAGGCGGGCTGGCCGTGGGTGCGGGACAGCATCGGCACGTCTGCGAAGCGAATCGCCAGCTCGCGGATAGCGTCGGCGATCTGACGCATCAGCGGCAGCACGACAGTGTCGCGGCCCTCGCGCAGCATCAATGCGTGAGACAGGTTGTTGATGTCTTCGCTGGTGCAGGCGAAGTGGATGAACTCGCTGACCTTTTCCAGCTCTGGCAATTTGGCAGCCTGCTCCTTGAGCAGATACTCCACAGCCTTCACGTCATGATTGGTGGTGCGCTCGATTTCCTTGACGCGCTCGGCATGTTCCACGGAGAAGTCTTCAGCCAGGGCATCCAGGATGGCATTGGCTTGCGCGGAGAAGGCCGGGACTTCGGTGATTTGCGGGTGAGCCGCAAGACGCTGGAGCCAGCGAACTTCAACCATCACGCGGAAACGGATCAGGCCGTATTCGCTGAAAATAGGGCGCAAGGCCTGGGTTTTGCCGGCGTAGCGGCCATCAACAGGGGAAACCGCAGTGAGCGAAGAAAGCTGCATGGGATGCTCTCGGACAGTCGGGCGACGAAAAGGGCGCATATCATACATGAAAAGTCAGTCGGACCGGAGTCCGCCGACCAGCGTAGACAGCGTCGTGCCAGGGGTGGTGAAGGTCATTGGCGCGCGGCGGGTCAGCCGTGCAGCAATGGATAAAGTTCTTTCAACAACTTGCGGCGGCTGAACACCAGTTGCCAGCGATGACCGCCAACTTGCCGCCACAGGCGGGCAGAGCGAATGCCGGCCAGCAGAATGCCGCGAATCTTCGAGGCATTATTCGGCTGCTGCAGATTACGCATGTCGCCTTGTACCTGAATGCGCTGGCGCAAGGTGCTCAGGGTGTCCTGATACAGCGCGCCGGTCGCGGCAATCACGTTCTCGTGGGCGATGCCAAAATGCTCGACCTGTGACTGAATCACCGGAATGCGTTTGCCGATCACTTCAAGCAGGTCATCGCGCTTGGCCAGCTGACGCTCGAGGCCGAGCATCGACAGGGCGTAGCGCAACGGCTCGCGTTGCAAGGTTGCCGGGTCGCGCTCCAGGGCGCTGGCCATGGCGCGATAGCCTTCGTGCAGGTTGAGATCGTCGCCGCCGTAGACGTCCAGCGTATCCTTGGGATCGACCACCAGCAGGCTGCCGAGCATGCAGCCCAGGGCCGCTTCGCTGATCTGACCGGTCTTGGCGATCCGGTCGACGAGCACGGCGGCCTGGAATACACCGCCCAGAGCGATCAGTTGTTCCTGAGTCGGGCTCATCAACGCTTGTCCTTGCTGGTCCAGGGTTCGGCAATTTCGATCACGCCGCCGCCCAGACAGATTTCGCCGTCGTAGAACACCACAGACTGGCCGGGAGTGACGGCGCGTTGCGGGTCATCGAATGTGGCGCGATAACCGTCGGCGGTTTTTTCCAGCGTGCATGGCTGGTCGCCCTGACGATAACGGACCTTCGCGGTGAGCCTGCGCGGGCTGCTCAGATCGATCGGGTTGACCCAATAGATTTCCGAAGAGACCAGCGCACGGGAAAACAGCCAGGGGTGATCGTTACCCTGACCGACAATCAGTTCGTTGTTGTCCAGGTCCTTGACCAGCACGTACCACGGATCATCGCTGGCATCCTTGAGACCGCCGATGCCCAGACCCTGACGCTGGCCGATGGTGTGGTACATCAGGCCGCTGTGACGACCGATGACTTCACCTTCGGTGGTCTTGATTTCGCCGGGCTGGGCGGGCAGGTACTGACGCAGAAAATCAGTGAAGCGGCGTTCGCCAATGAAGCAGATTCCGGTGGAATCCTTCTTCTTGGCAGTGGCCAGGCCGTGCTTTTCGGCAATGGCGCGCACTTCCGGTTTTTCCAGCTCGCCAACCGGGAACAGGGTGCGGGCAATCTGCTCGCCGCCAACGGCGTGCAGGAAGTAGCTCTGATCCTTGTTCGGGTCCAGGCCCTTGAGCAGCTCGGTACGTCCATCGATATCACGGCGGCGTACGTAATGGCCTGTAGCAATAAGGTCGGCGCCGAGCATCAGTGCGTAGTCGAGAAACGCCTTGAACTTGATTTCGCGGTTACACAGGATGTCCGGATTCGGCGTGCGCCCGGCCTTGTATTCTTCAAGAAAGTGCTCGAAGACGTTGTCCCAGTACTCGGCCGCGAAGTTGGCCGTGTGCAGCTTGATGCCGATCTTGTCGCACACGGCCTGGGCATCTGCCAGGTCTTCGCGGGCGGTGCAGTATTCCGTTCCGTCGTCTTCTTCCCAGTTCTTCATGAACAAGCCTTCCACCTGATAACCCTGCTCCATGAGCAGTACGGCGGAAACGGAAGAGTCCACGCCGCCGGACATGCCGACTATGACGCGCTTCATTTCTGAGTTCGAGGGGGCTGGATCACGCATGGGGATTCAACGGCTGACCTGTAAAAGGACGCGATTCTATCAGGCTGAGGGCGTCGAGTCTCACGCCTTGTCGCGCAGCAGGTCGAGACTGAAATGTTCGCCATCGAGGTAGTCGTCCAGGCAGCGCAATACCAGCTCGCTGCGCCAGCGCTCCTGCTGGGCTACCAGTTCATCGCGAGTCAGCCAGACTGCGCCGACGATGCCTTCATCGAGTTGATATTCCGGATGGTGGCGCAGGGCCTTGGCGGCAAAGCAGATTCGCTGGTAAGTCACGCCATTGCTCGGTGCGGTGTACAGGTAGATGCCCACCACGCTGGTCAATTCGACGTCCCAGCCGGTTTCTTCCAGGGTTTCACGCACTGCAGCGCGTTGCAGGCTCTCGTTCGGGTCGAGGTGCCCGGCGGGTTGGTTGAGTACGGCGCGTCCGCCTTTGATTTCTTCGACGAACAGAAAGCGGCCTTGATCTTCGACGATGGTGGCGACGGTAACGTGGGCTTGCCAGGTCATGATAATGGTCTCTTTGCTGGGGATTGAGTCAGCCGTAACAGCTTATTGTTGCTCGAACTGCAGATCATGCCTCAGGGCGCTGACGCAGAAGTCCACAAAGGCTCGCACTTTGGATGAGCGACGACGGCCCTCCAGGTAAACAACGTGAACCGGTTCCGGGATTATTTCGAACGTCTCCAGAACACACTTGAGCCTGCCTTCCTGCAGGTGCTCGCGTATCTGATAGTACGGCACCTGGGTCAGTCCCCAGCCCTGTAACGCTGCGCTGATCGCCGCCTGATAAGACGTCAGACTGAGTCTTGAGGCGACGTCTACTGAATAATTCTTGTCATCGATCCGGAAAAGCCAGTGAGGCGAGCGTTCGGCGGTGGTGGTTGAAACTGTGGAATGCTGTCGCAAATCGTCGGGATGCTGCGGGGCTCCATGCTTTTCGAGGTAGGCAGGGGAGGCGCAAACCATGCGCCGCACGCTACCTGTCGGGATTGCGGTAAGAGACGAATCGGGCAGGGTGCCGATCCTGACCGCCACGTCGACGCCCTCATCGAGCATGGACGCTACCCTGTCGACCAGAATGGCACGGATGTCCACGGCCGGAAACCGCTCGAGAAAGCTCGTCATTACGGGCACGACATGCAGCGCGCCGAACATCTGAGGTGCGGTGACTGTCAGCAGGCCGCCTGGCAACGCATGCAAGCCGCCTGCCGCGCTTTCAGCCTCATCAAGGTCGGCAAGCAATCGACGGCAATCAGCGGCGAAGCGCTGGCCCGCCTCGGTGAGCCGCATATTGCGAGTGGTGCGCACCACCAGAAGGATGCCCAGGCGGCTCTCCAGGCTCGCGACAGCCCGGGTTACCGTAGCGGTCGACAGGCCAAAGTGGCGGGCCACCCCGGCAAAACTGGTTTGCTCGGCAAGTGCGGCAAAAAGCGTCATTTCCTGAATACGGTCCATAGGCTGCCTGCTTGCCACGAGAGATGCGAAATCCTACCAGCATTTCATAATCTGAAATGGTGAATTGATTTTTGCGGTGATTCTGCAGTCTGTGCGCAATGATTAGGATGGCGACTCATTCATCCAGCCCGGTCAGACTCTTCTATGAAAAATTTCGGTTCAGCCGACGCTGAAAATGCCGCATCCGGTGTCAGTCGGCGCAAGGTTTTACAAGCGTCAGCGTTAGGCGCTGCTTCTGCTCTCGGGGCGTCGTTGGTGAGCGCCGCTTCTGCAAGCAATAAACCTCTATCCAGGGAAAATGCAATGAACATTGATGATGCCTTCCGCGTGACGTTTCACACTCAGCAGGTAGGAGACGTCAATGTGTTCTATCGCGAAGTCGGAGCTAAGGACGCCCCGGTGCTTCTGTTGCTTCATGGTTTTCCGAGTTCCAGCCACATGTTTCGCGACCTGATGCCCTTGCTGGCGAGTCAGTACCGCCTGATCGCTCCCGACCTGCCTGGATTCGGTAATACCAAGGCTCCACCGCGCGGGCAGTTCGATTACACATTCGAAAACCTTTACAAGGTGATCGAGCGCTTCACCGAGGCACTGGGCCTGAAGAAATACGCGTTATACCTATTCGACTATGGCGCACCGACAGGTTTGCGGCTCGCAGCGGCGAACCCGGAGAAGGTTACTGCAATCATCAGTCAGAACGGCAACGCCTACCTGGAAGGATTCAGCGATCAATGGGGCCCGTGGCAAGCCTATTGGCGCGAGCCTTCGGCAGCCAATCGCGAAGCCTGTCGCGCCTCGTTGTCACCGCAAGTCATCCGGGACTGGCAATACGGTACGGGAGCCGATCCTGAAAAGCTTTCTCCCGATGGCTACAACCTCGACATTATGTATATGGCGCGGCCGGGCGCAGAGGAGATCCAGCTTGACCTGATTCTTGACTACCGCAGTAACGTAGCGGCTTACCCCTCGTTTCAGGAATACTTGCGCAAATATCAGCCTCCCTTGCTGGCGGTCTGGGGCAAGCACGATCCTGCGTTCATACCGCCTGGCGCGCATGCTTATCGCAAGGACGTCCCGGCTGCTGAAGTGCATCTGCTGGATGCAGGGCACTTTGCATTGGAAACACACGCGCCTGAGGTCGCCGAATACATTCGCGACTTTCTTTCGCGCACACTGAAAAGCTGAAGGGATAAATGGTGTGCTTGAGCGAGCATCTCCCTGGCGCCCGCGCTTACTCAGGTAGCTGAAATTTTTCATGGATAAAAAAATCCCCGACAACAGGCCGGGGATTTTTTTGTGAGACGGTGCATTTTTTATGCACCGCCTCGGATTGCCTCTTACAGCGCGGCGATGGCCGCGTTGAGCGTGGCGCTCGGGCGCATGGCCTTGCTGGTGACTTCCGGGTTAGGGAAGTAGTAGCCGCCAATATCCACCGGCTTGCCCTGAACGGCGTTCAGCTCGGCAACGATTTTTTCTTCGTTGTCGGTCAGGGTCTTGGCCAGAGGTGCGAACTGCGCCTTGAGGTCTGCATCGTCGTTCTGAGCAGCCAGTGCCTGAGCCCAGAACAGGGTCAGGTAGAAGTGGCTGCCGCGGTTGTCGATACCGCCTACCTTGCGCGAAGGCGACTTGTTGCGGTCCAGGAACTCGCCAGTAGCCTGGTCGAGGGTCATGGACAGAACCAACGCTTTCGGATTGTTGTAGGCATGGCCCAGATGCTCGAGGGACGCTGCCAGCGCGAGGAATTCGCCCAGCGAATCCCAGCGCAGGAAGTTTTCCTCGACGAACTGCTGCACGTGTTTCGGAGCGGAACCACCCGCGCCGGTTTCGAACAGACCGCCGCCGTTCATCAGCGGAACGATCGACAGCATCTTCGCGCTGGTGCCCAGTTCCATGATCGGGAACAGGTCAGTCAGGTAGTCGCGCAGAACGTTGCCGGTCACCGAAATGGTGTCCTTGCCTGCGCGCGTGCGTTCCAGGGTCAGCTTCATCGCGTCGACAGGTGACAGGATCTGGATATCCAGGCCCGACGTGTCATGGTCGCCCAGGTATTTGCGCACTTTCTCGATCATCACGCTGTCGTGGGCGCGGGACGAGTCCAGCCAGAAGATAGCCGGGGTGTTGCTGGCGCGGGCACGGTTGACGGCCAGTTTCACCCAATCCTGGATCGGTGCGTCCTTGGCCTGGCACATGCGCCAGATATCGCCGGCTTCGACGTTCTGTTCCATCAGCAGGTTGCCCTGGCTGTCGGTTACGCGAACCACGCCGTTGGTCTGAATGTGGAACGTCTTGTCGTGGGATCCATACTCTTCGGCCTTCTGAGCCATCAGACCGACGTTCGGTACGCTGCCCATGGTGGTCGGGTCGAATGCGCCATTTTTCTTGCAGTCTTCGATGACTGCCTGATAGATGGTGGCGTAGCAGCGATCCGGAATGACTGCCTTGGCATCGTGCAACTGACCGTCTGTGCCCCACATCTTGCCGGAGTCACGAATCATTGCCGGCATCGAGGCGTCGACGATGACGTCGCTCGGCACGTGCAGGTTGGTGATGCCCTTGTCGGAATTGACCATCGCCAGCTGTGGACGAACGGCGTAGACCGCTTCGATGTCAGCCTTGATTTCTGCCTGCTTGTCAGCGGGCAGGGCAGTGATGCGTTCGTACAGGTCGCCGATGCCGTTGTTCAGGCTGAAGCCGATCTGCTTGAGCGTATCGGCGTGCTTGGTCAGCGCGTCCTTGTAGAACTCGTCGACTATCTGGCCGAACATGATCGGATCGGAGATCTTCATCATGGTGGCTTTCAAGTGCACCGAAAACAGAACGCCCTGCTTGCGAGCGTCTTCGATTTCGGCAGCAATGAAACTGCGCAGGGCCTTGGCGCTCATGACCGAGCAGTCGACGACTTCGCCCGCCTTGACGGAGGTTTTTTCCTTCAGGACGGTGGTGGTGCCGTCCTGGGCGACGAGTTCGATCTTGACGGTGTTATCGGCTGCGATCTCGGCAGCTTTTTCGCTGCCGTAGAAGTCGCCGTTGCTCATGTGTGCAACGTGAGCCTTGGAGTCAGCTGACCAGGCGCCCATCTTGTGCGGGTGCTTGCGCGCGTAGTTCTTGACCGACAGCGGGGCGCGGCGATCGGAGTTGCCTTCGCGCAGAACCGGGTTCACGGCGCTGCCCTTGGTCTTGTCGTAGCGTGCGCGGGTTTCTTTTTCCGCGTCAGTGGCAGGATTTTCAGGGTAGTCAGGGATGTTGTAGCCCTGATTCTGAAGCTCCTTGATGGTCGCCTTCAATTGCGGGACCGAGGCGCTGATGTTAGGCAGCTTGATGATGTTGGCTTCTGGCGTGGTAGCCAGTTTGCCCAGCTCGGCGAGATGATCCGGCACTTTTTTGTCGGCAAGCAATTCCGGGAAGCTGGAAAGAACACGGCCCGCCAGAGAAATGTCGCGTGTTTCCACGTCGATATCGGAGGTCGCTGTGAACGCTTCGATAATAGGCAGCAGGGAGTAGGTGGCGAGGGCCGGAGCTTCGTCGGTGAAGGTGTAGATGATCTTCGAGCGGTTGGACATTCGTATTAACTCTCTTTTGCTGAGCATGCACAAAATCTCGATACGCGCATTCTAAGCGCGCTTGCCCACGGTTCGGCCATGAGCCAGGTCGAGGTTTATTCGCGGTGATGTTGGGTGCATCAGTCGAGCGTCAAGCTGTCGGGTCAGGTAGCAGCCCGACGCATAAGGAAGGCCGAGGGTCAGAATTCGGACGGGTCGGCCTTGATGACTCTGCGGTCACGGCGCGAGTATATCAAACCATTGGCACCAAGCATTAATGCTATGCGAGCTATCGAAAAATGAATATCCGCCGTTGGTCGAACGCGCAGTCCTCCAGGCAGCTGTCTGGAATGGTTGGCATGTGGGGGCTGGCACGCCTTGAGGCGGGGGGGGGGGCAGATGGTGAGGGCGGATTTTCGTTGTTCAGGACGACTTGGGGTAGACGAACGGAACGTTCTGGATTGGAGTCTGGGTATCCGCGGTGCAATAACCGCTAATTCGACACCCTGTGGAGCGTGACGGATATAAACAGACCAATGTCCCTGTCTTTTTACGTGTCCGGCAAAGCTCATTGCATGTTTCTATTGATTCGGCTGGCTCTGATGGCTGCCGCTATAGATCCAATCACTTTTTCAACATGAGGATCAGGCGTCCGCGTGAGCGTGGTCCTGCTGGTGCAGCGGATGTGTTTCTTTTGCCGGATCCAGCTTTTTATCTTCCAGGCCTTTGATTTTTACAGCATGAAGCCCTTTTGGACCTTGGGCGACTTCAAATCTGACTTTCTGGCCAGCCTTTAGAGTTTTGTAACCGTCCATTTCGATGGCCGAGAAATGAGCGAACAGATCCTCGTCATTGCCTTCAGCGTTTATGAACCCAAACCCTTTTGCATTGTTGAACCACTTGACTTTTCCTTCAATCATTACCATCTCCCTCTGCAAAGGACTCCGTCAGGAGTATCATCCACTTCAATCCGCTGCTCACCCAAAAAATTTTGGTTGACTGCGCGGACCCTTTTTACCCAATGTGGGCTCTATTGTTTGTAACACCGTTTAGCTGATAGTCAAGGTCATGTGGCAGCCCATTTAAAAACCGCCCAGACTGCGACTAAATTGCTCAATCCGCCCTCAAACGAACATTTCTTTCCATGCATGCATTCAGCAAGATTCGACTAACATTCAATCAGGATGATCCGCAGTCGCACGAGGACGACTCGGCGGGCATTGCGGTGCAGGACGCCAAGCCGACCCTGCAGGCGCCACCGATGTACAAGGTGGTTTTATTCAACGATGACTACACCCCGATGGATTTCGTCGTAGAAGTGCTCGAGGTGTTTTTTAACCTGAATCGTGAGCTGGCTACCAAAGTCATGCTGGCCGTCCATACAGAGGGACGGGCAGTCTGCGGATTGTTTACCCGCGACATCGCCGAGACCAAGGCAATGCAGGTCAATCAATACGCCAGGGAGAGCCAGCATCCGCTACTCTGTGAGATCGAGAAGGACGGTTAAACGCCGACCACTTGGGTATGAGGTGAAGCTATGTTAAACCGTGAGCTCGAAGTCACCCTCAATCTTGCCTTCAAGGAGGCACGTTCGAAGCGTCATGAGTTCATGACGGTCGAGCATCTCCTGCTGGCTCTATTGGATAATGAGGCTGCAGCCACTGTCCTGCGTGCCTGCGGCGCAAACCTCGATAAACTCAAGCATGATCTGCAGGAGTTCATCGACTCCACCACTCCGCTGATCCCCGTTCATGACGAGGACCGCGAGACACAACCGACGCTCGGGTTCCAGCGCGTGCTGCAACGGGCAGTCTTCCACGTGCAGAGCTCAGGCAAGCGCGAAGTGACCGGCGCCAACGTGCTGGTCGCGATTTTCAGTGAGCAGGAAAGCCAGGCCGTATTTCTGCTCAAACAGCAGAGCGTGGCCCGGATCGATGTCGTCAACTACATCGCCCACGGTATCTCCAAGGTGCCAGGGCACGGCGAACACTCTTCTGAAGGTGAACAGGATATGCAGGACGACGAGGGCGGTGAAGCATCTTCCTCAGGCAATCCTCTGGATGCCTATGCCAGCAATCTGAACGAGTTGGCACGTCAGGGGCGCATCGATCCACTGGTCGGCCGCGAAAGCGAAGTCGAGCGGGTGGCACAGATTCTGGCTCGTCGTCGCAAGAACAACCCTTTGCTGGTCGGTGAAGCGGGTGTCGGTAAAACGGCCATCGCTGAAGGTCTGGCCAAGCGCATCGTCGACAATCAGGTACCTGACCTGCTTGCCAATAGCGTCGTCTACTCGCTCGACCTGGGTGCGTTGCTGGCCGGGACGAAATACCGCGGCGATTTCGAGAAGCGCTTCAAGGCGTTGCTCAACGAACTGCGCAAGCGTCCTCAGGCGATCCTGTTCATTGACGAAATCCACACGATCATCGGTGCTGGCGCAGCTTCCGGCGGGGTAATGGATGCTTCCAATCTGCTCAAGCCGTTGCTGTCCTCCGGCGAGATCCGTTGCATCGGTTCGACCACCTTCCAGGAGTTTCGCGGGATTTTCGAGAAGGATCGTGCCTTGGCGCGTCGTTTCCAGAAAGTCGATGTGTCCGAGCCTTCGGTCGAGGACACCATCGGTATTCTGCGTGGCCTGAAAAGCCGTTTCGAGCAGCATCACAGCATCGAATACAGCGACGAAGCCCTGCGCGCTGCCGCAGAACTTGCATCGCGCTACATCAACGACCGTCATATGCCTGACAAGGCCATTGACGTGATTGATGAAGCGGGTGCCTACCAGCGTCTGCAGCCGGTCGAAAAGCGCGCTAAACGTATCGATGTGCCCGAGGTTGAAGACATCGTTGCCAAGATCGCGCGTATTCCGCCAAAACACGTCAATAGCTCCGATAAGGAACTGCTGCGTAACCTGGAGCGCGATCTCAAACTCACGGTGTTCGGGCAGGATGCGGCCATTGACTCGTTGTCGACGGCGATCAAGCTGTCTCGCGCAGGTCTCAAGTCGCCTGACAAACCGGTCGGTTCGTTCCTGTTCGCCGGTCCTACGGGCGTCGGCAAGACCGAGGCGGCTCGTCAGCTGGCCAAGGCTTTGGGCGTCGAGTTGATCCGTTTCGACATGTCCGAGTACATGGAACGGCATACCGTTTCCCGTTTGATCGGTGCGCCTCCGGGCTACGTCGGTTTCGACCAGGGCGGTCTGCTGACCGAGGCCATTACCCGTCAGCCGCATTGCGTGCTGTTGCTCGATGAAATCGAAAAGGCACACCCGGAAGTCTTCAATCTGCTCCTGCAGGTGATGGACCACGGTACGCTGACCGACAACAACGGGCGCAAGGCGGATTTCCGCAATGTGATCGTGATCATGACTACCAACGCCGGGGCTGAGTCTGCTGCGCGCGCTTCGATCGGTTTCACGCATCAGGACCACTCGTCTGACGCGATGGAAGTGATCAAGAAGAGCTTCACGCCGGAGTTCCGCAACCGTCTGGATACCATCATTCAGTTTGGTCGCCTCAGCCACGAAGTCATCAAGAGCGTGGTCGACAAGTTCCTCACCGAACTTCAGGCCCAACTGGAAGACAAGCGCGTACTGCTCGAAGTGTCCGAGGCGGCGAGAAGCTGGCTGGCGCAGGGTGGTTACGATGCGGCGATGGGTGCCAGACCGATGGCTCGCCTGATTCAGGACAAGATCAAACGGCCTCTCGCCGAAGAGATCCTGTTCGGCGAACTGTCAGAGCATGGCGGCGTGGTGCACATCGATATCAAGGATGGCGAGATCACCTTCGATTTCGAAACCACGGCAGAAATGGCCTGATAGCCGACGCCTCGCCCCGCATCATTGATGGATGCGGGGCAGGCCGAGGACATCGACTGTAAAAAACAGGCATACAAAAACGCCCGGCTTATGCCGGGCGTTTTCGTTAATGCCTGTTTAGCGAGCGCGGTAGGTGATGCGCCCTTTGCTCAGATCGTAGGGCGTCAGCTCTACACGCACTTTGTCACCGGTCAGAATACGGATGTAATTCTTGCGCATCTTGCCGGAGATATGCGCGGTTACGACGTGCCCGTTTTCCAACTCCACGCGAAACATGGTGTTGGGCAGGGTGTCGACGACAGTGCCTTCCATTTCGAAGCTGTCTTCTTTCGACATGCAGTAAAGCCCTCGGTATACAAATGAGTGGCCCGGTGCAAGTGGCGCCAGGCAAAAGCGGCGTGCATTGTGCCCGAAAAAACCAGTTTAAGCCAAGGGGTTCAATACAGAGTGACCCATCTTTGATTGGTGAGCAGCTCGATGGGGCGATATTGGGTCTTGTAATTCATCTTTTTGCAGTTCTTGATCCAGTAGCCGAGGTACACCGCCTGCAGTTGGAGCCTGGCAGCTTCGGCGATCTGCCACAAAATCGCGTAACGGCCCAGACTGCGGCGTTCTTCATCGGGTTCGTAGAACGTATAGACCGCTGAAAGCCCGTTGGGCAGCAGGTCGGTGACGGCAACTGCCAACAGGCGTTGATCGACACGAAATTCGTAAAAGCGCGAAAAGGGCAGGTCGCGGACCAGAAAGGTCGAAAATTGCTCGCGGCTTGGCGGGAACATGTCGCCGTCAGCGTGCCGTTGTTCAATATAACGCCGATAAAGATCGAAATATTCCTGAGTGAACACTGGTTTGGCGCTTTGCACCTGAATGTCGGCATTGCGTTTCAGAATGCGTTTTTGCTGGCGGTCGGGGACGAAGAGGCTCACCGGAATGCGTGCGGGCACACAGGCGCTGCAGTTCTGGCAGTGCGGGCGATAGAGGTGATCACCGCTGCGGCGAAAACCCATGTCCGACAGGTCGGCATAGACCTGTACATCCATCGGCTGGCTGGGGTCCAGAAACAGGGTCGTCGCCTGCTCTTCGGGCAGGTAACTGCACGTGTGCGGTTGAGTGGCATAAAACTTCAGCCTCGCCAGCTCTGTCATGGTCGTCGCCTAATGGTGAATCCTTACCCATGAGTGTATGCCAGCCTGTCAAACTCGCCTAGCTGACCAGTTGGCGTCGGTCGGCTGGTCCAGATGGCGGGACAGGTAATCGGCGAACGTCTGCCGAGGAATGGCGCGCGCGCCGAAGCTGTGCAAATGTTGAGTGGGCATCTGGCAATCGATCAACACAAATCCCCAGTCAGTCAAATGCTCTACCAGCGTGGCAAAGCCGACTTTCGAGGCGTTGTCTGCCCGGCTGAACATCGACTCGCCGAAAAACAGCTGGCCCATTGCCAGGCCGTACAGCCCGCCGACCAGTTCATCCTGATCCCAGACCTCGACGCTGTGCGCGTGGCCACGGCGGTGCAACTCAACGTAGGCCGCCTGCATCGAGCCGGTTATCCAGGTTTCGTTGGCGTAGCTTCGAGGCGCAGCGCAGGCCTTGATCACGCTGGCAAAATCCTGATCGAAGGTCACCCGATAGCGCGACTGGCGCAGAACCTTGCCGAGGCTTCGCGAGACATGGAGTTCTTCAGGAAACAGCACGGTGCGCGGATCGGGAGACCACCAGAGAATCGGCTGACCGTCCTGAAACCAGGGAAAGCAGCCATGTCGATAAGCGCTGATCAGGCGATCGGCCGACAAGTCTCCGCCTGCGGCAAGTAGACCGTTGGGTTCACGGAGGGCTTTTTCCAGTGGGGGAAAATCGAGGCTGTTGCGGGTCAACCAGGTCAGCATGGCATCACAACTTTGCGGAAGGGGAGGGCGCACCTGTCTGTGTGTGCAACTCTGTGCGACAGGCGTGGTCACAAGCGGTTGTCATTATGGCGCGTACCTTGTGCATGCGGTAGGGCGTGAGCCTCGCAACGGTCGCGTGGCCGCTCAAGTTGCAGACCGTTGACAGAAACACGCCATAAGCCTTTGTCACAAAACGCAATGCATGCTCAAATTGAACATCGTCAGTGAAGGTGAAAGCGTGTTCCGTCTTGCGGAACCGTCTGAAGTGGATCTGGTGTGTTTTCGTACAGACTCAAGTGGCTGTAAAACCGTACAATGCCTGTTTTGGGCGTTATCATTCAAGCGTCTGTCGACAGGCTTTCCCGCTGTCTGCGCTCCCTGTCCATGCGGGAGCAGTCAGTGCCGTCCGACAGCCGTTTCTGGTCAATCAACGAGATGTTCGCGCTATTGCGCAGGAAATAAAGCGTTTTGAAGAAATCCACCCCAGCACCCAGCGCTGTCCCGCTTTGGCGACAGCAATTGCACTACCGGCTCAAGGAAGGGGCCCTGATCGCCTTTGGCGCACTGTGCCTGTATCTGATGATGGCCTTGCTGACCTACGATCAGAGCGATCCCGGCTGGAGCCACACCAGCAGCAATGCGGCACAGGTGCAGAATGCCGCAGGGCGTGCAGGTGCTTTCTGTGCCGATATTCTGTTCATGATTCTGGGCTATTTCGCCTACATCTTCCCGCTGTTGCTGGCGATCAAAGCCTGGCAGGTCTTTCGCCATCGCCATGAGCCATGGCAATGGAGCGGCTGGCTGTTTTCCTGGCGCCTGATCGGTCTGGTGTTCCTGATCCTGGCGGGCGCTGCGCTGGCGCATATCCATTTCCATTTCTCGGCCGGCTTCCCAGGCTCGGCAGGCGGTGTGCTGGGCGAAGTGCTCGGCGATCTGGCCAAGAAAGCGCTGAATATTCAAGGCAGCACCTTACTGTTCATTGCCCTTTTTCTGTTCGGCCTGACCGTGTTCACCGACCTGTCCTGGTTCAAGGTGATGGATGTCACCGGCAAGATCACCCTCGACCTGTTCGAGCTGTTTCAAGGCGCTGCGAACCGCTGGTGGACTGCCCGCGCCGAGCGCAAGCAGATGGTTGCGCAGTTGCGTGAGGTGGACATGCGCGTCAACGATGTGGTGGCGCCTGTGGCTCCCGATCGTCGCGAGCAGGCCAAGGCCAGAGAACGTCTGGTGGAGCGTGAAGCGTCGTTGAGCAAACACATGACCGAGCGCGAAAAGCACGTGCCTGCGGTCATCGCGCCAGCGCCTTCGAAGCCTGTAGAGCCCAGCAAGCGCGTCATGAAGGAAAAGCAGGCGCCGCTGTTCGTGGACAGTGCAGTGGAAGGCACGCTTCCGCCGATTTCCATCCTCGACCCGGCAGAGAAGAAGCAGCTCAACTATTCCCCAGAGTCTCTGGCGGCCGTCGGTCATTTGCTGGAAATCAAGCTCAAGGAATTCGGTGTGGAGGTCTCGGTAGACTCCATCCACCCCGGTCCGGTCATTACCCGCTACGAGATCCAGCCCGCCGCCGGCGTCAAGGTCAGCCGCATTTCCAACCTCGCCAAGGACCTTGCGCGCTCGCTCGCCGTGACCAGCGTTCGTGTAGTCGAGGTGATTCCGGGCAAGACCACCGTCGGTATCGAGATCCCCAACGAAGATCGCCAGATTGTGCGCTTCTCCGAGGTGTTGTCGACTCCCGAATACGATAACGCCAAGTCGCCTGTCACCTTGGCCCTGGGCCACGACATCGGCGGCAAGCCGGTGATTACCGATCTGGCCAAGATGCCCCACCTGCTGGTAGCCGGTACGACCGGTTCCGGTAAATCGGTGGGTGTGAACGCCATGATCCTGTCGATCCTGTTCAAGTCCGGCCCGGAAGACGCCAAGCTGATCATGATCGACCCGAAGATGCTCGAACTGTCCATCTACGAAGGTATTCCGCACCTGTTGTGTCCGGTGGTCACCGACATGAAGGACGCCGCCAACGCCCTGCGCTGGAGCGTTGCCGAGATGGAGCGTCGCTACAAGCTGATGGCGAAGATGGGTGTACGTAACCTGTCCGGCTTCAATCAGAAGGTCAAGGAAGCTCAGGATGCCGGCGAGCCGCTTGCCGATCCGCTGTACAAGCGCGAAAGTATTCATGACGAAGCGCCGCTGCTGAGCAAACTGCCGACCATCGTCGTGGTGGTGGACGAGTTCGCCGACATGATGATGATCGTCGGCAAGAAGGTCGAAGAGCTGATCGCGCGTATCGCCCAGAAAGCACGTGCTGCGGGCATCCACCTGATTCTCGCCACCCAGCGTCCGTCGGTGGATGTGATCACCGGTCTGATCAAGGCCAACATTCCAACGCGTATGGCATTCCAGGTATCGAGCAAAATCGATTCGCGGACCATCATCGACCAGGGCGGCGCCGAACAACTGTTGGGCCACGGCGACATGCTGTACATGCCGCCAGGCACCAGCCTGCCGATTCGTGTGCATGGCGCGTTCGTTTCCGACGAAGAAGTGCATCGTGTGGTAGAAGCCTGGAAGCTGCGAGGTTCCCCGGACTACAACGACGATATTCTCGCCGGTGTCGAAGAGCCCGGCAGCGGCTTTGATGGCGGTGGCGGCGAAGGCAGTGAAGACAGCGAAAGCGACGCGCTTTACGATGAGGCCGTCAAGTTCGTGCTGGAAAGCCGTCGCGCTTCGATTTCTGCCGTACAGCGCAAGTTGAAGATCGGCTATAACCGCGCAGCGCGCATGATCGAAGCGATGGAAATGGCAGGGGTCGTGACCTCCATGAATACCAACGGTTCGCGCGAAGTCCTGGCCCCCGGGCCGGTGCGCGACTGATTTTTATCACCCCGTATTGCGGCGACGGCGTGCACGCCACGCTGTCGCATCATCATCGACTTCAAAGAGGAATCCCATGCGCCTTATCCGCATGCTGTTGGCCACTGCACTGACCTTCTCCATGATCCCCGCCCATGCCGACAGCAAGGACGTGGCGCGCCTGACCCAGTTGCTGGAGAAATCCCAGACCCTGACCGCCCGCTTCTCGCAACTGACGCTGGACGGTGGCGGTACCCAGTTGCAGGAAACCACCGGCGAAATGGCCCTGCAGCGCCCCGGCTTGTTCAACTGGCATACCGATGCGCCACAGGAGCAGTTGATGGTCTCGGACGGCAAGAAAGTCTCGCTGTGGGACCCTGATCTGGAGCAGGTCACGATCAAGAAGCTCGATCAGCGCCTGACTCAGACTCCAGCCTTGCTGCTGTCCGGTGATGTATCAAAGATCAGCGAAAGCTTCGACATCACCGCGAAAGAGGCGGGTGGCGTGATCGATTTCGTGCTCAAGCCCAAGACCAAGGACACGCTGTTCGACAGCCTGCGTCTGTCGTTCCGCAACGGCATCATCAACGACATGCAGTTGATCGACAGCGTAGGTCAGCGCACCAATATCCTGTTCACCGGGGTCAAGGCCAACGAGTCGATCGCAGCCAGCAAGTTTCAGTTCCAGATTCCCAAGGGTGCTGATGTCATTCAAGAGTAAAAGGGCCGATTTCTGACCATGGACTTGTTCAGCCGCGAACCGATAGCTCAGCCTCTGGCTGCACGTTTGCGTGCTACCAACCTGGATGAGTATGTCGGCCAGGAACACGTGCTTGCCCACGGCAAGCCTCTGCGTGAGGCGCTGGAGCAAGGCGCACTGCACTCGATGATTTTCTGGGGCCCGCCCGGGGTGGGCAAGACCACCCTGGCGAAGCTGCTGGCCAAAGTGTCGGACGCGCACTTCGAGACGGTTTCGGCGGTGCTCGCCGGGGTCAAGGAAATCCGTCAGGCCGTTGAAGTCGCCCGGCAGCAGGCCGGACAGTACGGCAAGCGCACCATCCTGTTTGTCGACGAAGTGCACCGCTTCAACAAGTCACAGCAGGATGCCTTCCTGCCTTATGTCGAGGACGGCACGCTGATCTTTATCGGCGCGACCACCGAAAACCCCTCGTTCGAACTCAACAACGCCTTGTTGTCCCGGGCGCGTGTCTACGTGCTCAAAAGCCTGGACGAGGCGGCGCTGCGCAAGCTGGTCAATCGTGCCCTGACCGAAGAGCGCGGGCTGGGCAAGCGGCAACTGGCCTTGAGCGATGAGGGGTTTGCGATGCTGATGTCCGCCGCCGATGGCGACGGTCGGCGCATGCTCAACTTGCTGGAGAACGCCTCGGATCTGGCCGAAGACGGCAGCGAAATCGATGTCGGGCTGCTGCAGAGCCTGTTGGGTGACAGTCGACGCCGCTTCGACAAGGGCGGCGAGGCGTTCTACGACCAGATATCGGCACTGCACAAGTCGATTCGCGGTTCCAATCCCGACGCGGCCCTGTACTGGTTTGCGCGGATGATCGACGGCGGTTGTGATCCGCTATATCTGGCGCGCCGCGTGGTGCGCATGGCCAGTGAAGATATCGGCAATGCCGATCCTCGTGCGCTGCCGTTGTGCATGTCCGCTTGGGATGTGCAGGAGCGCCTTGGCAGTCCCGAGGGCGAGCTGGCGGTCGCGCAGGCTATTGTCTATCTCGCCTGTGCGCCAAAAAGCAACGCGGTCTACATGGCGTTCAAGGCGGCTATGCGCGAAGCAGGTGAGCACGGTTCGCTGGAGGTTCCGCTGCACTTGCGCAATGCGCCTACCAAGCTGATGAAGCAGCTAGGTTATGGCGAAGAATATCGCTATGCCCATGATGAGCCCGATGCTTATGCAGCTGGCGAAGACTACTTTCCGGACGAGCTGGAGCCACGGCAGTATTACCAGCCTGTGCCTCGCGGTCTGGAGCTCAAGATCGGTGAAAAGCTCAGGCATCTGAACGCATTGGACGATGCCAGCCCTCGCAAGCGGAGAAAGTGATGATTCAGACTATTCTTGCGGTGTCGATTGCCGGGATCGCTGGTACATTATTGCGCTTTGCGACAGGCACCTGGGTCAGCGCCAACTGGCCTCGTTATTTTTATGCGGCGACGCTGGCGGTCAACATCGTCGGGTGCCTGATCATCGGTGTACTGTACGGACTGTTCCTGCTGCGTCCGGAAGTGCCCATCGAAATTCGTGCCGGCTTGCTTGTCGGCTTTGTAGGCGGTCTGACGACCTTTTCATCCTTTTCACTGGATACGCTGCGCCTGCTGGAAAGCGGGCAGGTACCGCTGGCCCTCGGCTATGCCGGTATCAGCGTATTCGGCGGGCTGCTCGCAACCTGGGCTGGCCTGTCCCTGACCAGACTTTGATAGACGAGAGAACGATATGCTCGATTCCAAACTGTTACGTACTCAACTTCAGGACGTAGCGGATCGCCTGGCTTCCCGTGGTTTCACGCTGGATGTGGCGCGCATTGAATCGCTGGAAGCCCAGCGCAAGGTAGTGCAGACCCGCACCGAACAGCTGCAGGCCGAGCGCAATGCACGCTCCAAATCCATTGGTCAGGCCAAGCAGCGCGGCGAAGATATTGCGCCGTTGATGGCTGATGTCGAGCGCATGGGCAATGAGCTGAGCGAAGGCAAGGTCGAGCTGGATGGCATTCAGGCCGAACTGGATGCGCTGGTGCTGAGCATTCCGAACCTGCCCCACGAGTCCGTGCCGGTCGGTGCCGACGAAGAAGGCAACGTCGAAGTACGTCGCTGGGGGACGCCGACGTCATTCGATTTCGAGGTCAAGGATCACGTTGCGCTGGGCGAGAAGTTCGGCTGGCTGGATTTCGAGACCGCAGCCAAGCTGTCCGGCGCGCGCTTTGCGCTGCTGCGTGGCCCGATCGCGCGTCTGCACCGTGCCCTGGCACAGTTCATGATCAATCTGCACATCAACGAGCACGGCTACGAAGAGACTTACACTCCGTATCTGGTGCAGGCACCAGCGTTGCAGGGCACAGGTCAGTTACCCAAGTTCGAGGAAGACCTGTTCAAGATCTCCCGCGAAGGCGAGGCCGATCTGTACCTGATCCCGACTGCCGAAGTGTCGCTGACCAATATCGTGTCGGGTGAAATTCTCGATGCCAAACAGCTGCCTCTCAAGTTTGTTGCCCATACCCCTTGCTTCCGCAGTGAAGCGGGCGCGTCCGGGCGTGATACCCGCGGCATGATTCGCCAGCACCAGTTCGACAAGGTCGAGATGGTCCAGATCGTTGCGCCTGACGACTCCATGGCCGCGCTCGAGTCGCTGACCGGCAACGCCGAACGCGTGCTGCAACTGCTTGAACTGCCTTATCGCACGCTGGCGCTGTGCACCGGCGATATGGGTTTCAGTGCGGTGAAGACCTACGACCTGGAAGTCTGGATTCCGAGCCAGGACAAATATCGCGAAATCTCTTCCTGCTCCAACTGCGGTGATTTCCAGGCGCGTCGCATGCAGGCTCGCTGGCGCAACCCGGAAACCGGCAAGCCGGAGCTGGTCCATACCCTCAACGGGTCGGGCCTGGCGGTAGGTCGCACACTGGTGGCAGTGCTGGAGAACTATCAGCAGGCGGACGGTTCGATTCGTGTGCCTGAAGTGCTCAAACCGTACATGGGCGGCCTTGAGGTCATCGGTTAAATGGAATTTCTGCCGCTGTTCCATAACCTGCGTGGCAGCCGGGTGCTGGTGGTTGGCGGCGGTGAAATTGCCCTGCGCAAATCACGCCTGATTGCCGACGCCGGTGCAGTGCTGCGCGTGGTTGCGCCGGAAGTCGAGGCACAACTGAGCGAACTGGTTGTCCAGAGCGGCGGTGAGATGATCCTGCGCGGATACAGCGAGTGCGACCTCGATGGTTGCGTGCTGATCATTGCGGCGACGGACGATGAGCCGCTCAATGCTCAGGTGTCCCGCGATGCCCGCTTGCGTTGCGTTCCGGTCAACGTAGTCGACGCCCCGGCGTTGTGTACGGTGATCTTCCCGGCCATCGTCGACCGCTCGCCGCTGGTGATCGCCGTGTCCAGTGGCGGCGATGCGCCGGTGCTGGCACGTTTGATTCGCGCCAAGCTGGAAACCTGGATTCCCTCCAGCTACGGGCAGCTCGCCGGACTGGCTGCGCGCTTTCGCAATCAGGTCAAAGGCCTGTTTCCGAATGTGCAGCAGCGCCGAGCGTTCTGGGAAGATGTTTTTCAGGGCGCCATTGCCGACCGCCAGCTGGCCGGGCAGGGTGCTGAAGCCGAACGTATGCTGCTCGCCAAAATTGCTGGCGAGCCGCCTTCTGAGACCGGTGAGGTCTATCTGGTCGGTGCGGGTCCAGGTGATCCGGATTTGCTGACTTTCCGGGCCTTGCGCCTGATGCAGCAAGCGGATGTGGTGCTGTATGACCGCCTGGTCGCGCCAACGATTCTTGACCTGTGCCGTCGTGATGCCGAGCGTGTCTACGTTGGCAAGCGCCGTGCGGAGCATGCCGTTCCGCAGGAACAGATCAACCAGCAACTGGTTGCACTGGCAAAGCAGGGCAAGCGAGTGGTGCGTCTGAAGGGCGGTGATCCGTTCATCTTCGGCCGTGGCGGCGAGGAAATCGAAGAACTGGCGGCGCATGGCATACCGTTCCAGGTAGTGCCCGGCATCACCGCTGCCAGCGGTTGCGCAGCATATGCGGGTATACCGTTGACGCACCGTGATCATGCGCAATCGGTGCGCTTCATCACTGGGCACTTGAAGAACGGCACAACAGATCTGCCCTGGTCAGACCTGGTAGCGCCTGCGCAAACACTGGTGTTTTACATGGGGCTGATCGGTTTGCCGGTCATCTGTGAGCAGTTGATCCGGCACGGTCGTTCTGCTGACACGCCTGCTGCACTGGTCGAGCAGGGCACCACCGTCAATCAGCGTGTGTTCACGGGTACCTTGGCAAACCTGCCGCAACTGGTCGCCGAGCATGATGTGCATGCGCCGACGCTGGTGATCATCGGTGAGGTGGTCAAGTTGCGTGAAAAGCTGGCGTGGTTCGAGGGCGCTCAGGCGACTCTCTGATGCCAATGGTGGGTAGCCCGTCCGGGCTATCCACCACTTCTTCCCATACGTCAGTTGTTCCAGACACCTTCACCGGACAGTCGCTCACGGTCGTGATCTGCCTGCAGATCGAGTGCGGGCCCCTTCGGTATGATCCCGGTCGGGTTGATGGTGCGATGGCTCCCATAGTAATGCCCTTTGATGTGCTCGAAACTCACCGTCTCTGCGACCCCCGGCCACTGATACAGCTCGCGTAACCAGTTGCTGAGATTGGGGTAGTCCGCGATGCGCCGCAGGTTGCATTTGAAGTGGCTGTAATACACCGCATCGAAGCGCACGATGGTGGTGAACAGACGTATGTCGGCTTCGGTAAGGTGTTTGCCTGTCAGGTAACGCTTTTCACCGAGCAGGTTTTCCAGCAAGTCCAGTTCAGCGAATACATCATCGAACGCCTCTTCATATGCGCCTTGCGAGGTGGCGAAACCAGCCCGGTACACGCCGTTGTTGACCTTCGGGTAGATCTGCTCGTTGAGCTCGTCAATGCTCGCGCGTAGCGCTTGCGGGTAGAAATCCAGCGTATTGCCGGTCAGCTCGTCGAATGCAGAATTGAACATGCGGATGATTTCCGCAGATTCGTTGCTGACGATGCATTGCTGCTGCTTGTCCCACAGCACCGGAACGGTGACGCGGCCGGTGTATCGAGGGTCGTCGGCGGTATAGCGCTGGTGAAGGAACTGCAGGTCGTCCAGGGCATCGCCGCTGGAGCCTTTCTGCTGATCGAAGGTCCAGCCGTCTTCCAGCATCAGCCAGCTGACTACCGATACATCGATCAGGCCTTCCAGGCCCTTGAGCTTGCGCAAAATAAGCGTGCGGTGTGCCCACGGGCAAGCCAGAGACACGTACAGGTGATAGCGGCCCGCCTGCGCAGCAAACCCGCCTGCACCTGACGGTCCCGGCTGTCCATCGGGGGTGACCCAACTGCGTCGCTGAGCATTTTCGCGCTGAAATGCGCCATCTTTGCTGCTTTCGTACCACTGGTCTTGCCAGTGTCCTTCGACCAGAAGGCCCATGTCTGACTCCCATTTCCAGGTGATAGAGCTTGGAGGTCAGCGCAGGTGCATCGGTTCGACTGGATTACGGCCTTTCATTGTCGAAAGGCCGGCGGGTCACAGATTGATGTCGCGGCGATCCCAGAATACCTGTGCCTGGGCGAAGGCCTCGTCACGATCGACGCCCAGGCCGCGCAAGGCCAGCGCCATGGTCGATATCAATGCCAGTTGCGGGTAACTGTCTTCGATTTCTCCTCGCCACAAGGCCAGCAGTTGCTGCGGGTCGAGCGTTGCCGGTTTTACATGGCGACGCGGTGAGAGCGCTGGCCATTCTTCATCCCACGGCTGACCGCCGGTGGTGCCGTACAGGTGGCTGATGGTGTCGGGGTTGATCTCGATTTCGCCGCCATCACCCTTAACGACGATGGTGTTGTCGCCGAGCAGGCTGCTGGCATCGCGATGCACGCTTTGATAGCCCGGGTGAAAAATGCTTTGCAGGCCACACCGCGCCTGCAGCGGATTGAGAATGCGTGCCAGCGAATGAATGGGCGAGCGTAGCCCCAGCGTGTTGCGCAGGTCGATCATGCGTTGCAACTGCGGTGCCCAGTCGGCGAGCGGAATGAATGCCAGCCGGTCTTGCTCGAGCGAAGTCTTGACCGCTGACCAGTTGCGGCACAGCGGTATCTTCAGCAGATCGAGCAACTGCTCGGTGTACAGACGCCCTGCGGTATGCGCGCCGCCGCCGTGCAGGAGGATCCTGACGCCGTTTTGCGCCAGGCATTTGGCTGCCAGCAGGTACCACGGCAGGTGACGCTTTTTTCCGGCGTAGGTCGGCCAGTCGATGTCGACCTGCATGTCGGGAGCGTGCAGACGTTCACGCACCGCTTCGGTAAACCCCGCCAGCTCCTCGGGGCTTTCTTCCTTGTGACGCAGCAGCATCAGAAAAGCGCCAAGTTGGGTGTCCTCGACTTTTTCATCGAGCAGCATGCCCATGGCTTCCCGTGCTTCCTCGCGAGTCAGGTTGCGCGCGCCACGTTTGCCTTTGCCCAGGATGCGAACGAAGGTCGCAAAGGGATGCTCTTCAGGTGTTTCAGTGACAAGCGCAGCGTAATCATTCATATGCAATTGGTCGGTTTGGGCAGGCCCGCCAGCTTGGCGGCGAGTTTGGCGGGAGTGCCGTTGAACAGGCGATTGAGGTGCATGCTGTTGCCTTTTTCTGCACCCAGCTTCAGCGCGGTGTATTTGATCAGCGGCCGTGTCGCGGGCGAAAGCTGGAACTCGGCGTAAAAACCTCGCAGCAGCTCAAGGATTTCAAGGTGCTCGGCACTCAGCTCGATACCTTCCTCGGCGGACAAGGCGTGGGCGACGTCCAGCGACCAGTCGCTGAGGTCTTGCAGAAAACCATCCTTGTCCAGTTCGATGCTGCGCCCGTTAATGTTCAACTGTTTCATAACCAGGTATTGACCTTGTCGAAGCGCAGCGACAGTTCCACGAACGCCGGGTAGTCGATGCTGCTGACTCCGGCAGGGAGGGGCAGATTGCGTGCGCTGAGGTCTTCGTCGAGGGCGAACAGTTGCGATGAGTCGACCGACGACTGCAGGGCTTTGAGCTGCGCACTGGATGGCATCAGCGCATAGGTGGCATCGCCACAGAGCAGTACGCCATCATCGTTGCCCAGCAAGCGCAGGCAACTGTCCAGCCGGGTGTCGGCAAACGGCGAGTGAGAGAGAACGTGCAAAGTAGCCATCAGATCGTGATTACCTCGTCATACCGGTCAAAAAGTGCTGACAATTCTGCGCGCGTAGTCAATTGGCTCAGCTCTTCGCTCAATGCGCCGGGGGAGATGCCGCGCTCGGCCAGGCTTTGTCCGCAGACGTAAAGGTCTTCGACACCGAACATCGGCAGGGCTTTCAGGTTTGCGGTCAGGTCTTTCTGTTGCAAGGCGTCGGGCGACTGCTGTGGCAACAACTGAAAAACCCCGTCGTCCAGAAACAGCAGGCCTACCGACAGATCGAATGCTCCGCCCGCCAGTACGATATCCAGCGCTTCGCGGGCACCGGGACCGGACCACGGCGACTGACGGCTGACAACCAATAGTGATCTGGGCATCTCATGGCCCTCCGAAGCAGATCAGGCGATCAGCCGATTGCACAGCATCGTGCAGCTGGCCCAGCCCGGACAATTCCCACGGCTCGCGCAGGTTTGCCGCCGGCCGCTGATAACGCTCGGCCTCTTGCGTGTCGAGCACACCGCGACGCAACGCCGCGGCAATGCACACCACGCCGTCCAGCTTGTGCTCGACGATGAAGTCACGCCACTGCAGTGCCATATCCTGCTCGTCCTGCGGCGTCACGACGTTGGCCGACGCGCTATGTACGCCTTCCTGATAGAAGAACAACCGGACAATTTCGTGCCCGCCTGCCAGCACCGCCCTGGCGAACTGCAAGGCTCGCCGAGAGGAGGGCGCATGGGCGGCGGAAAAAAGGGAGATGGCGAATTTCATGATCGGCTCTGCCAACAAAACATGCGCAATGATAAAGAATTCAAGGGCAGGCGTGTGAGTTTGGCGCGCGCTGACCTGCAAACCCAGTATCAAGGCGCAACCGCTTGAGTTTCGATTGATGTTAATCGTGCATCAATCGATGAAAACATAGCACTTATCGTTTCAAAGTGTGTCCGGCAGACTCCTCCATCACAAGCGCTTACAACACTCTAATAAGATCGCTGGAGAACACTGATGCACGGCTCATCCCCATTACGAAAAGAATCCTCCCGGTCGAAGGCAGGCGCGGTATTTCGGGTCACCTCCGGTAATTTCCTCGAGCAATTCGACTTCTTCCTGTTCGGCTTTTACGCCACCCAGATCGCCTCCGCCTTTTTCCCGGCCAGCAGTGAGTTCGCTTCGCTGATGATGACCTTCGCGGTCTTCGGTGCTGGCTTCCTGATGCGTCCGTTGGGTGCCGTGATTCTGGGCGCTTACATTGATGACGTGGGCCGCCGTAAAGGCTTGATTGTGACCCTGTCGATCATGGCCAGTGGCACGTTGCTGATTGTTCTGGTGCCCGGTTACGCAAGCATCGGCTTGTGGGCACCGGCCCTGGTATTGGTCGGCCGCTTGCTGCAAGGCTTTTCTGCCGGCGCGGAACTGGGCGGGGTGTCCGTGTATCTGGCAGAGATGGCGACACCCGGCCGCAAGGGCTTCTATACCAGTTGGCAGTCGGGCAGTCAGCAGGTGGCAATCGTTGTCGCCGCTGCACTGGGCTACGGCTTGAACCAATGGATGGCACCTGCTGCTGTCGCCGATTGGGGCTGGAGAATTCCGTTCGCCATCGGCTGCCTGATCATCCCGTTCATTTTCCTGCTGCGCCGCAGCCTGCAGGAAACAGAGGAGTTCGCCACTCGCTCTCATCGTCCGACCATGCGGCAGGTGTTCGCGACGCTGCTGCAAAACTGGCGCGTGGTGATTGCCGGAATGCTGATGGTGGCGATGACCACTACCACCTTTTATCTGATCACCATCTACGCACCGACATTCGGCAAAACTGTACTCAACCTGAGTACCTCCGATGCGCTTCTGGTGACCTTGCTGGTCGGTGTCTCCAACTTTATCTGGCTGCCTGTCGGCGGCATGTTGAGCGACCGTTTCGGGCGCAAGCCGCTGTTGGTTGCGATGACGCTACTGACCATCGTCAGTGCGTACCCGGCGCTGTCTTTCCTCGCTCTGGCGCCCAGCTTCGGCCATATGCTGGAAGTGCTGTTGTGGTTCTCGTTTCTCTACGGCTTGTATAACGGCGCGATGATCCCGGCGCTGACCGAAATCATGCCAGTAGAGGTGCGTGTTGCCGGTTTTTCGCTGGCCTACAGCCTGGCGACGGCGGTTTTTGGTGGTTTCACTCCAGCGATTTCGACCTGGTTGATCCACCTCACCGGCGACAAGGCTGCACCTGCTTACTGGATGACATTTGCTGCAGCCTGTGCGCTGGGTGCCACATTGGTGCTCTACCGGCACATCTCGACCCGCCCGCAACTGGCTGTTTAATCAAGGAAAATCATTATGAAATCGTTATACAAACATCAATTGGCCGCGCTTTTTCTCGGCTGTATCGCGGTCAGTGCGGCGGCGCAGGCTGAACAGCTCAAGGTTATGACCTCCGGCGGCTTTACGGCTGCGTACAAACTGCTCGGACCGCAATACGCGGCGTCTTCCGGGGACTCGCTGGACACCATTCTCGGCCCATCGATGGGCAAGGCGCCCGAGGCCATCCCGAATCGTCTGGCCCGTGGCGAGCACGCCGATGTGGTGATCATGGTCGGCTATGCGCTGGATGATCTGATCAAGCAAGGTAAGGTAGACCCGGCATCGCGGGTCGAACTGGCTGACTCGCGGATCGGGATGGTGGTGAAGGAGGGTGCGGCCAAGCCGGCGATCGGCACCGACAGTGAACTCAAGGCCACCTTGCTCAAGGCCAGGTCGGTGGCTTACTCCGACAGCGCCAGTGGCGTGTACATCGAAAAAGAGCTTTTCAAAAAGCTCGGTATCGAGAAGGAGCTCGCGCCGAAGGGCAAGATGATCGAACGCATCCCGGTTGCTTCGGTGGTTGCCAAGGGTGACTACGAGATGGGCTTTCAACAGGTTGCCGAGTTGCTGCCGATTCCCGGCGTGACGTTCGTGGCGAAGATCCCGGAAGACGTTCAGTCGGTTACCCGTTATGCCGCGGGCATCCCGGTCAATGCCGAGCACCCGAAAGAGGCGAAGGCCTTGCTGGATTACCTGGCCTCCCCGAAAGCCCAGGCTACAGTGCAGTCTACCGGTCTGGATTCAGTTCCCCGCTGAGCGTGACGGCATTTTCCTGACCAGTTGTTCCAACTCGAGGGCTGCTGGTGTCAAGGTCCTGCCACGACGCTTGATCAGCCCTACATTGCGAATCACCTCGGGAGCAACCAATGGCACGCTCACCAGAAACGGGTGAGCGGTCATCGGCATGGCGATCGACGGCACCGCAGCTACGCCAAGCCCGGCTTCCACCAGTCCGATCATGGTCGTGACATGGCGGGTTTCGCAGATGCTTTCCTTGTGCGGGCGCGAAGGTGCCAGCGCCTGATCCAGCACCAGACGATTACCCGAGGTGATGTCCAGGCCGATGTAGTCGTGGCGGTACATCTCTTCCCAACTGACGCTGTCGCACGTTGCCAAAGGGTGATCCCGCCTGCAGGCCATCACGTAGCGTTCCTGCAGCAGCAGTTCGAAATCCACCTCCGGTGCCAGATTGCCGCTGAAACTCACCCCGAAATCGGCTTCGCCCAGGGCAACCGCGCTGTTGACCTCATTGGCGCTGGCGTCCATGACCCGGATTCTGATTTTCGGAAACAACCGGTGAAAGGCGCTGATGACCTGAGGCATGAAGTAATAGGCGGCTGAAGGCACGCAGGCAATCGTCACGCTGCCCATTCGCGTGGAGCCGACGCCTTCGATGGTCATCAACGCGCTGTCCAGATCATCCAGAATGCGCTCGACCTGAGGCAGAAATGCGCGGCCGACCGTGGTCAGACTGACCCTGCGGGTGGTCCGCTCGAACAGCTTCACATTCAGCGCAGACTCGAGCTTTTCTATTCGCCGACTGAGCGCAGGCTGGGTGATCTGCACGGTTTCAGCGGCCTTGCGGAAGCTGCCATTCTCGACCACGGCACGAAATGCCTGGAGGTCGTTGAGGTCGAAATTGATGGGCATTGTGTAACCAGGATGATTGATTCGGTATGGACATCAATATATCAGGTTGCGTACTGCAGCTCGCACGGCGGGGCGGTGAGAGGAATTCGTGGCGACCAGAAACGACAAAGCCCTGAATAATCAGGGCTTTGCGCTGCCAAATATGGCGGAGGCATAGAGATTCGAACTCTAGGACCTGTTACAGTCGGCAGTTTTCAAGACTGCTGCCTTAAACCACTCGGCCATACCTCCACTTCGTTGCGGGCGCCATAATACCGGAATGAAACAAGCTGTCAAACTCTGTGACTAGCCAGTTGCAGCGCCTCTGTTATGATCTTTGCAACTCAACATTTCAACAGCAAGGAGTTTCGCCATGCGCGAACAGGATTACAGCCTTAAAACCGGCATGCAGGCCGACCAGCTCGAGGTTAGTCGTGTCCTGCGCAATACTTATGGTCTTCTCGCCCTGACACTGGCTTTCAGTGGTGTCATGGCCTTCATCGCTCAGCAGATGCGCGTCGGCTACCCGAACATTTTCGTGGTGCTGATCGGCTTCTACGGTCTATTCTTCCTGACCAACAAGCTGCGTGATTCGGCCTGGGGCCTGGTGTCGACCTTCGCCCTGACAGGTTTCATGGGCTTTCTGCTGGGTCCGATCCTAAACCGTTACCTGGGCATGGCCGGTGGTGCTGAAGTGGTCAGCTCCGCCTTCGCGATGACGGCTCTGGTATTCGGTGGCCTGTCAGCCTACGTACTGATTACCCGCAAGGACATGAGCTTCCTGGGTGGTTTCATCACCGCAGGTTTCTTCGTACTGCTGGGTGCGGTAGTGGCGGGCATGTTCTTCCAGATCAGCGGTCTGCAACTGGCTATCAGCGCTGGCTTCGTGCTGTTCTCGTCGGTGTGCATTCTGTTCCAGACCAGCGCGATTATTCAGGGTGGTGAGCGTAACTACATCATGGCGACGGTCAGCCTGTACGTATCGATCTACAACCTGTTTATCAGCCTGCTGCAGATCTTCGGCATCATGAGCCGCGACGACTGATTTACCAGGCCTGAATATTCAGGCCGCTGCACTTCAAGAAAAGCCCCGACTCGTCGGGGCTTTTTGCGTTTCTGCGGCGAGGAAAAATGTCAGCATTGGCCCATCGCACTGCTGGCGGAGTGCCGTTCCTGGCGGCTGAGTGAGCCGGAGCATTACTCAGAGCATTTGCGGCCTGTCGACCCCGTAAAATTCCTGACCTATCAGTCATATTTATCAAGCTTGTTACAGTCTGTTCAAGCGTTTATCGACTATCTCATCATCACAAAAAATAATATCAGGTGATTCTCCAACGCCTGTAGGCGCTTGCCCATTTAAGGCCACTTGACATCATCGAACAGTGCTGGACACAAGATTTCAGGATGTGTCAGTTTTGTTACGCAATACGATTTTTATGCTTCACAAGGCGAGTGACCGGACTCTCTCGCTACAGGGGAGAGTCCTGTCGTACCTAACCTGTCAAACAGCAAACAAGGAAGTGTCATGACGAAAGTCAAAGAAAATGCTGCAATTCAACTTTCCGCTGCTACCAGCACCTCTTTTGACCAGATCAATGCGTTCGCGCACCAGTATGACCGTGGCGGCAACCTCACGATCAATGGCAAGCCCTCGTATTCAGTCGATCAGGCCGCTGATTATATTCTTCGCGATGACGCCGCCTGGACGGATCGCGATGGCAACGGCACCATCAACCTCACTTACACGTTCCTGACGGCCAAGCCTGCCGGGTTCGACAATTCGCTGGGGACTTTCAGTGCGTTCAACGCGCAGCAGAAAGCACAGGCGGTATTGTCGATGCAATCCTGGGCAGACGTCGCCAAGGTCAGCTTTACCCAGGCGGCTTCCGGGGGCGACGGGCATATGACCTTCGGCAACTACAGCAACGGCAGTGCGGGCGGTGCAGCTTTTGCCTACCTGCCCAGCGGCAACAGCCGTACCGACGGTCAGTCCTGGTACCTTGTCGATAACAGCTACAAGGTCAACACCACCCCGGACAATGGCAATTACGGTCGTCAGACCCTGACCCATGAAATCGGCCATACCCTGGGCCTGTCTCACCCGGGTGACTACAACGCGGGCGAGGGCAATCCGAGCTACAAGGACGCCACTTACGCGGAAGACACCCGCGGCTACAGCGTCATGAGTTACTGGAGTGAGTCCAACACTGACCAGAACTTCGTCAAGGGCGGCGCTCCGTCGTACTCTTCGGCACCGTTGCTGGATGACATCACTGCCGTTCAGCAGCTCTATGGCGCGAACATGAGCACCCGTGCCGGTGATACGGTCTATGGGTTCAACTCCACTGCCGGGCGCGATTTCTACAGCGCCACGTCCGCCTCTTCCAAGGTGGTGTTCTCGGTGTGGGATGGCGGGGGCAAGGATACCCTCGACTTCTCCGGCTTCACCCAGAACCAGAAGATCAACCTCAATGCCGCCTCGTTCTCGGATGTCGGTGGCATGGTGGGCAACGTTTCGATCGCCAAGGGTGTGGTGGTTGAAAACGCGGTGGGCGGTTCGGGCAATGACCTGTTGATCGGCAATGCTGCCGCCAACGACCTCAAGGGTGGTGCCGGCAACGACATCATCTACGGTGGTGGCGGCGCCGACAGCCTGACCGGTGGTGCGGGTGCCGACATCTTCGTGTTTGGCGCCAGCTCCGACTCCAACCGTGCGGGCCAGGATACGATTCGTGATTTCGTCAGCGGTCAGGACAAGATCGACGTATCGGCCATTTCCACGCTGAGCGCGCTGCAGTTCGTCAACGCGTTCAGCGGCCATGCTGGCGAGGCGATCCTCAACTATAACCAGAGCAGCAATCTGGGCAGTCTGGCGATCGACTTCACCGGGCAGGGCATCGGCGATTTCCTGGTCGGTACCGTAGGTCAGGCAGTCGCTGCTGACATCATCGTTTAACCGGTAAAAATCATGGGCGAGTCGATCGGCCCGCCCATGATCTGGAACGTTCGTCCTTATGAAGCTCAACCGTTTTTTTCAATTCGCTCCAGCCGCTCTTGCGCTGCTGGTGAGCCTTTCTGGAGCATGCATGGCCATGAGTCTGAAACTGCCAAGCCCCGCTGAACTCAGCGGCAAGTGGCATCTGTTTATTCATTCACAGGCTGATCGAGCCTGCGAACTGCAGTTGAACACCGAGGCGCCCCAGCTGGGCGGCGATACCGCCTGCGCCACCAAATGGCTGAACGAAGCACCAGTCGGTTGGTTCCCGACGCCTGACGGTCTCGCCTTGACCGACAACGAGGGCAATCGACTGATTCATTTCAACCATATGGGAGAGCAGCGCTATGAGGCGCGCCTGCCGAGCGGTCAGGTGCTGAGGCTGGAGCGCGCAGCCGAATAAAGGGTGCCGGCCGTGCACCGAAAAAATGTCCGAAATGAATGTCCCCAAGGATGTCACCCGGCCGCACTCGCGGCTTTCAAGGAAGAACCATGAGTATGTCCTCCCAAGGCAACCCTGCGCCGTTGTACAAAGCGCTGGCTGACTACAAGAGCGCGTTGATTGGTGTCGGTTGCTTTACCGCGCTGATCAACGTGCTGATGCTCGCCCCATCGATTTACATGCTGCAAGTCTATGACCGCGTACTGACCTCACAGAACCAGACCACTCTGGCCATGCTGACGCTGATGGTGGTCGGGTTCTTTGCGTTTATAGGCTTGCTGGAGATGATCCGCAGCTTTGTGGTGATCCGTATCGGCAGCGAGCTGGAGAAGCGTTTCAATCTGCGCGTCTATCAGGCCGCGTTCGAGAGCAACCTGCACGCCGGACAGCGTCAGGCTGGACAGGCGCTGGGTGACCTGACCTTCATTCGCCAGTTTCTCACCGGGCCGGCATTGTTCGCGTTCTTCGACGCTCCGTGGTTTCCCATCTACCTGGCGGTAATCTTTCTTTTCGACCCCTGGCTAGGCGTGCTGGCGAGTGTGGGGACGGTATTGCTGGTCGGACTGGCCTGTCTCAACGAATGGCTGACCCGCAAACCGCTGGCCGAAGCCAGCGGCTACTCGCAGAAGTCTGCGCAATTGGCGACCCGGCACCTGCAACAGGCCGAGGCGATCCAGGCGATGGGCATGCTCGAGGTCTTGCGGCGCCGCTGGTTCCATGTGCACGGGCGCTTTCTGGCCCTGCAAAACCGGGCCAGTGATACGGGAGCGGTGATCAGTTCGATCAGCAAGGCCCTGCGTCTGTGCCTGCAGTCGCTGGTGCTGGGGTTGGGCGCACTGCTGGTGATAAATGGAGACATGACCGCAGGCATGATGATCGCCGGCTCGATCCTCATGGGTCGGGTCCTCAGCCCCATCGACCAGTTGATCGCCGTCTGGAAACAATGGAGCTCTGCACGCCTGGCCTACGGGCGCCTTGACCAGTTACTCAAGACCTACGCCGAGCCCGCGCCGCGCATGCCGTTGCCGGCACCGCGCGGTCAGATCAGCGCCGAACAGGTCAGCGCGGCGCCTCCCGGCAAAACGTCGCCGACGATTCAGCAAGTCAGCTTCCAGTTGCAGGCCGGTGAAGTGCTTGGCGTGCTGGGCGCATCCGGCTCCGGAAAATCGACCTTGGCACGCGTGCTGGTTGGTGTCTGGCCAGTGCTGGGCGGGACGGTACGTCTGGACGGGGCCGACATGCATCGCTGGGACCGAGAGGCGCTGGGTCCCTATATTGGTTATCTGCCGCAGGACATCGAGCTGTTCGGTGGCAGCGTTGCAGAAAACATCGCGCGCTTTCGCGAGGGCGACGCTAGCGCCGTGGTCGCTGCCGCACAACTGGCGGGCGTGCACGAATTGATTCTGCGCCTGCCGCAAGGCTACGACACGCGATTGGGCGATGATGGCGCTGGCTTGTCCGGCGGTCAGAAACAGCGCGTCGCGCTGGCCCGTGCGCTGTATGGCGATCCGCGACTGGTGGTGCTCGATGAGCCCAATTCCAATCTGGATGCCGCGGGTGAAGCGGCGCTGACTCAGGCGATTGCTGAACTCAAGACCCGCGGCTGCACCGTTGTGCTCGTCACCCACCGCACACAGTCGCTGAACCAGACCGATCGTCTGCTGGTGTTGAGCGAAGGTCGCATGCAGGCATTCGGTGCCACGGCTCAGGTGTTGCAGGCCTTGTCCGGGCAGCCATCGTCCGCGCAAGCAGCGCAAGCGCACGCTCAATCGCAATCTCGCCCTGCACCTGCCGGGCTTTCCATGAGCCGTCAGTACGGCACGCAGAACAGGCAGTCCGACGTATGACCAGCCCTATCGACACTCATTACGCCGTGCCGGGCAAGGAGCGCGGCGTGCAGTTCTTCGTTCGCGCCGGCTGGATTCTCATGCTGGCGGGGGCGGGCAGTTTCTTTCTGTGGGCCAGTCTTGCCCCTCTGGATCAGGGTATTGCCGTGCAGGGGACGGTAGTTGTTTCTGGCAAGCGCAAGGCCGTGCAGTCGCTGGATGGCGGTGTGGTCAGCAAAATTCTGGTCAGTGAAGGCCAATTGGTGAAAGAGGGCGAACCGCTGTTTCGCCTTGATCAGACTCAGGTCGAAGCCGACGTGCAATCGCTGCGAGCCCAGTATCGAATGGCCTGGGCCAGCCTGGCGCGCTGGCAGAGCGAGCGCGACAACCTTGACGAGGTGCGCTTTCCCGCAGAGCTGATTGCCGCCGGGCAGGGGCAAGATCCCGACCCTCGCCTGGCCCTGGTGCTTGAAGGGCAGCGGCAGTTGTTCAGCAGCCGACGCCAGGCGCTGGCGCGCGAGCAGTCCGGCTTGCAGGCGAGCATCGAGGGGGCTGGACTGCAGCTCGCCGGTATGCGCCGGGCCCGTTCGGACCTGCTGGCTCAGGCTGACTCGCTACGCAAGCAACTGAGTAACCTGGAGCCGCTGGCGCAGAACGGGTTCATTCCCGGCAATCGCCTGCTGGAGTTCCAGCGTCAGCTTTCTCAGGTGCAGCAGAGCCTGGCGCAAAACGCAGGCGAAACCGGACGTATAGAGCAAGGTATTGTCGAGTCGCGCTTGCGCCTTCAGCAGCAGCGCGAGGAGTACCAGAAAGAAGTGCGCAGCCAATGGGCCGATGCCCAGGTCAAGGCGCTTACCCTTGAGCAGCAACTGGCCTCGGCCGGTTTCAGTCTGCAACACAGCGCCATCCTGGCGCCGGCGGATGGCATCGCCGTCAATCTGGGCGTGCACACCGAAGGTGCGGTGGTGCGTGCCGGTGAAACCCTGCTGGAAATTGTCCCACAAGGCACACGGCTTGAAGTTGAAGGGCGGCTGCCAGTGCAACTGATCGACAAGGTCGCCAGCCATCTACCGGTCGACATCCTCTTTACCGCCTTCAATCAAAGCCGCACGCCGCGGGTTTCCGGTGAGGTGAGCCTGATTTCCGCCGACCAGATGCAGGATGAAAAAACCGGCCAGCCGTATTACGTGCTGCGCACCTCGGTGGGCGATGCGGCGCTGGAAAAACTCAACGGGCTGGTGATCAAACCCGGCATGCCCGCCGAAATGTTTGTGCGCACGGGTGAACGCTCGCTGCTCAATTATCTGTTCAAACCTTTGCTGGACCGTGCCGGCTCCGCGTTGACGGAGGAATAGGATGTTTCGCCATCCTCTTAAAGCCGCTTTGCTGACGGCCATCCTGCTGGGCACTGCACCCTTGAGCCAGGCCATGGGTCCGTTTCAAGTCTATGAACTGGCGCTTCGCAATGACCCGGTTTATCTGGGCGCGCTGAAGGAGCGCGACGCGGGCCTGGAAAACCGGGTGATCGGTCGTGCCGGCTTGTTGCCCCGCGTGTCATACAGCTACAACAAGGGGCGCAACGATTCCAAGGCGACCCTCAAAGGCAGCACTCAAGACACCACTGATCATCGCCACTACAACAGCTTTGGTTCGAGCCTGACGGTTCAGCAGCCATTGATCGATTACGAGGCGTACGCCAATTACCGCAAGGGACTGGCCCAGGCGCTGTTTGCCGACGAGACCTTTCGCAGCAAGAGCCAGGAGTTACTGGTGCGGGTGTTGACCCTTTACACCCAGGCACTCTTCGCCCAGGACCAGATCAATATCGCGCGTGCCAAGCAGCAGGCGTTCGAACGCCAGTTCGCGCAGAATCGGCAGATGTTCGAGCAGGGAGAGGGCACACGCACCGACATTCTCGAAGCGGAGTCGCGCAACGAACTGGCGATTGCCGAGCAGATCGAAGCCAGCGATGAGCAGGACGCGGCCTTGCGCGAGCTGGCGGCGTTGCTGGGCGAGCCGAGTATCGATGTTGCGCAGCTAGAGCCCTTGAGGGACAGCTTTCAGGCGTTGGTCCTCGCACCGTCCAGCTTTACCGAGTGGCATGCGCTGGCCATGGCCAATAGCCCGATCCTGGCTTCGCAGCGTCAGTCCCTGGAAGTGGCGCGATACGAGGTGGAGCGCAATCGCGCGGGGCATCTGCCGACGGTGAATGCCTACGCAAGTATCCGTCAGAACGAATCGGACAGCGGCAACACCTACAATCAGCGTTACGACACCAACACGATAGGCATCGAGCTCAGTCTTCCGCTGTACGCCGGAGGGGGCACCAGCGCCTCGGTGCGCCAGGCCAACAGCAAGCGCGAGCAGGCTGAATACGAGCTGGAGGGCAAGACCCGCGAAACCCTGATCGAGCTGCGTCGCCAGTTCAACGCCTGTGCGTCAGGGGTGAGCAAGTTGCGCGCCTATCAGAAGGCGCTGATCTCGGCGCAGGCACTTGTCGAATCGACCCGCCAGAGCATTCTGGGTGGCGAGCGCATCAGCCTGGATGCCCTCAACGCCGAGCAGCAGCTTTACAGTACTCGTCGCGATCTGGCGAAAGCCCGTTACGACTATTTGATGGCCTGGATCAAGCTGCATTACTACGCCGGCACCTTGCGCGACACCGATCTGGCGCGCATCGACGAGGCTTTCGTGGTGGCGCGCTGATCAGCACTGCCTGGCGAAACGCTGCAGTGAAAAGGCCGAGAGATCCACATCGCTCTCGCCTTCGATACAGTGTTGCGCCAGCGCCAGTCCGAGCCCGGCCGAATGTTTGAAACCGTGGCCGGAACAGGCCGAGACTACCGTCACGTTTTTCAGGTGCGGGTGTTCATCGATGATGAAGTGGCAGTCCGGCGTGACCGTGTAAGCGCACACCGAAGACTTGACCACCTTTGGCGTCAGTCCCGCAATCCTGCCCTGCACCTGGGTGCGGAACATTTCCTGTTCTTCCCGCGCGGTAATGGTGCGGTCCAACCGGTCAGCCGCTGACGTCTCGAGGTATTGCTCAGTGGCGACCTTCATGCTGTTTTCACCGGGCAGCGGCGGGAAGCCGTAATTGACATCGGCGTCGCCCGGCCCGTGAATCAGGATGAAGCTTGGCGACGGCGCAGCAAAGGCAGCCTCATGCTGCAACTCGAACCAGAACAGCTTTTGCCTGCACACCCGCAGCAGGTCGCTGAACGGTGCGCCGAGCAAATCGGCCGACCACATGCCCGCGCTGACCACGACCTTGTCGGCGATGATCGAGCCCTTGTCGGTGGTGATTTGTACCTGATCGCCATGCGCCTGTAGTTGCGTGACCGTTTCGTGGGTCAGCAAACGCGCGCCGTGTTGCCTTGCCAGCTTCAGCTGTACGGCGATGCAGCGCTCGGGCCGAACGAATCCGCCTTCGGGTTCGAAATAGCCGATGGCGCTATCCAGCACAGGAGCGAACTGAGGGAAGCGCTCGCGAATCGCTGCGGCCGCCAATACCTCGTGCCTCACCCCATAAGCGCGGGCCAGCGCGATGGTCTGATGGGTGAAGTCGTAGACGTCCTCTGGATCGTAAGCGTGGCTTGAAGTCATCACCAGCACACCGCACTGCTCGAACAGCGACTCGCCGCTCAATGCTTCAAGCTCGCGCCAGATGCGTTGCGAGCTGCGTACCAGCGGCAGGTATTGCGGACCCTCACCGGCCGACAGTCGCGTGATGCGGGTATCGCCGTGACTGGAGCCCTGTGTATGCGGAGGGTCGTAGCGGTCGATGCCAATCACATCGACTCCGGCCTTTGCCAACTGATAGGCCGTGGCAGCACCCATGGCACCCAGGCCGAGTACGGCCACGTTACAACGCTGTTGCATGGTCGGGGCCTCGATAAATCGTCTATTTCACGCTGGACAGCCTGTCGAATCAACCGCCAAACGTGCATAAGGTTATGTCAGAAGGCCTGTTGGGCCATTACAGATGCCATCACGCCCGGATTGCAGGCCCCCGTCAAAAATTTACGCTTGCACTGCTCAGGGTTTTTAAGGTCCGAATTCGATGAAAAGTTGTCCACGGAAATCGTGGGTATGTCTGTGGGTAACTTTTTGAAACCCTTGTTACACGTGGCTTACAGCTGTGTGGTTAATTTATGAACAGCCCCTGTTTTGCACTTTTATGGTGCTGCCGTCAGGGTACAAAACCGGTCCGCTATAAGCGACTCCGGGCACAAAAAAGAAATTTTTTCCAAAAAAAAGCGCGACCCTCATCAGGTCGCGCTGCTGTGTTGCGGATGCTGTGTTGTGGATTTAGCCGATGGCGATTACGCGACGGGCTGGTCACTCCATTCACCATTGACCAGGCGACGCAGGCCCAACGGGTTGGCGTTCTGCAACGCAGGTGGCAACTGGCTGTCCGCCAGGTTCTGATAGCAGACCGGGCGCAGGAAGCGGTCGATGGCGAGGGTGCCCACCGAGGTACCGCGTGCGTCCGAGGTTGCCGGGTATGGACCGCCGTGAACCATCGCCTCGCAGACCTCGACACCGGTCGGGTAGCCGTTGAACAGGATGCGGCCGACTTTCTCTTCGAGAATCGGTTGCAGCCAGCTGTACTGGCTCAAGTCCGCAGGTTCACCGATCACGGTCGCAGTCAGCTGACCACGCAAGGCTTGCAGCGCGTCTTTCAACTGCGCATCGTCAGCGACTTCGATCAGCAGCGTGGTCGGGCCGAAGACTTCCTCTTGCAGCAATTGATCACCGTTCAGCAGCAGGCTCACGTCAGCCTTGAACAACTGCGCTTGCGCCTGCTTGCCTTCCTGAGGTTTGCCGGCCAGATGCGTCACGCCAGGATGCGACAGCAGATGTTCCACGCCCTTGCTATAACTGCGCAGGCCACCCGCGTTGAGCATGGTCTGCGGAGCCTGACTGCCCATCTGTTCGGTCAGTTGCTCGATGAATGTCGAGAACGCCGGGGAGCGCAGGCCGATGACCACGCCGGGGTTGGTACAGAACTGACCGGCACCCATGACCACCGAGCCGGCAAGCTCCTTGGCCACGGTTTCACCACGTGCCTGCAAGGCGCCTGGCAGCAGCACGACCGGATTAATACTGGACATCTCGGCAAACACCGGAATGGGTTGTGGACGCTCGGCAGCCATTTTGCACAGCGCGTTGCCACCGTTCAGCGAGCCGGTGAAACCAACCGCCTGGATGGCCGGGTGCTTGACCAGGCCTTCACCGACGCCGTTGCCGAAGATCATGTTGAACACGCCTTTGGGCATCTGCGTACGCTCGGCAGCGCGAATGATTGCGCTGGCCACCAGATCGGCAGTCGCCATGTGACCGCTGTGCGCCTTGAATACTACCGGGCAACCGGCGGCCAGTGCTGCTGCGGTATCACCGCCCGCAGTGGAAAACGCCAGCGGGAAGTTGCTTGCCCCGAACACCGCAACCGGGCCCACGCCGATGCGGTACTGGCGCAGGTCGACGCGTGGCAACGGCTTGCGATCCGGCAACGCCAGGTCGATACGTGCACCGACGAAATCACCGCGGCGCAGGACCTTGGAAAACAGACGCATCTGGCCGCTGGTGCGCCCGCGCTCACCCTGAATACGCGCCTGGGGCAGAGCGGTTTCCTGGCAGACGATAGCGACGAAGTCATCGCCAAGCCCGTCGAGTTCATCAGCAATGGCGTCGAGGAAATCCGCGCGACGGGCCGGGCTCAGCTGACGAAATTCCGGGAATGCAGCCTTGGCAGCCAGTGCCGCGGCGTCGATTTCGCCGTCGGTGGCCTGATGAAAGCTGTAAGGCAGCTCTTCACCCGTGGTGGCATCCAGGCTTTTTTGCAGGCTCTGGCCCAAAGCGCTGCGGCCGCCAGCGATGAAGTTCTGGCCGAGAATGTTAGGCATCGGTATCTCCTGTTGTTTTGAGGTTGGAGGTCGGCAGGGAAGGTATCCGGACCGGCGCTCCTTACGGGTTGCCGAGTTGCTTTACAGATTGTCAGTGATGGGGCGTCTAAAAGCAGGCCAGCCATCATTTTTTCAGTTACCAGTGGGCAGTCATCGTACAACCTGATTCGCCGCCTGTGCAACTGTCGACCTTATTTGCCAGGCCGAGTGCCTTTGCTCTTTATAGTGCAAGGGCGCAATCAAGCCTCTATCGTGGCGCGCCTTTATGACCTTTTGAGGTCTTGCAGCGCATCCAGCACCTGACGCAGGGCTTTGCTGACCGGTTTGTCCTGGCGTAAGGCAATTCCCAGTGTGCGAGTCAGCGCTGTTGCCAAGGGCAGCACTTGCAGGCCGCGGCGATGGTGCAGCGCAGCAACGGCCATCCGCGGCACGATGCTGTAGCCCAGGCCTGCAGCGACCATTTCCTTGATCGCTTCAATGCTGCCCAGTTCCATGACCGGTTTTACGCGGATGCCGGCATGCAGGAACCATTCATCGATCAACTTACGCGTGCTGCTGCCGGCTTCGAATACGACCAACGGCTGTGCGCTGAGGCGCTCCGGGGTCATGTGTGCCGGCATCGGTCGCTGGCTGCTGGCGAAAATCGCGACGAACTCATCTTCAAGCAGCGGCGTGATGTGCAGACTGCGACCAGAGGCGGGCAGGGTGACCAGCGCCAGATCCACGAGGTTTTCTTCGACCGCCTTGAGGATGCCTTCGGTGTTGCCGGTGCTGACGCGCACATCCAGTTCGGGGAAACGCCGACGCAGCGCCTGCAGCATGGGCGGCAGCAGATGAATACACGCTGTTGCGCCAGTGCCGATGGCGATTTTTCCGGCAATGCCGCTGGCATGGCTGGACAGCGCCTGCAGGGCGTCTTCGACCACCGCATCGATGCGCGCGATATGCTCCAGCAGTACATTGCCTGCGGAGGTAGGTTTGAGGCGTTTGCCGACCCGTTCGATCAGTTGCAGCTTCAGTTGATCTTCCAGCTGTCGCACCTGCAGGCTGACCGCGGGTTGGGTCAGGTGCAAACGCTCCGCCGCCGCAGAAAAACTGCCATGGGCAATGACCAGCGAAAATGTGTGCAGGTGATTGAGGTTCAGCCGACGCATGACAAAGTATTTCTTATGCTGTGGATGACAAATCATAGCTTTTTTAATGTTGTGGTGAGCGTCATCATTGCGGCCATTCACAGACATTCGTACAGAGCCTGGACATGACTTCAACCTTTGACCTGCGTGACGCCCGCGACGATGACATGCCTGCTGTACAGGCGATCTACGCTGACCACGTGCTGCACGGGATTTCCAGCTTCGAGCTGGAGCCGCCTGACCTGGCCGAATTGCTGCAGCGTCGTCGTATGGTCCTTGCGAAAGGCTTGCCGTATCTGGTAGCTGAGCGCGGCGGAGAAATTCTCGGCTATGGCTACGTTACGCCGTATCGGCCACGTCCAGGCTACCGCTTTACCGTCGAGGATTCTGTGTACGTGCGCGATGGACTCGGCGGTCAGGGGATCGGCCAGGCGCTGTTGAGTGCCCTGGTGCAGCACTGTGAAGCGGGCGGCTGGCGGCAGATGATTGCGGTTATCGGCAACAGCCAGAATATCGCGTCGTTGCGCCTGCATGAGCGTCTTGGCTTTCGTCGGGTCGGGGTGTTCGAATCGGTCGGTTTCAAGCATGGCCGTTGGGTAGACACGGTGCTGATGCAGCGCATGCTGGGCGAAGGTTGGGGCAGTGTTCCGGTGGAGCGCACCTGACCCTGCCATGGTTCTGCTGTACAAGATGAAATTGTCGAACAATCCGGCTCAATAGCGTTGCCAGCGCTTGCCTGAATCGTTAGGGTACGCGGCTGTTCAAGAAGGAGCCTGATATGACTCGGCATGACCCCACGGAAACGGGCACGGCAGTCACCCGACAGCGACGCGCGCCAAAGGGCGAAAAGCGCCGCGAAGAACTGCTCGATGCGGCACTGCAAGTGTTTTCCCTTGAAGGCTATACCGGCGCTTCAGTGGCCAAGGTAGCAGCCATCGTCGGTATTTCCGTTGCCGGATTGCTGCACCATTTTCCGAGCAAGATCTCGCTGCTGATGGGCGTGCTGGAGCGACGCGACGAGGTCAACGGCCGAATTGCTGCCGAAGTCCGCACCGATAACACCTTGACCGGTCTGCTCGGCGGCTTGCGCGCGATCAACCGCTCCAACGCCACGGCACCCGGCGTGGTACGAGCGTTTTCGATCCTCAATGCGGAAAGTCTGCTGGAAAACCAGCCTGCCTATGAATGGTTCCAGACGCGCTACGAGCGTATTCACGCGCACTTGCTGGGACAGTTTTCGGCCTTGGTAGAGCGCGGGGAGGTACGTGCGGATGTGGATCTGGACAAGATTATCCGGCAGCTTCTGGCGATGATGGATGGCTTGCAGATTCAGTGGTTACGCTTTCCCGATCAGGTGGATCTGGTCGAGTGTTTCGATACCTACATTGCGCAGGTCGATGCAGCGGTAAGGGCTCGTCCTTGAGCCTTTATTTGTCCGTTTACCTTTCAGTCAGCTAATGCTTACTCAACGGTCTGCTTGAATACACCGCCGGTCTTGACCGGTGGTTTCTCGACCAGAACCGAGTTCAGAGCGGAGCGTGGCAGCGGGTTGCTGGTGGTGGTCGACAGTTCCTGACGGAACGAGTTGACCAGCTTGGCGTTCAGGCGGATGTCCTGCGACGACGAACCGAGCGAGATGTTGAAGGTGTCGGCATCGACCACCCACTGCTTGCTCTTCTCATCGAAGTAGGCCAGCGAGCGATCATTCAGCTCAATGGTCACACGCTTGCTTTCACCCGGCTTGAGGAACACCTTCTTGTAGCCTTTGAGTTCCTTGATCGGACGCTCGACTTTCGGGTTCTGCTGGCCCACGTACAGCTGGGCGACTTCCGAACCACCGACCTTGCCGGTGTTGCTCAGGTCGAAGGACACCTTGATCGGCGTGTTGCCGACCGCGACGCCTGGCGTTACCTTGATGTTGCTGTAGCCGAACGTGGTGTACGACATACCGTAACCGAACGGGTAGAGCGGCTTGATGCCTTTCTTCTCGTATCCGCGATAACCCAGCAGCAGGTCATCCTTGTAATCCATGTCGGTCAGAGTGTTCTGATTGTCGAATTTCGGGAAGGAAGCGTAAGCCGGGTTGTCTTCGATGTTGCGTTCGATACTGATCGGCAGTTTGCCCGACGGGTTGACCTTGCCGAACAGGATCTCGGCCAGGGCCTGACCACCGTTCTGACCTGGGTAGAAGGCGTGCAGCGCTGCTGGAACCTGTTCGATCCAGTCGCTCATCTTCAGACCCGTACCGCCATACATGGTCACCACGGTATTGGGGTTGACCTTGGCGATGTTCTGGATCAGCTCGTTCTGGAACTCAGGCAGATCGAAGCTGTGGTCGAAGCCTTCACCTTCGTATTCGTTGCTGTTACCTACGGCAACCACGACGGCGTCATAGCCGGACAGGTCCTGAGGAGCGTTCAGCGAGGCGGAGCTCAACTGCACACCTACCAGGCCGCCCATGGTCGACAGGTAGCCGGCACGGCGCGAGTACTCGAGCTTCACGTCGTAAGACTGGCCCGCTTCCAGGTTGATCTTGGCGAACTCTGGAATGGTAGGCGGAATGCTGTTGCCCGGAAGCGGCTTGCCGTCACCGTTGTCGATGATTTTCTTGCCGTTGACCCACAGACGCACGGCGCCGTCGGCACGCACCTTGAACACTTGCTCGCCGCTCTGGGTCGGGGTGACCTTGCCGGTGTAGCGAATCGAAGTGGACGATGTATCGCCATTCAACTGGCCAGCGGTCGAGCCTTTGGTGGTGTACGGATCGGACGTCGAAGTGTTGCTTTCGAACGGCAGGTTCTTGTCGTTGGCCCAGTCCAGGTCAACGTGCTTCTCGGTGCGGGTGACAGCGGCATCGCCAGACCAGTTGGTGTTGCTGAAGTACTCGGCCTTCATGCCCTGGACTTCATTGCCAGTTGCGTCGGTGGTGGTCCAGGCACTGGTGCTTGGGTCCAGCGACAGGCCTTCGATGAAGTCGACCTTGGCGTTAGGCGCGATTTGTTGCAGGCCGCTCAATTCGCTGACGTAATGGCTGGCCATGACGTTGGCGCTGCCGAAACCGGTCGGTGGCGAGTACTTGGCCAGGGTGCCGACAACGGCGATTTTCTTGACTTTCTGCTTGTCCAGCGGCAGCAGGTTGTCCTGGTTTTTCAGCAGTACGATACCTTCACGCGCAGCGTTCAGAGCAACCTTGTTGCTGGTCGAGCTGTTCATGTTGTGCGTGGTCAGCGGCGTCTTGCTGTCGAACTTGTACAGGTAGATCTGCTTGAGAATACGACGGACCTTGTCGTCGATGGTCGCAGCGCTCAGGTCGCCGGCGTCCAGATGCGGCTTCAGCACGGAGCTGTTCATCTGGTAGCCCATCATGTCCAGATCGGTACCGGCGCGGGCAGCGTTGAAACCGTGAACGACAGCGTTGTAGTCGCTCTGTACGAAGCCTTTGAAGCCCCATTCCTTCTTCAGGATCTGGGCGATCAGGTGCTCGCTTTCGCAGGCGAACTCACCGTTCACTTTTTGGAAAGCGCACATCATCATCGCCACGTTGCCGTTTTTCGACGACGATTCGAACGCAGGCAGCGACATTTCGCGCAGCACGCGCTCTGGCATTGTCTGGTTCAGATTGAAGCGGTTGCTTTCCTGATCGTTAGCCGCGTAGTGCTTGGCGTTGGCCCATACACCACGAGACTGGATACCGTTGATGACACCTGGTGCCAGGCTGGCGCCGAGGAACGGGTCTTCACCGGAGAGGTATTCGAACGCACGGCCGCCGAACGGCATGCGGTACAGGTTGACGCCGGGGCCAGTGATGAACTGGTAGCCGCCGACGGCAGTGTCATAGCCCAGCGCACGGCCGAGGTCGATGGCACGACGCGGGTTGAAGGTGGCGGCCAGGTTAGGGCCGGACGGGTAGACAACACCCTGATCGTTGCCTTCGCTGGTGTAGCGCACGCCCACACCGCCGTCAGCGCCATGGATCTGCGGGACGCCGTAGTTGGTCAGTGGTTTGACGTCCCAGCCGCCGGTGCCGCCAATGTAGGCCAGCTTTTCTTCCATGGTCATCTTGGCCAGGGTTTTCTGTGCGGCTTTTTCGGCGCGATCTTCACGCCCTTGTTGTACGGTCGGGTCAGCGGCGTGCACCTGGGATACTGCCAATGCCAGCAAGGCCAGCGCCGAGTGCGCGCCTATCATCTTTCGCTTGTTCATATTGCTCTCCAACTGCGTTTCAAATAACTGTCTGCCTGCGCACGTGCGCAGGATAAATGCGTTCTTATTTACTGCTTTCGGCCAACTTTTCTGTGGGCAACAGTTTCCCGTCGTCGCGTTTATTCCCTGTTTCAAGGGCGCGAGGTAGGACTCCTTAGTTACCGTATTAGTTTTGTTTGGCGTTTCTTTTTTTACTTGCAGAGCGCTATCAAATTGACATCAAGTGATGGCGTTTTGAATCTACAAAACGATACAATTAAGTATAAAACAAGGCATAAATGTCAAATAAAAGCGTATTTTTCTTTGATTTGGTAATTTTTCTTTACATCTGAGGAACTCTTGTTAAACCTACTGGTCGATGGGTTTAAGATTTTTCAGGATGAAGAAAGACGGCTCGCAAGTTGCGAAATATGCTGTGCGCTAGTTCTTGACCGGTTTCTACAACTGCCCCGCTTTTTTGCGGGGCTCTTTTTGTTTTTTGAGGAGTTACTACGATGAAGTTTTCCATGATGAGTGCCGGTGTGGTGTTGGGTCTTGCCTTGAGTGGTGCAGCCTTTGCCGACGACGCGACGGATACAGATGCAACTTCCGGCGCCAGCGACGAGACCGTGATGACCCAGACTCAGGACGTTAAGGCAGCGCAGAAGGCGCAAAACCAGAAGACCGAAACGACAAAAGGTGGTCGCCCGCAGAACGCAACCCCTCAAAAGCAGTCAAATTGATCGTTTGAAGCCTTTGAGCGCAGCACTCTCCGGTTGGCGAGTGCTGTAATATGTCCCTCCGAAGTAGCAAAATGCCCTCATTCATGCCGTCAGCTCCCGTCGAAGTTTCCCGTCTGCTCATTCCGGATGCCCAGCAGGTTTGTGCCTGGCTGATCGAAAATGCCGGTCTGAAAACGGCCGATCTGGAGCGCGCGCAGCGCTTGCAGCAGGAGTCGGAAGGCACTGAGTTGCTCGGGCTGCTGACGCGTCTGGGACTGGTTTCCGAATTCGAACTGGCCCGCGCATGGGCGGCCTTGCTGCAGGCACCCTTGTTGCTCGCCGATGCTGTACCACCGCTGCTGGACCCTTTGCCGCCGCTGACCGAACGCTTCATGCGCCACTATCAAGTCGTACCGGTAGGCTGGAGCGATCAGGGCCTGCAAGTGCTCAGCGCCAACCCCGGCACGCTGTACCCGTTTCAGGCCATCGCCTATGCGTGCGAGGTGCCGGTGCGACTGTCCATCGGCCCGCGCAATGAGGTCGAGACCCTTATCGAGCGCTATTACGGGCAGGGCCGCTCGGCGATGGGCACCCTGATCGAGAATCTGGATGAGGAGGGCGGCTCGCTGGAAGACATCGAGCACCTCAAGGACCTGGCCTCCGAAGCGCCGGTCATTCGTCTGGTCAACCTGATCCTGCAGCGTGCAGTAGAGCAGCGTGCATCGGACATCCACATCGAACCGTTCGAGAGCCAGTTGAAGGTGCGTTATCGCATCGACGGCGTGCTGCACGAAGCGGAAGCGCCGCCATCCAGTTCTTCGGCAGCGGTGATTTCCAGGGTGAAGATCATGGCGCGGCTGGACATCGCCGAGCGTCGTCTGCCGCAGGATGGCCGGATCATGCTGCGCATCCAGGGCAAGGAGCTGGACCTGCGGGTATCGACAGTGCCCACCAGCTTTGGCGAATCGGTGGTCATGCGTCTGCTGGACCGACAGACCATCAACTTCGATTTCCCGAGCCTGGGTTTCGATGGCGAACGGCTGGACGAATTTCTCGACGTGCTGGAGCGTCCGCACGGCATTCTGCTGGTCACCGGGCCGACCGGTTCCGGCAAGACCACCACGCTGTATACCGCGCTGTCACGGCTCAATACGGCCGAGCGCAAGATCATCACCGTTGAAGACCCGGTCGAGTATCAGCTCGAAGGCATCAACCAGATTCAGGTCAAGCCATCCATCGGCCTGGATTTCGCCGGAGCGCTGCGCTCCATCGTGCGTCAGGACCCGGATGTCATCATGATCGGTGAGATGCGAGACCTGGAAACCTGCCGTATTGCCATCCAGTCCTCGTTGACCGGTCACCTGGTGCTCTCGACCCTGCACACCAACAGCGCGGCGGCGAGTATTACCCGCTTGCTGGACATGGGCGTCGAAAGCTATCTGATCGCGTCGACGGTCAACGGAATTCTGGCTCAGCGTCTGGTGCGCCGTCTCGATCCGGCAACCCGTGAAGCCTTCGATGCGCCACCGGAGCTGATCGCCGAACACGGGCTGGAGCGTTTCACTGACGAGCGGCCCATCCGTCTGTATCGTCCGCGTGCCGATGCGCCCGGCGGCGGCTATCGCGGGCGCAGTGCAATCACCGAACTGCTGGTGATGAACGAAGAGCTGCGCAGTCTTTTGATGCGTCACGCCGACGCCTCGACGCTGGAAGAGGCTGCCCGACGTGGCGGCTTGCGCACACTGCATGAAGAAGGCCTGCGTCAGGCTGTGGCCGGGGTGACTTCGCTGGAAGAGGTGCTGCGCGTCACCCGTGGTGAAGGCACATGAGTCTGTTCAAGTACCGCGCGCTGGATGCTCAGGGTGCGCCGCAGAATGGCACGCTGGAGGCCCGCGATCAGGACGCCGCCATTGCCGCGTTGCAGAAGCGTGGCCTAATGGTTTTGCAGGTCGATGCTGCCGGTCTGGGCGGTTTGCGTCGTGCGCTGGGCAGCGGTTTGCTCAATGGCGCGGCGCTGGTCAGCTTCACCCAGCAGCTCGCAACGTTGCTCGGCGCAGGCCAACCGTTGGAACGATCGCTTGGAATTCTGCTCAAACAGCCTGGACAACCGCAGACCAAAGCGTTGATCGAGCGTATCCGCGAACAGGTCAAGGCTGGCAAGCCGTTGTCCGTGGCACTTGAAGAAGAGGGCAGCCAGTTTTCGCCCCTCTATATAAGCATGGTCCGCGCCGGTGAAGCCGGTGGCGCACTGGAAAGTACGCTGCGCCAGCTGAGCGATTACCTGGAGCGCAGCCAGTTGCTGCGTGGCGAGGTGATCAACGCGCTGATCTATCCGGCCTTCCTGGTGGTGGGCGTGTTGGGTTCCCTGGCGCTGTTGCTGGCCTACGTCGTGCCGCAATTCGTACCGATCTTCAAGGATCTCGGCGTGCCGATTCCGTTGATCACCGAGGTTATTCTCAACCTCGGAGAGTTTTTGAGCGACTACGGGCTGGCGGTGCTGGCGGGCCTGATCGCGTTGATCTGGGGCATGTCCATTCGCATGCGCGACCCGCAGCGTCGCGAGCGCCGCGATCGCCGTTTGCTGGGCATCCGGGTGATCGGTCCTTTATTGCAGCGCATTGAGGCAGCACGTCTGACTAGAACCCTCGGGACGCTTTTGACCAATGGAGTGGCGTTGTTGCAGGCGCTGGTGATCGCTCGCCAGGTCTGTACCAATCGTGCCCTGCAGGCGCAGGTCGAGCAGGCGGCCGAGTCGGTCAAGGGTGGCGGTACGCTGGCCAGCGCGTTCGGCGCGCAGCCGTTGTTGCCGGATCTGGCGCTGCAAATGATCGAGGTCGGCGAACAGGCTGGCGAACTGGACACCATGCTGATGAAGGTCGCCGATGTGTTCGACGTCGAGGCCAAGCGCGGTATCGACCGCATGCTGGCCGCACTCGTACCGGCGCTGACGGTGGTGATGGCGGGCATGGTCGCGGTGATCATGCTGGCCATCATGCTGCCGCTGATGAGCCTGACCAGCAATATATGAATTCATGAAACAGGAAACCATTCCGATGACTTTTAGCCGTACACGTTTCAAACCCGCACGTCGACAGGGCGGCTTCACATTGCTGGAAATGCTCGCCGTTATCGTATTGCTGGGCATCGTTGCGACCATCGTCGTGCGTCAGGTGGGCGGCAACGTCGACAAGGGCAAGTACGGGGCAGGCAAGGCTCAACTGGCCAGCCTGGGCATGAAGATTGAAAGCTACGCGCTGGACGTCGGTTCGCCACCCAAGACCTTGCAGCAATTGACCGAGAAGCCGGGTAATGCATCGAACTGGAACGGCCCTTACGCCAAGCCTTCGGACCTCAAGGATCCGTTCGGCCACGCATTCGGCTACCGCTTCCCTGGTCAGCACGGCAGCTTCGACCTGATCTTCTACGGCCAGGACGGTCAGCCGGGCGGCGAAGGGTACAGCGCCGACCTGGGCAACTGGGAGTAACGTTCGGCATGAGAACGCCTGTCGCAAGCCGGGGTTTTACCCTCATGGAAATGCTGGTGGTGCTGGTGTTGATGAGCATCGCCGTCGGTCTGGTGGGTTTCGGTCTGCAACAGGGTTTGAGCACCGCCAGTGAACGGCGCGCGGTCGGCGACATGGTCGAAGCGTTGCGGGCCACCAGAGTGCGCGCGATTGTCACCGGTCAGCCGGCGCGCACCGAATTCAATCTGCGCAAGGCGACCTTCAAGGCGCCCGGCAAGCGCGAGATGCACTGGCCGGAAAGTCTGCGCGTGACCATGCAGACCGCGTCCGATCTTGGTTCCGCTGTGGAGTTCTACCCGGACGGCGGCTCCAGTGGTGGCAACGTGGTGGTCGCTGACGGCGACCGACGCTGGCGTATTGATATTGGCTGGCTGACCGGCAGCGTCCAGGTCCGGACGCTTTAATGAAAACATCGCAGTCGGGGTTCACCCTGCTGGAAATGCTTGCTGCATTGACCGTCATGGCGGTGTGCAGCGGTGTTCTGCTGGTGGCGTTCGGGCAAAGTGCGCGCTCCTTGCAGCAGGTGTCGCGCAGTGACCGGCTGAGCCATGCGGCACGCACGATAATGGATCAGGAAAGCGCCGGTCCGCTGGAAAACGGTACGCGAAAGGGAGAGCTCGCAGGCATCGACTGGACACTGGATATCCGTCAGTTGCCGGGTGCCAATGGTCAGGCGAGGATGTTCCGTCTCGACCTGATGCTCAGTGAGCATCAGCGCAAGGCCCAGTTCAGTACGCTTAAATTGCGTGGCGCTGTCAGCGGTGCGGGGTCATGAGGGGCACTCAGCGTGGCTTCACGCTGCTGGAAGTGTTGCTGGTGATCAGCCTGCTTGGCGTGCTGCTGGTGCTGGTTGCCGGGGCGTTGCTGGGCGCCAATCGTGCCGTGCTCAAGGCTGAGCGCTACACCGTGAACCTGGACGAGGTCCGCGCCGCGCAAGCGTTTCTGCGCAGCTCGATCGCTCAGGCGCTGCCGCTGGACACGTCTGGTGAAGATGACGTCAACAGTGGTTTTTTTGAAGGCTCGGCGCAGCAGTTGCGGTTTGTCGCAACGCTGCCCGGCGAGTTGGGCGGCGGTATCCAGGTTCACAGCCTGGAGCTCAAGGGGCCGCAAGAGCATAGGTCTTTGCAGGTGTCGTTCGCTCAGGTTCAGTCCAGTGCGAATGGCATTGCCCTGAAACCCTGGGGTGAGCCTCAGGTATTGCTGCAAAACGTCGAGTCGTTGACGTTCAGTTATCGCGGGCTGACCCCCAAGGGCAAGCCGACCGGCTGGATGGCCGAATGGCCCTGGCCGAATCGCTTGCCGGGTGCAGTGCGCATCGATATGCAGACCCATGGCGCGGTGAAATGGGTCTCTGAAGTGGTGGCCTTGCGTCTGGACCTGTCCGGCGGGGCGGGCGGCGAATGAACGTGACGGGGCGATCGCAGCGCGGTGTTGCGCTGCTGGTGGTGCTCTGGGTGCTGGCACTGCTGAGCCTGTTGCTCGGCGGGCTGGCCGGGTGGGTGCAACTGGAAAGTCGGCAGTCGCTCTGGTTACGGCAAAATACCCAGGCGCTGATGGCGGCCGAAGCTGGCATGAATATGGCTGTACAAGGCTTGCTCGATGCTGAGCAGCGCAAACGCTGGATTGCCGACGGGCGTGTGGTCTCGTTGCGTATGGATGATACGCAACTGCTGGTGAGCATCAGAAGCGAGCGGGGCAAGCTGGACCTCAACAGCGCGCCGGTTGCTGATATATCGCGTCTGCTGCAGGCCTGTGGCGCGGCTAAGAATCAGGCCAGCGGTATCGCCCAGGTATTGGAGTCGCAGCGCAATGGCGGTCAGTCACCGCTGCGGGTGGTAGAGGAAGTTCGCCAGCTGCCGGGCATGAATCAGGCGCTGTATACCCGGCTGTTGCCGGAAATAACATTATGGAGCGGTCTGGATCGGCCCGACCCGGCGTTCGCTTCGGCGTTGCTGCGTCGGGCCTTGAACCTGCCGAACCAGAGCGCGGTCGGGGCCGACCCCGGTGAGGTACTGGCCATAGACACGCGTGCAGAACGACCGGGCGGCGTGACCGCCCTGTTACAGACCACTGTTTTATTGAGCCCATCGGAGGGAGGCGCACAACCCTACAGGGTGTTGCGTTGGCAAGAATGAATTCATCAGTTTCTGCACGTCTGGCGCCTGTTTACGCGTTACGCGAACAGGTCGCCCGGCAGTGGCGTGGCAGTCCGGCGCAACACGCCTGGCAGTGGTGGGTGACGGAGCTTCGCGCCTGCCTGCCGCCGCGTGTGCGTCGATGGCTGGGCCGCGAGACCGTGGAGCAGACGCTTGTCTGGCCGTTGGTCGAGCCGCTGCCCGATGCATCGCCTCAGGTGCGGCGGGTGTTGCTGCTGCCGCCCTCGGCTGTGCTGTTGCAGACCTTGCAGCTTCCTGCGGCTGCGGCACGCAATCTGTCGACCGTGGTCGGCTACGAGCTGGATCGTTTCACGCCATTTGACGCGGGCCAGTTGTACTTCGTGGCCCGTCAGGACAGTCGTAGCGCCAGCTTTGTGCAGGTCACGCTGGTGGCAATCCTGCGCGAGCGGCTGGACGCGATACTCAGTGAGTGCGCCGAGCGTGGCTTGCGTCCCGATGCTGTCGATGTGGGCACTCACGTGGGTGCTGACAATCTGGCTGCAGGGCAGCGCATGGGGATTGATCTGCTGCCGATGCCACTGCGTCCGCAGCAATCGCGCTCCGGCCATCGCTTGCAGCGCGGGCTGATCTGGCTGTGTGCCGGTCTGCTGCTGAGCGCCATGTTGCTGTGGCTGAACGATCGGCAGAGCCTGCTCGAGGACATGCAGGCCAGCGTCAAGGCGCAGAAGGCTCAGGTTGGCGAGGTCCAACAACTGCGCCAGCAATTGACCAACACCTTGGGCGCCGCCAATTACCTGCTGCGCCGTAAGGCTGCGCAGCCGCCGCTCTCGGCGCTGCTCAGCGAACTGACCGCCTGCCTGCCTTCGGACACCTGGATCGAGCATCTGGAAATCAGCGACAGTGCCGAGGTGGCCTTTTCCGGGCAGAGCGCCAAGGCCAGTGCGCTGATCGGCCGCGTCAAGGACTGCCGAAGTCTGGATAATGCGCAGTTTCAGGGGGTGATCCAGCCCGACACCAAAACCGGCAAGGATCAGTATTCCCTGCGCGCGCATTTGCACCAGAACCAGCAGCAGGAGAACGCCAATGCGCCGTCCACTGACAAGCCGTGAGCGGCGGGGCGCTGCCCTGATGATTCTGGCCCTGGTGTTGTGCCTGGCTTACTGGTTGTTGATCGACAGCTGGTTCGCCGGACCCTTGCGCGACATCAACGAACAGACCGACCAGTTGCGCGAACAGCAGCAGCGCTACGCGGGCCTTCTGCAGCAGGGTGATTCGTTGCGCGAGCAACTGGAGCAGGCCCGCCGTGATCCGGCCAGCAGCACCAGCTTGCTGCCGGGCGAAGATCCCAGTGCCGTGGCCGCTGATCTGATGCAGCGCATTGCCGACCTGATCAGCAGCCAGGCCAGCACTGGCGGCGGCTGCGAGTTGACTCAGCGCATGCCGATCACCCCTGAGCAGGACAGTGCCGAGCCGTATCGGCAGGTCAAGGTCAGCCTGACCCTGAACTGCGCCATCGAACCACTGACCGCCATCCTGCATGCGCTGGAGTATCAGCGCCCGTTTCTGTTCATTGACGAGATGAGTATGCGTCGCGACGCCAACGCTCCGGCCAGCGGTGCTGCCGGCAAACTGGTGGTGCACCTGCTGGTGCGCGGCTACCTGCAACCGGCCAGTGCCGGGGAGGGCGAGCAATGATCGGTTCACTGCGTCCGCTGGAGTGGGCACTGCTGGCTTTCGCCGCAGTCCTCGCAGCCTTGATCGCACTGATCTTCAGCGGCGCTGCGCATTCACCGGACTGGCTGCCCGAGCAGGCACCGCGCGACCCAGTCGATCAGAGGGCGCAGGTCCACAGCGCGCCGTCGGCGACACTCGACAGCCTGGCCAATACCTGGAAAACCCCGCTGTTCAGTCCTGATCGCAGCCCTGACGTGGCCGTTCGCAAAGCCGATGCGCAGGCCACCAATCTGGCTGGCCTGACCCTGACCGGGGTAATCATGGACGGCTCGTTGCGCGTGGCATTGCTCAAGCAGGTCAGCGGTCCGGCATTGAAAGTCCGTCAGGGCGATCGCTTGCCCAACGGCTGGACGCTGGACCGTCTGGAGCCCACCCAGGCCACGTTCAAACTTGATGACCGCTCGCAGGTCCTGCGCCTGCCCGCGCTGCGTCTGCCGCCGCCGTCGAATACACCGCCGATTACCTTAACTAACGATTCCACCCTGTGATGGGTACCTTTTCTGGAGTTCCTGCCATCGCTACCTTGCGCACACCCTTGCTTTGCCTGGCCACCGCCGTCGCCCTTGGCGGCTGCGCGTCACAGTCAGACACACTCGATCCCGACAATGGCATGCTGCAGGAAGCGCTCCAGGGAACCGGTTCACAACGCCCGCCGGTAGACCCGCGCAGCGAAAGACCGCCCGTCGAGCCACCTTCCCAGCAGACGACCAGCTCGCCGCAGCGGCAGATCATCAAAGGCAACCAGCGTTTCATCCGTCAGCCCGCCGCCGCTCCCGCAGCGCGTCAGGCCGAGACGGGTGACATCGTCTTCAACTTCACCAATCAGCCGATTCAGGCGGTGATCAACAGCATCATGGGCGATCTGCTGCACGAGAATTACAGCATTGCCCAGGGTGTGAAGGGCGATGTGAGCTTCTCGACGTCCAAGCCGGTCAACAAGCAGCAGGCGCTATCGATTCTCGAGACGCTGCTGTCCTGGACCGACAACGCCATGATCAAACAGGGCAACCGCTACGTGATCCTGCCATCGAACCAGGCGGTGGCGGGCAAGCTGGTCCCCGAAATGCGCGTGGCGCAACCTTCGGCCGGCATGTCGGCGCGGCTGTTTCCGCTGCGCTACATCTCGGCGACCGAGATGCAGAAGCTGCTCAAGCCGTTCGCTCGCGAAAACGCTTTCCTGCTGGTAGACCCGGCGCGCAATGTGCTCAGCCTGGCGGGTACGCCCGAAGAGCTGGCCAACTATCAGGACACCATCGACACCTTCGATGTGGACTGGCTCAAAGGCATGTCTGTCGGCGTCTTCGGCCTGCAACGCGCCTCGGTTGGCGAACTGATGCCAGAACTGCAGAAAATGTTCGGCCCGGAAAGCGGCATGCCGCTGGCGGGCATGGTGCGTTTCCTGCCAATCGAACGGACCAATTCGGTGGTGGCGATTTCCTCGCAGCCCGAGTACCTGCACGAAGTCGGCGAATGGATTCACACCATCGACGAAGGCGGTGGCAACGAACCGCAGATGTACGTGTATGACGTGCGCAACATGAAGGCCACCGATCTGGCCAAATACCTGCGGCAGATTTACGGCACCGGCGCCATCAAGGAAGACGCTGCGGCCAAGGTTGCACCAGGCTTGCGCACCACCACCTTGTCGTCGCTCAACTCCAGTGGCGGCAACGGTGTCGGCGGCATGAGCAGCTCCAACGGGCTGGGCGGTACCGGCAGCGGCCTGAGCAATGGCGGGGGGTTTGGCAACAGTCAGGGCATGAACAACAGCCAGAACAATGGCGACAGCGAATCCGAAGGCGACGATCAGAGTGGCGGTGATTCGGATTCGGCCAGCCAGGAAGGCAGCGAGTCTGGCGGCAATAACAAGTCTCTGGACGCCAGCACACGCATCACTGCGCAGAAGAGCAGCAACCAGTTGCTGGTTCGCACCCGTCCGGCGCAGTGGAAGGAGATCGAGTCGGCCATCAAACGCCTCGATAATCCGCCGCTGCAAGTGCAGATCGAGACGCGCATTCTGGAAGTCCAGCTCACCGGCGAGCTGGACATGGGCGTGCAGTGGTACCTCGGGCGTCTGGCGGGCAACTCGGGCACCACCGGCAACGTGACCAATACTGCGGGCAGCCAGGGTGCGATTGGTACTGGCGGTGCTGCGCTGGCCTCTACTGACGCGTTCTTCTATTCCTTTGTCAGCAACAACCTGCAAGTCGCCTTGCGGGCGCTGGAAACCAATGGCCGCACGCAGGTCCTGTCGGCGCCTTCGCTGGTGGTCATGAACAACCAGCAGGCGCAGATTCAGGTCGGCGACAACATCCCGATCAGCCAGACCTCGATCAACACCAACACCAATGCCGGCACCACATTGAGCAGTGTCGAGTATGTGCAGACTGGCGTCATTCTCGATGTCGTGCCGCGCATCAACCCGGGTGGCCTGGTGTACATGGACATTCAGCAGCAGGTCAGCAGTGCCGACACCACTAACGGCACCACCGACGCCAACGGCAATCCGCGTATTTCCACCCGCTCGGTCGCCACGCAGGTGGCCGCACAGAGCGGTCAGACCGTGCTGCTGGGCGGTTTGATCAAGCAGGATAATGCCGAGACGGTCAGCGCCGTACCTTACTTGGGACGCATTCCGGGCCTGAGATGGCTGTTCGGCAATACCAGCAAATCCAAGGGCCGTACCGAGCTGATCGTGCTTATTACACCGCGGGTGATCACCAGCAGCAGCCAGGCGCGTCAGGTGACGGATGATTACCGTCAGCAGATGCAGTTGATCAAGCCGGAAGTTTCGCGGACCAGCATGCAGAACTGAGGCTGTGTTAGTTTCTGCCACCACGCCCACTCACGACGCTGCCCTTTGGCAGCGTCAAACAGAGGTCATGAACATGCTGAAATTCTTCGCTGCCTTGCTGTTTGCCTTTGTCGGAATGGCACAGGCGCAGGACACCTTGTATACCGACCTGCCACTCGATTACCTGGCGCAGGCCAATGTCGACAAGCCTGACCAGCCACTGGTGATTTTCATCCACGGCTACGGCAGCAATGCCGCCGACCTGTTCGGGCTCAAGGAAGAGCTTCCGGCCGACTACAACTACGTGTCGGTACAGGCGCCGATGGAGTTGCGCGCCGACAGCTACAAGTGGTTCACCCAGAAGCCCGGCGTCGCGGATTACGACGGTGTGACTGAAGACCTGAAAAGCAGCGGTACCCGGTTGGCTGCGTTCATCGGCAAAGCCACCGAGAAGTTTCATACTCAGCCAGGCAAAGTCTTCCTGATCGGTTTCAGCCAGGGCGCCATGATGAGTTACGAAGTCGCCCTGCGACAGCCCAAACTGGTCGGCGGCTTCGCGGCGTTGAGCGGACGGCTGTTGCCGGTTGTGAAGTCCGAGGTCAAGGCCTCCGACGATCTCAAGGCACTGAGCGTATTCATCGGTCACGGCACGCAGGATCGCCAGGTGGCCTATGCCAGCGCCCCGCAAGCCGAAGCGACGTTGAAATCGCTCGGCCTGACGCCGCAGTTGCATGCCTATGAAGGCATGGGGCACAGCATCAACGAGGCTGAAGTGATGGATCTGGCGGCCTGGTTGAAACAGTCAAACCGCCAGTGAATACGTGCGTCGTCCGAGGGGGGCGACGCGAGATCCTCGGTTATCTAGTTGACCTTGACCTCTTTGAACTTGAGCACGTTTTCCTTGCTCTCGCGGTCGCGAAAGGTCAGTTTCAAGGCCGGTGATTTCTTCAGTCGACCCTTGGTCGCCTCAAATATCAACGTGACTCTGGTTGGCACGTTACGGATCAGCTGGAAGCTGTCCCAGCGATCATACTTCGCATCGCCAACATGCATTTGTGTCAGGCCCAGCGCGCCACCGGTTTCTTCAAACAGGCTGACAGGGTTCAGAAAGCGAAAGTCGCGATCGGCGCTTTTATTGATCAGCTCAAGCGTGCAGGTAGGCGACTGACCATTCTGATCACAGTCGAGCAGCTCAATACTCAGATTGTCGACGGTCTCGGACCGCTTGCCGAACATGTTGGCGTTGTCATTCTCGGTAAACAGTTTCTGACTGCGGGCGAACTCCACCGAAGGCTTTGCGTATTCGCCGCCCAGCTTGAAGAACACCGCGCAGAGAAACAGTGACAGCGCCATCCACACGCCAAGCTTCAGTAACGAGGGGAGCTTTCTGGCGAGGATGGCGATACCCAGCCCGCTGAACAGCATGACTGTGCTGACAATGATGATCAGTGTCTTCCAGTTGATGAAGTCGACACTGAGGCCAAGAATGGTCGGGTCCGGAAACAGGTAGGTGAAGATGCTCCAGATGACCCCGATCATCCAGACTATGCCTGCCGATATTTTGACCAGAATCGCGGAAATTTTGCTTGTTCGTGGTGCTGCGTCCATTGCTGTTTTTGCCTTGTTCGGGTTGCGCGAATGCATGCCGATACGCTTGAGCAGCGGTATCGACGGGTGGGAGCCTTGGGATGAGGCGTGTGTACAATCCGTGTTCAATCGCGCAGATCCAGAGGTGCCGGATACGCGAGCCTTTAGGTGCGAGAGAGATCCAGAAGGGCGATGGGCTATGCCATCGCCGCGGCATTATCCTGCAATTCGGTTACAAAGTGCAGGGTTTACACATTCTGCCTGGATCGATCCCTGAGCAGCGCGAGCAATGCAATCAGTGGCAGTGCCGTGCCGGCGATCAGCACCCAGCTCCAGCCACCGTGATCAAACAGCGGGCTGGCGACTGCCGAGCCAATGGCGCCACCGATAAAAATACTGGTCATGTACAGCGCGTTGAGCCGGCTGCGGCTGGCGGCATCCAGCGCGTAGACCGTGCGCTGGCCCAGGACCATGCTGGTCTGCACACAGAAATCCAGCACTACGCCGGTTATGGCCAGGCCTATCACGCTGTAGGCTGGATGAACCAGGCCTGGAAGAAAGCTGAGTGCGCCGAACAGCAGTGCGCCCAGTGAGGCGATGCGGGTGTAGCCGGCGTCTGCCAGGCGGCCGCTGATGGGCGCCGCAATGGCACCGATCGCGCCGATCAGGGCAAAGAGCGCGATCTGGGTTTGCGACAGCCCGTGATTGCGCGACAGCTCCAGCGGCACGGCGGTCCAGAACAGGCTGAAGGTCGCAAACATGCAAGCCTGATAAAAGGCACGCTGGCGCAGCACCGGCTGGGTACGCAAGAGCGTCCAGAGCGAGAACAGCAACTGGCCGTAGGACGCACGATGATCCGGGAGGCGTTTTGGCATGGTGGTCGCCAGTACCACGCTGATGCCGATCATCACCACGGCCGCCGAGCCGAACACCGCCCGCCAGCCGAAATGGTCGGCCACCAGACTGGCAATCGGCCGCGCCAGCAGAATCCCCAGCAGCAGTCCGCCCATGATCCCGCCAACGACCCGACCACGCGACTCCTCCGGAGCCAGATGCGCCGCCAACGGAATGAGCATCTGCACCGATACTGAACTGAAGCCCACCAGCAGCGAGACCAGCAAAAACACATTCGGCTGCTCGGCGAAGGCGGCACCCAGCAGGCTGAGAATCGCGACGACAGTCGTCACCAGCATCAGCCTGCGGTTCTCCAGCAAATCGCCCAGCGGCACCAGAAAAAACAGCCCCAGCGCATAACCGATCTGCGTCAATGAAACGATCAGACTGGCCGCCGTGCTCGACAGCCCGATGTCCGGCGCAATCAGCTCGATGATCGGCTGGGCGTAGTAGATGTTGGCGACGATCGCGCCACAGCAGAAGGCAAACAGCATGACCATGGCCGGGGTCATGGTCATGGTCATAGCGTTATGCGCGGATTGGGACGAGTGGGGCATGAAAGTCTCGCTTGAGCATGGACTGTCAGACGCTGGAAGCGTGTCTGTCAGACGGTTTTTGATCGATGCAGCGCAGGCTAACGGTTTTATCGGCCATTAAGTAGGTGCGGCGAGTTGATACAGGATATTTCCGGGAATGATGATCAGCGAAGCGCAGCGATGTGTCGGTATAGTCACGCACGCTCGCGAACTATTGACCTTCGCTTGCCACGGATGAATACTCTTTTCAGAAATTCATATAGATGACTGGATGAATAAAACAATGAACAAGCTTTCCAGCGACGAACGCCTACCGCTTTATCAACGCCTGCGCGACAGCCTGGCGGAGCAGATTGCCAATAATCGCTGGCGTCCGGGTGAGGCGATTCCTACCGAAGCGGCGTTGTCTGCAGAGTATGGCCTGTCCACAGGTACGGTGCGCAAGGCCATTGATCTGCTGGTCAGCGACAACATTCTGGAGCGCCAGCAGGGGCGTGGCACGTTCATTCGTCGTGCGCAGTTTCAGTCCTCGCTGTTTCGTTTTTTCCGTTTTCAAACCGAAGCGGGTGAACGCCGGGTGCCGGAAAGCCGGATCTTGTCCGTCGAGCCTGTGGATGCGCCTTCGTCGGTCGCTCAGGCGCTGGGGATGGGCGCAGGTGCGCCGGTGATTCGTATGGTCCGCTTGCGGTTGCTGGATGGCCAGCCGGTGCTGGCCGAAGAAATCTGGCTGCCACGTGCGCGGTTTCAGGCATTGCTGGAGCTTGACCTCGATACGCAGGGGCCACTGCTTTATCCGATCTACGAAGACGTCTGCGGTCAGGTGGTCGCCTGTGCGCAAGAAAGCCTGACGGCCGAGACGGTTAACGACGTATACGGCCGGTTGCTGCAGATTCCGGTCGGCAGTGCGGTGGTGGTCATCGAACGCCTGGCGCGCAACTACGCCGGTGAGCCTCTGGAGTGGCGCCGTTCGCGAGGGCACGCCAGCCATTTCCGCTACAGCGTGGACATTCGCTGACAGCGCTGCAGTCTGCCCGAGCCGTGCAACGCCCATAAGGATAAGCGCCATGTTCAATTGGTATCGCGACGTCACTCCCAAAGAACGCAAGACCTTCTGGGCCTGTTTTGGCGGCTGGTCGCTGGACGCTCTGGAAGTGCAGATGTTCGGTCTGGCCATTCCGGCCCTGATTGCTGCGTTTGCCCTGACCAAGGGCGATGCCGGACTGATCAGTGCGGTGACACTGGTAACGTCGGCGTTGGGTGGCTGGGTGGGCGGGACGCTGTCCGACCGCTATGGCCGGGTGCGTACGCTGCAGTGGATGATTCTGTGGTTTTCCTTCTTTACCTTTTCGTCTGCGTTCGTGACCGGTTTCAACCAGTTGCTGATCGTCAAGGCGCTGCAGGGCTTTGGCATCGGTGGTGAGTGGGCGGCAGGCGCGGTGCTGATGGCCGAGACGATCCAGTCCCGCTACCGCGGCAAGGTCATGGCCACCGTGCAAGGTGCGTGGGCCGTCGGCTGGGGCCTGGCAGTGGTGCTGTTCACCCTGATTTATTCGTTTGTACCGGAGGATATTGCCTGGCGGGTGATGTTCTTCGTCGGCCTGCTGCCGGCCCTGATGATCATCTGGGTGCGACGCAACGTCGAAGAACCGGACAGCTTCCAGCGCATGCAGAAAAGCGCAGCGCCGAAGGGCAATTTCTTCAAGTCGATGGCCGGGATTTTTCGCCCCGAGCTGCTGCGCGTTACCTTGCTCGGCGGTTTGTTGGGGCTTGGTGCGCATGGCGGTTATCACGCGGTCATGACGTGGTTGCCGACCTTTCTCAAAACCGAGCGCAACCTGTCCGTGCTCAGTTCAGGCGGCTATCTGGCGGTCATTATCGTTGCGTTCTGGTGCGGTTGCGTGTGCAGCGGTCTGTTGATCGACCGCATAGGTCGACGCAAGAACATTATGCTGTTCGCCTTGTGCTGCGTGGTCACCGTTCAGTGTTACCTGATGCTGCCGTTGAGCAACACACAGATGCTGTTTCTCGGCTTTCCGCTGGGCTTCTTCGCCGCAGGCATTCCGGCCAGCCTCGGCTCGTTTTTCAACGAGCTGTACCCGGCAGCGGTGCGGGGTGCCGGGGTGGGCTTCTGCTACAACTTCGGGCGCGTGCTGTCGGCGGTGTTCCCGTTTCTGGTGGGGCATATGAGCCAGTCAATGTCGCTCGGCAGCGCCATCGGAATCGACGCCGGCATTGCCTACGGCGTGGCAATGATTGCCGCTTTCTGCCTGCCGGAAACCCGTGGACGCAACCTCGAGGCTACGCTGCCCGTTGCCGAACCACTGGACAAGGGCGCCGCGCAGCGGGCTTGAAAACCTTTCATTCGCGGTGTTGCGGCACCGCGCTGACTCTTTATAGACGAACCCATGACTGATTCTTGTACCACGCCAATACTGGGCATCGATGCCCACGCACATGTCTTCAGCAAGGATTTGAGCCTGGCGTCAGGACGGCGTTACAGCCCGGACTACGACGCAACGGTGCACGCCTATCTAGCCAACCTCAGCGAACATGGTCTGAGCCACGGTGTTTTGATCCAGCCCAGTTTTCTGGGCACCGATAACCGGTTTCTGCTCGATGCCCTGGCGCAGGCTCCGGACCGCTTGCGCGGTGTGGCGGTGGTCGACACGGACATCAGTCGCGGTGCGTTGCAGCATATGGCCCGGCTGGGCATCGTCGGCATCCGCCTGAACCTGATCGGCAGGCCGCTGCCAGACTTTGCCGCGCCGGAATGGAAGACGCTGTTCAAACACATCTGGACGCTAGGCTGGCATGTCGAACTGCACCGCGAGGTCGCTGACCTTCCGGGGCTGATTCGGCAGTTGTTGCCGTTCGGTTGCAAGCTGGTGATTGACCATTTCGGGCGGCCCGATGCGCGCCTTGGTGTTGATGATCCGGCGTTCCAGGCCTTGCTGGAGTTGGGCCTTAGCGGGCAGATGTGGATGAAGATTTCGGCGATCTATCGTCTGGGCGGCAGTGTCGAGCAGAACGCGACGTTTGCTCGAGCCGCATGTCCGTTGCTGCTGCAAAGCTTTGGCCCGCGCCGACTGGTATGGGGCAGCGACTGGCCGCACACCCAGCATGAGCACGTGGTCAGCTACACCGGTGTGGTCGAGCAGTTTCGCGCGCTTGAATGCCCGGACCCGCTCAAGCGCATTATGTTGGTCGAGGCCCCACAGGCGCTGTTCGATTTCCTGCCGGTGGAAATCTGACCTGCTAAACAGCTGGTGGCTTGATCCGATAGCTGACCATATACAGCGCCGGCAGGAAAAACAGGGTCAACAGGGTGGCGATGGCGATGCCGCCGATCATAGCGATGGCCATCGGCCCCCAGAACACCTCGCGGGCAATCGGGATCATGCCCAGGCTCGCGGCCGCAGCAGTGAGCATAATCGGTCGGCAGCGATGTTCGGTGGCCTTGACCACCGATGTCCAGGCGCTTTCCCCGGCGGCAATGAATTCATCGATCTGCGTGACCAGAATCACCGAGTTGCGGATGATGATGCCGATCAGCGCCAGCACGCCCAGAATCGCCACGAACCCCAGCGGATAGCCGGAAATCAACAAGGCCGCGACCACGCCGATCAGGCCCAGCGGCACTACGCTGACCACCAGCAGCAGTTTTTTCACGCTGTGCAACTGGATCATCAAAAAGCTGACCACCAACAGCAGCATCAACGGCACGACCTTCAGGATCGGCCCCTGTGAGCGAGCGCTGGCCTCGACTGCGCCGCCAGTGGCGACCGAGTAACGTAACGGCAGGTCGGCGCTGAACGCATCGACGTCGGGCTTCAATTGCCTGACCAGCGCTGCTGGTTGCAAAGTGCCGAGCACGTTGGCTTTCAGGGTGATGGTCGGCAGTCTGTCACGCCGCCACACCAGCGGCTGTTCCTGCTCGTAACTGAGCGTGGCGAACGCCAGCAGCGGCACACTCGCACCGCCGGGTGTGGGAATCTGCAGGTTGGCAAGGGTGTGCACCGAGCTGCGTTCGTCGCTGTCCGCACGTCCGACCAGGTCGATCAGATAGGTGCTGTCACGCACCTGAGTGATGGTGGTGCCGCTGACGAGGCTGTTGAGGATTTGCGCCACGTCCTCGGAGGACAGACCGAACTGGCGCACCTTGTCCTGCGCGATGTCGATCTTCAGCACCTTGCCCGGTTCGTTCCAGTCATAGATGACCTGGCCGATATTGGGGTTGGCATCGAGAATCGCCGCCAGCGCCATGGCCTGGCTGCGCACCTGTTCGATGTCCGGCCCGCTGACCCGGTATTGCACCGGCCAGCCCACTGGCGGCCCCATGTTCAGCGGCTGAACGTAGCCACCCACGCCGACGTAATCGTCGCGAAAGCGCTGACGCAAGCGTTCGATCAGCCGGTCACGCGCTTCGCCACCCTGGCTGACGATCACCAGTTGTCCGTAGAACGGGTTGCTCAATTGCTGATCCAGCGGCAGGTAAAAACGCACCGCGCCCTTGCCCACGTAAGAGCTCCAGCGCAGCACATCGGCATCCCCTTTGAGCGCTGCTTCAAAGCGGTCCATGGTTTGGCGGGTACCTTCGATGGAGCCGTTTTGCGGCATGTAGATATCCACCAGAATTTCCGGCCGGTCGGAGTCCGGGAAGAACTGGTTCTGCAGCAACCTGCCTGCAAACAGCGACCCGATGAACATCAGCAGAGTGATGCCGATGACCCACCCCCGGTGTTCGAGCGCCTTGACCAGCAGTCGGCTGAAACCACGCATCCAGCGCCCCGGCGCTGCGTGTTGCGCGGACGCCTTGAGGATGTGCACGCCAATCAGTGGCGCGAACAGTACCGCCACCAGCCAGGACAGCAGCAACGCTACGGCAATGACGGCGAACATGGTGAACACGTATTCGCCTGCGGAGCTGGAGTTCAGGCCGATGGGCACGAAACCGGCGACCGTGACCAATGTGCCGGTCAGCATCGGGAACGCGGTCGAGGTGTAAGCGAAGGTAGCGGCCTGCGGTAACGAATCGCCGCTTTCAAGGCGAGTGACCATCATCTCGACGGTGATCATCGCGTCATCCACCAACAGCCCCAGGGCGATGATCAGCGCGCCCAGCGAGATACGTTGCATGGTGATGCCGCTGTACTCCATGAACACGAAGACCAGCGCCAGCACCAGCGGAATCGAACAGGCCACCACCAGACCGGCACGGATGCCGAGGCTGATGAAGCTGACGACCAGCACAATCAGGATCGCTTCAAAGAGTGCATGGGTGAAGCCGCCGATGGCTTTTTCGACCACATCGGCCTGGCTTGAGACCAGGTGCACGTCGATGCCCAGCGGCAGTTCAGTGGTCAGATCGTCGATGCGCTGCTGCAACTGGTTGCCGAATGCCTGGATGTTGCCACCTTGCTTCATGGCCACCGCAAGGCCAATGGCTGGCTGGCCATTGAAGCGGAACAGTGAGGAGGGCGGATCTGCATAACGGCGCTCGATGGTCGCCAGATCGCTGAGGCGAAAGAACCGGTCGCCGACGCGCAGATTGACAGCCTCGAGGTCTTGTTCATTGCTGAACTGCCCGCTGGCCCGCACCGCAATGCGTTCGGGACCGGCCTCCATCACCCCGGCAGGCGTGACCGAGTTTTGCGCTTGCAGGCTTTGCAGCACCTGGCGCTGATCGATGCCCAGCGCGGCGAGCTTGCGGATCGAGAAATTCAGATAAATGACTTCGCGCTGGGCGCCGAGCAACTCGATCTTGCCCAGGTTGGGCACGCTGCGGATGTCGGCGCGCACTTGCTCGACATAGTCGCGCAGTTGGCGGAAAGACAGGCCATCGGCGGTGAACGCATAGATGCTGCCGAACACATCGCCAAACTCGTCATTGAACGCAGGGCCCTGAATACCGCTGGGGAGTTCGCTGCGCACATCGCTGATCTTCTTGCGTACCTGATACCACGCTTCCGGGATATCAACGCTTCGGGTTTCACTTTTGAGGAAGACAAAAAGCGTCGATTCGCCCGCCAGCGTGTAGCTTTTCACGTAATCCAGCGCGTCGATTTCTTCGAGCTTCTTCTCCAGACGATCAGTCACCTGCTGCAGAGTGTCGGGCAGCGTCGCACCCGGCCAGCGTGCCTGAATGACCATGGTCTTGATGGCGAATGAAGGGTCTTCCTCACGCCCCAGATTCAGGAATGACCAGCTGCCCATCAGCAGTGAAACGAACATCATGTACCAGACCAGCGTGCGATGCCTGAGCCCCCAGGCCGATAGATTGAAGCGCTCCTTCACAAACCGACCTCTCGCTGCACACGGATCTTCTGACCGGACTGCATGCCGTTGACGCCGGCAGTCACTACTTTTTCGCCCTTGTGCAGCGCGCCACTGACCCTTACCGTCGAGCCCGAACGCGCCAGTACCTGCACCGCGCGCGGGACCAGTGTCGATGTCGTTGGGTCGATCACCCATACCTGAGAGGTGCCGTCACGCTGCAGCACTGCGCTGCCGGGCAGCTCATGAAACGCCGGCGCGTCGCCACTGATTTCTACCGTGACGGTCGAGCCCAGGCGAAAGCTGTCCGGAGGGTTCTGCAAGGCCAGGCGGACGCGCTGAGTGCGGGTCTCGGCATTGATTTGCGGCGCAAGCTGGCGGACGTTCGCGGCCACTGAGAGCTGTTCGTTCAGTTGCGAAATCACTCTGATGCGGTGGCGGTCATTCAGCGAACCGAGTGGCAAGTCGACGAGCGCTTCACGGCTGTCCGGGCGCGCAAGGCTGACCACTGCCTGACCGGTCGCCATGACCTGGCCGACTTCGGCTTGCCATCCTGTGATCAGGCCATCGAACTCGGCTGACAAGCGTGTGTAGGACACATGATCACTCGCTTGTTGCACCGCGACGCGGGCCTGGTTGCGCAGCGCGTCCTGAGTGCGCAGGTCGTTGTCCAGCTGATCTATTCGTGCTCGCGAGCCGATAGCGCGTTGATAGAGCTGCTGGTAGCGCGTCAACTCGTCGCGCGCCTGTTGCCAGGCGGACTGGGCTTTGCCGAGTTCCGCTTGGCGGGCACGCAAACGGTGTTGCTGGTCGCCGGGTTCCAGGGTGGCGAGCAGATCGCCCTTGCGCACTTGATCGCCGATCTCCGCGTGCCGGGTTGCCAGTCGGCCAGCGACGCGAAACGCCAATGCCGCTTCATACTGCGGCTGGATGACGCCGGCGAAGCGGCCATAAGAGGCGCTGTGCTGATCGACTATTTCGGTGAACAGCACCGGGCGTTCGACAACCTCGCGAAGCGGTTTGTCGCGGCATCCCGGCAGTGCCACGATCAGAATGCAGATCAGCCAGCAGCGGGATCTCGTTCGTGGTTCTACGCACGAGGTGCTCATCGCGCAGCTCCCGACGACGCCAGCGAGACGCTTTGTTCGGCTGGTGCTTGCTCTGCGACCTCTACCCGTTGTCCCGGGTAGAGAAACTGCAGCCCTCGGGAAACCACCCGATCACCTTCGGACAAGCCCTCTGAAACGATGACCTGGCCCTGTTCATAACGCAGCACTTTCACAGGCGTCAGCCCGACCCGGGCCTCAGCGTCCACCCGCCAGACTGCCGGTTGTCCTTGTGTACGGCTCAAGGCGGACCAGGGCAGGGCGAACGCCGATTGCGACTGCGTCTGCAAGCGAGCGCTGACCACGGAGCCCAGTGCGAGCGACGCAGCGGCGCCCTGCAGTGCAACGCGCACCCGCAACGTGCCGTTCGCGGCGGAGACGATAGGGGTGATTTCCCTGATGATGCCGCTCAGCTGAATCTCCGGCTGGTCCAAGGGGCTGACAGTCACAGCAGCACCCGTCTGATCGGCGCGCAGCAGCGATTCGTACGCGGAAAACACCGCTTCGCGCTCGCCATCATGAGCGACGCTGAAAATCTCAGTGGCGGCCTGAACCACCTGACCTTCTTCGGCATAGCGCGCCGTCACGACGCCATTGGCTGCCGCGAACAGTTCGGTGTAACCGACCTGATCACGCGCGTTGGCCTGCTGCGCCTGCAGCGCGGCCAGATCCCCCCGCGCACTGTCGAGCCCGGAGCGGGCCCTCTGGTATTCGCTGAGGTTGGTATAACCCTTGGGCAGCAGCACTTGCTGACGCTGGTAGTTTTGTTCGGCGAGGTGCAGCCGCGACTGTCGTACGGCGACTTCGGCACTGGCTGACGCCAGCTCGGTCTTTTGCTCGCGCGCGTCGAGTCTGGCCAGAGCTTGCCCGACCCGCACTCGATCCCCGACATCAACATAGCGCTTGATCAGCTTGCCGGAGACACGAAACGATTGCTCGGTCACCTTGCGTGCCTGGATGTCGCCCGTCAGCGTCACACTGCTGGCGACGTTCAGTAAGGCAACCGGTTGCGCGGTGACTCGCACCAGCGCCTTTTCTGCGGGTTTTCCTGCAGAACAGGCGCTGAGCGAGAGTAGCGAGATGAAACCCATTACCACGCCGGGCTGAGTGTACAGAGAGTGCAACGGCCGGATATTTCCGGAAACACGGCAGCACGAACGCCGGAGCGTTGCAAAGGGAAAAGTCATCAACGAATAGCACTGCCCGATCAAAGAAGCCAACATCATCCATGAGTCACAGCGTCAGACCGGAAAAGCGCAAGGGCTTCCCGGGCCAGGCGAGCGAGCTTCAGGCCATCGCGGTGACGCTGGGCCAAACCTCCTGGGTAGCTTCAGTGCCCAGAAATGTCAGTACGTTTCTTTGCGAGTGGTGCCACGCCGCCTTGCTTTCCAGGTCCAGAAAGTGCCCGGTGTCCGGAACTACGTTGAAACTGCTTTTGGCAATGTAGTTGGAAAACATGCGGGCATCTTCAACGGTGGTGTATTCATCTTTTTCACCGTTGATGAACAGCACCGGAATGTTGATCGAGGAAAAACGCTCGACGTAATTACTGGCGCTTAGTTGGCGAATCTGGCTGATGTGAAAGTCGATCTGGCGATATTCGTGCTCGGCAAGACTGATCAGGTGCTTGTAGTTATAGAGTTTGAACAGGCGCGGCAGGTACTTGCCCACGGTGTCGTTGAGCAGTGAGCCGATCTTGCGTTTTTCTCGCGCGGCGAGGTAGACCTGGGCGTTGTCGATATAGTCGAGCATGGCCTCGTTGAGCACCGGCGAGAACGAGCTGATGATGGCTTTTTCTACAGATGGAGGGCATGCAGAGAGGGCCAGCAGGGCCGATACACCGCCCCAGGAGACCGACAGCAGGTGGTTTACCTGATAGAGATCAATCAGTTGGAGGAGAATGTTTACTTCATCTTCCTTGCTGACAATCATGTCGTCCGGGTTATGCGCTCGGGATTGTCCCGAAAACGGCAGATCGAACAGCACCAGGTTGTAGTGCGGTTGCAAGTACTTGACCGTCTGCCCGAAAGAGCCAGTGGTCGACAGTGCACCGTTGACCAGCAGAATGGTCTTGGCGTCGCTGCCTTTCCAGTAAGTCTCGGCGTAAACCTTGTACTTACCGATCGTTAGAATCTTCGATTGTGCGCCCATAACAGCCTCCCAGCTAAAATTTTATCCAGCAATTAGTACAGCGTTCTCTGCTTCGGCAGCCATGCCAAAGCCTCGCCTGGTAAGTGGCGAAATCCGGTGAGTTATTATTCTGGGTGCAGCGGAAACGTTACCGCAGGAACTGTGTCTGCCCGGACATAGATAACGCAGTGCCAGCATTGCGACAAGTCACTGACGTCATAAAAATGTCTAGTCGCTCACGTTTCACCTTGGCGTTTGGCCATCATGTTTTGCGAAAGAGAAGGATTTAATCGGGGAAAAACGCCGTATCCAGCCGTAAAAGCGTATTTATTGAGAGGAACTTGCGCAGGCTGAAACGGTCAAGCAGGGTATGGTTTTGTAACATCTAGTTACAACTTTATGCTTGGCAGAACGCGCCAGATTAATATCTAAGTCGCTGAAACCCTTGGGCCAGACGCGTTAATCTCGTCAAAAAGCAGGCGCGATCGTGCAATCGTGAGCTTGAAAAGTGCCTGAATATCAGGCCAGCGTATTCACTGTGCGGCATTCCAGCAGCAAACTTGCGCCGCCGTATTCGCTGGTGCCTATCTGCAGCGTAAAACCGTGCAGATTGACGATTGCCGCCACTACCGAGAGACCGAGGCCGAAGCCGCTTTGCTCGGTTCCGGCCTCACTGCGATAAAAGCGCTGGAAGACAGCGGCGCGCTCGGCGACGGGGATGCCAGGGCCGGAATCCTCTACCTCGATGCACGGTGTGGTACCGCCTGGGGCAGGGTAGGCGCTGACTTTGACGACTCCACCGGTAGGGGTGAACTTGATTGCGTTGCCCAGCAGGTTGGTCAGTGCCTCGAACAGCAGGGCGCGGTCGCCCACTAGGGTGGGTAACGTTTCATGCAGGTCAAGTATCAGGGTGATCTGGTCTTCTTCAGCCAGCGGCAGGTGGAAGTCGTGCAGCTCCTGCAGCAATGGGCGCAGTTCCAGTTCAACGAATGCCGAGCGCCGCTGGCGGTCTTCCAGCTCGGAGATGCGCAGCAGTCCACGAAAGCGTGCCATCAGCGTGTCAGCTTCGCTGATGACCTGGGCAATCTGCGTGGCATGGGTCGAATCGTGGGCTGACTGCTGTTGAATACGGTAAAGCTGCGCACGTAAGCGCGTCAGCGGTGTGCGCAGGTCATGGGCGATGTTGTCGCAGACGCCCTTGACCTCGTTCATGAGCTTTTCGATGCGGTCCAGCATGGCGTTGACGATCACCGCCAGCATGTCTAGCTCATCGCGCCTGTTGGAGACCGGCAGACGGCCGGCCATGTCGCCGGCGATGATCGATTCGGCGCTGGCCTGGATCGCACGGATACGCCGCAACGGTCGACGGCGCAGCAAGTGCCAGCCGGCAACACCGGGAATAATGGTCAGCGAGATGCCCCACAGCAAGGCATGCAGGATCAGCGTGCTCACCGCAAACAGCGAGCCGTTCTCGCGAACCAGCACCAGCCAGCGGCCGTCCGAGGTGCGGTTGACGATCGCATCGCAACTGCCTTGCGGCATGCCTGGATCGTCCGACTCGATGCAATCGTTCAGCACATGAATCTGGCCGTCTATCGGCAGGTTTTTCGGGACGCTGTTGATAGGCCCGGCAACCGGCCGGAAGTTCTCGTCGAACAGACCGTAGGCATCCACGGACCGGGTATCGAAGGTCATGCTGGTGGCCAGAGCGTCCACCAGTCCTTGCCCCTCGAAGCGCGAAAACAGTTGCTGGCGATGGGTAAGTGACTGGCGGGCAAGGGTGTCCAGATAGGACGTAACCTCCCAGTACAGGACGCCAAGCAGAATCACGCTCCAGGCTACGAACAGCGAGCTGTACAGCGCCAGTAATCGACTCGTTGATGATCGCCAGCCGTCAGACGGGTTCGGCAATGACATAGCCGGATCCTCGCACGGTCTGAATGAGCTGTGCGGTGCCGGGTTGGTCGATCTTCTTGCGCAGACGGCCGATGTGTACGTCGATCAGGTTGGTGCCCGGATCGAAGTGGTAGCCCCAGACTTCCTGAAAAATCATCATTCGCGTGATGATCTGTCCGCTGTTGCGCATCAGAAACTCAAGCAGCTTGAATTCGGTGGGCAGCAGGATCAGCGGCTCGCCGCCGCGACACGCTTCCCGGGTAATCAGGTTCAGTTCCAGGTCGGCAACCTGCAATACCGTCTTGGCGGCACTGACCGGGTTGCTGCGCCGCAACAGCACCTCGACGCGCGCAGCCATCTCATCCGACGCGAAGGGCTTTGGCAGATAGTCGTCCCCTCCGGCACGCAGACCGCGAACGCGCTCGTCCACGTCGGAGAGGGCGCTGATCATCAGGATCGGCGTGGAAATGCCCTGGGCGCGCAAGTGGGTGACGATGGTCAGACCATCCATCTCCGGCAACATGCGGTCCAGGGTAATAAGGTCATAATCACCACTCACTGCACGCGCCAGGCCGTCACGGCCATTGTCGACCCAGTCCACTTCCAGCCCGTGGCTGCTGAGTTCGGTCACGATTTCCTTTGCAGTGATGGCATCATCTTCGATTGCCAGAATTCGGGTCATGGTCCCTGCCTGAATAGATGCGTTCAAAGAGTCATTCTGCCTTTAAAATCCGCCGCGTTTCCTGAAAGAAAGTTTAATGATAGGGATCATATTTCGCGCTTTGCCGTGAAATCCGCTTCCTTGAGCTTCTGCGCCTTCTCCAGGCGAAGTTTTTCTTCCTTGTTTTTGCGATCGCGCTCCATTTTCTCTGTGGTGTCTTTTTCACTGCGGATCTGCGCATGGCTGATCAAAGCGAAAATAAAACTGCCACCGATGATGTTGCCTGCCAGCGTGGGGCCTGCGAAGGCAAACCAGAAATCCTTCCAGCCCAGTTCACCCGCGAATACAAGATAGGATACTTCGGCCGAACCCACCACGATGTGCGTGAAGTCGCCAAGCGCCATCAGGTAAGTGATAAGCACAATGATCGCTATCTTGGCGTTCTCCATCGACGCGATCATCCAGACCATGGTCGCAATCATCCAGCCCGAGACGATGCCCTTGGAAAACATCTGGGCCATGTCGTTTTCCATGACCTTGTGGCCAATTTCCAGAAACGCCTTGTCTGTGCTGGTGTCGAAAATCGGCAGATTGAGCATGACATAGGCCACCGTCAGCGTACCGACCAGGTTGCCGGTCAGAACCACACCCCACAAACGCAGCAGCCGCCCGATGTTGGCAAGGTTCAGCTTGCTCATGACGGGTAGCACAGCCGTGATGGTGTTTTCCGTGAACAGTTGCTGGCGCGCCAGGATGACCGCCAGAAACCCTGCAGAATAGCCGAGGCTGCTGATCACATGACTGCCGGGGATGCCTTCGAGGCGCGAGTTCAACAACCCCATGGCCATCAGCGACAGGCCCATGGTCAGCCCTGCAGCCAGTGCCGACCACCACAGCGCGGCTACGCTGCGCTCCAGTTCGTGGTCGCCCTGCATGCGAATGGTTTCGTGCAACACCGCCGCGCGGGGCGGCTGGTTCTCATCGATCTCGCGCTCTTCCTCGGCTGACAGGCCGGGGGTCTTGCCATCTACTTCGTGATCCATACAACGTCCTCAGCGCCAGTGATGAAATGGACCGACCGGGGCAATGTCGGGCCGATGGTTCAGACAGGCGCCGCGCGCTGTCGTTCGCCAGCGGCGGGGCGTATCGAGAAATGTTTGAGTCAGTTGGCAGAATGTGTCGGTCTAGCCCAGCAGATCAGGGCTCTGCACGCGTTCGATACCCATGCCCAGCATGGTCCTCCAGGCGTGCTCCAACGAGCCGTTCATGTCGATGGCGCGACAGGCGTCTTCGACCACAAAAGTGTTGAAACCCGCACTGCGTGCATCCTGCGCCGACCAGGCGACACAGAAGTCCAGCGCCAGACCGACCACGAACAGCGTGTCGATGCCGCGCTCTGTCAGATACCCGGCCAGCCCTGTGCGGGTCGTGCGGTCTGCCTCCAGAAATGCCGAGTAACTGTCGATGTGCGCATTGCAGCCCTTGCGCAGGACCAGTTGCGCGTGCGGCAGGTCGAGGTCGGCATGTAACTGCGCACCGTGACTGCCTTGTACGCAATGATCCGGCCACAGCGTCTGCGGACCGTAGGGCAGGGTAATGCTCTCGAACGGCAGGCGCTGCGCATGGCTGGACGCAAAGGAAATGTGCCCGGCAGGGTGCCAGTCCTGTGTGATGACCACTTGGGAAAAGCGCGCACCCAGGCGATTGATCAGCGGCAGCAGCGCATCGCCGTCAGCCACCGCCAGTTGCCCGCCGGGCATGAAGTCGTACTGCATGTCGATCACCAGCAAGGCGCAACGAGGATCGGCAGGCTTGTGGGAAAGGGGCATCGTGGGTTCTCTGGTAAGGAGCAATGAGCGCAGTTTGCCTGTTTATCGCCACATTGGCTAAGCGTCATGTCTGGCCTGTGCGAGAGTATTTTTTGGGAATTTGTATCAGGCGTTAATACGAATCTGTACTATTCGCAAAAAATCCTGCCGGGTCCCAAGAGGCCTGGTTTCTTGCCAAGGGCTGCATGTCGATGCGTCGTACTCTCGTTTCACTTTGCGTTATCCAGGCTATCTCTCAAGCGGCCTGGGCTGATCAGGTGGCTGGCGTCCAGCCTGCCATGGAGTTGCAGAACATCGATATCCAGGGCGCCGCCAATGCCGAAACGGCACAAGGCCCCGTCGATGGTTATCGGGCCACACGGTCTGCCAGCGCCACGCGTACCGATACCTCGCTGCACGAAACCCCGCAATCGGTCAGCGTCGTGACCCGCGAGGCGGTCGAGGACATCGGCTCCACACGTTTGCAGGATGCTCTCGACTACGCGGGTGGCGTCGGTCGAGCCAACAACTTCGGCGGCCAGGGGCTGACCACATTTACAGTGCGCGGCTTCACCACCGGCGAGTTCTACCGCAACGGCTTCCCGATCAATCGTGGTTATCCGAACATGCCGGACGCCAACACCATCGAGCGCCTTGAGGTGCTGCGTGGTCCGGCCACCACGCTCTATGGTCGCGGCGATCCGGGCGGCACCTTCAATGTGGTTTCCAAACAGCCGCTGGCCGAGCCTTCCGTAACGCTGGGCAGTCAGCTCAATGATCAGGGCATGAAGCGCGGAACGCTGGATGCCTCCGGGCCACTGGATGACGAAGGGCGTTTCGCCTATCGCCTGAATGTGGTGGGTGAGGGCGGCGATACGTTCCGTGACCACGTCGAAACCGAGCGCTATGGCGTGGCGCCGGTATTGAGCTGGCAGGTCAACGACGCCACGCGCATCACCTTCGAAGGCGACTTCATGCGCAACAACGCGCCGCTGGATCGTGGCCTGACGCGGTATGCCAATCAGACGGGTACCGCTTCCCGCGACACGTTCTTCGGCGAGAAGAGTGTGGGCAAGCTGCATAACGACAACAACATGGCACAACTGCGCTTCGAGCATGACCTCAACCCGGACTGGACGCTGGGCGGTGGCGTGCAGATCCTTGATGGTTCCCTGCAAGGCGATGCCATCGAGGCCAACGGGCTGGCGGCGGACGGCCGCACCCTCGGGCGCAACTTCAACTATCGCAAGCTGGAATGGACCGATCGCGATGTGCAATTGAACCTGACCGGGCATTTTTCTGCGGGCGGTTTCGAGCACACGCTGCTGACCGGTGTCGAGTATGAAGATTATGACTACAAGTCGATCATTCAACGCTCCAGCGGTGCAGTCAGTGCCTACCCGATCGACATCTTCAATCCGGTTTACGGCCAGGCTCGTCCGGCACTGACCCGAACGACAACCCACGACAAGGAGAACCTCAAGACCTGGGCTGCCTTCGTGCAGGATCAGGTGGCCCTGACCGAGCGCCTGAAGCTGCTGGGCGGTGTGCGTCTGGAGCGTTTCGAACACGATTACGATTCTTTCCTGCCCGGCACCAGCAGCTGGACTGCCAGCGATAACGCCGTCACACCGCGCCTTGGCCTGAGCTACGACCTGACCGACGACCTTGCCGTCTACGCCACCACCGCTCGCTCGTTCAAGCCCAACAGCGGTGCCAGCCGACTGGGCGGCGGGTTCAAGCCGGAGGAGGGAAAATCCTATGAAATCGGAACCAAGTGGGAGGCGCTGGACGGGCAACTGAGTGTCGACACGGCGATCTATCAGATCGAAAAGCGTAACGTGCTGACCACCGACCCGGTCGATTCAACGTTCAGTGTGGCGGCGGGCGAGGTGCGCAGTCGCGGCCTGGACCTGAACGTGGTCGGCAACCTGACGCCCGAGTGGCGGGTAATGGGCAGCTACGCCTACGTGGACGCCGAGGTTACCAAGGACAACACGCTGCGGTCCGGTACACGGCTGATGAACATCCCCGAGCAAACGTTCAGCCTGCTCAACGTCTACGAGTTTCAGGACGGCGCCCTGCGTGGCCTGGGCCTGGGCGGCGGCGGTCGCTATGTCGACCAGCGCGCCGGGCGTACGGCCAACACTTCTTTCTCGATGGACAGCTATACGGTGTTTGACCTGCTGGCCTATTACAAAGTCAACCCGCACGTGAAGCTCAATCTGGACCTGAAGAATGTGTTCGACACAGACTATGAGGAAGGCTCTTTCGGCAATGTCTATGCCTATCCGGGGGCTCCACGGACAGTGCAGGTGGGGATTGCCTATACGTTGTGATGCCGTGTGCCGGTATCGGGTTCTGATGGAGAAAGCCTGACCCTTTCAAGGGCAGGTTCAGCAGCGTGTGTCATGGGCACCGGCCCTTGCGCACACGCGGCCGTGCATCATCAGTACTGATCGGCCGTTGAAAAACCGGCACGATGGCGAAGTTTGCCCCCTTGGAACTGTTCCTTGCCGGGCAAAATATCCGCTCCGGCTGCTTTGAGAGCGCTCATATTATCCCGCAAGGCGTTGGTGGCGGCGTCCTTTTGCTGGAAGGTATTGTTTGCTGTCAGGTTGGCATTACCCACTTCGCCAATCTGGAATTTATAGCCAGCCTCTTTCAATGCCTTGATCTGGCTGGCGAGTCGCGAAGAGGCTTCGCTTTCTCTGGCATACACATGAAAGCTTCCAATCAGGGCTGGGTTGTCGTCGCCATTGGCAGCCTTTAATTGAACGGCAAACTTGACCAGGCCGCTTTGCGGACCTGCGGTCAGGCCACCCCCCCAATTGCTGTCCTCGACAACAATACTTCCTCTATAACCGGCATCGCGCGCGGATTTAATTAATGTGGTCTGCATGTCAGCCCATTCCTGACTTGCGCTTTTACCGCCCTGATGGAAGGTATCCAGTACAAAGCCTGTACGACTGCCAAACCTTTTGACAATGGTACTGATGTCGGCCGCGGCCTCCTTCAATTTGTCCCCTGTCAGCACGTTTCCGCTACCCTGGTTCGCATCGTCGCGGAACGTGAACTGAACTTTTACACCCTGTTTGCCCCCTTCACTGAGCAATGCTCTGAGCTTATCCAACTGCCTGCTGTCCTTGATCTGATCGTGCGTCATCTGAAAGCGCAAGGTTCCGCCTCCAATCGCTTTCAGGTCCTGAATCATCTTCGTGGCAGCGGCAGGTGTGGCGATATCATCAGGATTGACGTTGGCTCCCCCGCGCAAGACGGGCTCGGGGGTTTTGACGGGGTCTGAAGCGGAAACCTTGTCTTTGTCTTTGATTTTTGTATCTGGCTCGGCAGAGGTCGTGTTGTCTTTGACAGGGGCCGCGTCATTAAGCATGGCCTTGGTATAGACCGGCGACGTTTCCGCTGCTTCAGCGGAGCGCCTGTCGGAGGGGGTGTAGGTATCAAGTTTCGTCTGCCTATCCGAAGTTGCAGCCGTCGTGCCAGCGCTCGCCGGCTGTGGGGTCCTGTCTGCCATGACAGGTTTTTCGTTAGCTGCCATGAGGCTGTCATGTGGCCCGACTGAGCGGATATTCATCGGATGTCTCTGTGGTCTATGCGAAAAGTGACTGCGCCTGGTGAAGCAGCAGAATGAAGCTCGAGGCAGGCGATAACTTCTAAAATGACAGTGTCCATATAAACACGTCGGAAACTTGATTGAACGATTGTGCGACTGTTTCCATGTTTTTCTGTTGTTTATTGATGCTCGGGCTCAGGGTGCAACTGTATCCCGCACATTGTCCACTGGACGAGCAGGTTCGTATAGAACTCATTTTCCGTGCAGCAAAAGTCTGGCCGGTTAATTCGGTTATGGCCTTTTTCTGTCCGAAGCGCTGGTCGTTTACTGGCCTGGAAGCGAGGGCCGACATCGCGGCCCGTGATCAGGCTTTAAAGCGGCTGATACGCAACGCCCAGGAGCAGCGTGGCATCCATAGGTTACAGCCTGATGTTGCAGGGCTCGTCAGCCAAACACCCGAATGGGCGACCCCGCATGCCACGCCTGGATGTCTTCGATCATCTGCCCGTAGAAAGTCCGGTAGTTGTTCTCGGTGACGTACCCGATATGCGGGGTCGCCAGCACGTTGTCCAGGGTACGGAACGGGTGGTCGGCCGGCAGCGGTTCGATGTCGAAGACGTCCAGCGCTGCGCCGGCGATTCTGCGCTGCTGCAGTGTTTCGATCAGCGCGGCCTGATCGATGATCGGGCCGCGTGACGAATTGATCAGATAAGCGCCAGGCTTCATCCAGTTCAGTGCTTCTGCGTCCACCAGGCCACGGCTGCGATCGCTGAGCACCAGGTGTACCGACAGCACATCGGCCTGTTCGAACAGTTGCTGTTTGCTGACATAGGTGACGCCAGACTCGGCAGCAGCCTCTGGCGTCAGGTTCTGGCTCCAGGCAATGACCTTCATGCCGAATGCCTGCCCGTAGCGGGCAATCCACTTACCGATACTGCCCAGGCCGAGAATGCCCAGGGTTTTGCCATGCAGGTCGCTGCCCAGTCCTGCCTGCCAGTTGCCGGCACGCAACGAGTTGGCCTCGGCCACCAGGTTGCGGGTGATGCCCATGATCAGCGCCCAGGTCAGCTCCGGTGCCGCATGCTTATAGCTTTCTGTTCCACACACGACAATGCCCTGACGCTTGGCCGCAGCGGTATCAATCGCCGCATTGCGCATGCCGCCGGTGACCAGCAGTTTCAGCGCCGGCAGCTGGCTGAGCAATGTCGCATCGAACAGGGTTCGCTCGCGCATCACGCAAATGATGTCGAAGTCTCGCAGGCGCCGCGCCATGGTCGATGTATCGGCAGGGTAGTCATGCAGAAAACTGACCTTGCCCACTGAATCAAGCACGGACCAGTCCACTACAGTGCTGGCGACGTTTTGCCAGTCATCAAGTACCGCTATTTTCAATGGGGTCATTGTCTGAAGGCCTCTTGATGGGATTGTTTTTCAAGGCAAACGCTAATTGAACAGGCTGGCGGCGATGTTGATCGAAAAACCCAGAATCGCGGTGTTGAACACAAAACAGATCAACGACTGGCCGAGCACGACCTTGCGCATTTCGCGCGTCGCTACGCCCACATCGGAGGTTTGCACTGCGACGCTGAGGGTGAACGAAAAGTACAGAAAGTCCCAGTAATCGGGGTTCTTTTCACCGCCCACAAATGCCAGTGCGGGCTCTTTGCCTTTCCAGGTGTAGAACATGCGTGCGTAATGCAGGCTGAAGATCACGCCGATCATCAGCCACGATCCTATGACCGTCAGGCCGGTGAAGGCGTGGTGAAGCATCTTGGCGTCGCTGGAAAGGCCTTTACTGTTGGCGATTTCAAAAATGATCGCGGCCAGGCTGGCCAGCGCCGCAACGCAGACCGTCACCAGAATGACCCCCGCGTTTTCGTCTTCTCTCATCGCGACCCGCCGCACATCGTCAGCGTCGCTGCGCAGCGTGCGGATGAAAATCATGATCAGATAAAGCCAAACCCCCGTGTCCCAGCCAGTCAGCAGGCTCTGGGTCAGTGTCGAGTGAGGGATGAGCCAGGACCAGGCGATGCCTGCGGTCAGGCCGACCAGAGCGGCAAGGGTGAGGCGAGGGCGGGTGCGGGCGAGATGGCGCATGCGGTCTAATCGTTACTGGACATTACCAGACAGTAGCATGCCGCTTCGGCAAGCCAAATTCGATTAAAAAAAACGGCGCGCAAGGGGGTTGCGCGCCGTGTGCCAGCCAGAGGTTGAACAGGCGGCGAGTCAACGGCGAATGTCAGACCGATTCAACGCACCAGACAAGGCTGCTTGTTGTTGAATTTCCAGTCCGGGATCAGAAACTGCATGGCCACGGCGTCGTTACGCGCGCCCAGGCCCATGCCTTTATAGAGTTCGTGAGCCTTGGCCAACTGGTCCATGTCCAGCTCGACACCGAGCCCCGGTTTCTTCGGAACCTCGACCTTGCCACCGACGATTTGCAGCGGCGCCTTGGTCAGACGCTGACCGTCCTGCCATATCCAGTGTGTATCGATCGCGGTAATAGTGCCCGGCGCTGCAGCGGCCACGTGGGTGAACATCGCCAGGGAAATATCAAAATGGTTGTTAGAGTGCGAGCCCCAGGTCAGGCCCCACTCGTTGCACATCTGCGCCACCCGTACCGAGCCCTGCATGGTCCAGAAGTGCGGGTCGGCCAGTGGAATGTCCACTGACTGCAACTGTATGGCGTGACCCATTTCCCGCCAGTCGGTGGCGATCATGTTGGTGGCTGTCTTGAGTCCGGTAGCGCGGCGGAATTCGGCCATCACTTCGCGACCGGAATAACCGTTTTCTGCGCCGCACGGATCTTCGGCGTAGGCCAGCACATGATGCTGATCGCGGCACAGGCGGATCGCTTCCTTGAGCGACCAGGCACCGTTCGGGTCCAGTGTAATGCGCGCGTCGGGGAAGCGTTCGGCGAGCGCCGTCACTGCTTCGATCTCCTGGTCGCCGCTCAGCACGCCGCCCTTGAGCTTGAAGTCCTGAAAGCCGTAACGCTGATGCGCGGCTTCGGCCTGGCGCACCACGGCCTCTGGAGTCAGTGCTTCTTCATGGCGGATACGGAACCAGTCGTTGTCGGCCTCCGGTTCGCTGCGGTAGGCCAGATCGGTCTTGCGCTGGTCGCCAACATAAAACAGGTAACCGAGCATTTCGACCTGATCGCGCTGCTGACCTTCGCCCAGCAGCGCCGCAACCGGTACTTCCAGATGCTGGCCGAGCAGGTCGAGGAGCGCCGCTTCCAGCGCGGTGACCGCATGAATGGCAATGCGCAAGTCGAACGTCTGCAAGCCACGGCCACCGGAGTCCCGATCGGCAAACGCCTTGCGTGCCTCGTTAAGAATCTTCTGGTAAGTGCCAATGCTGCTGCCGACGACCAGCGATCGCGCGTCTTCCAGCGTCTGGCGAATCAGCTCGCCGCCAGGCACTTCGCCCACACCGACATGCCCTGCGTTGTCCTTGAGAATGATCACGTTGCGGGTGAAGTAGGGGCCATGTGCGCCGCTCAGGTTGAGCAGCATGTCGTCATGGCCCGCCACGGGCACTACCTGCATCTCGGTAATGACGGGGGCCTTGCTGGTGATATTGGATTGCTGAATGTTCATGACGGGTCCTTTAAACGTAAGGCCTTGAAAATATGACCGATGAAAAAGCGGCTGCGCACGTGCATCAGTGGGTTGCCGGCGTCTGAATGGCGGCGACCGGCGTCGCGCCAGGCTTGGGGTTATTGCGCGCGGCGAAAACAATGATCGCGGCGATGATCGAAGTGGCGGTCAGGCCATACAGTCCGCCCTGGATCGAGCCGGTGTGTTCTTCCAGCAGGCCGAAGGTGGTCGGTGCCACGAAGCCGCCGAGGTTGCCCACCGAATTGATCAGCGCGATGACCGCAGCGGCGATCCGTGCGTCCAGATAGGCCTGTGGGATCGGCCAGAACAACGAAGAAGCCGACTTGAAACCCAGCGCTGCAAAGCAGATGGCAACGAAGGCGAAGATCGGACTGCCGGTGGTCGACATGAACATCCCGGCAGCGGCAATCAGTAGCGCAATGGCTACCCAGGCCTGCTGACGTTTCCACTTGGCGGACAGCGTGGCGAACACGTACATGCCGATGATCGACAGCAGCCATGGAATCGAGTTGAACATGCCGACTTCGAAGTCAGTCAGACTGCCCATTTTGCGGATAATGCTCGGCAGCCAGAACGTTGCTGCGTAAATCGTCAGCTGGATGAAGAAGTAGATCAGGCAGAACAGAATGATCTGACCGTCCTTGAGCAGCTTGCCGATGGAGGCCTTGACCGGCGTCGCGGCTTCACGGGCAGCCTGTTCGGCATCGATGGCGTTGACCAGCGCATCCTGTTCTTCGCGGGTCAGCCACTTGGCATCGTGCGGTTTGGAGTCCAGCCAGAACCAGACGAAGAAGCACAGACCGACCGAGAACATGCCTTCGATGAAGTACATCCACTGCCAGCCTTTCAGGCCGAAACCGGTGATTTGCAGCAGCAGGCCGGACAACGGGCCCGAGATCAGCGAGGCGATGGCCGAGCCGCTGAGAAAGATGGCAATCGCCTTGCCACGCTCGACGCCGGGCAGCCAGCGGGTGAAGTAGTAGATCACGCCTGGAAAGAAACCGGCCTCGGCCACGCCGAGCAGAAAGCGCAGGATGTAGAAGTGGGTTTCGGTCTGGATGAAGGCCATGCAGGCGGCGACGATACCCCAGGTGAGCATGATTCGCGTCAGCCAGATACGCGCGCCGACTTTCTGCAGCAGGATGTTGGAAGGGACTTCGAAGAGGGCGTAGCCGATGAAGAACAGTCCGGCACCCAGGCCATAGGCTGCAGCGCCGATACCCAGGTCATGCTCCATGTGCGAACGCACGAAGCCGATGTTGACCCGGTCGATATAGTTGACGATGAACATGATGACGAAAAGCGGCAGGACGTGACGTTTGACCTTGGATACGGCTGAATTCAGAACCGAACCTGTGCCGTCGGCCATCCTGGAATTGGATGTGCTCACAGTTGAATCTCCCACTCGTTGTTTTTATGCGGGTATGTGCGAAGTGTGTCCTTCGCATTGTCGGTCATCATACAAGTAAAAAGCCGTTGTGCAATCCCTTGGCAGTGATGATCTGCGAGATTATTAAACCGGAGGCATTCGCCGTTGTGCAGGTGTGCCCGGCATATATGACCGCGTTGAATTGAAGTTTAGACCAATAAATACAGGGGTTTTGCTTGTGTGCATCAGCTGGGCTTGGTGGGTGCCGTTGAGCGCAATGGCTGACGGAAGGCAAGATGCGCGGAAACAGGCGCTTTGACAGGCGGGGAATGCTTGTAATACAAGTAGGACAACTGCGCAGGGCTGTTAAACCCGGCTTCTGGCCGCTCCCAGCCCAGTATTCTCGCTGCCACGGCCGTGATACGGCAGCTTAAACAGACAAGTCAGGATTCATTCATTATGCAAGAGCCTGCCAGCACAGCGCCCAAACGCCGTCAGCACAGCCTGGCCACTGATCTGGTCACCGAACTGAGCCGGCGAATTCTGCTCGGCAAGATCGCACCCGGACAGAAGCTGCCGTCCGAGAACCAGATCGTTCGCGAGCATGGCGTCAGTCGAACTGTGGTGCGTGAAGCGATCTCCAAATTGCAGGCGTCCGGGCTGGTGGTGACCCATCACGGCATCGGCACATTCGTGCTCGAGCGCAGTGACCAGACGGGGCTGCGGCTCAAGGTCGAGACCGTTTCCAGAGTGCGCGATATCATCGAACTGCGTATCGGCCTGGAAACCCAGGCGGTGGCGCTGGCAGCTGTGCGCCGTACCGATGAGCAACTGGCGGCTATGCGTCAGGCGCTGGATGATTATCAGGACCTCCTGGCCAACGACGACAGCTGTGTCGAGGCTGACAAACGCTTTCACATGTTGATCGCCGAAGCCACCGGCAACCCGTATTTTCTGGAGATCATGCAACACCTGGGCAGCGCGGTCATTCCGCGCAGCCGCATTGCATCGAGCGAGCGGGCAGGCAACAACCTCGCGCATCAGGGCTATCTGGCCAACCTCGAACACGAAGCACTGCTCAGCGCCATTCGCCGCAAAGACCCGGATGCCGCGCGCGCGGCGATGTGGACGCACCTGAGCAACAGCCGAGAGCGGCTGGTCCCGCTGGAGTAGGCGCGAACGTGTTTGCTCCCACAAGAGCCCCTCATGCTTGAGCGTACGGCAAAAATGTAGGAGCGAACGTGTTCGCGAAAGGGCCCGTACAGCCGCAGAAGATTTGGTGTTCAAAACACCGCCTTCGCGAACAAGTTCGCTCCTACAAAAGCACCCCATGCTCAAGCGCATGGCAGAAATGTAGGAGCGAACTTGTTCGCGAAAGGGCCCGTACAGCCGCAGAAGATTCGGCGCTCAAAACACCGCCTTCGCGAACAAGTTCGCTCCTACAAAAGCACCCCATGCTCAAGCGTATGGCAAAAATGCAGGAGCGAACGTGTTCGCGAAAGGGCCCGTACAGCCGCAGAAGATTTGGCGTTCAAAACACCGCCTTCGCGAACAAGTTCGCTCCTACAAAAGCACTCTATGCTTGAGCGTACGGCAAAAAAGTAGGAGCGAACGTGTTCGCGAAAGGGCCCTTACAGCCGCAGAAGATTTGGCGTTCAAAGCAACGCCTTCGCGAACAAGTTCGCTCCTACAAAAGCCCATGCTTGAGCGTACGGCAAAAAATGTAGGAGCGAACTTGTTCGCGAAAGGGCCCTTACAGCCGCAGAAGATTTGGCGATCAAAACACCGCCTTCGCGAACAAGTTCGCTCCTACAAAAATCCCCATGCTTGAGCGTACGGCAAAAAATGTAGGAGCTAACGTGTTCGCGAAAGGGCCCGTACAGCCGCAGAAGATTTGGCGCTCAAAACACCGCCTTCGCGAACAAGTTCGCTCCTACAAAAGCCCCCATGCTTGAGCGTACGGCAAAATGTAGGAGCGAACTTGTTCGCGAAAGGGCCCGCACAGCCGCAGAAGATTTAGCGTTCAAAACACCGCCTTCGCGAACAAGTTCGCTCCTAAATAGGCGTGCCCCCCGGTATCAACAATACAAGGGCGGCGGTTGCGTACTACGGCGTTGCGTTCAGCACGCCGAGCATCACGTGTGTCTGCCACTCGAAATACGGGTTAAAGGTCAGCCGCGCATGGATCTTGCCCGGCTCGGTATAGCCCCAGTCCGAATACCACACCGGCTCGCCCGCCATGCACTTGGCGGTGTCTGCCGTGCTCTGGCCGTTCCAGCAGATACGCTGGCTGCCCGATAGGCCGTAAAGCGGATTGTCCGCTGAAAAAAGCAGGCCCATGTGTGAGAAGCGGCTGATGCGGTATTCCGGCAGATAGTCCTTGCGCACCTCGACGCGCGGCATACTGGCTGCCCGGGTGGGAAGGTCGCCGTACCAGATCAGCCGACTGGCGGGATTACTGAAGCGCTGGCTGAAATTATCCAGCACGTAATCAGTGTCGAGTACCGAGTCGTGCTCGGCGATGGCGATGAACACCGGCTTGTCATAGCGACGCTGATGCAAACGGTCCTGGGCCAGCGCGCTGCTGCGATAGAACTGGGCAAAACCATTGGTGGGCATGTTCATGTAGCGAACCGGCGTCTGCATTGGGCGCAGGCCTTCGTTCGGCGCGGCAAGCCAGGGTCGTGCCCAGCCGATCCACGGGGTCAGCCAGGCATAGCCGCTGTTGGAGCGAAATGCTGGCGAGAACAAGAGCAGACCGGCGATTTCGTCATGACCATAGGCGTAATCGAGGACCAGATTGGCACCGGTCGAAAAACCGCCCAGATAAACCTTCGGCACTTCGCGACCGAGCAACTGCGCCTGTTCGCGCACCACTTGCTGCCACTGTTCGAGGCGCACGTCGAGCATGTCTTCGGGCTTGGTGCCATGCCCCGGCAACAGCACGGTTCGGACCAGATAGCCCTGAGCGGCGAGCGTCTGTGCAACGTCATGAAACGACCACGCCGAATCCCCCAGGCCGTGCACCAGCAGCACGCCGCCCTTGGGTGTCCCGCTCGGGGTCCACTGGCGCGGCGCGTTCCAGTCCAGTTCGGCCTGGTGGTCGGCGGTCTGGAAGTTGCGCTGGTTGCGGATCAGCTCGAGGGTCTGCTGACGGTAGTCTTCAAAGCGTTGCTTTGGCTCTTCGCTTTCTGCCATTGACGTGCAGGCTTGCAGGGTCAGCAGCGACAGCAGGCTGGCGAGTCGGAATTTGATCAAAGGGGGCCTGTGCACACATATTCGAGGGTTCAAAAGGTCGACGCGGGCACTCTGCCATGTACGTCGCGCCCGTGCCTACTTTCAGGCACACTCGGGCGTTCTATAACTTCAACAAAATGTATCCATATGCCCAACCATTGCAAGCCTCGCCACGCGTCCGGAGTCGTTCATGTTCGCCCTTGATCGAGCGCTGGCTCAGGACATCGTCGACCGGGCCATGGCCATCCTGCCGTACAACGTCAATGTCATGGACTACCTGGGCATCATCATCGGCAGCGGTGATGCCGAGCGATTGTGTACCCGTCATGAAGGCGCGCAGCGAGTGCTGGCCAACCGGCAGGTGGTGGAAATCGATTCCCTGGCGGCGTCGCAACTCGGGGGTGTCAAGCCCGGCGTCAACCTGCCGCTGATGCTCGACCATCAACTGGTGGGCGTGCTCGGCATCACTGGCGAGCCGGACGAAGTGCGGGTGTATGGCGAATTGGTGAAGATGACTGCCGAGATGCTCATGGAACAGCGTCGTCAGCAGGCTGATCTTCAATGGCGGGCGCAGCGCAGCGAAGACCTGCTCGCTCGCCTGCTGTTGCCGGAGTGTCCCGACAGCCTGGTGGATGAAGCGCGCCAGCTGGGTTTGCAGCCGCACATGGCGCGTCAGGTGGTGCTGCTGCAGTTTGCCGAGGAGGGGCTGGCTGCCAGCCAGGCTGCCAAATGGCTTGGCACGCGCTACGCCGACAGCTGGTGCGTGCTGCGTGAGCCCACCTTGCTGTACTGGTGCCGCGCGACGGGCAAGGAGCGTGACGATGCGCTGCTGCTCAAGCAGTTCGATGAACACCACTGGCCAGTGCAGCGTATGGCCACCGTGGCGCAATCGGCAGACCTGCCCACCCTGCGCCAGGCCTGCGCCGCAGCGCGGGATCTGCTCGACTACGCCAGCCAGGCAAGGCCGGCGCAGCGTCTGCTGCGTCTTGAAGCGTATCGGTTGCCGGTGCTGTTCTGGCGCTACCGGCATGACTGGCTGGCGGAACACGTCGCCGAGCCGTTGGAGCGTCTGCACACGCATACTCAACTGCTCGACACCTTGTGCAAATGGTTCGAGTACAGCGGCGAAAGTCAGGCCTGCGCCGAAGCGCTGGGTATCCATCGCAACAGCCTGCGCTACCGGCTGGAGAAGATTGGCGAGTTGACGGGCTGCGATCCCTACAAGACCGACGACCTGCTGCGGCTGTACCTGGGGGCGCAGATGATCACTCGCCAGACCTGAAGCCGGGTTTTGTTCAAACGCCCGAGAATGGCGACGGATCATTGTGCAGTCGACAGGCGGAAAGCACGGTTTTGAATGAGAGCATTCGAGTACCGGATCTGGAGAACAACAATGAAAATAGTCATCGCCCCCGACTCGTTCAAAGACAGCCTCAGCGCCCAGGCAGTTGCCGACGCGATCGCCAGTGGTCTGGCCGAGGTCTGGCCGCACGCCGAGTTGATCAAATGCCCGATGGCAGACGGCGGGGAGGGCACCATCGAGGCGCTGCTGGCTGCCTGCAATGGCGAGCTGATGAGCGCCAGCGTCAGCGGCCCGCTGGGCGCCCCGGTCACTGCCCATTGGGGCTGGCTGGCCGACAGCAGGACCGCAATCATCGAAATGGCCATGGCCAGTGGCTTGCAATTGCTGACCCTCGCACAACGCGACGCCTGTGTGACCAGCACGGAAGGCACCGGCCAATTGATCTCGGCGGCACTGGATGCAGGAGCCCGTCGGGTGATTCTGGCCATCGGCGGCAGCGCAACCAACGATGGCGGCAGCGGCATGCTTACAGCCTTGGGGGCGCGCTTTCTGGATGCCGACGATCAGCCGCTGGCGCCCGGTGGGCTCGCGCTTGCCGAGCTGGCGTGTATCGATCTGAGTGGTTTTGATCCACGCTTGTCTGACGTGTGCATCGAGATCGCCGCCGACGTCGATAATCCACTCTGCGGACCGAATGGCGCCTCATCTATCTTCGGCCCGCAAAAAGGCGCATCGCCCGAGCAGGTCATGGCGCTGGACGCCGCGCTCGGCTGTTTTGCCGACCAAACGGCTCAGGTTCTCGGCGAGGACTTGCGCAACAGTCCTGGCAGCGGTGCGGCCGGGGGCATGGGCTTTGCCGCCAAGGCCTACCTGAAGGCCTCGTTTCGTGCCGGCGTGGAAGTGGTGGCCGACCTGACCGGGCTGGAGCAGGCGTTGATCGGTGCCGATCTGGTCATCACCGGCGAAGGCCGTTTCGACGCGCAAACCCTGCGTGGCAAGACCCCGCTTGGCGTTGCGCGGGTCGCCCAGCGTCGCCAAGTGCCGGTGATTGTGCTGGCGGGAACGCTGGGCGAAGGCTACGAGCAGCTGTACGCGCATGGCATCGGCGCAGCCTTTGCTCTGGTCAGCGGACCAATGAGCCTCGAGCAGGCCTGCCGCGATACCCGCCGCCTGTTGCACGAGTGCGCGCGCGATGTGGCGCGGCTCTGGCAGATGGCTTCGGGCGGCTGATGACAGCACTGTGATCAGCGAACACCGGCCCAGCTATTGGCCGTTACTTTAAGCAATCCTGCAAATGATCGCAGGCCGCCCTAAAGAATTGCCTGACCAGGGCGATACGCTGTCGGTTGTCTGACAACTTCGCGTCGGATACTGCCCTCCAAAAAATATAAAGAGCCCTGGTCATGAATTTACGCAAACTCACTATCGCTCGTCGTGCCGGTCTGGGTTTTACCCTCATTTCCCTGTTGGTGGCTTTGCTGGGGTGGTTTGCGCTGGCGCAGATGTCGACCATTCGCCAGAGTGAAGTGGCGGTGGAGACCAACTGGCTGCCCAGCATGCGAGTGGTGAACGATATCCGCGAAATCATGCTGCGCATTCGGACCATTTCCTTGCGTATGGCGCTGGACACCGATCCTGCGAGCATTCCGACCTACCGTGGCCAGATGGATGTACGCCTGGGCGATCTGGACAAGAAGCTGGCGGTCCTCAAGACCTTTGTGGACACGCCCGAAGAGAAGACGCTGACCGACCAGTTCATGGTGACCATGGGCCAATACCGCAGTGCGCTGGACCGCTCCTTTGTACTCGCTGGCCAGAGCGACAGCGTCGGGCTGAACAAGCTGCTGCTGGTCGACATGAAGCAGATCGTCGACGGCTCCGGCAAGCAACTCGGTGACCTGGCGGACTTTTATGTCACCAAGGTCGATGCGGAAGGCAAGTCGGCCGAGGCCCAGTACGACAAGTCGCGCGACATCGTCATTATCTTCGTGGTGATTGCTGCGCTATGCACCATCGGTTTGGCACTCTGGCTGACCCGTAGCATCGTCGGCCCGCTGCAGCGTGCGGTAACCGCTGCCGAGCAGGTTGCCAACGGCGACCTGACCCATAGCATCGAAGTCGATGGCGAAGACGAAGTCACCCGACTGTTGCGTGCGCTGGCGATGATGCAGGTCAATCTGCGTGAAGCCATGCGCCACATCGGCAGTTCGGCCACCCAACTGGCATCGGCCGCTACCGAGCTCAACTCGGTCACCGAAGACAGCTACCGCGGCTTGAACCAGCAGAATGCTGAGATTGATCAGGCCGCTACAGCGATCAACGAAATGACCTCGGCAGTAGAAGAAGTTGCGCGTAATGCCGTGTCCACGTCGGACGCCTCCAACCAGTCCAGTACCTCGGCATTGGCGGGCCAGACGCGGGTGATCGAGACGGTGCAGTCGATCCAGACGCTGACCGACAACGTGCAGGCCACCTCGATGCTGGTGCAAAGCCTTGCCAATCAGTCGCAGGACATCGGTAAAGTGCTCGACGTGATCCGCTCGATTGCCGAGCAGACCAACCTGTTGGCACTCAACGCCGCCATCGAAGCGGCACGTGCAGGCGAGTCGGGCCGTGGTTTCGCGGTGGTGGCGGACGAAGTCCGGGCGTTGGCGCATCGCACCCAGCAGTCGACCCTGGAAATCGATTCGATGGTCAGTGCCATGCGCAGCGGTTCGGCGCAGGCACTCGATTCGATGAACACCAGCCGCGATCGGGCCGACTCGACGCTGGCGCTGGCCAAGGGCGCGGGCGAGTCCTTGAGCGAAATCACCTCGTCGATCAATCAGATTTCCGAGCGCAATCTGGTGATTGCCAGCGCGGCGGAAGAGCAGGCGCAAGTCTCGCGTGAGGTCGATCGCAATATCGTCAACATTCGCGATCTGTCCATGCAGTCGACTCAGGGTGCCAACCAGATCAGTGCGTCGAGCCACGAATTGTCGCGTCTGGCGGCCGATCTGAGCCAGGTGGTCTCACGCTTCAAGGTGTAAAACCCTACATTGATACAGGTTGTGTCCGCTTGCCGACGATCGACCGGACGCGCATTATGCCCTCGGTCGAAATGACCTCCGGTACAGTCTGGGCACAACCTTATCGAAGGGGGCGGCATCGCTTCATGAATAACAATAATCAAACCTTCAGCAGTTGGCTGCGCTCGCCAGCCCATCACCAGTGGCTGGCACTGGAAGGCAATCGTTTGTTGACCTTCGCCAAGGCTTCGAGGCTGGACAACGGCTTTGGCAGTCTTGATGACTACGGTCGGCTGATGGTCGGTGCCACCGCAGGAACCATGAACACGGCGCGCATGACCCACTGTTTTGCCATGGCGCATGCGCAGGGCATCCCTGGCTGTGCTGCGCTGGTCGATCACGGTATCGCCGCACTGCGCGGACCGTTGCACGATGCCGAACACGGCGGCTGGTTCAGTGCCGCGCTCGAAGACGGCGGCAAGACCGAAAAACAGGCTTATCTGCATGCGTTCGTCGCACTGGCGGCCAGTTCTGCCGTGGTGGCGGGGCGGCCTGGCGCGCAGGCATTGCTGTCCGACGCCATCCAGGTCATCCAGACGCATTTCTGGAGCGATCAGGAAGGCGCCATGCGTGAGTCGTTCGCGCGGGACTGGAGCAATGAGGAATCGTATCGCGGCGCCAACAGCAACATGCACAGCACCGAAGCCTTCCTTGCACTCGCCGATGTGACGGGTGACGCGCAGTGGCTCGACCGGGCGCTGAGCATTGTCGAGCGGGTTATCCATGAGCATGCCGGTGCCAACAACTTTCAGGTCATCGAGCATTTCACCCAGGACTGGCAGCCGCTTGCCGATTACAACCGGGAAAACCCGGCTGACGGTTTCCGGCCCTTCGGCACTACGCCGGGGCATGCCTTCGAGTGGGCGCGGCTGGTTTTGCATCTGGAGGCTGCGCGCCGTCAGGCCGGACGCGCCAACCCCGAATGGTTGCTGGACGACGCCCGCCAACTGTTTGCCAATGCCTGCCAGTACGGTTGGGATGTCGATGGAGCACCGGGTATTGTCTACACCCTCGACTGGCAGAACCAGCCGGTGGTCCGTCATCGCCTGCACTGGACTCACTGCGAGGCGGCCGCTGCTGCTGCCGCATTGCTGCAACGTACCGGCGAGCAGCAGTATGAAGACTGGTATCGCTGTTTCTGGGAGTTCAACGAGACCCTGTTCATCGATCACGAACATGGCAGCTGGCGCCATGAGCTGAACGAGCGCAACGAGCCCAGCGCAGACATATGGCCCGGCAAGCCGGACCTTTATCACGCCTATCAGGCCACGTTATTGCCGGTGTTGCCGCTGGCGCCAAGCCTGGCCAGCGCTCTGGCGGGACTGGAATAAACCACTGGGTCAAGCCTGGTCTGTCGCCTCAAGCCTGAAATCTGAAGTCAAAGCGCAGGGATGCGTTTGTCGGTCAGGCGGATGATCTGCCGGGCCAGGAAGCTGCCGGTCAGGATCACGCCGAACAGGCGCAGGGTCTGCATCGCCAACACGAAACCGACGTCGGCATGTGTATCGATGGCAATAATGGCCATGGTGTCCAGGCCGCCCGGGCTGGTCGCCAGGTACACAGAGAGATAATCCTTGCCCAGCATCACGGCAATCAGCCAGGCCGACACGGCGCAGAGCACGATCAACAGCAATGAGGCCAGAATCATCATCGGCAGCCGTCTCCAGACGTACTGCACCGTCGGCCGGTCGAAACGCAGGCCGACGTAGCAGCCTATGGCACCGTAAGCGATGGGTAGCAACCAGGCCGGAACGGTGATCTGCATCACGCCACTCAGTTGCAGCGCGCCGCCCAGCATCAGCGGCACCAGCAGGGCACCTGCCGGGAGGCGCGAGCCGAGGGTCACGCCTGCGGCAATCACTGCCAGGCTCAGCACAAGGTCGACAAGGTTCAGGCTGGGCAGTACCGCTGCACTGGTGTGCAGGGCCGCAGCGGAATCCGGGGCGCCGATGAAATGGCTGACCAGCGCGCCGATAGTGACCACGCAGACGACGCGCACATATTGCATGGTGGCGACGATGCGCGAATCGGCACCGTAATCCTCGGACATCGCGACCATTGCCGAAGCCGCGCCCGGTGACGTGCCCCAGGCTGCGGTGTTGCTCGGGATACCGGCAAAGCGCACCAGCACCAGCCCAACCGCCGCGCTAAGCACCACCGTGAGGATGGTCGCCAGAAGCATGACATGCCATGAATGAAGGGCGGTGAGCAGCACGCTGACTGACATGGCATGCGCGATCAGCACGCCAACCGTGCCCTGACCGAGTTGAAAGGCCCGCTTGGGCATGCGAATGCTGGCACCTGATACGCCAAAGCCGATGGCGACCAGCATGGGCCCGAGAAACATCGCAGCAGGCATATCGAACAGTTTGAGCAGTTGCCCGGCAATGCCGGCCATCAGGATCAGACCCGCCCATTGAGCCAGCGGGGAAAGGGAGGAAAGCGAAAAGCGTGAAGCGTTTGACAAGGACGTTCTCCTTGATTGGGGTAAATCACATACACACAGTATCGACTTCGCAACCCATCAAGTCTATTTTCTAATAATCATGAATTGATAACTTTGGTTGATAGATATGGACTTGCGCGATCTCACCTATTTCGAAACCATTGCAGAGTTGGGGCACCTCGGACGCGCTGCGGAGAAGCTCAATCGCAGTCAGCCAGCGCTGACCAAAAGCATTCAGCGCCTCGAGGAATCATTCGGCACGCGACTGTTTCAACGTGACGGCCGACGCATCAAGCTGACCCCCGTAGGCGAGCTGCTCCAGGCGCGTGGCAAGGAATTGCAGCAAAGCATCGCCCAGACCCAGCGCGAGATCCGGGATTTCGCCAGTGGCATGGTGGGTAACATTCGTGTCGGCTGCGCCGCGACCATGGCGGAATATTTGATGCCGAAACTGACTTCGGCCTTGTTGCAGCGTACCCCGGACGTCACCTTGAAGCTGGTGATAGGCCAGGATGACCTGCTGCGTGAATCGTTGCGCTCGGGGCAGCTGGATATGATCATCTGCGCGCTGGCGCCCGACAGTGAAGACGTCACCAGCTTTGCCATACTGCAGGACGAAGCTGTGGTGGTGGCCAGCAAGAATCATCCGATTTTCAAGCCGGCATTGAAAATGAGTGACCTGTGCGCGTATCGCTGGGTACTGCCGCCGGTGAGTGTTTCATCGCGCAAATGGCTGGACGCGACCTTCGCCGCTCACGGCCTGCCACTGCCCACGGTGCAGATCGAAGCGAACTCGATCTCGCTGCTGCCGGGGCTGATTGCCCGCAGCAACCTGTTGAGCTTCATTGCCCGTGAGTCGCTGGAGTTCGGCAAGACCATGCAGCACCTGCGTGAAGTGCCGCTGGAGCAAACCACCCTCAAACGCACCATCGGCGTGACACTGCGCAAGGGCGGTTACCTGTCACCTGCGGCAGAAGGCATGTTGCAGATGCTGCGCGACAACGGCGGGGACTTTCTCGGTTGGGGGTGACAGCCTGCGTTCAGCCGCTCGCCGGCAGGGCCTGAAAGCCACTCAGGTACTTTGCCAGCGCTTCTGCACCCAGTTCCACGGTCGAACTGGTACCCGCCCAACTGCAGCCGAGCATCAGGTTGCGCGGCAAGTCGAAGTCTTCAACCGCAAACCCATTGGCGTCGAGACCGTTTTCATCGTGGGGAACCAGGTCGCGCAACGACGCCACTGGTTCAAAGTACGCCCACACCGGTTTGTTCAGTGCGACCGCCATCCCGACTTCGAATGCGGTGCCTGAATCCGGCTCCAGACCACGGAACACGTTGAGGTTGACCAGCATGGCAGTGCAGCGGTGGATCATCGCGACATTCATCGAGTAAATCTGCTGTGCGGTTTCATGCGCTGTCCGTCCGTGCGTGACCTCATTGTCGAACGGGTACAAACCCTCAAGCCCGTGTGCGGCGCACAATGCCTTGAGATAGCGTCCATGTTCCACGGCGTCGGTCCTGAACACGTCGAAGCCTGCGAGATAAACCAGTGGCGCGTGCATATTCGTCTCTCGGCTGCAGATATTATCCCGCCGATTCTAAGGCTGACCGCGTGCCGGCGATACATGCCATTGATCGGCCGAAACACGATCAGCAGGCGTTAACGCTGGAATCTGTACGGATAACCAGTATCCTTGTTCAGTCTGCTCATTTGTCATGTGAACGCTGGCCTTGAATACTTCGCCCCTCGACAACCCGTTTTATTACCTGGAAAACTTCCGTCAGGTCCTTGGCTGGATTGCCCGGCGCTACGATGACCTGCTCGATGCGAGCGAGCGCCGCTTCATCAGCGAGTTTGCCGAGCTGCCGGTGCCCTCCCAGGGTTTGCTGGTGCGCATGGTGATGCGCAAAGGCGTGTTGTTTCGGGCCAGCAAACTCGGTTATGTCGAGATTGGCGACCCTCATGACGCGGTATTGCCGCTGCTGGCGAGGGAGTGGGTCGACAGCGCTCCGCCGCTGGGCTTGAGCGAGCTGTTCCAGCTGCTGCGTCGGGATGAGTTGAGTCACTGCTTCAAAGACCACGCAGTCAAGGGCCCTGAGCGCAAACAGGAATGGCTCGAGCGCCTGCAGCCGATGTACCCGTTGCCGCAGTCCCTCGAACAATGGCACCCGACCTTGCCCGACGCCGTATTCGGCCTGAAGATCATGCCGCTGTGCGATCGCCTGCGCTTGCTGTACTTCGGCAATCTGTATCAGGAATGGTCTGAATTCGTACTGGCTGACCTGGGTATCTACCGCTACGAGAAAGTCGAGTTTTCGCTGGAGTCGCGCGGCATCAACCAGCGTGCCGACATCGATGTGTGCCTGCAATTGCATGCCTGCCGGGAAGCGCTGGAAACCTGCCTGGAACTGCATGCGCTGGCCGAGCGTGTCATTGCCATCGAGTGCGGTAACCCGTGGTTGCTCATGCGGCGCGGCAAACTGCTGTTCCGTATCGGGCAACAGGCCGAGCGCATGCAGGACTGGCCTTTGGCGATGGCGGTCTATCGTCAGTCCAGTTACCCCGGCGCGCGCTCAAGGCAAATCCGCGTGCTGGAGCGCAACGCCGAGTACGCAGCGGCGCTGGCGCTGGCGGAGCAGGCCCGTCTGGCACCTGAAAGTGATGCGGAGGTCCAGCACCTGTCACGCGTATTGCCACGCCTGCAACGCAAGCTCGGCCTGACGGCAGCGCGCAAGCGCACGGTGCGCGCCATTGCGCGGCTGGACGTACAGGTCTCACCAGTATCGGGAATGAGTGTCGAGCGCCTGATACGCCTGCACCTTGAAGAGGAGCAGGGCGGGGAGGTGCATTACGTCGAGAATGCGCTGATCAATTCACTCTTTGGACTGCTGTGTTGGCGGGCAATCTTCGCGCCCTTACCGGGTGCGTTTTTCCACCCGTTTCACAGCGCGCCGAGTGATCTCTACAGCCCTGACTTCTATCAGCGCAGAGCATCGTTGTTCGATGCCTGTCTGCTGCAACTGGAGTCGGGTGAATACCTGGCGACCATTCGTGAGCATTTTGAAAGCAAACACGGCCTGCAATCACCGTTTGTTTTCTGGGGTGCACTGACGCCGGAGCTTCTTGAACAGGCGCTTTACTGTTTGCCGGCAGAGCACTTGCTTCGCTGGTTTCGTCGGCTGTTGCAGGACATAAAAGCCAACCGGACAGGGATGCCCGACCTGATCCAGTTTTTTCCGGAACAGCGTCGTTATCGAATGATCGAGGTCAAGGGGCCGGGTGACCGCCTCCAAGACAACCAACTGCGCTGGCTGGACTTCTGTGCCGAGCATGGCATGCCGGTGGAGGTGTGTTACGTGCAATGGGCGACTGACAACAGTGTCTGTGTCAGTAGCGGTCTGTCAGATCATCAAGGGGCCTTGTGCCCGTCCTGACTGTCCTGGTGATCCGCATCGTGGGGTTGTTTCGAGTCGTGAGGCTTGTCATCCGCACTGCCGTTCTTTCCAGGCAACGGATCCATGCCTTTGGTGCCGGGGCTTGTGCCTGGCGCGCCGGGGCTGGTGCCGTCGACGTTCTTTTCCGTACCGGTGCCGGGCACTTTTGAGCTGTCGCTGACCGGGTTGGTCGGGCCGGTCGAACCCGCAAATGCACTGGTGCCCGACAAGGCCAAAAATGCCGCGAGGCTTATCGCCCCCAATCTACTCCTGATCATTATGCAAACTCCGTGAGTACTTTGATTGAAACAGTACTTGATTGAAACGGTGACGCGAGAAGGGTAGACCCGCGGGCAGGGCATGGTCCTGCCCGCGTAAGACGCCTGATTATTGAGTCTTGGTCTTTTCAGTGACGGTGCTCTTGTCGTGCGTGCCGTGTGTAGCCTTGTCGTGCTTCATCGAACGCTCGGCTGCCGCTTCTTTGCTTTCAGTCTGCACGCCTGGAGTCTCGGACGAGGTGCGGTCCATCGGCTGGGTATTGGTGCCCGGCAGCTTGGTCGCATTCTTGTTGATCGGGGTTTCAGGGGTGGTGGTCGACTCGGCGAAGGCGGCACCTGAAGCTACAGCCATCAGGCCAGCAAGAGTCAGGGCAGTCAGTTTGGTCTTGATCATGGTGGTTACTCCGTTATTTTAAAGTACTCACATTGGTCATTGGCCAGTGGCCATAGGTGCCGTCGAACCCGACGAACGGTAGATATGTTCGATACATGACGGCTTACGTCGTTGCGTTCCACCGTGAGAGCGATCGCGCGCTCTTTTCGGTCCTTCATGCACCCCCTCAACACCGTCGAAAGCGAGTTTTTAAGTTGATTTAGCTATAACGTGACCGCTTGGTCATTTACAACGATTCTTAAAATCACACTTTCTTACATTTTTATAACGCAGCTGGCATTCCGCTATCTGATGAGTGGTGGCAGAACGCTATTTGGCTTGGCGCCACGCAAATAGCCCGTAAACATTGGCTTTCAAAAGGTTTGTCACCACCAGCGACGTAAGAAATTACTTACAAAAACGTTCCGCGCCCGACACGATTCGTTGGATTGTCATTAAACAGCAACATTTGAGGTTTTAAATCCGCCTCGGGCCTCCTTAAGTGGACCACCACACAATCTCCTGGACTGAGGTATTACCGTGATTCTGCTGACTAAAAAACGCTTGTCGCTTCTGATCGCATCGCTGTGCCTTAGCGGTGTGGCTCACGCGACTGATGTAACAGGCGCTGGTTCGAGTTTCGTCTACCCGGTTATTTCGGCGTGGTCCCAGGACTACAGCAAGAGCAAGGATAACCGTATCAACTATCAGTCCATCGGTTCGGGTGGTGGTATTGCCCAGATCAAGGCTGCGACCGTTGACTTCGGTGCATCCGACGCCCCGATGTCTGCAGAAGATCTGCAGGCCGGCGGCCTGGGTCAGTTCCCAAGCGTGATCGGCGGTATCGTGCCGATCGTCAACGTCGAAGGCGTCGAAAGCGGCGAGCTGAAGCTGGACGGTCCAACCATCGCCAAGATCTTCATGGGCGACATCAAGAAGTGGAACGACCCGGCAATCACTGCGCTGAACTCGGGCGTCAAACTGCCTGATACCGCAATCACCGTCGTTCACCGTTCGGACGGTTCGGGCACCACGTACAACTTCACCAACTACCTGAGCAAAGTCAGCCCGGAGTGGAACGAGAAGCTGAAGTTCGGTTCGACCGTGCAGTGGCCAGCAGGCGTGGGCGGCAAGGGTAACGAAGGTGTTTCGGCCTACGTGAAGCAGATCAAGGGTTCGATCGGCTACGTCGAGTACTCCTACGCAACCACCAACAAACTGTCCTACACCCAGTTGAAAAACGCTGCCGGCAAATTCATCAAGCCTGACGCCAAGGCATTTGCTGCCGCCGCCGACACTGCCGACTGGGCAAGCGCCAAAGACTTCAACCTGATCATGACCAACGCGCCGGGTGAGGCTGCATGGCCGATCACCGCGACCACCTGGATCATCATGTACAAGAAAGCCAAGAACGAAGAGAAAAGCACGGCTGCTTTCGACTTCTTCAAGTGGTCCCTGGAAAACGGCCAGAAGCAGGCCGAGAAACTGGAATATGTAGCGTTGCCGAAATCGCTGGTTGATCGCGTGGAAAGCTACTGGAAAACGGAATTCACCAAGTAAGTGATTCAACCCGTACCACCCCTGTCATCAGCCGCGATATCGGCTCGGTGACAGGGGCTTTTCCTTGCGAGTGGCCTCAACATGACTGAAAACACCCAATACCTGTCCGCTAACGTCTCCGCTGGTGAGTCCGAGGGCGAGAAGCGCGCCAAACGGGATCATCGTCATGACCTGTGGTTCAAGCGTTCATTGCAGGCTGCAGCGATGCTGGTGCTTGCTTTGCTGGGTTGTATTGCCTTGTCGACCCTGTGGGGCGGCAGTCTGGCATTCCAGACTTTCGGGTTTAGCTTTCTGACCAGCACCGAGTGGGACGTGAACGCCGGCAAGTTCGGCGCCCTGGTTCCAATCTACGGCACCCTGGTTACCTCTTTTCTGGCTTTGCTGATCGCCGTACCGGTGAGTTTCGGCATTGCAATCTTTCTTACCGAAGTAGCGCCGCCTTGGTTGCGCATGCCGATCGCCTCGGCCATCGAGCTGTTGGCCGGTATCCCTTCGATCATCTACGGCATGTGGGGGCTGTTTGTCTTCGGCCCGTTCATGGCTGAACACCTGTCGCCGTGGATCACCGAAAACCTTGGCGCACTGCCGCTGATCGGTCCGATGTTCCAAGGGCCACCGTTGGGTATCGGCATGCTGACCGCCGGTATCGTGCTGGCGATCATGATCACGCCGTTCATTACCTCGGTGATGCAGGAAGTCTTCCGCACCGTGCCCGTGGCCCTTAAAGAATCGGCCTATGCACTGGGCGGTACAACCTGGGAAGTGGTCTGGGACATCGTGCTGCCTTACACCCGGTCGGCCGTGGTCGGCGGTGTGTTCCTCGGGCTGGGACGCGCGCTCGGCGAAACCATGGCGGTAACCTTCGTACTGGGCAACGCTCATCAGTTCTCGGCTTCGCTGATGATGCCGAGCAGTTCGATCGCTTCGGTGATCGCCAACGAGTTCAACGAGGCCTATACCGACTTGCACCGTTCCGCACTGATCGCCCTCGGCTTCCTGTTGTTCGTCGTCACCTTCATCGTGCTGGCCCTTGCACGCCTGATGCTGTCGCGCCTTTCGCGTAAGGAGGGGTTATGAGTAAGGATGTGACCGGCAGCGAGCACCTGTATCGGGTTCGCAGTTTCAAGAACAAGATTGCGATGGTGCTCAGCTGTGGTGCCACTGCCTTCGGCCTGTTGTGGCTGGTGTGGATTCTGCTGACCACCATCATCAAGGGCATCGACGCGCTCAACCTGCAACTGTTTACCGGCATGACTCCGCCGCCTGGTACCGAGGGTGGCCTGGCCAACGCGTTCTACGGCAGCGTGCTGATGTCCGGCATCGGCCTGCTGATCGGTACGCCGATCGGCCTGATGGCCGGCATCTGGCTGGCCGAATTTGCCCGCTACACCAAACTGGGCAACACGGTTCGCTTCATCAACGACATCCTGCTGTCGGCACCTTCCATCGTGCTCGGTCTGTTCGTCTACACCGTCGTGGTACTGCCACTCAACGCGGTGACAGGCCATCAGGTGGGCTTTTCGGCGATTGCCGGTGCGCTGGCGCTGGCATTGCTGGTGATACCGGTGGTGGTGCGTACCACTGACGAAATGATGCAACTGCAACCGTCGACCATGCGTGAAGCTGCGCTGGCGCTGGGTGTACCGCAATGGAAGCTGACCCTGCAAATCGTCCTTCGCGCGGCCAAGGCTGGTGTGGTAACCGGCGTATTGCTCGCATTGGCACGCATCACCGGCGAAACCGCGCCGCTGCTGTTCACCGCTTTCGGCAACCAGTTCTGGAGCAGCGATCTGCTCAAACCCATCGCCAGCGTTCCGGTGGTGGTTTTCCAGTACGCCATGAGCCCGTTCGATGACTGGCACTCCCTGGCATGGGCCGGTGCACTGGTCATGACGTTGTTCGTACTGATACTGAGTCTGCTGTCTCGCTTAATTCTTCTGCGCAATAGGGCGTCCTGATGAACAACCTTTCCCTGGCCAACGAAAAAACCAAGATCCAAGTACGCGGTCTGGAGTTTTTCTACAACAACCAGAAGTCGTTGAAGTCCATCGACATGACCATCCCCGAGAAGCGCATCACTGCGATCATCGGCCCGTCGGGTTGCGGTAAATCGACCCTGCTGCGCGTCTTCAACCGCATCTACGCGATGTACCCGAAGCAGGAAGCGCGCGGTGAAGTGCTGCTCAATGGCGAGAACATCCTGGCGCCAGGCTATTCGATGAACCGCCTGCGCAGTCATGTGGGCATGGTGTTTCAGAAGCCTGTGCCGTTCCCGATGTCGATTTACGACAACATTTCCTACGCCATCAAGCACCACGAAAAACTGTCGCGTCGGGAAATGGAAGATCGCGTCGAGCAGGCCCTGCGTGGCGCGGCCTTGTGGGACGAGGTCAAGGACAAGCTCAAGCAGAGCGCGACCGGCCTGTCCGGTGGTCAGCAGCAGCGTCTGTGCATCGCCCGCACCATCGCGTTGCGTCCTCAGGTATTGCTGCTCGACGAGCCGACCTCCGCGCTCGATCCGATCTCGACTGGTCGTATCGAACAGCTGATCACCGAGCTTAAAGAGCAGTTCACCGTAATCATCGTGACTCACAACATGCAGCAGGCGGCGCGTTGCTCCGACTACACGGCCTTCATGTTCATGGGGGAACTAATCGAGCACGGCGACACCGATACCATCTTCACCAAGCCCTCCAAGACCCAGACCGAAGATTACATCACCGGTCGTTTCGGCTGATCATCCGGCCAGGGCGGGCGCTTCCTGGCGCTCGCCCATGAACTCCTCGATCCTGCTGCGCAGCCAACGCTCGGCAGGGTCGCTGTCCATCACACTCAGCCACGTCATTGACAGATCCAGCCCCGGCGTGGGGAAGGGCAGTGGCTCGTCATACAGCAAACCCAAGGCGCTCATGGCCTTTGCCGCGTAGTCGGATAGCCCCGAAATCATGTCGGTGCCGGCCATCAAGGCGGGCAGGGTGGCGAACTGCGGCACCGACAACACCACCTGCCGCTTGCGCCCCAGCGCGGTCAGCCACTCATCGGAGAAACTATTGACGCTCGCAACGTGCGACACCACCACGTGCGGGCGCGAGCAGTATTCGTCCAGGCTCATGGGGCTGGCAGGCTTGTCGGCGCGCACCAGCCTCGGCTGCACGTTACGCAGGGTCTTGCGCTTGGCGTTGGCCGGTAGTTCACGGGTCAGGCAGACGCCAACGGTGATATCGCCGGACATCAGCACTTCGGAGATATTCAGGTAGTCGACATGCTTGACCACGATCACCACGCCGGGCGCTTCCAGGCGGATGGCCTTGAGCATCGCCGGCAGCAGGCCGAATTCGACGTCATCGGTCAGGCCGATGCGAAAGGTCATTTTGCTGACTGATGGATCGAAGTCGGTGGTCAGGCTGAGCGCCGTGGACATGGCGTCCAGCGCGGGCGTCAGGTGCTTGAGAATCTCGTGGGCGCGTGCAGTGGGTTCCATGCGGTGGCCGACGCGGATGAACAGCGGGTCGTTGAGCAGACTGCGCAGGCGATTCAAGGCAGCGCTTATCGTGGGCTGGCCGAGAAACAATTTTTCGGCTGCACGGGTGACGTTACGCTCCTGCATCAATGTTTCGAATACCACCATCAGGTTGATGTCGGCCTTGCGCAGTTCATTTCGATTCATTGCTGTTCCTTGGCATCAGACCCGGATGGCCAAAACGGCCGATAACGGGTGGCTAAGTCTAGGCAGTCCGCACAGAAGGCGTCCAGCATTTTGCCCCAACATGATGAAACGTCTGCTTACGCTTCTTCAGGCAGGAAAAGGGCGAATCTGTAGAGGGAAACAGGGTCTACTGGCGGGCCTGCGGTTTAACGTAAAAACCGCCGTAGATTCCCGATCCCTAGCTACAGGAGGTGCCCCTTATGCGGGCTGCAAAGATTGCCGGCATGTTGATGTCGTTGACGCTGTCAGGCGTAGCACTGGCTGAGACGCCCGGTTATGGCCAGCAACTGGAAGGTTTCACGTACCCCCATGCGCTGCACAAATTCAGTTTCCAGTCCCAGGGCCAGACGCTGGAAATGGGTTACATGGACGTCGCGCCCAGCGGCAAGGCGAATGGCCGCACCGCAGTGCTGCTGCATGGCAAGAATTTTTGCGCTGCGACCTGGGAAGACACCATCAAGGGACTGAGTGCCGCGGGCTATCGCGTTGTCGCACCGGATCAGATCGGTTTCTGCACCTCAACCAAGCCGGAGCACTATCAGTACAGCTTCCAGCAGTTGTCGATGAATACCCATGCGCTGCTGGAAAAGCTGGGTATCGACAAGGCCTCTGTGATCGGTCACTCCACGGGCGGCATGCTCGCTACGCGTTACGTGTTGATGTACCCGAAACAGACCGAGAAGCTGGTGATGGTCAACCCTATCGGCCTCGAGGACTGGAAAGCACTCGGCGTGCCGTACCGCAGCGTCGATCAGTGGTATGAACGAGAGCTGAAGACCACCGCCGAAGGCATTCGCGCCTACGAGCAGAAGACCTACTACGATGGTCGCTGGAAGCCTGAGTATGACAAGTGGGTCGACATGCTGGCCGGTCTGAACAAAGGGCCGGGGCACAAGATCGTGGCCTGGAACTCGGCGTTGATCTACGACATGATTTTTACCCAGCCGGTGTTCTACGAGTTTCCCAAATTGCAGGTGCCGACGGTGCTGATGATTGGCGATGCCGATACCACTGCCATCGGCAGCGACATCGCGCCGCCTGAGGTCAAGGCGAAGATCGGCAATTACAAGGTATTAGGCAAGCAGGTGGCGCAGATGATCCCGGGCGCCAGGCTGGTGGAGTTCAAGGGCAAGGGCCATGCCCCGCAGATGGAAGACCCGCAGGGCTTCAACAAGGCGTTGGTCTCCGAGCTTCAATAAGCTGCAAGAAATGCCCCGCAGCAACCTGGTTCGACAGCGACCAGGTTGTCTGCGATCGGCATTGTCGATTAAACGGCAATCTCTACCTGATCACCCTTGAGCCTTACCGGCCAGACGTCGAGCCGCTGTTCCGGGTATTCGATGCAACTGCCGTCGTGCAGACGAAAGTGCTGCTTGTACAGCGGCGAAGCGATGACCAGCTCGCCCGCGATCTGCCCGATCAGACCACGCCCGATCACGTTCGCCCCGGATTTGGGATCGCGGTTGTCGATAGCAAAGAGCTGCTCGCCCTGTGCAGTTTCGGGCAGGTAGAACAGCGCGACCTGCGCGCCGTCCAGCCATGCCACGACGCCTGAATTGGCGACCAGATCCGCGCGCCCACACAGCGTCTGCCAGTGCGGCTGCGCTGCCGTGGGCGCATTGTCGCCGGCAAGTATTGTCTGAGACGCGTTCATCAAACCACCTCCTTGAACAACGGAATAAGGGCCAGCTCTTCGGGTTTTGCCGGACGGCGCTGGGCGCGTTCCTTGACGAACTGCACGTCGGGGTCAGCACGCCCGTCGTTGACGAAAGTGCGGAAACGCTTGAGCTTTTCCGGGTCCTTGAGGGCGTTGGCCCATTCGCATTCGTAGCGGTCGACCACCAGTTGCATCTGCGACTCCAGCTCTGCGGCCAGGCCCAGGCTGTCGTCGATGATGACCGCCTTGAGATACTCGAGGCCGCCTTCCAGCGTTTCACGCCAGACCGAGGTACGTTGCAGCTTGTCGGCGGTGCGGATGTAGAGCATCAGAAAGCGGTCGATGTAACGAATCAGGGTTTCGTCATCCAGGTCGGTGGCGAACAACTCGGCGTGACGCGGACGCATGCCGCCGTTACCGCACAGGTACAGGTTCCAGCCGTTCTCGGTGGCAATTACGCCGACGTCCTTGCTCTGCGCTTCGGCGCATTCGCGGGTGCAGCCGGACACGGCGAACTTGAGTTTGTGCGGCGAGCGCAGGCCCTTGTAACGGTCCTCAATGCGCAGCGCCATGGCGACGCTGTCCTGCACGCCGTAGCGACACCAGGTGCTGCCAACACAGGATTTAACCGTACGGGTCGACTTGCCGTAGGCATGGCCGGTCTCGAAGCCTGCCTCGATCAGCTCGCTCCAGATATCCGGCAACTCGTGCAGCTGCGCGCCGAACAGGTCGATGCGCTGGCCGCCGGTGATCTTGGTGTACAAGTCGTATTTTTTCGCCACCGCGCCAATCGCAATCAGGCCGTCCGGGGTAATTTCACCACCCGGAATACGTGGCACCACCGAGTAGGTGCCGTTTTTCTGCATGTTGGCCATGAAGGTGTCGTTGGTGTCCTGCAGTGGCACCAGCGAAGGCTCGGTGATGGGGCGGTTCCAGCACGACGCCAGGATCGAGCCGACTGCGGGCTTGCAGATGTCGCAGCCATGCGCGCCTTTGCCATGGCGAGTCAGCAGTTCGTCAAAGGTCTCGATGCCTTCGACGCGCACCATCGAGTACAACTCCTGGCGGGTATAAGCGAAGTGTTCGCAGAGGCTTTTGTCGACCGCCACACCGCGGGCCATCAGTTCATGCTCGAAAACCTGTTTGAGCAGTGCGGTGCAACCGCCGCAACCGGTGGCCGCCTTGGTGCAGGACTTGATTGCGGCCAGATCGGTGCAGCCATTGTCGATGGCCGAGCACACGGCGCCTTTGCTGACGTTATGGCAGGAGCAGATGGTCGCTGTGGCGGGCAGGGCATCGGCGCCCAGCGTCGGTGCGCCTTCGCCACGCGGCAGAATCAGGCTCGATGGATCGGCGGGCAGCGGGATGCCGTTCTGCGCATATTGCAGCAGCGTGTCGTAGTAGCTGTTATCGCCGACCAGCACCGCGCCGAGCACCTGTTTGCCATCGGCCGACACCACCAGGCGACGGTAGCTGGCGGTGGCTTCGTCAATGAAGCGATAACTGACCGCCCCGGCCAGCGCGCCGTGTGCATCACCGATGGAGCCGACGTCCACGCCCAGCAGTTTGAGCTTGGTGGACATGTCGGCGCCGAAGAAAGCGTCAGTATCCTGTTCGCACAACTGCGCTGCCACGCCACGGGCCATTTGATAACCGGGCGCAACCAGGCCGAACACACTGCCGTTCCAGGCTGCGCATTCGCCGATGGCATAGATATCGGCGTCGCTGGTGCGGCAATGCTCGTCGATTGCGACGCCGCCGCGTGGGCCGAGCGCCAGTTCACACTGACGGGCCAGGGCGTCTTGCGGGCGAATACCTGCGGAGAACACGATCAGGTCGGCTTCGAGAAACTCGTCATTGGCAAAGTTCATGCGATAGCGGTACTGCTTGCCGTCGCTGATCGACTGCGTGGCGCGGGACAAATGCACGCCAACGCCCAGCGCTTCGATACGCGCTTTCAACGCAGCGCCACCGAGGTCGTCCAATTGCACCGGCATGAGGCGCGGCGCGAACTCGACGACATGGGCTTCCAGCCCCAGCGATTTAAGCGCATTGGCCGCTTCCAGCCCCAGCAGTCCGCCGCCGACCACGACGCCACGGCGGGCTTTCGACGCGGCATAGCGAATGCTGTCCAGGTCCTCCAGTGTGCGATAGACCAGCCGGGAGTTGCCTCGGGCGCCTTCGATAGGCGGTACGAACGGGTACGAGCCGGTGGCCAGAATCAGCTTGTCGTACCCGAAGCAGCCTTCGGCGGTGATGATTTCGTGACGATCACGATCGATCTCCAGCACCGGTACGCCGAGGTGCAGCGTCAGGCCGGGTTGTTCGTAAACGGACATCTCGCTCATGGCCAGCGATTCGGCGTCGCGGCCAGTGAAGTATTCGGACAGGTGCACGCGGTCGTAGGCACGCTGTGTTTCCTCGCCAAAGACGTGGATGCGATAACGCTCGAGTGCGCCGCCTGCGATCAACTGCTCGACGCAATGATGTCCGACCATGCCATTACCGACGACGATCAGGGTTTTTACATCGTTGGGGGGGAAGACTGTGGTGTTCATAGCGAGTCCCGGCCGAGGCCAATCAGGTTTTTCAAAGCAAAAAAAAAGCGCCCGGAACCGTTCGGTTCCAGGCGCCTTTGCCTGTTGTCTTATTGGGTATTCGGGGGTGTCATCGAGCCACGTTGCCGGAAGCACCCGAGTAGCCCTCTGGTCTTTGCGAGACTGGCGATCCACGTCGATCAACCGGGGCGGCCCGACCACATTCATGGTGGGGTTGTTGAGGATTATGCAGAGGTTGTGCCAGCTTGCGCCGGCAGCGCTTCAAGCCCGAATGGGCAATGCCCGCAAGGCCGCGCAGCGTTTACAGCCGCATCTGGCGCAGGATTTTTCCTGCCTTGCATTGGTGCGCATCAAGGGGGCTGCGCTGTAAAGCTGTGCGCTGAGCGCTCCGGGTGGGAATGCCTGTCGTGACGCTCCGCGTCACAATTCTGCGCCGCGCCGCCTGCTCTATAGTTAAGCCGTGCGTTCAGAAGCCCAAGGCTGGCGTAACATGTGTATCACCCTGCAATTCCCCCAATAAGTCCGTGCTCATGAACATCACTATCACTGAAGTACACCCCTCCGAGATTCCGCACACCGTCGATTTCGTCATGCGCGCGCGTGCCGCGATCTTTCCCTTGCTCGACACCGTCACCGTTCCGCCCGATCTGGCCGGTTTCGAGCAGGTGTATCTGAACGGTGAGGACGGCAAGTTCCTGATCGCCCGCTGTGAAGGGCAGATCATCGCGGCTGTGGGCTACCTGCCTTACGATCATCGTTTCCCGCAGTTCGATTACCGCGGGCGCAGAACTGTCGAGATCGTACGTCTGTTCGTCACGCCGGAGTTTCGCGGCGACGGGCTGGCCAGCCGCTTATGTCAGGCGCTCTGGGCTCATGCCGAGGCAGGCGGCATAGAGGTTTTGTACCTGCATACCCATCCGTTTCTGCCAGGCGCGATTCGTTTCTGGGAGAAACAGGGCTTTGCCGTAACCGATGTAGAAAGCGATCCGGTGTGGAACACCACCCACATGGAGCGCGTTCTTTAAGAGGGCTTTATCAGAGACGTAAGGGGTTGGCAGGATGCCAACCCCTTGTACCGATCAATGCGGAGAACGCTGACGCGCAGTCTTGAGCAGGTCTTCCGGCGTGATGTGGCCGACCACCGATTTGGCCGCAGCGCTGCCAGGTAGCGGCAAGTCGAGAATGTGACCTTTCATCTTGCCGATCACGTGCATTTCGCAAGGCTTGCAATCGAACTTGAGGGTCAGCACTTCATCACCGTGCACCAGTTGCATAGGCGCGACCTTGGTGCGCACGCCTGTCACACCTTTGGCCTGTTTCGGGCACAGGTTGAACGAGAAACGCAGGCAATGCTTGGTGATCATCACCGGCACTTCGCCGGTCTCTTCGTGGGCCTCGTAGGCCGCGTCGATCAACTGCACGCCGTGGCGATGATAGAAGTCGCGAGCCTTCTGGTTGTAGACGTTGGCCAGAAAAGACAAGTGCGACTCCGGGTACACCGGTGGCGGAGTGGTCTCGGCCTTGCGTCCGCCGCGCGGATGAGCCTTGATGCGGGCTTCGGTCAACGCCTCGATGGCGTCGCGGCGCAGGGTCTTGAGCTGCGAGTTGGGCACGAAGAACGCCTGTGGCGCGTCAAGCCTGACATCTTGGGCATGATAGATCGTGGTGCCCAGTTGGGTGAGCAGGTCACGCAGCTGATCCAGCGCCTGCTCGGGCTTGTTGGCCGTTCCGAATGGCCCATCAAGACCGACCGTGACGCTCACGCCTTCTTCGCTGGTGGCTTTCAGGCTCAAGTGATCTTCGCGCAGCGTGACCTGCCACTGAACGCCGATACGACGCTCGGCCGAGGTCTTGAGCAGCGCTTGTTGCCAGTTGTGGTCCAGGTTGCGGTTCAGCGGATGATTGGGGCGTAGGCCGGAAAGGGCCGCTGGCATCTCGTTGGGCTCCACGCGATAGCGCCAGCGTTTCTGGCCGTCTTCTTCGAACTCGCCCTTGAGCTCGGCGATGTTGGCACGGAAGCCCACCACTTCACGCTTGATCTGCACATTGAGGCCATCGCCGTTGGACAGCGGCTCATGGGTCACAGCGATCAGATCGCGCTTGCCGAGCTTTTCAACGGTGCCCACCGCCAGACCAGTGAAGGTCGGCGTGTCGAACGCGCCGATGTCGATCTTGCGGTCGCTGACGAAATAATCGGTGCTGCCGCGATGAAAGGTCTTTTCCGGGTCCGGCACGAAAAAGTGCGCGGTACGGCCGCTGGAAG